>Ga0315268_10008896_pt1 | contig 10454 bp, 10 predicted proteins | sample C1_top_MG_FD_204535 | JGI IMG/M metagenome (GOLD analysis project Ga0315268, IMG submission 204535) | Sediment microbial communities from Yellowstone Lake, YNP, Wyoming, USA - C1_top | ecosystem: Environmental > Aquatic > Freshwater > Lake > Sediment | place: USA: Wyoming | collected 2017-08-01 | reverse complement strand
CTGCCCAACCTGCTGGTGGACGGTATCCGCCGCAGCATCAAAGCGTCGGCGGCGGTCAAGGTCTACGTCTGCAACGTGGCCACCCAGCACGGCGAAACAGACGGCTTCGACGTAGCGGACCACGTGCGGGTGCTGGAGAGCCACGTGGGCAGGGGCCTATTCCAGTACGTGCTGGCCAACAGCAACATCGGGAACGGGCTACCCGAGGACTCGGAGCCGGTGCGCATCGACGGCGGCCACGCCCTGCGCACCCGCCTCATCTCCTCCGACGTGGTGAGCGAAGAGAACCGCTACCACCACGACACCAAGAAGCTGGCGAACGCCGTCATCCGCCTGTACTATGACCGCAATCATCTAGAGCAAACCGCCCTGCTGGAAGAGGAGGAAGAGGCGGAGGACAGGGTGGTCGGCGCCCTGGACTAGCCAGGGCCAAAGCTCCCCCTCCTGAGGCGAACGCACGTGAAATTCGAGGACTATCTCAACGTCGCCGAGATCGTAGTTTCCGTAACCCTGATCCTCGTCGTCCTGATGCAGGCGCGAGGAGAAGGGTGGAACCCCCGCGGCGGGAGCTCCATCGTTCGTACTCGTCGTGGCGTTGAGAAGACAATCTTCCAACTAACCATAGTCCTGGTGGCCATCTTCCTGTTCATCTCGGCCTTGAGCGTCGTAGCTGCCCGCTAGGGCCCTCGGCCAAAGGGCGCGGGCGGCCGGCCATAGCTCAGGACCTACCTGCTGACAGGCAGGCGTTCGCGCGGAGGCACGGCGTGAGCAGCCGCTCCCGGTGGCCCGTCCTGGCGGGCCTCGTGCTGGTCATACTGGCTGGATCCGCCTTCTGGTACGGCCGTAACCGGGCGTCCGGGCCCCGGGCCCCCGCCCACGGCGGCCGCTACGTGGAGGCGGTGGTAGGCGTCCCCTCCAACGTCAACCCTCTCTACGCCACGTTCAACGACGTCGATAAGGACCTGACGGCCCTGATCTTCTCCGGTCTCACCCGCCTGGGGCCGGACGGCACCGTCCTGCCCGACCTGGCAGCAGGGTGGGACGTGAGCCCCGACGCCCGTTCCTACACCTTTCGCCTGCGCCGCGGCATAACCTGGCACGACGGGGCACCGCTCACCGCCGACGATGTCGTCTTCACCTGCGAGGCCCTGCGCGACCCCGACTTTCGGGGAGAGCCGTCGCTGGGGCTGTTCTGGCAGCAGGTGCGCTGCACCAAGCTGGACGAGTTCACCATCCGCTTCGAGCTGCCGCAGCCCCTGGCTCCCTTCCCCGCCTACGCCACCATCGGCATCCTGCCTAAGCACAAGCTGGAGGGACTCACCGCCGAAGGCCTGTTCCTCAGCCCCTTCAACGAGCAGCCCATCGGCACTGGCCCCTTCATGCTGGCCTATATGGATACTCAGAGGGCCGTCCTCCGCAGCAACCCCGCCTATTCGGGAGGCGAGCCCTTGATCGCGGAGTTGGAGCTGCGCTTCTTCCCCGACTACACAACGGCGGCAGCCGCTTTCCAGGAGCACAGCGTCCAGGGCCTCCTGCTGGGCCCCGAGGCACCGCCGGCCGATCAAGCGCTGCTGGATGGCCAGAACGATCTCCAGCACCTCGTCAGCCGCCGCAACAGCTACACGCTTCTCTTCCTGAACACGCACGCGCCGTTCCTCGACGACAAGGTCGTCCGCCAGGCCATCCTCTATGCCCTGGACCGACCCACTCTCCTGGCCAGCACCCTGGACGGTCGGGCCGATTTGGCGGACAGCCCCATCGTGCCCGGCACCTGGGCCTACAGCGATGACATCCGCAAATACCCATTCGATCCCCAGGAGGCACGCGCCCTGCTGGAGAAGGAAGGCTGGAAACTGAACTCGCAGGGGATGCTGGAAAAGGACGGCCAGGAGCTCACCCTGTCCCTCCTCACGGACGCCGATGCCGCCCGCGCATCCATCGGCCAGGAGATCGTCCGCCAGTTGGGCGCGGTGGGGATCCACGCTACCCAAGAGACCAAAGGCGGCACAGCCCTGGTGCGCGAGTTCCTCTTGCCGCGCAAGTTTCAGATGGCGCTCTACGGCTGGGATCAGGGCCCCGACCCTGATCCTTATGCCGCCTGGCACAGCTCGCAGGTGCGCGAGCAGGGCTTCAACCTGGCAGGTTTCAGCGACCAGCACCTGGACGAGGTGCTGAGCGAGGCGCGCCAGACGAGCGACCAGGATCGGCGGCGCGCGCTCTATGCTGAGTTCCAGCAGATCTTCACCGAAGAGGTGCCCAGCATCCTCCTCTTCTACCCCTTGTACCACTACTACGTCAGCGACGATGTGAAGGGCATTGACCTGGGTGTCCTGTTCGATCCCTCCTCCCGTTTCGCCAGCATCGACGAGTGGTACATCAAGACCAAACGCAGGCTGGGCTAGCGCCGCATGGGCGGTCCGCCACCCATCATCACCCTCACCACTGACTTCGGCCTGCAGGACCCCTACGTGGCCGCCATGAAGGGCGCCATCCTGACTATCAACTCTAACGCCCGCCTGGTGGACGTGACCCACGCTATCCGCCCCCAGGCCGTGCAGCAGGCCGCCTTCGTTCTGGCCGCGGCTTGGCCCTACTTCCCGCCCGGTGCCATCCACGTGGCGGTGGTCGACCCGGCGGTGGGCAGCCCGCGCCGAGCCCTCGCCCTGCGCACTGACACCGCTACCTTCGTGGGGCCGGACAACGGCGTGCTCTCCGCCGCCCTGCCCGACGGCGTGCGAGCAACTGCCGGCGACTCGCCGTCGCTCGTTCGCCTGCCCGCAGGCTACCGGGTCGTCTCGCTGACCAACGAGCGCTACTTCCGCTCGCCGGTAAGCAGCACCTTCCACGGCCGCGATATCTTCGGGCCGGCGGCCGCCCACCTTTCGCTGGGAGTGGCGCTGGAGGAGTTCGGCGAGCCCGTGGAGCAGATAGTCGCCCTGCCACCCTTCCGCGCCCGTCGCCAGCCCGACGGCTCGCTACGCGGGCGTGTCCTCCACATCGACGCCTTCGGGAATCTGGTTACGGACATCCGCGTGGAGGACTTGCCCTCGCGGAACGCCGTCGTCGAGGTGGCCGACCGCGCCGTGCAGGGGGTGAGCACCGCCTATGAGCCGGGGCCGGCCCTGCGGGCCGTTACGGGGAGCAGCGGCTTTCTGGAGATAGCCGCGCCCGGCGGAAGCGCAGCCGCTCTGCTGAAGGCGGAGCTGGGCCTGACAGTGGTGGTACGCCGAGCCTAGGGTTGGAGCAGGACGGGGACCTGCACTACGTTCGCGACGTGGCCGTCGCGGGGACTGATCTCGTAGACGCGGACGCAGCCGGGCTGCGCAACGTCAACCTTGAAGGTTATGTCAACTCCAAACGGCGCCGTGAACTCTCCCACGTCCATGCCCGGCGGAGGAGTTCTCCCCTCCTTGGGCAGGGGTGGGCCCTTCACCTCCTTCAGCGTCTCGCCCGTGCTGTCGTAGATGGCCGCGTGCATGCCCTCGTTCTCGAAGCCGATGCCGGCGCCCCAGCCGCGCACGTGAGTGGGACTGGTGAGGCGAGCGTCGGCCTGAGGTTCTTCCACCACCATCACGTTCGGCTGCGCCGGGCTGGGGTTCTCCGGGCAGACGTTGGGCACCGGCGTCGGTACGGGTGTGGCGGTCACTATCGGCTCCGGGTGCGGCGTGGGCGTGGGTGTCGGAACGGGCGTGGTGGTGACAATGCGCAGGCCGATCTGGGTGGGTTCCGTATTCGAGTTCTCGTCCTGTTGGCAGGCCAGGAAGAGCAGTGGCACGGCCAGTGCTAGCGCCGCCAGGCCAAGCCTCCAACGGACGGATATCCACATCATCGATCGCGCCCTAGTATACCACCACGCCCGCCGATTGAGGCCCGCCGGCGCGCTGTGCTAGAATCGGCCCGCTATGCGACTCGTGCTCATGGGCACCCCCGAGTTCGCCGTGCCCAGCCTGCACCGCCTGGTCGAGGACGGCTACGACATCGTGGGCGTCTACACCAGGCCTGACCAGCCCGCCGGCCGCGGGCGCGCGATCACGCCGTCGCCGGTCAAGGCGGCAGCCCTGGAGCGGGGCCTGCTGGTCTTCCAGCCCCCCGGCCTGCGCCAGGCGGAGGCGGTGGAGGAACTGGCCTCACTGCGGCCCGACGCCATTGTGGTGTGCGCCTTCGGGCAGATCCTGCGCCAGGCCGTGCTGGACATCCCGCCCAAGGGGGTGGTGAACGTCCACCCTTCGCTCCTGCCGCGCCACCGGGGCGCCACGCCCATCCAGGCGGCCATCCTCGCCGGCGACGAGGAGACCGGCGTCAGCATCATGCTCATGGACGCGGGCACGGACACCGGCCCTATCCTCCGCCAGCGCTCGCTGGCCATCTCCCCCTGGGACAGCGCCGGCAGCCTGAGCGAGAAGCTATCGCGCCTCGCGGCCGACCTCCTGGGCGAGACGCTGTCCCTCTGGCTGGCGGGAGAGATAGAGCCGCAGCGCCAGGACGAAGCCCGGGCCACCTACTCGCCCCTCATCCAGAAGGAGGATGGGGCTATCGACTGGACGCGGCCGGCGGCGGACATCTGGCGGCAGGTACGAGCGATGAACCCCTGGCCCGGCGCGGCCACGTTGCTGGACGGCGAGGTGCTCCACATCTGGGAGGCGTGGCCCCTACCCGCCGAGGGCGGCCCCAGCGAGCCGGGCACGGTGCTGCCCCTATCGCCGGCCCAGAAGGAGAAGCTGCCGCGCGAAGCGCAACAAGAGGCCCTCGCCGTTCAGACCGGCGAGGGCCTTCTGGTGGTCTTGCGCTTGCAGCGGGCGGGCCGAAAGGCCTTGCCGGCGGCGGAGTTCGTGCGAGGCCAGCGCGACCTATTCGGCCGGCGGCTGGGTCACCGGGCCGACGGTTAGCCCTCCTCCTCGGCCTTCTCGGCCTTCGCCTCCGCCTCCGCAGCCTCGGCAGCCGGGACGGCCTCCTCTTCGACCACCTCTTCCACCTCGATGCGCGGCGGCGCCACCTTCACCACCACCAGCTCGGGGTCGACCAGGAAGGTCAGGCCGGCGCTCACCGGCAGGTCCTTGATGTGGATGGCATCGTCGATCTCCGTCAGGCCCGATACGTCCACCTCGATGTACGGCGGCATCTCGGCCGGCAGGCCTTCAATGGCGACGGAGTTAGTGTTCTGGAGAAGCATGCCATGATAAACGTCCACCGCCGGCGCCTCGCCCACCACCACGATGGGCACCTCCAGACGGATCTTCTCCTTCAGCGACACTTGATAGAAGTCCACGTGCAGCAGGTCATCGTTAAGGGGGTTGCGCTGGACGTGGTGCACGAACACCGGCCGCGCCTTCTTTTCGCCCTCCACGTTCAGCTGGAGCATGGTGTTGCGGCCGGCGACCCTGATGGTGTGGGCCAGGTCGTGGGTGGGCACCTGAACGGCCAGGGACTCCACGCCGTGGCCGTAGATGTTGGCCGGCGTGATGCCCTGGCGCCGGAGGCCCTGCACCTTCTTGCCCAGGATTTCGCGGGGCACCACCGCCAGTTCCAATCGATCGGCTGCCTGTGTCATCACTGTCACCTCTTTCGCGACGGATTTTACCTTAACAGAGGCGGCAGGCTGGATCAAGGCAGGGGAGGGCACGGGCGGTGTCTACCCCCGCCTGATGCTCAAGAACAAAATAGTTCGACAGTTCGGGTGGTCGAGGAAGCCGTGTCATGGCCAATGGATGTAGCGGCGACCTCTAGGTCGCCACATGGAGGCCTAAAGGCCTCCGCTACGTTCAAGAGCGGGACCTGGATATGTCGGTCTACTTTCTCCGTGACCATTGGCTGGGGTGAGGTTTCTTCCTGCGCACTCTCGGTATGTATGTCTCAACCTGCCTTGACAGGGTCGGTCGATGCAGGGAAGATGAGACGTACTTCTGGAAAGGAGGGTACGATGCTGGCCTGTATGAAGACGGCTATCGGCAAGACGGAGATGGTGGACGTACCCATTCCTAAAGCGGGCCCGGGCGAAATCGTCATCAAGACGGCGATGTGTACCGTCTGCGGCAGTGACATGCACTGGGTGGACGAGATCCCCAACGAGATGCTGTCGGCTCTTGCGCCCGGCCAGCTCACCCCACAGGGCTTCCCCATGGGCCACGAGGCGGTGGGGACCGTGCATGAAGTAGGGCCGGGCGTCACGCGTGTCCAAGTCGGCGACCGTGTGATCTCTTCCTGCCTGACCGGCTGCGGTAGATGCGCCCACTGCCTGCGCGGTGACTTCGGCGTCTGCACCGGCGGCGGCAGCACCCTCTTCGGCTGCGAAGCCGAGTACTTCGTGGTGCCCTTCGCCGATGTGAATGTCGCCAAGGCGCCGCCGGAGGTCAGCGATGAGAACGCCGTTCTGGCCACCGACATCATGTCCACCGGCTTCGGCGCCATCGACCGGGCGGACCTGAAGTTCGGCGATTCGGTGGCCATCTTCGCCCAGGGACCGGTGGGCCTCTGCGCCACCGCCGGGGCGCGGGCCCGCGGCGCCGGCCTGATCATCACCGTCGAGTCCATTCCCGAGCGCATCGAGATGAGCAAGCGGCTGGGCGCCAACATAGTCATCAATCCCAAAGAGAAGGACCCGGTCTCCGAGATCATGAGCCTCACCGGCACGCAGGGCGTGGACGTGACGGTGGAGGCGGTGGGCACACAGGCCACCTTCGACGGGGCAACGCGCGCGGTCCGGCGGGGCGGCACCGTCTCCTCGGTGGGGCTGTACGGGCCCGTGCCCCAGATCAGCATGTTCACCATGACCCCCGCGTTCTACCACCGGCGCATCGTGACCACGCTGTGCCCCTCCGGCCACGACCGCATGACCCACATGCTGGATCTGGTGCGCTGGGGAAGAGTGGATCTTGGCCCCCTGTTCACCCACCGTATGAAGCTGGCCGACACCCCCAAGGCCTACGATCTGTTCCGCAGCAAGCAAGGGGGCGTGCTGAAGATCGCCATCACGCCCTAGAACGCTCGACGGACTCTCTCCCGTGAACGGGGGTGGCGATGAGCCACCCCGGCGGCTTTCGACCGAAGAGGCCAAGGACACAGTTTTCTTCGTGGCCACGAGAGACTACAATCCATGGGTGGACGGTGCAGGCAAGGATCCGTGTTGCGAGAGGCAGAGGCTGGGAGGTGCGGTCATGATGAATGGAGACGAATACCGGGAAAGCCTTCGCAGGCTTAAGCGCGACGTTTACGCCTTTGGAGCCAGGATCGATGACGTCGTGGACCATCCCCTCACCAGACCGCACGTCAACGCCGCCGCTATGACCTATGACTTGGCCCATGACCCGCGCTACCAGGACCTAACCACCGCCACATCGCACCTCACCGGACGGCGGATCAACCGCTTCACTCACATCCACCAGAGCCCCGACGACTTGGTGCGCAAGGTGAAGATGATGAGACTCCTGGGGCGGGAGACCGGCAGCTGCTTCCAGAGATGCGTCGGCTTCGATGGCCTGAATGCCCTCTACAACGTCACCTATCTCATCGACCAGAAGTACGAGACCGCATACCACAGCCGCCTGCGCAGCTTCTTAGCCTACGTCCAAGACACCGACGTGATGGTTGATGGGGCGATGACCGACCCCAAGGGCAACCGCGCCCTCGCTCCCAGCAAGCAAGCGGACCCGGACCTCTATGTTCGGATTGTCGAGCGTAGAGAAGACGGCATCGTTGTGCGGGGGGCCAAGGTGCACCAGACGGGCGGCATTAACTCCCACGAGGTTCTGGTCATGCCCACCACGGCCTTGGGAGAGGAAGACAGCGACTACGCCGTCTCTTTCGCCGCCCCCGCCGACACGCCGGGGCTCACCTTCATTTTCGGGCGGCAGACCAACGACGAGCGGAAGTTGGGCGGCGAAATGGACCAGGGCAATCCCCGCTTCGGCTTCGTAGGCGGCGAGGCGATGATCGTGTTTGACGACGCCTTCGTCCCCTGGGAGCGGGTGTTCATGTGCGGAGAGCACGAGTTCGCCCGCCCACTCGTCGAGATGTTTGCCTCCTTTCACCGCCAAAACTACGGAGGGTGCAAGGTGGGCGTGGCCGACGTGCTCATCGGGGCGGCGGCTCTCATTGCTCGCTACAACGGCGTGGCGGACGCTTCCCACATTCGCGACAAGCTGGTCGAAATGACGCACCTGGCCGAGACCCTCCACAACTGCTCACTGGCTTGCTCCAGCGAGGGCCAGATGACACCCTCAGGCTCTTTCTACGTGGATCCGCTGCTGGCCAACACCACCAAGCTCAACACAACCCGCTTCACCTACGAGATAGGCCGCCTCGCCCACGACATAGCAGGGGGCCTCATCGGGACTCTGCCCTCCGAGAAGGACCTGCGCCATCCTGTTGTGGGCCCCTACATGCAGAAGTACCTGCGCGGCGCGGCCGAGTTTCCCACCGAGGACAGACTGCGCGTGCTTCGCCTCATCGAGAACCTCACCGGTGTCTCGGCGCTGGTGGAGTGCATGCACGGCGCCGGCTCGCCGCAGGCCCAGAGGATCGCTATCTACCGGCAGGCGAACCTGGCCGAGAAGATGGAACTGGCCAAGCGCCTGGCCGGCATCGCCGATGATGTGGGAGGGCCGGCCAGTAGTTCGACGGCTGCTAGTGCCAAACGAGACGCTTGAGGAGCACCAGAGCCCGCGCGCTGCGCGTGCTGCCGTTGACAAGATGCCACAGCGTTGCGCCTGGGCCGCGAACGCCAGCCCATTGATGCTGGAGTACCACGACCGCGAGTGGGGCGTTCCGCTGCACGATGACCGGAAGCTGTTCGAGTTCCTGGTGCTGGAAGGCGCGCAGGCCGGGCTGAGCTGGGAGACCATCCTCAAGAAACGAGAGAACTACCGCCGGGCGTTCCACGACTTCGATCCGGCCCGAATCGCCCGGTATGGCGAGGAAGATGTCCAACGCCTGCTAGCCGATCCCGGCATCGTGCGCAATCGACTGAAGGTCCGGGCGGCGATCACAAACGCTCAGAAGCTCCTGCAGGTGCAGGAGGAGCTCGGCTCCTTCGACAGCTATATCTGGCAGTTCGTCGGCGGCGGTCCCATCAAGAACAGATTCAGGGCACTTTCGGAGCTGCCGGCGAAGACGCCGGAATCCGACGCCATGAGCAAAGACCTGCAGCGGCGGGGGTTCAAGTTCGTTGGGTCCACCATCTGCTACGCCTTCATGCAGGCCGTGGGCCTGGTGAACGATCACACCGTCGATTGCTTTAGGTACGATGAGGTTTAGAATAGACTGAGAGTGAGGACGGCCCGCTGGAGATGGAGCCACGGATGGACGAGAAGCTAACGCGGCTGCTGCAGGTCCTGGGCGAGATGGGATCGGCGGTCGTGGCCTATTCGGGCGGGGTCGATAGCACCTTCCTGGCGGCCATCGCCCACGACGTCTTGGGCGAGCGGGCGCTGGCCGTCACCGGTGTGTCGCCGGCCGTGCCGCCCTCGGAGGTGCGGGAGGCGGAGGAACTGGCCAACCGCATCGGCATAGCCCATCTGCTCATCGAAACGCAGGAGATGAACGACCCCGAATACGTGGCCAACTCGCTCAGCCGCTGCTACCACTGCAAGAACGAGCTCTATGCCAAGCTGCGGCACGTAGCCGACGAACGGGACATCCCCTGGATCGTCGACGGCTGCAACGTGGACGACCTGAGCGACTTCCGCCCGGGCCAGGAGGCGGCCCGGGAACGCGGCGTCCGCAGCCCGCTCGTGGAGGCAGGCCTGAGCAAAGAGGACATCCGCACCCTCTCCCACCAGCGGGGTCTACCCACCTGGGACAAACCGGCCATGGCCTGCCTGGCTTCGCGAATTCCCTACGGCACGCCGGTGACGGTGGAGGCCCTGAGCAGCATCGGCCGGGCGGAGCAGTTCATCCGCTCGCTGGGCGTGCGTCAGCTCCGCGTGCGCCACCACGACGGCATCGCCCGCATCGAGACCGACGACGCTGGAATGGCCGTGCTCATGTCCGACGGAAACCGCCAGGCGGTGGTGGGGCGGTTGGAGGAACTGGGCTATCGCTACGTGGCCCTGGACCTGGCCGGCTATCGGCAGGGCAGCCTGAACAAGCGGAGACCCGCAGGGATGCCGCCCAGACCGTGAGCCCCCAGACCGCCGCCCTCCTCCTGGCCCTCGGCGTCCTGGCCGGGACGTATGGGACCCTCGTCGGAGCGGGCGGCGGTTTCGTGATCATCCCCGCCTTCCTCCTCCTCTACCCCGACGATTCGGCGGCCACCGTGACGAGCATCTCTCTGGCGGTCGTGCTGTTCAACGCCAGCTCCGGCTCCGCGGCCTACGCCAGGCTGCGGCGCATCGATTATCGCACCGGGGCAGCCTTCGCCCTGGCCACCATCCCCGGCGCCGTGGCCGGAGCCCTGGCCGTTCACGTCGTGCCCCGCAGGACTTTCGACGCCTTGTTCGGCGTCGTCCTCATCTCCGTGT
>Ga0315268_10008895_pt1 | contig 10455 bp, 15 predicted proteins | sample C1_top_MG_FD_204535 | JGI IMG/M metagenome (GOLD analysis project Ga0315268, IMG submission 204535) | Sediment microbial communities from Yellowstone Lake, YNP, Wyoming, USA - C1_top | ecosystem: Environmental > Aquatic > Freshwater > Lake > Sediment | place: USA: Wyoming | collected 2017-08-01 | reverse complement strand
GCCGGTTGGAAGGCGACTGTTGATGGGTAGCCAGCCCCGGCCCATTGCCTGCTCGGCGTTCCAGGAGACCAGCGGCAGAAGGGCGAAAGATTCGGACCCAAACCCATGCCGCCAGAGATCTGGCGACCATATCCCCGTCCGTAACCTCTGTAGCCCACTTGGGACACCAAGCTTATGTGCAATTGCACAAAATATAAGCATTCCGTGCAGGAAACCAATATCCGCTTCCAGTTCACATAGTTCAGGTGAGAGGTTCACACACGTGCCAGGAAGATGGCGGTGGCGGCAAGGATCGCCAGAGGGCCCTGGTCGCCCGATGAAGCCAAGATGGATTGGGATACGTCCCGAGGTGAACCGCTTCTCGCCCTCCACGAGGACTAGCGGTGAACCCCCGCGGCAGCCTGTCATGATTACCTACGATGAATTGGAGGCCCTTCGCCTCGTCGACTATCAAGGGCTCACACAGGAGGAGGCTGCCCAGAAGATGATGGTTTCACGAGGCACGGTCTGGCGCTGCCTAGACAGCGCCAGGAAAAAAGTTGCGACCATGCTAGTGGAAGGCAGGGAACTGGTCATAGGAGACCTCCGCTCTCATGCCTTCCCGGCACACCAATCAAGCGAACCTGAGCGGGCGTGATGCGAATGCAGAAATGCCCGACCGAGCTAGAATAAGCTCGGCGGCAAAGACGGCTATTGGTAGCAACACTATCTATTTACCCTGCCAAGACGAATCGAACTGAAGCTGGGTGACGGTGGAAGAATGTCTGGTGCCGTCAGAAGAACTTGTGAAATGGCCAAAGCTCTCCGTGGAGAAGGCCGACCGTGGTCCGAGATCTTGGTCGAAGTGGAAAAGGCCGGCATCAAGCAGGGTGCTTTTGAACCATTGTACGCCGGATGCGAACACGCGCCGTATCGGATACGTTTTGTTCCCAAGGAGAGGCCGAGGGTATTCTCGAGGGAATTCGTCGAAGGACTGACGTGTCTCGCGAAAGAGCACTCCCTTGTTGTTCAGACGCGATGTACTGGGTACAACCTCTTTCTAGACACCGGGAAACCGAGCGGTCTTTACGGGAGAATGAGAAAGAGCCTTGGCTTGACACATAAGACGGAACTCTTGAGAATATTCTGGCTTGACACATACGAGATCGAGCTGGAACATCCCGAACTAGCCGGTATGCCCGAAGCCCTCGAGAAGATCGGAAGCCAACTCTACGGAATGACTGCCGACTAGGGTTCGCACAAGACCCTGCACTGACCGATCCAATCGGCTGTTGATGTACACCCGCTTGTGAAAGTGGGGTCCAAGAATGGACTTCGGCGTTCTCTCCGCGGTCAGGGAGGACGTTCGCTTTGTCTACGCCGCTTTAGCTCATCTATGGTAGATTCTAGGTCACTCAATTCGTGCGTCAAGCTGTCTCTGCGTTCTTGCAAGGCAGTTAGTTCATCTTGAGTAGTCGGCGCGGGCATCAATCCTTCATCTCCCATAACAGATGCAGGGGATTGCCATGTTCCCACTTGCGAAGGCCACGGCGGGCGTGACTCTCCACCATGCCGACCGAGACCGCCTCCTCTCCCCCTGCCTGGCCCGAAGCCGAAACCTCCAGATGGACCTTGCCCTCCACGCAGCTGTCCGGTCTTGTACCTTTGGATCGCGTCCCTGACAGTTCCTGAGACTCCAGTGATAATCTCGATTCCTGCTGCCGATAGCACGCGATGGGCATTCGGTCCTACCATGCCCGTTATTACTGCCTGAACGTTCTGGTTGGCAACAACGTGCGCCGCCTGGATCCCGGCTCCGTGTGGCGAGTCATAGGCCGCGTTGGGCAGATACTGGCAATCCATTGTATCAGTGTCTGCGACAATGAAGCAGGCACACCGTCCGAATCTCGGATCGATCTGCGAGTCGATCGAGCTACCAGCTGCACTTACGCAGACCTTTGGCATGGCTCGTCAACAGCCCGGAAACTTGTGACGAGCATCTCTGCAGGGCTCGGTCAAGCCGCTTAGTCTGCCTGCCAGGTACGATTCGATGGCTTCACCGACATTGTTCACGGGGCCTGTGAATACCGCGATTCCGTTGCTCTGGAATGCCTGGAGTCCTCTCGGTCCCATGCCCTTGACGACAAGAGCGTCGGGGCGTAGCCCTGTGACAACGGACTCGGCTCCGCCCTGCCCTCCAAAGTGCTCCCCGACATTTCTCTGAGAGGACATCGAGATGACGTGGCCATCGCCCGAGATCTCGATCACCGCAAACTCGGGAGCTCTGCCAAAATGCGGAAAGATCGCTGATCTCTCATTCTCGAAGCTCTCAACGGGAATCACAAGTCTAACCATATGGCTGCACCGTCGCCCTCGAAGCCCTTAAGAGCTAATGAATATTTATTCCTTATTATGGTGAGGCCAAAAAAGCACCGGTGGGTCTGCCGTGAGCCATCGGTCACATTCTTCAAGCCGAGAGGAATACCGCTGACGGACCTCCAAGAAGTGTGTCTGACTGTAGAAGAGCTGGAAGCCGTCAGGCTAAAAGATCTGGAAGGACTGGACCAAGAACCGACCGCGGCCAAGATGGGAATCTCGCAACCAACCCTTCACAGAACCGTTGTGTCTGCACACAGGAAGATCGCGGATGCTTTGGTGAACGGAAAAGCGCTCAGGATTGAGGGCGGGGCTTACGTAGTCAAGGAAGGCACCGAATCGAATTAATGGCTAGCAAAGCCTGAGGTTCTGAGACACGAGGGGACCTGAATGTTGTACTGTCCATGAGCGGTGTAGTGCAAAGGAGAACTGAGACAGATGGAGCCGTGGTGTTCTTGGAGACTTGGGTGAAGATGGACGCTGCGAAGTGGAGCCAGTGGATCACTGATGAACAGCTTGGATCGTGAATTGCGGAAGGACATGCTCAGAGGGAGACTCGCTCCCTACACGAGAAGAGCGTATCAGATGCTTCCCGGATTGGTTGATCCGTTCATCCTAGATATCGGCTGTCACACACAGAGGATCGTGAAGGATTGTTCGCGCAGGAAGCTGAACACTTCGTCGAGTCTTCAGAAAGAAACTATGGGAAATGCGACGATGCCTCAGAGAACCTTTCTTTTCCCCCTTTTCGGCGTGTGTGAGCCAAATCGGGTGACAGTTCAGATTTGAACCCTGATTCTGTGCGAGAGGATTGAAGCTACCTGTATAGGACGAATAGCTCCGTGCCTCGGGCAAGCAGATAACCGAGGATTGCCGCAAGGGCGATTGCGATCATCATGTTCGTTGTTGCTGTCGGCACGTCCAGCTGTTTGCCCCATTCTTCCCTATTGACTGGGCCAGTCATCACAGATGCCAGTCCCATCACAACTAAGAACCCACCAATCGAGAGAGGCCCCCTTATGCAAGAGCCAAGGTAGAGGAAGGCAAGACCTGAGTTGCGAACCAGACAACGCCCTTGTAGAGTAGTTACGATAAGCCAAACAATCTGGCAGCTCCCCTCTGCGAACAACTACAGCCACCACCATGGCTAACAATACTGGGGTTATCAGAATCACTAACGAGAACGGCGAAGACGCAAGCGGTGAATCTGAGCCAAAGAGCGAGGGCGTCATCCCACAAAGCTAGAAGGTGGGAGTGCTGGCGCATCGTCTAGTCTTTATTCGCCCTCATAGCAAAGTCTGCTTAGGCCAAGCTCGTAGGCAGCTGCCGCGACAGTCACACCGTAGAAATAGAGAGACCTCTCGCGAGCCAGGTGAGCAATTTCATCTATCGATCCGTTCACGAGAGCCGACCCTGTAGCAATGATGATCTCGCTCCATTCGATAGCCTCCCTATTGCGATCGTAGGACTCCACGGACCCTCTTGCCAAGGGCTTCCCGATGGTTTCACTGTCCATATCGGTCACTCGAAACAGCGTGAACCTGTGGGAAAGTCGGTGAGCTATCGCTGGCTGGAACCCTATCATGAGAACCTTTGTGTCGGGATTGTGTCTTCCCGACAAGTACTCAGCGATACTTGCAGCGCAGTCCTCTGGTCCAGAATCCCTACAATGTCTTGTTCCGTCAATCAAGCCCAGAAACGCGTACGTCGCGTTGATGGCAGCGACTAACAGCGCTCTGGAAGCATTCGTGTCGAGAGGGAGGTCCTGTAGCTCTGATGCTTGGCCTGCGAATTCCGAGGGCTCGTCTGTGAACGCTTGCCCCAAAGAACCTCTTAGGTCGGCTTGTATCATGACCTCTTTGCCTCGCAGCAACGGATAGCCGGCGCGTGTGGGTTTCCCGATTACTTCTTCGGGCTTGAGAGGTCGCGTATGTATGATGACCCGCTCATCTGCTAGGCCGTGCTTCAGCGCCTTCTCGTACCAAGCTCGCTTGAGCTCTTCAAGCATCACAGCATGGAGCCTCCCGGACCAACTTTGGCGCGTAGTAGCAAGCCCGTTTGACAGCCCGCGTCGGCGCACAGCATTCCGAAGAGACCGAAAGCAACAGCGCAAATCGCAAGAGACAATTCAAAAGTCCCAGCTAATGGTCTGATCCAAGAAACTACAGCCGTAGCTGGCGCAACAGAGAAGACCGATGGAGCCAAGACTACGCCGTACAGAACGTGGAGTGCCGATCCTGCAAAGCCCACGACTCGGCATGAATGCCTGTTCTCAGTTTTGGCGCCTTGGAATAGTAAGCCGTAGACCGGTATCATGAGCTGTCCGGGCATCATCGTGCCCCTGACCAGCGCTGCCACAAGGAAGGCGACAACACCTATCGCTAGCTGTTTCCTCGAAAACGCCAGACTCACGCCGAAAAAGAAGCAGGTCAGAAACGGGGCGATGACGATTGGCGGGAGCAGGGGATAAACAGTACTAAAGACCATTGACTCGAATACTCCTAGTGTCGCGGAAGCTATCGCCACAATTGCCGCGTCTTTCGAGTTGAACTGAGAGCGCGTTGCCATAGGTAGTACGGGGGCTATGGGCCGGAAGTTACATTTAGTGCTGTGTGTAAGCAATAGTTGTTACTTCAGCAAGGCGGCCTCGGCCCGATGCCTAGCTGCTGCATCAATCCGAGCGCGTCCGATAGTCCCCAGGTTTGCACGATCTTCCCGTCGGCGATGCGGTCGATGTGAATGCCCTTCATCGTTACCCGCTTGTCCGTAGCGGGCATGTCCATGAACTCACCCTTATGTGTGGCAGTAGCCGTCCAAATGCACGCCACCTTGTCCCCTTCCGCGACGATGTCCTCAAGCTTCACTTGCATGTCGGGGAAGGCAGCGTTGATCATGGCGTGCTGTTGATTCATGCCCTCGATGCCGGGGGGCATTCCGGGAAGTAGGGTGTCACTCATCCAGTTCGCGGCGTAGAACTGCTCAAGTGCGCCCAAGTTCTTCTTGTTGAAGATCTCCTCATACATTCGGCGCTCAAGCGCCTTGTTCTCTTCTGACATGAGATATTCCACTCCTTTCCCATTGGGTACTATTGTCATCGCGCCCCTCCTCGGCGCTCGTGTGTATGGCATAGAAAGCAGCGAGATCCAAACAGGCGAGCAGAGAATCCCAGACAGCCGTGCCTTGCATAGTTCCGTCCGGGTTTATGAATGTTTATTCCTTATTACCTGAGTCAGAACCAGGTGAGGAGTCATTCTGTGTGCGAGTCCCTCGGTGCAGGCCTTGCATCACCCCGCGCCACCGTGCAACCTATCCAGAAGCCAGACCGACAACGATGTCTAGGTTCTTCTCCTCAGCCTTCATGCTGAAGGGTGTCAACGCACTCTGATTTTGGACTCAACGCTCATCGGGACGGGTTCTCCCATCTTCTGTGCCAGGTAGCAGTGGGCCACTGCAAGACCCACGCAGCCTCGAGAAATCGTCAGGGCATCTTTCTTCGACCGTACCAGAAGGAGGGCTTTGACGCCCGACAACCGGATCAGCGCACACGTGTCTTCCTAGGCCTACGATTCACGCAGAGGATCGAACTCGCGCTGAATACAGTGGTCTATCTATGCGTTCAGGCGCAGGGCCAATCCTTAGAGGTTGGTGTCGAACTCACTGCAGTATGTGACGTCCTTGCCTCGCGTATTCAATGAACTGTTGGGCAAGGAGATTTTCGTCCCGGAGCCTCTGACGAGAATCGTGAGCCTCAGTCCTGCAACCACAGAAACATTGTTCATGCTTGGTTTGGGCGATAGCATCGTTGGTGTGAGCGCGTTCTGCCTGCGTCCTCCAGAGGCTCAAAACAAGAGGATCCTCGGCACATACAACACAATTGACCTTGAAGCTCTCTCGATCCTAGCTCCTGAGATCATCTTCACAACCACAGGCTTTCAGAGGATATTTGCCTTCGACCTCTCTGCGCGTCTTAATGTCTACCCGACTCCGCTACCCACTAGCGTTGCCGACATCATTGGATCTGTTGTAGAAATCGGACTGGTGACAGGCAGGTACGATGAGGCTCGGCACTTGGCTTCCAAGCTGACGAGAGTAGTAGGTGCATACGAGCTGGTCGAGAGACTGGTAAGGAGCTACGTCGAGCTGGATCTTGGAGCCCCTACCTCTTTCGGTGCGTACAGCTACATCACAGATGCTCTCTTCTTGGCTGGAGGACTAAACGTGTTCGGTCATGAACCATGCAGTTGGCTCGTCCCCGATCCTAAGAAGGTAATCGCCGAAGACCCGGAAGTCATGATATACGAGCCCAAGATGCTTGAACCTTTCGATGAGGAAAAGTTACAAGCTCTGTTAATTGAGCGCGGCTGGACTGGCGTGTCCGCGGTAAGGAATAAACGCGCATTTCTGGTGCCTGGGAGACCGCTAGATTTCCTAGCTCATCACGGGCCGAGCTTCGTAACGGATGCTCTTCCTTGGCTGAGAAAAGTCATGGCAGGGATCAGCGGCTCCTGAGCCCTCAAGCGCTAGTCGGATCGCAGGGCTAGCATACGCCTTGGTGGTCTGATGCTCCTGCCAGTGCACATGGCAGTATTCACATCATCCCGGAGTTCCTAGTGCTTGAGATGAGAGCCTAGGGGCAGCTGTCTATGATATATGTGGGGAACGGCTTTCGTGCAACGGGGCTTCATAGGAGGTGGTTCTCTGAAGCATGCTAATTCAATGGTGCAGGCAATGCTTAGAGCGCAGCGCAACGAGATCACGGAGCATCAGATCTACGCGAAACTGGCCCAGTCGACTAGCGACCCTCACAACAGAGGCGTGTTGGAGAGGATCGCGGCCGACGAGATGAGGCACTATGAGCTTTGGAGAACACTGACTCATCAGGAAGTGAACCCTGAACGGCTGCTATACTGGCGCTACGTGATTATCGCTTGGGTCTTCGGCCTTACTTTCAGCATCAAACACATGGAACGGGGCGAAGCCTCAGCCAAGCACAACTATGCGGCGCTCGGAGCCAGCGTTCCAACTGCCAGTACAATCGCACGTGAGGAGGAGAAACACGAGCTCACGCTTATCGCCATGCTTGATGAGGAACGCCTCAAATATGTGGGCTCGGTGGTCTTGGGGCTCAACGATGCCTTGGTCGAATTGACGGGATCGCTTGCAGGGTTCAGTTTCGCCCTTCAGAAGGCTCCTCTGGTTGGCGTCGTGGCTCTGATCATGGGCGTAGCCGCCTCCCTTTCGATGGCTGCATCGGAGTATCTATCTACTCGACACGAGGACGCAGGGAGGAGCCCAGTCAAATCGGCGATCTACACTGGCGTGGCGTACCTGATCACCGTGATTCTTCTGGTCACGCCGTATCTTCTGCATTTCGGCGTCTACGAGGCTCTGGGGATTGCGCTCGCGTTGGCAATGGGTGTGATCTTCGTATTCAGCTACTATGTCTCTGTCGCCCAGGACCAGCCTTTCGGCAAGCGGTTCGCTGAGATGGCTGTCGTCAGCTTGGGCGTGGCCGCGCTCAGCTTCCTCATCGGCCTGGCCGTGAGAGCGATGTTCAACATCAACATCTGAGGTTCTCGATCAAGACGGAGTGAGACGGCGCGGAATCCGTAGGTCGAGCTCAAGATCGTCTCGCAAACGTGTTACATCCATATCCGCCTGTTGTACTCTTCATAGTCAATGTTCGACGGAAGAGCCTCAAGGAAGCAGCCGATTCCGCCATTGGGTCTCGACTTTGTCTCATATTCTCTGGCCCGATACAGAGGCCGACTAGTGCGAGAAACAGACTCCCAAGCGTTGAGCGACATCACAGGTCTAGCATCTTCGTTGGTTGAGAGGCTCCAAAGAACTTGCGAGATGGGGCAGGAACAGCCTCCCCCAGACTGACTGTGCGCTCGTCAAGCGGCACATACGTCCGTTGACTCTCACTTTCTTACGATGGCGCAGTCTCTCTCATTCCTACTCCGGCGACTCTGGCGCCGCAGTCAGGACAGCGCTGATCGGGTTCGATGTTGTTCTCCAGAATCAGGTACCCCGAACGCCGGATCAACAGCCTGCCACAGCTGTGGCAGTGGGTGCTCGCGTCACCTGAGATGTTGCCCACGTATACGTACTGCAGTCCGGCCTCCAGTCCTATCTTCCGCGCCTGCTGAAGCACCGCCACTGGGGTCGGGGGCAGGTCTACCATTTCGTAGGCGGGGAAGAAGCGGCTGATGTGCCAAGGGGTGTCGACCCCCAACTCGCCGGCGACGAATTGCGCAGCATCACGTAGTTCTTCAGGATCGTCATTGATTCCCGGAACGATGAGTGTGGTCACCTCGAGCCAGATGCCCAGCCGCTTCATCAGTTTGAGGCTGTCGAGGACCGGCTGTAGCCGCGCGCCAACATACTTCCGATACGTCTCGTCACGGAAGGCCTTCAGGTCTACGTTGGCCGCATCCAGGTAAGGGCGTAATGTCTCCAGCATCTCCCCGGTCATGTAGCCGTTGGTGACATACACGTTCGTGAGGCTGGCTCTGTGTGCCAGTCGAGCGGTATCGTAGGTGTACTCGAAGAACACGGTCGGCTCCGTGTAGGTGTAGGCAATGCTACGGCTGCCGGAGCGCTGCGCAGCGGCCACGATCTCGTCCGGACGCGTCTTTCTTCCTGTGATGAGATGTTGCTGCCGCGGCGTCTGGGAGATATCCCAGTTCTGGCACCATTCACACCGGAAGTTGCAGCCAGGCGTCGCGATAGAGTAGGCGGTCGAGCCGGGATAGAAGTGATAAAGAGGCTTCTTCTCCACCGGGTCTATATGCTCGGCGATGAGACGACCATAGACGAGCGTGTACAGGCTCCCATTCGCGTTCTCTCGCACGTGACAAATGCCGCGCTTACCCTGCGCGATTACGCATCGATGAGCGCACAGGTTGCAGCGTACAGAGCCATCTGATAGCTTCTCATAGAGCATCGCCTCCTTCACGGAATCTGACGGCGTCGACATTCGCTCATGCTCCAATTTCGAGGGCTCTGTGTCACGTTACGTTCCGTGAAGCTTCCTCATGTAGAAGTATCGTCCTTCATATTCCGTCCGAATGAGTTGACCTAGGGTCACCAGCTTCTCCACAATGGACCATTCAGCATTCGCTCTTGCCATTAACTCGCGCATGGCTTGCTCTCTCATAGGATGTACTGCCGTAATGCTGAGTATGTCCTGTTCAACATCTTCTGTGGATGCAAACGCGTTGCCCTCATAGCCTATGAGATACTCTACGTTGTCGAGTCTCTTGCTGAAGGTCTGGTATGCGCGGATGATAGTCTCCTCGCGTGAAGGCTGAACCCACTTTTCCGCAGGTGGTCTCGTAGGAATCGACAGGTAGGCCCTAGCTCCTTTGAGTTGAGCAACGAAGCCGGCTACTTCTTCGACATGACGATCTCTGTCATTGAGGTCCCTAACCAGCATAGTCTCTGTTGCTAGATCACCATGGTAACTGCTCGAGAAGTCGAGCATCCCATCCAATATCGCACGCAGTCGCAATGCCCCATGTGGACGATTGATTCTACGCCACAGGTCCTCTCGTGTGGAATCCACCTTGAGAGAAACCCAGTCTGCCTGCATGAGGTCATCTCTAACATCGGTTCGCGACATAAGTGAGGCATTGGTGATAACAGCGATCTTGACGCCCAATGGTTTCAGAAGCTTAATCTCACGTCCAAGGTTGATGTCCAGCGTGGGCTCGCCGTCTGGCACGAATGTGAGGTAATCAATCGATTCACCGATCTTCCTCGCGCTCTCCACCTTCTCTTGGACACGCTTCACGAGCTCCTGGGGTTCGTAGAAGGTCTGGCGGCTGACACGCATGTTGCTGGTTCGTCCCAGTTGACAGTAGATGCAGGAGTAGCTGCAGATCTTCGGCGGGATGTTGTTGATACCCAAGCTGCGTCCTAGACGCCTCGATGGAACCGGCCCGAAGGCAACTTGTTCCGGCTTCAACTCTACTACCTCAGGATACGCCATCCGGACGATGCTGCGTGCTTCCTGTCTTCTCGATCGCGACCATGGTCGATCCGACCTTGCATCCGAATCGCTTTGCGATTGGATCGCATTTGACTTTGGATATG
>Ga0315268_10008894_pt1 | contig 10456 bp, 7 predicted proteins | sample C1_top_MG_FD_204535 | JGI IMG/M metagenome (GOLD analysis project Ga0315268, IMG submission 204535) | Sediment microbial communities from Yellowstone Lake, YNP, Wyoming, USA - C1_top | ecosystem: Environmental > Aquatic > Freshwater > Lake > Sediment | place: USA: Wyoming | collected 2017-08-01 | reverse complement strand
CGCACGTGTGGGAGGTGGAATATTCACCAAGGCTGCTGATGTAGGCGCTGACTTAGTCGGTAAAGTAGAGATGGGTTTTCCCGAAGACGATCCTAGAAACCCAGCAGTAATTGCTGATCTAGTAGGAGACAATGTAGGTGATGTGGCAGGTACAGGCTCAGATGTTTTTCAATCTTATGTTTGCACATTAGTTGCTGCAATGATCCTCGGTGTATCAATATATGGAAATGAAGGTTTAACGTATCCCTTAGTGATTTTAGGAGTTGGAATTTTATCATCCCTCATCGGCTCATACTTTGTTGGAGCCAATCACACTGATGCGAAAAGGGCTATATACAGAGGTATGTATGTAGCAGCTATACTAGTCAGTATTGCATCTGCTTTTTTATCTTGGGAAATATTCCATAGTTTGAATGCCTTCTATTCTACTTTAGCAGGAATTGTAACTATTGTTTTGTTTGCAAATATAACTGAATATTACACATCTACTGATAAAGCTCCTGTTAGAGAAATTGCAAATGCATCAAGAACTGGTGCGGCCACAAACATCATAATGGGTTTTGCCACTAGTTTTGAAAGCATGGCTATTCCTATCATCGTTTTTTCAGCCTCTATCATGATTGCTTATTATTTTGATGGGTTGTATGGTATAACTCTTCTGGCTGTTGGTTTTCTTTCTATTACTGCTACATTCATCGCTATGTCTTCTTATGGTCCTATTGTTGACAATGCACATGGAATGATTGAGATGAGTGGGTTGAGTCACAAAATGCACAAAGTTATGGACAAGCTTGATTCTGTAGGTAACACTACGAAGGCTGTTTGTAAAGTCTATGCCATAGGCACATCAGCATTAGCTCAAATTGCTCTTATCTCAGCATACATTGCTGCAGCACATATCCAAACTATCGACATAATGAAACCATCTGTCGTGACTGGAATACTCATCGGAGCAATGTTATCTTTCTTGTTCTGCTCTATGATTATAAAAGCTGTTGGAAATGCAGCATACAAGATGATTGAAGAAATACGTAGACAGTTTAAAAGAAATCATAAAAAGAAAAATATACCCAATTATGCTAGATGTGTTGATATCAGCACGAAGGCGGCTTTGAATGGCATGTTCCTTCCAGCACTTCTCTCGATAGCTGTTCCTATAGCAGTGGGTCTTTTGTTTGGACGTGAAGCAGTTGGTAGTTTGATTGTTGGAAATCTTGTGACTATGTTTCCTCTTGCGTTGATGATGTGCATAGGCGGTGCAGCATGGGATAATGCTAAAAAATATATTGAAGCTGGCAATTTAGGTGGCAAGGGAACTCCAACTCATGATGCAACTATTGTTGGGGACACTGTTGGTGACCCGTTGAAAGATGCAGCTGGTCCTTCATTAGATGTATTCGTAAATTTAATCGGAACAGTAGCTCTATTGTATGCAACTTCTGCATTAACTTATTTGGTTATCATATGACATCCTCTGCGGACTAAAGTCCGACAATTTTTTGCTTGTAAATTAATCAACCTGAAAAATTGCCCTCAAAATTTGAGGACTTTAGGCTTGTTAAACATCTTTTTTGAAATATATCTACTGAATAGAGAAAAATTTACTATTTAATTGCAGGGGCAGAGATTCGAACTCTGGAACCCACTAAGGGACAAGATTTCTTATATCATCTTTTGAATCAATACTCAAGATCACTTGAGTCTTGCGCCTTTAACCGCTTGGCTATAGGGACTTGGTAAACAAGTTACCCCTGCTATCCCCTGCACTAATATAAAGAGAAAAAGAAATTTTTTAACTTATCGTCTGCAACTCAGACTTTAAATCTTCTACCTGTTTTTTTAGCTCAGTTACTGCTCCTTCTAATCCCTCTGTCTCACTTACTGGTGATGGGAATTCTTCTTCATACCCTCTGGGTCTTAGGAATTCTGAGTCAAGCATCACGATCTTTTTATCGATTTTGCTTATCGCGGACTCAAACAATTTGCTGTTTTCGTCTTTTAAACTTTCTATCTGTTTTTGAAGTTGTAAAATATTCTTTATCATTAGGACTGTTGTTTTAAGGTCAGCTATGGCACTCAACACAGACCTATATTTTTCAATCTTTACGAATAATGGTGCAAAAGCAGGCTTCTTTTCCTCCTTTAGTATTGGAGCAGGTTCCTCTCTTTCTTGTATAGCTAATTCTGTGCTTTCTGGGAGTTCCGTAGGTACTTCCTCTTCCATAGGGTTTTCCAATAATTCATCAGGAACTTTTCTACTCTCGGCTATATCCTTAATCTCTTCAACTTCTTCTTCCTTCTTTTTCTTGAAAAATACCATTAATTTTCCCTTAATAAAATATCTAATTTTTTTATAATAAAGTTATGTTTTGTTGGACAAAATGCGGCCGGCGGGATTTGAACCCGCGTCGCAAGCTTTTTGCACATAAGTACATGTATGGCAAGCTCGTATCATAACCAGGCTAGACTACAGCCGCTCATCCAAAGATATTTCCGAAGCCAGACATCGCAGATTCTTCTTCATCTTTTATTTTCTTTATGATTGCTTCTTCTTCTTTTTTACTTACCATCTCTGCTGAATCTTTTGTCAACTCTTTAGCTTTGTTGCAAGCTTCTTCCAAACCAGAAATGTAACAGTAGTATTCATCGCCCTTGAAACCAAGGCTTTTTGATTCTTTGAAAGTTACACTAGCCCTTGATACTGTATCATCTTTTAATAAAAGGTCTTTTACTTTCTGTAGTTTTTCTTTTTTAATTTTTAGTACGATTTCCATTTTTCATCACATCCACGTTTTTAACAAATCTAAAATTTACCTTTTTTATACTTTTCTTTTTAAGCCCCGAAAGGGATTCGAACCCCTGACCTACTGCTTACGAGGCAATCGCTCTACCAATTTCTCCTGATTTAGAATCAGTCTGAGCTATCGGGGCCTTTACAATCTATTTTTATTATTTCAGGATAAAATCTTTTATCTTTGATATTGAAGCAAGTTTATTACTCAATTTCACCAATATATATTATATGCATGAAGCAATGATTTGGTTAAAAGAAGGAAACAAGATAAGATGTGAACTCTGTGCTAGAAGATGTCTAATTCCTGAAAGTAAAGAGGGTTTTTGTAAAGTCAGGATTAACAAGAATGGTACACTGTACACGAAAAACTACGGAAAGATTGTTTCCATGGATTATGACCCGATTGAAAAGAAACCCTTATATCATTTCTATCCTGGTGCTCAAACTCTTTCTATTTCTTCAGTTGGTTGTAACTTCAAATGTCAATTCTGCATAAATTGGGATACAAGCCAGAGTGATAAGATAATTGGAAAGACTTATTCACCCGACGATATAGTTAAGATTGCGAACGATAAGGGCATCAAAATAATAGCATATACTTACACCGAACCAACGATGTTCTTCGAGTTCGCCTACAGAACATCAAGGCTTGCTAAAAGGTATAACATAAAAAACGTATTCGTGACAAACGGTTACATAACTTCTGAAGCCATAAAGAAGATTGGTAAATATTTAGATGCTGTAACAGTTGATTTCAAAGCTTCTGGGAATCCAGAATTTTATAAAAAATACATGAATGTTCCTGACGTCCAGCCAATATTTGATGCATTAAAAAGTTTTAATAAACATAGAGTTTTCATAGAAATATCTAACTTAATAATTCCCCAGATTGGTGATAAACCTGAAGACAATAGTAAGTTAATTGAATGGATAATAGAGAATCTTGATTCTAGTGTACCTTATCACCTCCTTGGTTTTACACCTTTTTATCAAATGACAAACATACCTCAAACTTCTTTAGAAATCTTGGAAAAATTTGCGACTGACGCTCAACAAATTGGTTTGAGATATCCTTACATCGGTAATATATGGGGCAGTAAGTTTGAGAATACATATTGTTACAATTGTGGCCAAAGTGTGATAGAAAGGACAGGAGTTTTCATAAATACGATAAATCTTGAAGGCAACAGATGTCCTAACTGTGGGTTTTGGATAAACTTGATAAGAGATTAATTTATTCTTATCTTTCTAAAATTACATCATGAAACGTTTCATCTTAGCTATATTTTTAATACTTTTTTTATTTCCAACAGTATCAGCGCAAATCATGCGCCAGTTAAACGTTACCGTAGACAATCAAGCAGATGGTTCTAGTAATATAAACATTACATTCAAGTTTACAGAAGAGATTAAAAGTATTGATTTTCCTTTCTCAGGTAAAATAAGTGATTTAGATTTTGAAAAAGGAAAATGCGAAGTCAGAAAAGGAATAACAAACATATTACATTGTGAACCACCTTCTCCTTACATGATTGGTGAGACAACTGTCTATTCATGGTTTAAAGGATCTGGATTGGCAGAAAGACAAGGAAATATCACTCAATTCTCTTTTGATATACCAATACTGTGGACTACTGATCGAATCTATGTTACAGTGAAACTTCCTGAGGGAATGTTTTTGTCAGATAAAGTTTTATTACCTATTTCACCATCTGGAGCTGAAAAGAAAATTGAAGGAAAAAGAATTATAACTTCTTGGTCATTCACTAATAAAGACCCGGGAGATGTTATTCCGATTAGAATATATTACGAATCTTTTTTTCCACAACCATTTACAGAACGTTTTGATTACAGATGGATAATTGTTCCGATTTTTATACTGATTATAGGCCTTATAATTATCTACAAAAAATTGCCCAAAAAAACAGAGTTAGTTTTATCTGTATTGAATGAAGGCGAAAGAATGATAGTTGATATAATAAGGAAAGAAGGAAAAGATAGAGTAGATCAAAGAAAGATTGTTAGTTCATCTGGTTTTTCAAAAGCCAAAGTTAGCAGAATTATACAAGGACTGCAAGGTAGGGGGGTTGTCGACGTAGAAAGAACTGGAAGAAAAAACAGAGTTAGTTTAAAAAAGATGATATTTAAAGAATAAATCTCTCATGAAACATATAAATTTTCAAAAAGCTTTTATTTCTTTTATTTTTTCTTAAAAAGCTCTATTTTATTCGATGAAACAATTAATAGGTTTATTTTCTCATATTTTGGTTAAAATAACATAATTTCAAATAACCAGTGAAACAATTAAGACTGTTTCATGCAATGTATATATACCTATCAGGATAAGTTCTATTACGATATTATAAACTATCGACCGCCGATTAAATATGAAGTGGTAAATATAAGGAGGAAAAAATATGAAAGAAAAAATAATTGCCCTATTTTTGACGGCAATTATGGCAGCAACACTCGCTGAAATAGTCTTAGCAGCAAACAACCTAGGTACTTATCCAGCACCTTTCTGTAGCGGTGGTGTTTGCAGTTTCTACACAGTAGTCGGATCCCACGCTCAGGCAACTGATGTTGTGGGTAGCGGTGATGTAACAGCCAGATTGGCTGGTGAAAACTATATATTAACATCAACTACTGGTGGAACCACGACAGCCGTGACAGGTGAAGGTGCAAGATTAGACACATCTAGCAACAGAGTTTTACTCGGTGAAAAACTTAACAACGCAAGAGGTACATTAACATCAACTGACTTGCCAATTCTTTTGAAGAGTGATACAGTAACAGATGACAACGGAAATACATTTGACTACACACAAGATATGACTTTTTACTCTACAGCTCAAGTTACCTTTGGTACTAGTGGTGGTGATATAAAAGATCCAGTTATCTATATGTCTCTACCAACTACAGTGAGTAGTACAAACTACATATATAGTACGAGAGTAACTTTCTCCAAGCTATTGAACATTTCAGATGCTGCAGTTGCAGATAACACAATAAAGTTATTCGGTACAGAATATACGATTGGATCAGCCTCTGCTTATACAACTTCAAGTAAGAAATTAGTATTGTATGGTGGAGCTAATACAGTCACCTTGAAAGAAGGTGAAGAACAGAAAGTAACAATCGGTGGAACTGAATACACAGTAAAAGTAGAAGGTGTAAGTTCTGCTACAGCAGGTGTTATCAGTGTTAATGGTGACACAGTATCTGTTGTACAAGGAGGCAGTTACAAGAAAAGTGGCTTAGATATCTACATATCTGCAATCTACTATTACTCTAAGGAAGCTCAGGTAAGCTCTATGAAATTGAGTCTGGGCTCACAGAAATTGACATTAGAAGATGGACAAGAAGTATTGTTTGGTACAAGTGATTATGTGGATAATACTTTAGTTGCTCTATCAGGAACACCTGGATCAGGAATAAGCAAACTTGAAGTCTATGTATCAGCACAGGATTCAGAGCATGATGACATACAAGTAGGAAAATCATACGATGATCCTATCTGGAAGACGTTCAAATTGAGTTTTGCTAGTACGACTCCAGCTTTAGACGATACAAACGCTGACTCAATCGTCATGAGTTACAGTGGAGATAGAACAGAGACACTTAAATTCACAGATTATTACAAGAATGAAAATACAGTAGAATTCGCATACAACAACGTGAGTGCTTTAACATCTACACCAACCATGTGGTTGATGGATAGTAACCAATACAGTATTGTGATAAAGGAAGGTGATCCAGTAAAATACAAAGATTATGTAGTCGTTGATCAGGGAGATGAAACACATCTATTACAGTTGACTAACATACCTGCTGGTGCTGTAAAGTCAACAGATACAGTAAGATTCAAGGATGTGTTAACAGGAGCATTATATGAAAAGACATTGATACTTGGTGATTGTACAGCTACTTACTGCAACGCTACAGTACAAATAGGAAGTCAAGAATACTATGTAGCGGTATTCAATCAGAGTACAAAGGCAAATGGTTACGTTAAGATAACATGGAATGATGCAACTAGATGTTCAGGTGACGGTTCAGCCACATATGGTTCAGCAGGAACGTACACAAACGTATTCCCAGGAATAAAAGCAAAGAATGGTGAATACATATACTTTGTAAACAATTATACGGCTCTTACAAACAATACCGCAGTGTGTTTACCAGGTGCAAGTACAGGTAACACAAAAACAATTATAAGCACAACAGGAACATATTTAGTAGGAAAGATGAACTACACTTATGACGGTACAAACCTACAAATGACACCATTGAAAAGCTATTATGCCGGTGTTGCAATACTTGAAGAAAAACAAGCTGATGGAAGTACGCAAGATGCTGTTTACCTTCCAGTAACATGGGTTGGGACAACATCTTACAAGATGGCTGTAGGAACACCTTTATTCAGTGATTCAACAAGCACTTTAGATACCTTTGTAACAATGGGTAGCAACTCCTATGTGTCAAAGGCCTACGATGTCTATGGTACACTCGTAAATAAAGACACAACTGGAGACCAAGGAAAAATAACAGTGACTTATCCAGATAACCAGATATACACAGACATATTCTTGTTGACAAATGAAGCAGTAGTATCCTCATCTTCGACTGGAGCAGGAACAATTAAGAAAGTAGTTCCAATATCAGAGTCTGTATCTAAGTTAGACACTGATATAACTGATCCAACTACAGTCAAGAAAAACCTAGTACTCATCGGAGGTTCTTGTGCTAACTCACTCGTACAGAAATTGGTGGATAGCGGTAAATTAGACGCTAAGTTTACATGTACAGGTGGAGTTCCAGGAGCTGGATGGGAGACTGGTAAGGGATACATAATCTATGTTGCCGACGCATTTGCAACAGGATACGATGCAATAGTGATAGCAGGTACTGATGCAATAGACACAAGGAATGCATGCTCTGTCATGCAGAAGTTTGACAATACAGATATTGCTGCCAAATTGACTGGACAAACAAAGGTTGCCGTAACGGCCGTATCTGGTGCAGGCATAACGCCATTAGCATAGATACAAACCTAGGATGAGAATATTGCCGTTCTTTTTTTTCTTTTTCTTTATAACTTTTTGTATATTGTAACTGTTCTTTGTTGTTGATTTGTGAAGAATTTCACTTCTTTGAATTTATTCGTTCTTAGTTCACTGATGAGGTAATTAGGATTTCCAGGTTCAGACAGGTCAATAAACACATAGACGATGTTGTATTTTTCAAATAAACCGTAAAAGTTTTCCTCATCTTTGGGAGGTCTTATACTCATTCTGTCAGCATAATAACTCAAGTAAGGATAAGATTCTGACATTATGTATTCATTCTCATGTGTTACGTTTTTGATGAATAATGATCCTTCTTTTAGGACATCTATGTTAACTTTCTCTTCTGCAACTTTTTGATAACCAAGGTAAAAACCAAATATTAATACTATGATTAGAATTACATACGTGAAAGTTCGAAATCTTTCCGTCATTTTTTGTAATGCAAAACCTATTAAACAACTGAATGCTGGAAAGAAAGAAACTAGATATCTGGCTTCTTTATGTTGTGCAGAGGAAAAAATCAAGAAAGGAATTAAGACATAAATTAAAATTAGAAGAATATTATTTTTTTTACTTTTTATTGCATAGAAAATTCCTAGAGGAATAAAAATTATTGACAGACCGAACATTTCAAAAGAATCTTTTAAGAAAAAATAGAATGGTTGATTTTCTGGTAATGGTAGATAGATTTCTGAATTCTCGAGAATTCCGCCGATAGGGTTACTATAATAGATAATATTAATCGTAAACCATGGTATCAACGTGAGGAAAAGGATTAAAGATGAAAGATAAAACTCTCTTCTCTTGAAGATCTGAATCTTTTTTCTGAATAAAATGTATACAAAATAGATTATTAATAGCAAAAAACCGAAGTATTTTGTTAGTATTGACAAACCTGTTAGAAGGGCTGAATAATAAAGAAATTTTTTATTCTCTTCAACACCCAAATAAAACGTTGTCACAGCTAATGGCGTAACAGTAAGGAATATCATCTCTGCCAGTATTTTGTTGCTGTAAAAGATAAATGAAGGGAAACTAAACAAAATTAACCCAGATAAAAACGCAACTTGCTCATTAAATAATTTTTTAGCCATAAGGTATGTTGTTATAACACTCAAAACAGTGAAAATCATGATTATTATTCTAGTCAGGAATTCTCCATCTATAGATAATCCTAAGCTAAGTATCAAAGGAAAAAGAAATGGTCTAAAAACATCCCTTCCCGGTATGATTTCATATTTTCCTTCAACTATGCTTTTTCCCAAGGAAAGGTATACTGCCTCATCCCACCATAATAGTCTTTTTATTCCAAAAAAATAGAATGTAAGTAAAACATTGACGAGGATTACAAAGATAAATATTATTTTTTCTTTTTGCAATGATAACACTAAACATTTATTGTATTATGAAATTATTTTTTTCATCTTTTCTAAACTTTGGTATCCAGAGTATAATTTATCGTTTATGATGAATGATGGAACTTCTGTAACATTGTATACATTCTTAATTATTTTAACTATAGGTTCATCCAGATTGAAGTCCACTATGAAAGCGGAAAAGTTTGGAACTTCTTTTTTAACTTCATCAAGAACATAACTTTGGTTAATACAAGTGTCACAGTCTTTGGAATAGAAATAAAGAGCAGGTATCATATCTTTACTGCAACCTTTTTTAACATCCAATGACAGTAACCAAGTTCTTATCGAAAGCAATGTGTAATCTGTCTTTAGTTTAACGTATTCTGGTTGAAGCTCGCTATATTTTTCGTATACTTCTAATTTAGCAGGTAGTTTAGACCAGAAATATGCTAGATTATCGTTTATCTCATCAATCGTAGAAACTAAAATTTTACAACTTAGCTCCCCCTGGTGTGTTGTTAAGTATAGCTGTTCCAATTGTATATTTTCCTGGTTTTGTTTATAGTCGTAAAATTCGTCTTGAACCTTTTGAAGATCTTCTTTTGTTTTTGCCAAGATTTTTACTTGAATGAAATAACCAGTAAATATTCCTAGAAAGTAAAGAATTAATGTTAGGATACCCGCAATCAATATAAGCTTTTTTCTTTTCATACTATCAGTTTAATTTAATGTGTGAAGATTTAAGTAGGTTATTTATGATTTATTAAACATGCTAAATACGATTGAAACAATAGCTTTGGTACCAAATATATTTCTCCTTACAGTAATAGTGTCACAATACATAATTCTAGCTTTTAAAACCAAGAAAATAAAAGGGAATTATAAGCCAAATATTTCAATATTAATACCTGCTCACAATGAAGGAAAATTTTTGAGAAAAACCATAAATTCGATTTTAAATTCGGGTTATGAAGGAAGAAAAGAAATTATAGTTATAGATGACGGATCTACTGATAATACCACCGTAATCATTGAAGAATTCAAGAAAAAAAAATTGATAAAATCAATTAAGACAAATCACATTGGAAAATCTAAGGCTTTGAACAAAAGCCTAAGATTGGCAAAGTACGATATAATAGTAACTTTAGATGGCGATACAGAAATAGAAAAAGGTTCTCTGGGTAAATTACTCATTCCTTTTAAGAATGAAAAAGTCGCAGCAACAACAGGAACCA
>Ga0315268_10008893_pt1 | contig 10456 bp, 5 predicted proteins | sample C1_top_MG_FD_204535 | JGI IMG/M metagenome (GOLD analysis project Ga0315268, IMG submission 204535) | Sediment microbial communities from Yellowstone Lake, YNP, Wyoming, USA - C1_top | ecosystem: Environmental > Aquatic > Freshwater > Lake > Sediment | place: USA: Wyoming | collected 2017-08-01 | reverse complement strand
CGTCTGCTTCTGAAGTATAGAACCGCTGCCGCTGCCAGCACAATCAATACGACTGCGCCTAATGCAAAGCCGTACCGGTCTATGAACGGTAACTCAGTAACTTGGAAAGATGCAGTCGCACTTCTCGCGCCGGCATGCAGCTGATCTCCTTGCCAGGCTGCGTAGACCTGCCAGCTACCCATATCTTCTGAGGCAAATGAGTCCGAGAATCTGCCATCCGTGTCCGTCGTCACTGTTTTGGTCAAGCCAGTTCCGTCAGGTTTAGTGTAGGTCAGCGTTACCGCTGCTCCGGCTATCGTCGGTGATATTGTGCCACTCACTGTTGCTGTGTTGGTCTGCTTCACCTCAGTTGGCGATACTGCGATTGTGAGGTAGGTCGCGATGGGGTTGATCGTTAAAGTCACCGCGTAGGAGTGGATTATTCCCGTGCTTGACCCGACGATCATCACCAAGTATGTCCCAACTTTCGCGTCGCTTGTGGTCGTAATCGTGAGAGTTGACGTTCGAGGAGATCCTGGGCTTGGTCTAACGGAGAATTGATCAAAAGAGTAGCCAATCCCAGGAGGCGGTGAAGTAAGGCTCAGCTGGACATCGGAGGAGAACCCTCCCAGGGAACTTATGGTCAAAGGAAATGATGCGGTCCCACCTATGGTCACCGTCTGACTCGAAGGAGTTGCTGAAATAGCAAAATCGGAAACGTTTGTCATGATCAGAGCAGTGGATGAGTACTGCGTTATGCTAGGTTTCTTGCTGGAAGCCTTCACTACGAGTGTGTACGCTCCCGTGGCGGCTTTGGTGTCCGCTGTAACAGTCAAGGTTGACTTGGCAGGTGTGTTTGGCGCAGGTGTCACCGTCTGCGGGTCGAAACTGTATGTTATTCCAGGGAAAGCGTTCAAGTCTAGGCTGACAGCCGATGAGAAGTCCCCGACCGAATTGACCGTGATCTCATATTTCGCTGTCTGTCCTGGGGCAATTGTCGCGGAAGAGGGAGAGATCAGGATCGCAAACTGAGAGGTCGTTGTTATCACTAGCTGAGCAGATATCGAGTCTGACAAAGTCCCGCTCGAGCCCGAGACAAGCATCACAAAAACTCCAGCTGGAGCTGAATTGGTTGATGATATCATGAGTAGAGAGTAACCGACTCCGTCAGACGGTGGAGTCACGGTGCCAGCGGAAAGTGATGCCGTGACACCGCCTGGAACATTCTTTAGGCTTAAGCCGACAGGATCATTGAATCCTCCTTTGGATATTACCAGGATTGTGTAGGCAGTACTCATGCCCGGAGCAATGTACTGGGTAGTAGGTTGCATGACAAAGTCGAAGTCCGCATTCGCTGCACTGGTGACAGAGAGACCCACTATTGACGTGTGCCGTAGGCTACCATATTCTCCCCCGATGGCCAGATAGTACGTTCCTGGGGCCAAGTTCTTCGAGGTCAATACGCGCATTGTGGAGGACGCTGTGGGGCGGACAGACACTGGGGTGAAGGTGGGGCTGATATCGTTCGGGAACCCATATGCCAGAAGTACAACCTGTCCTGAGATCGTTCCCATTTCTTGTAGATAGATCGCATACGAGGTGGAGGTTCCGGCGGGAACGGTCTGCGACGGGGGAAATATCGAGAGTGCGAAATTCTCCGATGGGAAGTTTGTCCTTACAAGAACTTGCTTCGTGGTGCTCTGTGTTCCGCTCGATGCCTTGACCGTCAGAGTGTACTGTCCAGAAGCCGTCACAGTGGTCGGGATTTCGATTCTTAGATAGACATAGCTGAATCCGTTTGCTGCAGGGATCACATGGTTGTCCGGTTGAAATGAAAAGACAGCATTCTGGGGGAATCCATCGGGCAGGACCAGTTCGAAGTATACTGCGTCATTGAATCCGAACAAAGATGTGACTCTTATTGAGAAGTATCCCGGGATGCTCGGGCTTATGTCCACTATGCTCGGAGCTACGTCCAGCTGGAACGTAGGCGCAGCACTTGCGGGCAGAATAGAAGATGACAGGATCAGACCTGATAAGAGCAGAAGCACCGCGGCGAGGCATGTTCTTCGATAGGAGGAAATCAATTTCTTGTCCCCTTGATGAAGGTAGATTGGAGTCCGAGTCCAATTTACCTTTCTGTATCGCGGCTTGGTCTACTGTCGGGACATCAAAGTCGATCTTCAAGATCAGGCATGTCATGAAACAGCAAGTGTTCGGAAATGGCATGCGAGCGTTACCCGCGACCGCAACAGTAATAGTGTGTTCCTCCTCGACATCTCCAAACTGATTGTTTTGAAGGATTTCAAGGAAGATCTGCCTTCTCTCAGCTTTGTTCTCGTGAAGGGTTATCCTAGAGCGTGGCAGGAGTTCTGGGAACCAGTCTACTCGTTCTCCCGGCAGTATGGTATTGACATCAATGTCGCACTCGAGGTTTTCAAGCTGGTCTATGAATGCGTGTCAAAAGAGGAGGAAGGCAGGCCTCTCTCAACAGGTTTCCTGATAGGAGATCCAGAGAAGCTCAAAGCACGTCTTCCGAATTCCATAGGAATCGACCGGCAAGAACAGAACATATTCGACTTGGCCAAGACAGTAAGAACTCTGTTTGGGCTAGTAGACGGATACACATCAGCGTTTATTATCGGAAGAGACGGCGCGTCAGTGGATGCGAGACTCATGCCCGGCGATCCGCCGGAACCTGACGAAAGTAGTTTCACATACGTCGAGTTTCACGGATACTGCAGCTCGTTGAAGGAAGCTCCTGGGTATGCACTAGTTGCATCCGGAGCATTGAAGACAGCTAAACTGTTTCACGACGGAACTCTCTGTGCTGAAGTCTACTTCTCCGGAAAGGTAGGAGATTGGGTTCACAGATCTCTGAGCGAAGCAAAACAGAAACTGGATCAGATAGCGTCGGAGAAGAGAATACGGCAGAGAGTCCTGTACAAAATCTTCACGACCGCAATCACCATGTCCAATCATCGAAAGGGCGGCACGATACTTGTCGGTGATCATGAAGCTGTTCTCAGCCAGTCGGAACCGCCCAGATTCAGGCTCAGCGATATCAACGTGCTGAGCATAAAGGGTCGCCAAGAAAGACATCTCTTCAACCTCGCCACGCAAGAATTCGCGCTTGTGGTCAGTCCGGAAGGAGAACCCAAAGCAGTGTCCGTGAGGTTTCTCGCGAAAGTGCCTGCCACGATAAGACCTGAGGTAGGTCCCACGGATGGGGGGAGGCACAGGAGTGCCGCAGAAATGACCGCCGCCACTGACAGTGTCGCTTTCGTTGTGTCAGACGATGGGCCTATAACGATATACTCAGGAGGAAAGAGAATCCTCAGGGTCTAGACTTAGGGGTGGATTCTTGTTTCAAAATTCTCAAGCCGTTCTTGTCGGCTTTAGGGGCGCAAAGCTAGGACAGGTCACCATTGCCCTGTCTTCAGATACTCGTCAATGGCTTTGGCTGCTTTCTTGCCCTGACCCATCGCTAGGATCACTGTAGCCCCACCCGTCGCGACATCGCCTCCGGCGAACACACCTTTCTTGGAAGTCTTGCCGGTCTCATTGTCGATGATCACGACGCCGTCTTTGCCTGTTTTCAGGTCAGGCGTCGTCTTCGGGATCAGTGGGTTGGGACTCTGTCCGATGGCAAGCACGACCACATCTACCGGTATGTGGAAGTTCGAATCTTTGATCGGCACCGGTCGACGTCGACCCGATGCGTCTGGCTCGCCCAGTTGATTGCGAATGCATTCGATCTCTTTCACCCAGTTGTTGCTGTCGCCGTGAAGGGCGACTGGTGTCGTGAGCAGTTCGAAACGGATGCCCTCCTGTTCGGCGTGATGAATTTCCTCAGCCCGAGCAGGCATCTCTTCATTCGATCTGCGATAGACAATAATCGATTCTTCAGCGCCGAGACGTAGCGCGGTTCTTGCAGAGTCCATAGCTACGTTGCCTCCCCCGACGGTGGCAACGTGCTTGCCACGTGCGATCGGTGTATCGTATTCTGGGAAGCGATATGCCTTCATTAGATTCGCTCGAGTCAAATACTCGTTCGCGGAGTATACACCGTTCAGGTTTTCCCCGGGAATGTTTAGGAACCACGGCAACCCGGCCCCTGTTCCTAAGAAGACCGCGTCGTACTCCTTGAGGAGCTCATCCACAGTCTCAGCTGCGCCGACAACGAAATCCTTGACCAGCTTGACTCCGAGGCGGCACACGTACTCGACCTCACGGCGGACGATAGCCTTGGGGAGACGAAATTCCGGAATGCCATAGACAAGCACACCGCCCGGTTCATGCAGTGCTTCGAAGATCGATACATGGTGGCCCTTCCTGACGAGGTCAGCTGCGACTGTGATCCCGGCTGGGCCGGAGCCAACTACTGCCACCTGTTTCCCCGTTGGTGGAGGCAAGTCAGGGATGGGCGCTGTGCCTTGGGAGGCTTCCCAATCGGCAGCGAATCGTTCGAGCCGGCCAACTGCTACAGACTCGAAGCGTTTGGACAGAGCGCATTTTCCTTCGCATTGCTCTTCCTGCGGGCACACGCGTCCGCTGACGGCGGGCAGCGCGTTCGTCTCTTTGATGATATTGATCGCTCCGCGGAAATCTCCCTCAGCCACCAGTTTCAGGAAGGCCGGAATGTTGATGTTCACCGGGCATCCTTCAACGCAGAGAGGACGTGCGCACTCTAGACAGCGCTTTGCTTCGGCGATCGCTTGTTCAGGCGTATAGCCGTAGGGGACTTCATTATAGTTCTTGATGCGCTCCGCTGGGGGTTGCTCTGGCATGGGTGTTTTCTTCGGGATGATTTGCTTTGGTTTCTTCGACATCCCGATCTATCTCTCCCCTGAATCGGTCTCTGGGCCAAGGTACGCCTTCCGCCGTGACAGCAGCAGTTTCCAGTCCACTTGATGGCCATCAAAGTCAGGCCCATCCACGCAAGCAAACTTGGTTTGACCTGCGACTGAAACTCGACATGCCCCACACATTCCAGTCCCGTCGATCATGATTGGGTTCAGGCTGACGATGGTCTTGACTGCGAAAGGCCGTGTTGCCTCAGCCATCTGGTACATCATGAACGTGCAACCTATGGCAATGAGACGATCAATGTGCTCGCCTGAGTCTAGCAGGTCCTTGATTGCAGCGGGTCCGTCTCTGCTCCTTCCGATTGAGCGATCTCTCGTCGAAACGAGAACTTTGTCGCTTGCAGATTCCAATCGATCAAGCCAGTAGAGGAGGAACTTGCTGCGTCCCTCGATGAGTGAAATGACTCGGTTGCCTCTTTCCTTCAAAGCCCGTGCAACGGGGTAGATGCTTCCGATCCCGTAGCATCCGCCCGCAACGACAACAGTGCCCCATCGGTCCAGCTCTAACGGCTTGCCCAACGGCCCCGCAAACGTGGACAGCGCGTCGCCAGCCTTCAACTTGCCGAGCTTGTATGTGGACGTGCCAACCTGCATGAACACGCAACTGACCGAGCCTTTCTCTCTGTCCCAATCGGCCACAGTGAGGGGGATACGTTCTGCATACTCGTCAGCCCGGACTATGACAAACTGGCCGGGCTGGATCTTGGACGCGATAATAGGTGCTCGCACAGTGAGCAACTGTAAGTTAGGCGCCAACTGCTCACGTGCCAGAACCGTGACCGGCCCCGGTTCAACAGGATCCCTGGAATGACGATCTTCCTTCGAAGTCTTCATCGTCGTCTGATCGACCAAGTCTCACACCTCTCCTCGCCGCGAGCGTGCACTGATCCTTACAGCACATGCTTTGGTGGTAGGTGCCAAGGTTGGGAACAGTGATGAACCCATCACACGGTTGATGCTCGTGAGAGCGGCGCCTTCGGGTACTGCACTGCTCGACTGCGCAATGCACTCGGCGTTTCCATGTTGTGATGCAACTTCCACTACGGCTCCGTCGGAGACACCCAGTCGTGTGGCATCCGCCGAGTTCAGCCGCAGAGTTTCCTCGTTCTTGACAAGGTTCATTCCCTTGACTTGCTCTGTCAGGCAGGCTCCATGATAGTAGAACAGGTTCCGTTCGGTTATCAGGGTGAAAGGAAACTCGTCGCTGGTGAGCTGCTGGAGCCTATCTAGCTCGAACGGCACAAATTGCGCCTTCGCAGCCGGTTCGAAACGGCGTAGTACACCGCTACCACCGAGTGTCTCATGCTTCACGCCTCTGTAGGCCGGGACCAGCGACGCTATCTCAGCCATGACGTCTGCCGCCGAACTGTAGTCCCAGTGAGCGGCGTGCATGAGGTTTGCGACATCGCGGAGAATCATCCAGCCGGGGCGGGAAACTCCGACGGGTGGGATCGTCTGGCGCACGCGCTGGACACGGCCTTCCAAGTTGGTTAGTGTTCCATCCATCTCAGCGAATGTCGTGGCCGGGAGCACAACGTGGGCGTACTGGAGGTTTTCCGTTGAAACAATGTCCTGTACGACGACGAATGCGAGGTTGGCGAGGTCTTTCATGGGCGGGACCTCACCGGCCAACCAGAGAGCTTTGATTTCTCCCTGGCGGAATCCGGCCAAGATGTCCTCGTAGGTTCGTCCCGGAGTCGGGCTGAGCGGGGCCTCCCATTTGGTCTCGAAGTCTTTCCGCGCTTTCGGAGTTGATATGGATCGGTAACCCGGCAGGAGGGTTGGGTGGACGCCCATGTCATGGGCACCGACGAAGTTGCCCTCGCCTAGTACCGCGATGAGTCCAACGTTGCCGGCAACAAACGCTAAGCTGCGAATTGCTCTGATGACGTTATGACCGGTTGGATAGTGGGTCACGCCAGAGCCATAGATTATGATCGCTGGGGCATGTTGCGCCAGCATGTTTGCTGCGTTCTCAATAGCTTCTTCCTTCACTCCGGTCGTTAAGGCGACCCTGGCGATGTCCAGTTTGGCCAGCTCAGAAGCCGGTCGCTTCTTGGCCAGCTTTTTGATCATCCCAGCCAGCAGGATGTGGTCAGTTCCAATCCTCGGTTGCAGCCACACGGTCGAGACTTTCGCCATACTCGTCTCGCATGTATCCACCGTGATTAGGCGGGCGCCTCTGCTCAGGGCGTGACGGATTTCGACTCCTATGATGGGGTGGGAGTCGAACACGTTAGTGCCAATGGCAATGATGCACGCGGCCTTTCGGATGTCTGAGATAGCTGGTCCACTGATTGTCCTGAGCGTGTCCGTGATTTCATCCGAGTTCTCGTGTTTGGGGAAGCCGGCTGCCAACGAGATATTGTTGCTATGCATCACCGATCGCGCGAATTTCTGTAGCGCATAGCTTTCCTCGTTGGTCGCTGCTGCAGAGCCTACGGCGGCGAATTGTTCGCCTCTGTACTGGTTCAGGCCCTGCGCGACCGTCTGCAATGCCTCATTCCATGAGACCTCCACCAGTCGTCCGTTGCGCCGCACGAGTGGTGCCTTGAGGCGGGTTAGGCCGTGAACCACATCTACCACGCCAAAGCGGCCGCGGACGCAGAGCTGGCCATCGTTGGTCGGGGCATCATCGTGACCCACCATGCGGATGACCCGGCCATCTTTGACCTGCACATCTACTGCGCAACCCACGGAACAATATGGACAGACGCTAGGAATCACGCTGGTCGGAACACCCTCCCACTTGCCGCGTTTGTCTGCAAGAGCTCCAGTTGGACAGACATCCACGCATGCTCCGCAGAACTGGCAATCCGCTTCGAGGTGTGACCGGCCAAACGCTGTGCCAACGATGGCCTGACTGCCACGATATGTGAATGCAAGAACTCCAGCGTGTCGTACATCCTGACAGACACGTACACAGCGTCCGCAGAGGATGCAGAGGTTGTAATCACGATCGAAGAAAGGATCACCATTCTCGACCGGTAGTCCGCGATAAGCGATGGGATAGGGAATGTCGCGGAGTTCCAAGTAGTCCACTAGTTTCGGGATCTCGCACTGACCGTTCTTGGGGCAATACTGACATCCCGTGGTCACGGCTGCCTTCCGGATTGTGCCTTGGAAATCATCGCAATCAGCCCGTCGTTCGCACACCAGACAAGAGTAAGGGTGTTCCGAGAGGATTAGGGAGAGAATCTCCCGGCGCATATTCTGCAGCGCTTCCGTATCTGTGCGCACCACCATGCCATCGGAGACGGGGACTGTACAGGCAGTGGTGAAGCCGCGGATCTTCTCGATCTCTACAATGCAGAGCCGGCAGGCGCCGGCGGATGCGAGCTTGGGATGATGACATAGAGTCGGGATGTAGATATTGTGAGCTTTTGCGGCCTCAAGGACCGTCGTGCCTTGGTCGGCTTTGACTGGAATTCCGTTGATCGTTAGTGAGACAGCCATTTTCTCGATCTCCTTGCTCGTCTCAATGGACGATTATGGCGTTGTAGTTGCAGCTGTCGTAGCAGGCACCGCAACGAATGCATGCTTTGGTGTCGATGGTATGCTTCTCCTTGGGGTTCCCAGTTATGGCGTTGCTGGGGCATGCTCGAGCACACAACGTGCATCCGTTGCAAGCGTCAGTGATCTGATAGGTGATGAGGGCCGGGCAGACTGCTGCCGGGCAGCGGTGCTCGCTGATGTGGGCCAAATACTCGTCGCGGAAATAGCGGACTGTGGTCAAAACTGGGTTGGGTGCTGTCTGGCCTAGGCCACATAGTGAACCAGTTCTTACGGTGTCTGCGAGTTTCTCGAGCCGCCCGATGTCCTCGGGCTCGCCTTGGCCGGCCTTGATCCGTTCCAAGATCTCCAACATGCGTTTGGTTCCGACTCGGCACGGTGGGCACTTGCCGCACGATTCTTTCTGGACGAAGGATAGGAAGTAGTGCGCGACATCGACCATGCAGGTGTTCTCGTCCATGACGATCATTCCACCGGAACCCATGATGGTTCCTGCTGCTGTCAACGATTCATAGTCGACTGGTGTGTCGAGCATGCTGGCTGGGATGCAGCCGCCTGAAGGTCCGCCTGTCTGCACTGCTTTGATCTGTTTGTCGTTGAGAATGCCGCCGCCTATGTTGAATACGATCTGCCGTAGCGTCGTTCCTAACGGGACCTCAATCAGGCCTGTGTTCTTGACCTTGCCAGCAAGGGCGAAGGTCTTGGTGCCCTTGCTGCGATCAGTCCCGTATTTGGCATACTCTTCAGCTCCTATTCGCATTATCAGCGGAACTGTGGACAGAGTTTCCACGTTGTTGATCACTGTGGGTTTGCCCCACAGACCAGAAGTGGCTGGGAAAGGAGGTCTAGGCCGCGGCATTCCTCGTTTGCCTTCGATGGAAGCCATTAACGCTGTCTCTTCACCGCACACAAACGCGCCCGCTCCTTCTCGAATCTTAATGTCGAAGTCGTAGCCGGAATCTAGAATGTTCCCGCCTAGCAAGCCGGCTTCTCGTAGTTGCTCGATAGCGAACTTCAAGCGTTCAACTGCTAGCGGGTACTCGGCCCGTATGTAGACGTAACCTTCGTGGGCACCCAGCGCGTAACCACCAATCAAGAGACCCTCTAACATAACGTGGGGATCGCCTTCGATGAGCGACCGATTCATGAAGGCGCCAGGATCCCCTTCATCTCCGTTACAAATCAGGTACTTGGTGTCGCCGGGTTGGTCCCGGCATATCTGCCACTTTGTTCCAGTTGAGAAGCCGGCTCCGCCACGGCCACGGAGTCCCGCTTTCTTCACTTCATCAATCACTTGCTGCGGAGTTCGAGTCAGTGCTCTTTCGAAGCCTTCGTAACCGCCGCGGGCGATGTAGTGATTAAAGTTGGTTGGATCGATGATGCCGCAATTGCGAAGGATACTGCGCGGTTTCGTCCCAAGCATCGGATGTGATGAGAGAGGAGGGATTCCGGCGAATGGTTCGTCACCAAATGTACCGATGGCTAGATCAACACAGGGGTCCTCGCCGACTAGCCACTTCTCAGTTAAACGATCAACCGCCGTAGCGTTTACGTTGCCGTAGAGTATCGTCGGTTGTCCATGTTTGCCGATGGCAATCACAGGTTCGATGTAGCATACACCTATGCAACCGACCTCAGTGACCGTTATGTCCAGTCCGAGTTTCTTCTGCTGCACCTTGAAGGCTTCGATCGTGTCAAGGGCACCCGCTGCCTTGCCGCAGGTAGCCGCACCGATGAGCACTCGTGGTTGGCTCTGCTGCTCAAACCCTTGCCATTCTGCAAGCGCTCGCTTCCTCATCTCCGAAAATGTCTTCATGATCAAGCCTCGTACTTCTTGAGTAGTCTCTGTGCCTTGGGTGAGCTCATCCGGCCGTGAACGTCCTTGTCCATCACAACTACTGGAGCGAGAGCACAACATCCGAAACAGGCCACTCGTTCCAGACTGAACAGTCCGTCGGGTGTAGTCTCACCCGCCTTGACCTTGAGTTCGCGTTCCACTCCTTCTAGGATGCGTTCGCTGCCTCGCACGTGACACGCTGTCCCTCGACATACTTTGATGGTGTGTTTGCCCGGCTTCGTAAACCGGAAATGAGCGT
>Ga0315268_10008891_pt1 | contig 10457 bp, 11 predicted proteins | sample C1_top_MG_FD_204535 | JGI IMG/M metagenome (GOLD analysis project Ga0315268, IMG submission 204535) | Sediment microbial communities from Yellowstone Lake, YNP, Wyoming, USA - C1_top | ecosystem: Environmental > Aquatic > Freshwater > Lake > Sediment | place: USA: Wyoming | collected 2017-08-01 | reverse complement strand
GTTCGTCGTGTTCTTTCTGCTGGCGTGCGGGCTGGCCTTCCAGTTGCCCATCGTCCTGATTATCCTGATTCGGCTGCGAATCCTTTCGGTGGACTTGCTTCGCAAGCAGCGGCGCATCGCTTACTTTGTCCTGTTTGTCTTTGCCGAAATCATCACACCCGTGTCCGATCCGATTGTAGCTCCGATGAGCGTGATGGTGCCATTGATCTTGTTGTACGAGTTGAGTATCTGGGTGGGGCGCGGCATTGAGCGGCGGCGCAAGCGGGATGAAGAGCGAATATTGGCCGCGTGAATCAAGGCATGGAGACATGCGCTACAAGACGATGAGGAAATACCAGGAGAAGCGAGCCGCCCGGCTCGCTTTTTCATGACGAGGCATCACCTGCATGAATTCAGGCACTCGACCATCCGCGCCGCCCATCGTCGGCATCTTGATTGGCATTGCAGCGGTTTCGTCCGCTTCAATCTTTATTCGGTTCGCTCAACGCGAAGCGCCGTCGCTCGTGATTGCCGCCGCACGCCTCGCGCTGACCTCGCTCATTCTCGTTCCGCTGGCGCTGACGCGCTACCGTGACGAGTATCGCAAGCTTCTGCGGAGTGATTGGTGGCTGGCTGTGATTGCTGGCATCTTTCTGGCGGTGCACTTTGCCACGTGGATTTCGTCGCTTGAATACACAACTGTTGCCAGCTCGACTGTGCTGGTAAGCACTTCACCGCTGTTCGTAGCCATTGCCGCATGGCTGCTCCTGCGCGAAAGAATTGGACCCAGTGTAATTGTTGGACTGGTTTTGACACTAGTGGGAAGCGCCCTCGTCGGCTTGAGCGATGCCGGCAAGGCCAGTGGAATGACGCGCAGCGCATTGCTGGGCGATGTGCTTGCGTTTGCAGGCGCGGTCACAGTGGCGGGCTATTTGATTATCGGGCGGCGGCTGAGAGCCAAGTTGCCTCTGGTGCCATACATCGCGCTCGTGTACGGAACAGCCGCCGTCACGCTCGTCACAATGGCGGCGGTAGCACGGCAGTCATTCGTTGGATACAGCCCGGCCACGTATGGGTGGATGCTGTTGCTCGCGCTGGGGCCGCAACTGATTGGGCATTCGTCGTTCAACTGGGCGCTGGCTCACCTGCCGGCAACCTTTGTGTCCGTTGCCACGCTCGGCGAGCCTATCGGCTCAACTATCCTCGCGTATTTTATCTTTCAAGAAGCGCCGACGATAGTCAAGATTGTCGGCGCGGTGACGATCCTCGCCGGAATTGTCGCAGCATCAAAAAATCAATCTGCCTCGGAAAGTTCTTGACCTGCGAGCATAGACATGATACAATAAAGCTCTCATCGCAATACCGCAAAAGTCACTCGGCCCTTGGCCTGTCACGCTCCGCGCGAGCGACCCCTCGGCTTCGCTCAGGGTAGGCGCGAGGGATCTCTTTGCGGCACCGAGACGCCTGCACTTGCGCGCAGGTGCAAGTGTTCCTCGCTCGCAACCCCCGAAAAGGACGGGGGTGGGCGAACGCTCGCTCGGAACCACACAGCGAGTTTTGCGCTATTGCCTCTCACCCTCTACGGAAAGGAGGTGATGGGATGCATTGACTGCTCACCGTGTCGTCGCCACGTTAGACAACCACAAGTCAGAAGGAGAATGAAATGCACAAATTCGCGCTCGCTCTCTCGTCCTTGTTGATCATCAGCCTGATTGCGGCATGCTCGCCGGCGCCCACGCCCACTCCCGCGCCGGCCGCGACGGCCGCTCCCGTCCAACCGGCTCAACCGACCCAACCTCCCGCAGCGGCCGCGCCGACGACGGCGCCAGCCGCAGCCGCACCCACCGCCACCAAGGCACCCGCGGCAGCCCCTGCCACCGGATCGGGTGGAAGACTGGCCTTGGTCAAGAGCCGTGGCAAGCTCATCTGCGGTGTGAACGATGCACTGCCCGGTTTTAGCTTCCTCGACAAAACCACCGGTCAATTCGTTGGCTTTGACGCCGATTTCTGCCGTGCGGTGGCAGCCGCCGTGCTCGGCGATGCTAATGCCGTCGAGTTCCGCCCGCTCAACACGACACAGCGCGGCCCGGCGCTCCAGACCGGCGAGATTGACGTGCTCATCCGCAACACCACCTGGACTGTCAGCCGTGACGTGTCGTGGGGATTGTTTGCGCCCACCACGTTCATTGACGGCCAGGGCATGATGGTCAAAAAGAGCCTGAACGCCAAGACACTCCAAGACCTGAAAGGCGCGACTGTCTGCGTCCAGACCGGCACGACCACCGAGTTGAACCTCACCGACCAGATGCGTGCCGCCGGCGTTGATTTCAAGCCGGTCGTGTTCCAAGATATTGACCCGACCTATGCGGCTTACGAGCAAGGCCGCTGCGATGCTGTCACCAGCGACAAGTCGCAGTTGGCGAGCCGCCGCACGGCGTTCAAGACTCCAGGTGACCACGAGATCATGGACGTGACCATGTCCAAGGAGCCGCTCGGCCCGGTTGTGCCGTTGGGCGACGACGCATGGTTCAACGTGGTCAAGTGGGTCGTGTACAATACGTTCCAGGCTGAGGAATCGGGCGTCACGTCCAAGAACGTGGACGACATGCTCAAGAGCACCGACCCGGTGATCCGGCGGTTGTTGGGTGTTGAAGGCGACCTGGCCAAGGGATTGGGCCTGAACAATGACTGGGTCGTCAAGGTACTCAAAGCCGTGGGCAACTATGGCGAAATCTATGACCGCAACCTTGGCCCTTCGACGCCGCTTAACATCCCGCGCGGCCCGAACAAGCCGTGGACGCAGGGCGGAATTCTCTATGCGCCGCCATACCGCTAAACGTCTCTTGTAGGGGCATCCCTCGTGGATGCCCTGGGCAGGCACGAGGCCTGCCCCCTACGCAGCATTCGTTGCAGGAGCGCCCTCGCGAGAAGGCGCTCCTGCAACCTCCCATTCAGCACCGTAAGGGGCATGACTATGCAGCGACGTACGGCTGTCCCTTTCTGGCGAGACGTCCGCGTGCTCAGCGTCCTCAGCCAGATCATGTTTGTCCTCGTCGTGGTCACCCTGTTCGGATTTCTCTTTTCCAATCTCACCTCGGCGATGCGGCAAAGAGGCCTAGTGGCCGGCTTTGGTTACCTGCGAAACACGTCGGGCTTTGAAATCGGAGAAAGCATCATCCCCTATCGCCCCACGGACACCTACGGGCGCGCCTACGTGGTCGGCTTGCTCAACACGCTGCTGGTGAGTGTCGTCGGCATCATCCTGGCGACCATCATGGGCGTGATCATCGGAGTCGCCCGGCTTTCGACCAACTGGCTCGTCAACCGCCTGGCCGCCGTTTACATCGAGATCATCCGCAATACTCCTCTGCTCGTTCAACTCGTCTTTATCTATTTTGGTGTCTTTTTTCAATTGCCGCCAGTTGCAGAAACCCTGGCTTTCCCCGGCCACATTTTCGCCAACCAGCGCGGCGTCTTTGTTCCGCGCCCGATCGTCTCACCTGCGTTTTTGCCCTGGCTCGCTTTTGTCGCGGCGGGCATTGTCGTGGCGATGGTCGCATGGAAGCTCGTCTCCCGAGTGAGCCCGAATGCCGTAATGCCTGTGATGGTCGCCGTGGCCGCCGTCTTGCTCATTCCCGCGCTGGGCTGGCTCTTGCTGGGCACACCGGTGACGCTGGAACTGCCGGTGCGCGAGCGATTCAACTTTAGGGGCGGCCTGACGCTCTCGCCCGAGTTCAGCGCCATTCTTTCAGGTCTGGTGATTTACACCGCTGGCTTTATCGCCGAAGTGGTGCGCGGCGGCATCCAGTCCGTCACGCGAGGCCAGATCGAAGCAGCCCAGGCGCTCGGGTTGAGCGGCTCGCAAATCCTGCGGCTGATCACTTTCCCACAAGCGATGCGCGTCATCGTCCCGCCGCTCACCAGCCAGTATCTCAACCTCGCCAAAAACTCGAGCCTGGCCGTTTACATCGGCTATCCCGATCTCTTTGCCGTCAATCAAACGATTGCCAACCAGACGGGGCAGCCCGTTCCTGCCATTGCGCTGGTGATGGCCACTTATTTGACCATGAGCCTGCTCACGTCGCTCATCATGAACATCTATAATCGCCGCGTGCAGATTTTGGAAAAGTGAGCCATGACGACGAACACTCAAACCCTCGGCCCGCCTCGGACTCATGTTGGCGTCCTGGGCTGGCTCAGAAAAAACCTATTCAGCACGTGGTACAACACGCTGCTCACGCTGGTCTCTATGTGGGTGGTTTACACCGCGGGCAGCCGCTTCTTGGTTTGGGCGTTGACCACGGCGCGCTGGGGCGTCATCACGACCAACCTGCGGCTGTTCATGGTCGGCCCATTTCCACCCGAACAAGTCTGGCGCGTGTGGCTATGTCTTGTGATTGCCTCGCTGCTCTTTGGCCTTTCGGCCGGCATCTGGAAAGGCACCGTTCGAACGCTGGGGGCTGGACTGGCCGCCACGTATGTCGTGCTGGTCATCTTGCCCTTCGGCATCAACACTCGCATCTGGCACGTTGCCAATCTCGGCGCGCTGATCGTCGGCTTCTTGCTGGGTTACGCTGCGAGTCGCCTGCCCGATAACAAACGCTCGATCGCGCAGAGGGGGTTGCTGGTGGCTTGGCTCGTCACGATTGTCTTGGTTTTGTTCCTCTTGCAAGGCTGGAAGGGCAATACCTGGCTACCCGAAATCGGCTCGAATCTGTGGGGCGGATTGCTGCTGACCTTTATGCTCGCCCTCATCAGCATCATTGCATCTTTTCCCATCGGCGTTCTTTTGGCGCTCGGACGGCGGAGCCGCCTTCCGGCTGTCTCCATTTTCAGCACGCTCTACATCGAACTGGTGCGCGGCGTTCCGCTCGTGACGATCCTGTACATGGCGCAAATCATGGTGCCGCTATTTTTGCCCGGGCAGATGCGAATTGCCAACGTGGTGCGTGTCATCGTGGGGATGACGTTGTTCACGGCGGCGTATCTGGCCGAAAATGTGCGCGGCGGATTGCAGGCGATTCCTTCCGGTCAGGTTGAAGCGGCGCAAGCGCTGGGACTGAACAACGCGTTGGTCACATTGTTCATCGTGCTGCCCCAGGCGCTTCGATTGGTTATTCCGGCGAACGTGGGGTTGTTCATCAGCCTGTTCAAGGATACCACCCTCGCCGTGATCGTCGGGCTGTTGGAAGTCTTGAGCATCGGCCGTAGTGTGCTGGCTCAAGCCGAATGGCTGGGTCGGCAGACCGAAGTGTATCTCTTTATCGCGGCGATCTTTTTCGTCTTTAGCTACGTGATGTCGTACGCCAGTTACCAGCTCGAAGCGGCGCTGGGCGTCGGCAAGCGATAAGCCCGAGCCGAGAGGTGAAGACTATGACCAGCGACACAAAAGACATCATCATCTGCCAGGACGTGCACAAGTGGTTCGACCGCCTGCACGTTTTGAAAGGCATCAACCTCACGGTCAGAGCCGGAGAGGTCGTCGTCATCTTTGGCCCGTCGGGTTCGGGCAAGTCAACGTTCATCCGCACGATCAATCGCCTGGAAGAACATCAGCGCGGCACGATCATCGTGGACGGCATTGAGCTGACGCACGACATCCGCAACATCGCCACCGTCCGCAGCGAGATCGGCATGGTGTCTCAGCAGTTCAATCTCTTTCCTCACCTGACCGTGCTGCAAAACATCACGCTCGCGCCGCTATGGGTGCGCCGCTGGCCCAAGGACAAAGCCGAGCAAATCGCGATGGACTTGCTCAAGCGCGTGGGCATTCCTGAACAGGCATATAAATTTCCGGCGCAACTTTCTGGCGGTCAGCAGCAGCGCGTGGCGATTGCGCGCGCGTTGGCGATGCAGCCCAAGATCATGCTGTTCGACGAGCCAACGAGCGCGCTTGACCCCGAGATGATCAAAGAAGTGCTGGATGTGATGACGGAACTGGCGAAATCGGGCATGACGATGATTTGCGTGACGCACGAGATGGGCTTTGCGCGCAGCGTGGCCCACCGAATGGTTTTTATTGACGACGGCCAGATCGTCGAGCAAGGCACGCCGAGCGAGATTTTCACTCAACCCAGGCACGACCGCACTAAATTGTTCCTGTCACAGATTTTGCGCTAGGTCGTTCAAGCACGCTCCACTCACGGCGCACCGCGTCATCCCGATGCGTCGCCTTTCTTTGCCCCTTTATCTGGCGAAACAATCGCGCTGGCGACGACCGAGGCTCGACAGAGTTGCGAACAGTATTACACGCTGGACTGCCCGCGCCGATGACGAGAATACTGCTGGCGAGCGTGGGCGGCACCGACAAGTCTTCCCGGATACTCGTCACCAACAGCGATGAAACCAGGATATCCAGTGCGGCGCTATCCACTTCCAGCGCCAGGAATGGCACATACCTGTAAAGGGCATGAACCGCGATGCCTCGCCTGGCCAGAGCGCTCAACAGCGCCTGCTGGACCGATTGGTTGTTCTGCCGCTGTTTCAAAACGGCCTCCGGCGACAGTAACCCTTCCGGCTAGAAAGGCGCGGGAGTTCTCACGCCAATGATCACGCGCACGGGAGTCGCCTGCGCCGCCCGTGCGAGCAGGTCTTGAAGATTGCTCGAAGATGCTTCGCATTCGATTTGCCATGCGCCGAGAAATAGCATACAATAATCGCGCTGTTCACGCAGCCTACTCAGGAGGTCTATCATGATGCAAGTCCGCTGCCAGCGATGCGGCTGGATGACGACGTTGGGGCGCGAAGCAATTGCACTGGCGCTGGCCGAGGCTCAACAGAGCCACGAACAATACCACATGGTGAATTGCTCGCGCTGCCGCCGCGCGATCAAAGTCCAGGTTGCCGAGATGCGCCGCCACTTGCCGGCAGATTATCCGCTGCCGGAGGCGCCCGCGCCAACCACGCCGGCCAAGTCAGAACCCGAGGACCAGAAAAAGGACTGAGGTTGCAGAAATCCTTTCAAGCTGTGCCGTTTATCGGGCGTGCGCCCGAATTCACGATTATGGAAAGGAGTAAAGCTATGCTAGTGCGTTGTCCCAATTGCGGATGGTCTTCTGAGATGGCCGCCGAGGCGCTCAAGGCGGCAATTGAGGCGGCGGAAGCCCAACCGGCTGATCATCACGTCGAGCACTGCCCGCGCTGCCAATGGGTGATCCGCGTGCCGCTAGACGAGATGAAAGCTGCGATGGCAGCCGCGCCCGCGCCCGAAGCGCCGACCCCGGTCGAGGCCCCCCCAGCGCCCGAAGCGCCGGCCCCGGTCGAGGCCCCCCCAGCGCCCAAGAAACCGCGCGCTGCACGGAAACCCGCGGCCAAGCCCAAAGCGAAAGCCGCGGCCAAGAAGCCGGCCAAGAAACCGGTCAAAAAGGCTGCACCCAAAAAGACGGCCAAGAAACCTGTCGCCAGGCCCAGGGCCAAGAAGTAAACTCTTTCGCGATACACAACCGCGACAGACACACAGAGAACGCAGAGAGGGGTACGAATCTCTGCGTTCTCTATTCGCCTCTGATATCGGCGGCGCAAGTCTATTCGCGCGTGAACCAGCGTGCATTCGTTACACGTACCAGGTCCTCTACCCCCAGTTCGAGATTGATCCCTCGCTGTCCCGCGTTAACAAAAATGCGTTCATGCGCCCTGGCGGCCGGGTCAATCCAAATCTCAAAACCACGATTAAGAAGCGCCAGTGCGCCAATGCCTCCGACCAACAACCCCGTCAAGGATTCGGCCTCTTTTTGAGTCGCCATCCGCAGTTTCTTGTCACCCGTCGAGCGGGCCAACCCGCGCAAATCCAACTCGTGATCGCCGGGTACCATCACCAGGAGTGGTTTGGCGCGTGGTCCAGGATCGCGCATTACGACGAGTGTCTTGTACACACGCTCGACCGGAATGCCCATCGCTTGCGCCGCATCAACTGCCGAGTGGATCCCGGGTGAATATTCGTGAACCTCGTAAGCCACCTTGCGCTGATCGAGCACGCGCATTGCATTGGTCCTAGCGCTCATGGTTGAATGATCACCGGTGTACCAATATTTACCCAATCATACAGCAACTTGGCCGACGCAGTATCGAGAATCACGCAGCCAAACGACGCGGGTCGCCCCAACAGGCCCGCCCACAGCTTTTGACCATTGGAAAGAATCGGCAGCGCGTGAATGCCGTTTTCGATGCGGCCAACGTAATAGATGCCCAGCCAGTATGGCATCTGCAAGTTCCAGGTAGCGGCATAAGCATTCGGGATTTTGTCGAGCACCTGATAATTGCCGGGCGCAGTGGGCGAACTCGCCAGCCCTGTCGAAGCGACAAATGAATACGTCACTTGGTTGCCGCTATAGGCCCACAGATGTTGTTGCGAAATGCTGACGACGACTTTTTTCGCCCCGCCTGAGGCAGGCAAATAAGGCGCTGGCAGTCGAGGCGCAGGCGCAACAGGAATCGCTTGCCCTGGGGCGGGGATGCGAAGAACCTGTCCCACGTAGATCGAATCCGGATTGACAATACCGTTAGCGGCCGCAAGTTGCTCGGTCCTCAGGCCATAGCGCAGAGCAATGCGGTAGAGGTTCTCGCCAGTCGCCACAGTGTGTGTCGTGGCCTGCGGTGCCGGCGTGCTCGTTGGTGGCACTGGCGTGCTCGTCGGCGATGCCGTAGCAGTTGTGTCCGAAGCGGAGGTCATGGTTGGTGAAATCGGCGTACTCGCTTCTGGAGTTGAGGTGTCGGTCGGAGGAATGGGCGTGCTCGCTTCCGGGGTTGGAGTGTTGGTCAGCGGAATCGGCGTGCTCGCTTCCAGAGTTGGAGTGTCGGTCGGCGGGACGGGTGTACTGGTCGGTGGAATAGGCGTGTTGGTCGCTTGTGGCGCATTGACCGTGTTGCCATACGCTGGAATGATCAGCGTTTGACCCACGTAAATCAGCGTCGGATTGGTGATGCCGTTGATGGACGCCAACGCTTGAACCGAGACGCCATATCGCAGCGCAATGCGAAACAGATTCTCACCAGGCCGCACGACATGGATCTGTCCACTGCCTTGCGCCGACACTGACGCCGACGCAAGCATGACAAGCAATGTGAGCGCCAAAACAAGCGCTATTAGTTTTCGCATCGTTGTCTCCTCTTCTCTTGCACCACTTTAACACAACTCGATCAACCGTATACCGGACCCGCCAATTTCTTTGGTGATTCGCCTGTTTTTGATAAACTAAAAGAGACCCACCCCGCCGAATTTTGACAATCGAAAACAGACCCACCTAATCCAGATTTTCGCTATGATGGACGGCTTACCGACATGATAGCGGAGGGGAGATGATTCAGGTGGAAGATCGCGAACAAATTCGACGGGCGTATTTTGTCGAAGGCAAGAGCGTCCGGCAAATAGCGCGAGAGTTGGGTCACTCGCGCGTGACAGTTCGGCAGGCCCTCGAGGCGGCTGAACCCAGCGAGTACACGCTGAGCGTGCCACGTTCGGCCCCGATACTGGGGCCATACAAAGCTTCGCTTGACCGGTTGCTGGAAGAGAACCAGCACCTGCCGCGTAAACAACGCTACACGAGCCACAAGATGTACAAGTGCATTTGCGCGGAAGGCTACACTGGCAGCGAATCCACAGTGCGCGGCTACGTCGGTCAACGGCGCGGCGACAAGAAACGCGCGGTGTACTTGCCGTTGGAATTCGATCCGGGCACGGATGCTCAAGTGGACTGGGGCGAAGGCGAGGTGATCCTCGCCGGCGAGCAGGTCACCGTGCAATTGTTCTTCATGCGGCTGTGCTACTCGCGGCGAGTCTTCGTCATGGCCTTTCCGGCGCAGAAACAAGAAGCGTTCTTTGCGGGACACGTCCAGGCGTTCCAGTTTTTTCAGGGCATCCCGGCGCGCATCACCTACGACAATCTGAAGGCGGCGGTGTTGCGCGTGCTGCAAGGCCACAACCGGCAAGAGCAACAAGCGTTCATCGTCTTTCGGAGCCACTATTTGTTTGAGAGCAACTTTTGTACACCGGGCGAGGGACACGAGAAGGGCGGGGTCGAGCACAGTGTCGGCTTCGACCGGCGCAACTTTCTTGTCCCGTTGCCGAACGTGGCCTCGTTTGATGAGCTCAACGCTCACTTGTTGTCCTGCTGCCTGGCCGATGACCAGCGGCAAGTGACCGGCCAGCCGACAACGATGGGCGAAGCGTGGAAGGTAGAGCAGCCGCACTTGCGACCGCGGCCGATGAAGGATTTCGAGTGTTGTGTCACCGACCTCGTCAGCCTGAATCCGTACAGCCAGGTCGTCTACGCCACCAATCGCTACTCTGTGCCAACCGATCAAGCGTACCGCGAACTGATGATCAAGGTGTATCCGTTTCATGTGGATGTGCTCCACGGAGAGAGTGCGGTAAAAGTCAAGAGGCAATTTTGACCGCACCACGCACCTAAACAACTGTAACCGAGACGCACTCGAACAACCCTGCCCAGGTCGTTTTTTTGACGCTGGGGGCGAATCAACAG
>Ga0315268_10008888_pt1 | contig 10459 bp, 5 predicted proteins | sample C1_top_MG_FD_204535 | JGI IMG/M metagenome (GOLD analysis project Ga0315268, IMG submission 204535) | Sediment microbial communities from Yellowstone Lake, YNP, Wyoming, USA - C1_top | ecosystem: Environmental > Aquatic > Freshwater > Lake > Sediment | place: USA: Wyoming | collected 2017-08-01 | reverse complement strand
TGCGGCAATCGGGAGGGCACGGCTTTAGCCGTGCCGTAAGGGCCGCATAAACACAGGGGCTTTAGCCCCTGAGGGTCAAGTCGCCTCCCGTTCAACGCATTCTCTGCATTTATGAGATAAGTTCTAGACTTTGATGAAAATTCTTCGCCGGTAGAGGACCCACATCAGCGCGAGCCAGAACACCACGTAGGCCAGCGCAAACGCCAGCGAAGCATTCTTCGCGCTGAGGAACGGCGCGAACCAGTTCTGGAAGACGTAAGTCTTCACCACCACGATGCGGCCGTCGCCCAGCGTCACCTTCCAGATGTCCAGCATTTTCGCCAGCAACCCCGAGAGAAAGTACACGGTAATGGCGTTGGTGCCGTACACCACAAACGGCTTCGTCCACCCGCGCCAGCCCTTCACGTCCACCACCCAATAGCACAGCCCCAGCAGCACCAGCGCAAAGCCCGCGGTAAAAATCACGTAGGAACTCGTCCACAGGTTCTTGTTGATGGGCAACCACACGTGCCAGATCTCGCCAATCCCCAGCCCCGCCGCTCCCGCGGCCAGCATTCCGACCGCCTTGATCTGTGGCGTGCGCTTCGACGTGATCCACTCGCCCGCCAGCGCGCCCACGAGCGCGGTGGCAATCGCCGGCAGCGTGCTCAGCAGACCCTCCGGGTCCCACCGCGGAGTCCACAGGTGGCCCAGCATCAGCGCCCGGTCAATATACGCCGCCAAGTTGCCTTCCGCGTCCAGCCTTCCCGTGCCGTAACCGGGCACCGGCACCAGCATCAGCAGCGCCCAGTAGCCGAACAACAGCGCGAGAATCGTCACCACCTGTCCGCGACGCTTCAGGAAAAGATACGCGCTCGCCGCCACCAAGTAGCAGACGCCGATACGCTGGAGCACGCCCGGATACCGCAGTGTCCCCAGCCGGAAAAACGGAAACGCGGTCATGAACAGTCCGAGAAACACAATGATCGCGCTGCGCAGCGCTACGTGTTTCAGCAGCGCACCGCGCGTCGCCCCTCGCTCCCGGCGACTGCGGAACGACAGCACCATCGACACGCCCACGATGAAAAGGAAAAAGGGGAAAATCAGGTCGGTGGGAGTCCACCCGTGCCATCTGGCGTGGTGCAGCGGCGCGTACACCGCGCTCCAATCTCCGGGGTCGTTCACCAGGATCATCGCGGCGATGGTCGCGCCGCGGAACGCATCGAGCGACACGAGCCGTGAGGCCGGCGCTGTCGCGGCCCTGCTTCCCTCGCGCATCCTCGATTCATTTTCCACGGGACTTGCGCGTGGTCAGTCGCGCAGTTCGAAGACGAACTCGACGCCGCCGATCTGAATCCGGTCGCCGTCGTTGAGTTTCGTGGGGCCCATGATGGCTTGCGCGTTCACCTTGGGGACCGCGCCGGCGCTGCTGATGAAATACCCCGCGTCGCGCTTGTTGATTTGCGCGGACACTTCCGGCCCGAAGAGCCTGGCGAAAAATCCGGTCAGCTTGACGCTAGCCATCTCGGATTTCCCGATGACCGTGAGCTTGCTGAGCAGGGAATATTCTTTCTGATCGGTTTTGCCGCGGAGGGTCATCAGGCTGGCCACCTGCGTCCGCGCAGGTTTGACGGCCTTCGCCGCCTCGGCAGCGCCCATCGCTTGCGCGAGCAACTCGCGGCGCTGCTTGGAATCCATGACGAAGGTTTCCTGCACCTTGGGCAGAGGGGCTCTCGGTCCCAGGATTGTCCCGGAGACGGGGATGTCATGCGCGCCTTCCACGGTGATGGTGTGCTTGCCGATCAGGATGGTGTCGTTCTCTTCGAGCACGGCCTTTTCGATGCGCTGGTTGTTCAGGAACGTGCCGTTCAAGCTCTTCAGGTCCTCGATCATGAGCAGGTTGTTTTCCGCATAGACTTGCGCGTGGCGGCTGGACACAGCTAGGTTGTCGATTTGCAGATCGTTGTCCGGCGTGCGCCCGATGCTGATGGGACGGCTTCCCACCTTGATTTCTTTCAGCACCGCGTTCTCGAATTTCAATATCAGCTTGGCCATGAAGGAAGCCCCGTTAGCGTGCATCTTAGGCCGCCCTTCCGCGCCAGTCAACGCGGGAACTGCTCCGTTGCCCTGAGATGCACCTCTTGGCCCGTGACTTGTCTGGGTCACCGGCATCTGTAGCCGCCAAGAAGGCGGACACAGGGGCCCGCCCCTACGTCATACTGGAATCCTATCTTCCATCTTTTGCTTCGCTTCGCTCACTGCGGGAATGCGAGTCTGCAAAACTTTCAAACTTGACTTTCAAATCCTGGGGCCTTAGAAAGACCCGCGAAAGGAGTCATCATGATGAGAGCACGTAGCGCATGCCTTACTTTTGTATTGTTAGTGGTCTTGATCGTCGCGTTGACGCTTCCCGCCACATCAGTGCCTCAAGCCGCTTCGTCTGCCTCTCAGGTATCCGCACAGCCCGACCTGACAACAGTGAAGGCCGACTTCATCCCCGGCGACAAGACTATCTTCTACGACGATTTCACCGATATGGCGGGCGACGAGCCGCCGCCTCACTGGAAAGTCCGTGACGGGTCGGTGGCCCTGAAGGTCGGTGCCGGAATCCGCCAGCTCACGATCATGTCGGGAAGACTCCGCCTGATGCCGATGCTCAAGGGGCTTCCCAAGAATTTCACTGCCGAGACGGAAGTGCAATTCGACAACCCGCAGGATGCACGGTCGGTCTGGTATTTCCACGACAAAACCTGGTCGGGACCAGGCGGGGCCTACGCCGCTCTGCAAGTGTTCATGTCAGCCCGGAGCGATTCTCTGTTTGTCTCGGTGCGGCAAGGCCTCCCCGATGGGAGGGTCGACGACCTCGCGGCCACCACAATCCCCATGAAGTATGACCAGCCGGTCAAGGAGAACATCTGGATCCAAAACGGACGGCTGCGTATCTACATCAACGGCGAGCGGGTCGTGGACCTCAATCAGGTTGAACTGCCCCCGTTGACGGGAGCGGAACTGGGACCGGAGGGCGAACCGGCTAAGATCGGCTACCGTCTGGTGCGCTTCGCCGAATCCACACCTGATTTCAGCCAGGTCATCTCCTCGTCGGGCCGCTACGTCACTCACGGCATCCTGTTTGACACGGATAGCGACCGCCTGAAACCGGAGTCCGCGGCGGTGATCAAGTCGGTCGCGCGTGGCCTAGAGACGAATCCCAATCTCAAGCTGCAGATCGAGGGCCACACCGATTCGGTCGGCAGCGCCGATCACAATCTCGATCTGTCGAAACGTCGCGCTGAGGCCGTGAAAGCTGTGCTGGTGTCGCAATTCAAGGTGGACGCGGCTCGCCTGACGACGGCCGGACTGGGCGCCACGAAACCCATCGACTCCAACGACACGCCGCAAGGCCGCGCCCAGAACCGGCGCGTGGAGTTCGTGAGGCAGTAGGCGAATCGGCGGATGGCTGACGTTGGGCTCGCTGTCGCCTTGTGTAACACCACCGCGCCCCGCAAACCGGATTGCGCCGACCCTTGTAGCGGCCAGCTTTAGCTGGACATCTCCGTTCTTTCTGATTTTCGTTTTTCCCGTAGGGGCGCCCACCCTGCGCTCTCCGATTAGCGTGTCTCGAATCACGTGTCTCGCTTTTCGTTTTTCGCTTTTCGTCTATTGGCTTTTCAAGCCCGGCACACCGCGCTGCCATCCCAGGCCCCCGCCCCACCCAAGTCAACTCGGCTCAACGCGTAGGGTGTGCCGAAACCATTCCCTTGTGGCGCCACGTGTCGAAAGCACAAGGTTTCGGCACGCTCAGGGAACGCTGACTAGCGGAGGAGGTCGTCCGACCGCAAAGGCGCTCAGCGGAAGTTGCTGATGAGGATGATGTCGCTGCTCACGCTGCCGCGGGCGGCGGCGAGTTGCTTGCCATCGCGCGACCAGTCAAAGGAGAAGATCAGCCCGGACGTGAAATTGGTGACCTGTTTCGGCGGGCCTCCCGCCAGCGACTGGCGCCAGATGTTCGAGACCCCGCCGCGCGTCAGAATGTAGTCCAGTCCCCGCCCATCCGGCGCCCAGCGAAGCCCTTCCGCGGTGGCGGGCCAATCAAACGTGAACCTCGGCGCGCCGCCGTTCGAAGGAATCACCGTCAGCACACTCGGGCTGGTCATCGCGGAGGGAAACTCGACATAGGCGACCAGCTTGCCGTCAGGAGAGATCCCCTCTACGCGAATATAAGTGTTTCCGCTTCCCACCGGGCTCGGCGGGCCTCCCTCAATCGGCACTCGCCACAAGGAAAAATTATCGCCGCGCGCATACATCACCCACTTCCCATCCGGCGAACATTGCGGAAAAAATGCAATCTTTTCGTTTGTTAACTGGGTCGGATTGGAACCGTCGGCATCCGCTCGCCACACGTTGATCGCACCGCTCCCAACCGCGAAGTAAACGAGAAAGCGTCCATCCCCGCAAACTGAGGGTGCCCAACTATGGCCACTCGGGGTCAGCAGCATCCGGCTACTGCCATCCGCCCGCACAGCGAACAACTCGCCGTTCTCATCCCCATACACAATGCGGCCGTCGGGCGTCCAGGATAGTCCACCGACCGCAGTTTGTCTGGAGGTGATCTGCCGCGCACGGGAGGCGTCTCCAGCAGGCCCCACCCACAGGTCGGAAACCGTCGTTCCCTCAACGCTGGCCAGCGTTTTGCCGTCCCGGGTCAGGTCGAGACTCCACCTCTGGTAGTCCGCCAAGTCATTTGTGACCCGCCGCGCTTGTCCCTCGGGAAAGGAGATGTACCAGAGTTGCCCGCGGAATCCCCGGGCAAGGTCCGTCACTGCCGCCACCAACCCCTTCCCGTCCGGCAGCCACTGCGGCCGCCCAACCGAGTTGGGATTCGAGTAAATCTCGCGCAGCGTCCCATCGGAAACGGAGAGGGCCCACAGGACTCCCTGGCGCCCCTTCGTAAACTCAGTCGTGGTGAAGGCAATCGTTTTCCCGTCAGGCGACCAGGCAGGGCCAACTAACCAGCCGCCAAGGGCCGCCTGGCGCCCGGCCACCACGCGTTCCCCGCTTCCATCACCCTCCGCGAGCGCCACCTGGACTTCGCTCTTGTCGGGAACCCCCCTGACAAAGGCAAACTGGCTGCCGTCCGGAGAAAAACTGACGGGGCCGTCGACGTCGCGGATCAAGAGCCGCGGCGTGCCTCCGAGCACCGGCATCTGGTAACGGTACCTGTAGGCGATGTTGTTTTTGTCGCTGCGCACAAAGTAGATGTAGTTTCCATCCTGGGAGAAGGTCAGCCCGCGGAAGACGACCACATCCGGCGGCAGGATTTGTACGTCGCTCCCGGTGGCCACTTGGCGCACATTCAGACTCTGCATCTCGCCTTCGCGCAGCACGTACACCACATACAGTCCGTCCGGCGAAATGGCCACATCTGCCGCATTGCCGCTCTGTGTGAGCCGGGTGATCCTCATGTTCTGGAGGATCGGTTCGCTCTTCCGTGTACTCAGCTTGTACACCGTGAAGCTCAGGCCGCCCACTAAGAGCACGATCACGCCGATCACCGCCGCCACCACGCCCTTGTGGCGCTTGGCTTCGCCGAGAAGGATCGCGGTGCTGGAAGAAGGGGGCGGCGACGGTTGAGGAGTAGCTTCCGCTGCCGCCGGGATTGCGCCGGTGGCTACGGTCGCACGGCCGGAGCTGGCATCGCGTACCAGACGCTTCAGATCGGCGCGCAACTCCGCCGCGCTTTGGTAGCGCAGATCGCGATCCTTCTCCAGACTCTTGTTGATGATGCGCTCGAGTTCCGCGGGCAGCTCGGGATTCAGTCGCACCGGGGAGATCGGCGCCTTGTGCAGGATGGCATCGAACAGCGCCGCCGAGGTCGTGCCCTTGAACGGCAGCGTCCCCGTGGCCATTTCGTAGAGCACCACGCCGAAAGAGAACAGGTCAGAGCGCGCATCGAGTTCTTCGCCCAAGGCCTGTTCGGGCGACATGTACGCGACCGTGCCCACTGCCACACCGGGGCTGGTGAGATGTTCTTCCGGGCCGCCCACCGTCGGTAGAGCCGACACGGCCGCCGCTTCGCGCAGCGTTCGTCCGGCCGGAGCCAGCTTAGCCAGGCCAAAGTCCATGACCTTTGCTTGGCCGCGCTTGGTGATGAAGATATTCGAGGGCTTGATGTCGCGATGGACGACAGCGGCGGCGTGCGCGGCATCGAGTGCATCCGCAACTTCCACGCCCCATTCCAGGAGCTGCTCAATCTTGACCGGCCCGCTCCGGATGTGGCGGTCGAGCGCCTGGCCATCCAGGAACTCCATGGCAATGAAGTGTCGCCCTTCATGCTCGCCGATGTCGTAAATCGTGCAAATGTGGGGATGGTTCAAGGCCGAAGCCGCGCGGGCTTCGCGCTGGAAACGTTCCACCGCATGGCGGTCTTTGGACAGCTCTTCGGGCAGGAACTTCAGGGCAACATGGCGGCCCAGCCGGGTGTCCTCGGCCTTGTAAACCACACCCATGCCACCGCCGCCCACCTTCTCCAAGATGCGGTAATGTCCGAGGATTTGCCCGATCATGGGGGAGAAAACCTCCCCATCGCGCGGCGTTGTCCCCATCCTAGGCCCCCACACCACCTAAGTCAACGCGGGGCAGCGGCATCCGTCTCCTGGCGTTTCCCACAGGCGGCGTGATTTGCACAGAATCATGGAACAGGGGTTGCGGAAGGGCTTGACGTTGAGCCGAAAGGTGCTATACTTTCTGATTGCTTGAAGGCTCCTAGGAAGTACGGGTGCGTCAGGCAAATGTCTAGCGTGGAACAAGGTCAGACTCGTTGATCCGGTCAAGCGGATCGTCTGCGAGGGTGATTACGAATACCAGCTAGAAGGTTGAGCACTGAGCGACTCCGTCCCGATACATCGGGACGGATTGGCCCGGCGCTCGACGCCGGGTTTTTTTATTGTTCCGAGAAAATCGGGACAGGCTCCGACGGGCTCGGAGCGAATGTTCTTTGACAACTGAATAGGCTGGCAATTGCGTGACACGCGTCCGCCTTCGGCGGATGTGTGCTGCGCAAAGCCGCAAGTTCTGCTCGAGTAGCAGAGTGAAGGGAAAGGCGAGCTTACTCAAACGCGGAATCAAAACCCGATGTTCGAGGTTTGAAGTTCGATCTTCTAACTTCGATCTTCGAACCTCCGGGTTTCTCACGACGTGTTGGGTAAGTTTTATGGTTAAGCTACTAAGGGCGTGCGGTGGATGCCTAGGCGCGAACTGGCGATGAAGGACGTGGCAAGCTGCGAAAAGCCTCGGGGAGCCGCAAGCAGGCTTTGATCCGGGGATGTCCGAATGGGGAAACCCACCTCGATAAACTCGGGGTACGGCCCGCTGAATCCATAGGCGGGTGCGAGCTAACCCAGGGAAGTGAACCATCTCAGTACCTGGAGGAAAATAAATCAACCGAGATTCCGAGAGTAGCGGCGAGCGAAATCGGAACAGCCCAAACCAGCGTGCTTGCACGCTGGGGTTGTAGGACCGCGTGAGTAGAGTTATCAAACCGACGGTTAGGTGAACCTGCTGGAAAGCGGGGCCAGAGAGTGTGATAGCCACGTAACCAAAAACCGATCGGACTCGAAGCGGGATCCTGAGTACCACGGGACACGTGCAATCCCGTGGGAAACTGGGGAGACCACTCTCCAAGGCTAAATACACGTTCGCGACCGATAGTGAACTAGTACCGCGAGGGAAAGGTGAAAAGCACCCCTGCGAGGGGAGTGAAATAGAACCTGAAACCGCATGCCTACAAGCAGTCGGAGGGCTATGCTCCGGTCTTCGGACCGGAGAATGCCTGACGGCGTGCCTCTTGCTTAATGAGCCGGCTAGTTATTCTCACAGGCGAGGTTAAGCGTAAGCGAGCCGTAGCGAAAGCGAGTCCGAATAGGGCGATTAGTCTGTGGGAATAGACGCGAAGCGGGATGATCTACCCTTGGCCAGGTTGAAGGCCGCTTAACCGCGGCTGGAGGACCGAACCGGTGTTGGTTGAAAACAGCTCGGATGAGCTGAGGGTAGGGGTGAAAGGCTAATCAAATTCCGTGATAGCTCGTACTCCCCGAAATGTCTTTAGGGACAGCCTTGTGCGATTTGCCACGGTGGTAGAGCACTCGATGGGCTAGGGACCAACCAAGGTTACCGACTCCAACGAAACTCCGAATGCCGTGGACAACAGCACGGGAGTGAGACTGCGAGGGATAAGCTTCGTGGTCAAAAGGGAAAGAACCCAGATCGCCAGCTAAGGTCCCCAACTGCAGACTAAGTGGGAAAGGACGTGTGATCGCCGAGACAGCCAGGAGGTTGGCTTAGAAGCAGCCATCCTTTAAAGAAAGCGTAACAGCTCACTGGTCAAGCGGTCGCGCACCGACAATCCAACGGGGCTCAAGTCTGCGACCGAAGCTGCGAAATTCGCGATTCCTCCGGGACTCGCGATTTGGTAGGGGAGCATTCTGTGGAGTCTGAAGGCGGACCGCGAGGACTGCTCAACGCCACGGAAGAGACCCTGCCGGCATAAGTAGCGATAAACACGATGAGAACTCGTGTCGCCGAAAGTCTAAGGTTTCCTGAGGAAGGTTAATCCGCTCAGGGTTAGGCGGGTCCTAAGGTGAGGCCGAAAGGCGTAGCTGATGGATAGCAGGTCAACATTCCTGCCCCACCTGACGGGCGTTATCACGATGGGGTGACGCAGAAGGATACGCGGGTCGTCCTATGGCTATGGCGATCCGGCGTCGTAAGGTGGAGGCGGTAGGAAAATCCGCTGCCTCATTCAACACTGAGGACGCTGGCAGGGGCGTATGTCCCTAAGCCGCTGATTCCACGCTGCCAGGAAAAACCTCTAAGGAGTCCGTCAGGTGCCCGTACTACAAACCGACACAGGTGGACGAGATGAATATTCACAGGCGCTCGAGAGAACGCTCGCTCAGGAACTAGGCACATTAGCCCCGTAACTTCGGGAGAAGGGGTGCCCCGCTAGGGTTTATAGCCCGAGGGGGCCGCAGTGAATTGCGTCCGGCGACTGTTTAACAAAAACACAGCTCTCTGCAAAGTCGAATACGACGTATAGGGGGTGACGCCTGCCCGGTGCCGGAAGGTTAAAGGGAGGGCTTATCCGCCGCAAGGTGGAGAAGGCCTGATCTGAAGCCCCGGTGAACGGCGGCCGTAACTATAACGGTAATCCTGCTACTGGATGGCCGTTGAAAAATCTGGCTATTTGCTGGAACGGCTGGGGAATGTCGTGGTACCGAGGAGGTGACAAACCATGACTGCAGCCAATCAGCAGGAAAGCCTCTCTGTCTCCGAACAGCAACGTTGGTTCCTCGCCGGCTTCATCGAAGGCGAGGGTTCTGTCTGTGTCTCCATCAAAGAACATCCCACTGCCCAGTTTGGTTATTACGTGGATCCCGAGTTTTTCCTCTATCAACATCGGGACTACCCCGAATTGCTCAAGCTGGCGCAACAGATGTTCGGCACGGGTCGCATCTTTCCGAAACCCGGTAATGAACGCGTTTTGGTTTTTGCGATCGCGAGTCGAAGGAGCATAGCCGAAAAAGTGGTTCCCTTTCTTCGTCGCTACATGGTCTTCTCACCGCGCAAGGCGATTTACGATCGTTATGCTGCGATCGTGGAGGCCATGGAACGCAAGGAACACCACTCACCACAGGGAATGGTGCGTATCGTTCAGCAAGCCTACGCGCTCAATCCCATTGCTAAAGGCAAGGAGCGAAAACGCTCCCTGCAAGAGGTAACAGAGAGAATCCTCAGAGACTATACGCCAGACTCCGACCCTCAGTCGGAGAAGAGATAGTCCGTTCTGCATGGCGACATGCAGCTAACACCAAAGCCTAAGGTAGCGAAATTCCTTGTCGGGTAAGTTCCGACCTGCACGAATGGCGTAACGATCGGACGACTGTCTTGGCGAGCGGCTCGGCGAACTTGTGGTTCCGGTGAAGACGCCGGATGCCCGCACCTAGACGGAAAGACCCCGTGCACCTTAACTGCACTCTGGCCATGAATAACGGGTCGGTCTGCGTAGGATAGGTGGGAGCCTGGGAACCATCGCTTTCGGGCGGTGGGGAGGCAACGGTGAAATACCACCCTGATCGTTCTGTCGTTCTAACCTACGGCCCGCGACGGGTCGGGGGACACGGCCAGACGGGTAGTTTGACTGGGGCGGTCGCCTCCTAAATTGTAACGGAGGCGCCCAAAGCTCGGCTCAGGCGGATTGGAAACCCGCTGTGGAGTGCAAGAGCAAAAGCCGGGTTGACTGCGAGACACACAGGTCAAGCAGGAGCGAAAGCTGGGTCTAGTGATCCGGTGGTCCCGTGTGGAAGGGCCATCGCTCAACGGATAAAAGGTACGCCGGGGATAACAGGCTGATCTAAGCCAAGAGTTCACATCGACGCTTAGGTTTGGCACCTCGATGTCGGCTCATCGCATCCTGGGGCTGTAG
>Ga0315268_10008887_pt1 | contig 10460 bp, 16 predicted proteins | sample C1_top_MG_FD_204535 | JGI IMG/M metagenome (GOLD analysis project Ga0315268, IMG submission 204535) | Sediment microbial communities from Yellowstone Lake, YNP, Wyoming, USA - C1_top | ecosystem: Environmental > Aquatic > Freshwater > Lake > Sediment | place: USA: Wyoming | collected 2017-08-01 | reverse complement strand
GCCGCCGCCCGCGCCGGGCATTCGGAGTCGCGCGAGGCGGCGGGGTTGACCGCGCGCAGGGCCGATTCCACCTCCGCGGCCTTGGCCGGGTCCAGGCCGTGCAGATACAGGCTGAAATTGTACGGCGGGGAGTCCTTCTCCTTCCTGGGCCGGCCGCAGAGTCCCCCGATGCGCCGGATGAGGGCCTGCACGTCGCTCATCGCCGCTTGCACCAGCAACAGGCGCCGCAGAGGATCCTTCGCGGTCGACGCCTGCCGGATGGTCCAGCGGACGAGCATCGCTATCCCGCCTTGAGCAGCATGATCTCGAAGAGAACGTCCATGGCGAAGACCCGCTTCTGCGCTTTATCCGGGCCGGCGGGCCTCAGGAAGAATTCGGCCTTGGAGAAAGCGTACTCGATGTCCTGGGCCTGGGCCTCGGACATCGCGCCGAGCCACAGGATGGCGCCTGCGGCGCCCGAGGACTTGACGGCTTCCAGGATTGCCGGCGCTCCGGCGTCCGGCTTCACTTCCAGCGCGAGCGCGGTCCGAAGGCCCATGGGCTTCTTGGACACCTTGAGCGCCACGCTGCCCAGGAAGGCCGCGAACTCGGCGCAGGCCTCCTTCTGGCCGGGCGGGTACAGGAACGCGAGGCTGCGGCCCTGCTCTTTGGCGCGGGCCGGCTCCTTGGCGGCGGGGACGCTCGCCTGCGGCGGCTGCTCCTGGGCGGGCGGCGCGACCTGAAGGGCCGCGACCGACGCCTTCGGCCGAAGCCCGGGAGGAGGGGGCTCTACGACCATCTTCTCGTCCTGCGCCCGCGGCATGTCGTTCATGAGGTTCCCGCCTCCATGTGCGGCGTCGGCTTCAGCGTCTTCGCGAAGCCTTCCTTCCAAGCCAAGCCTTGAGAGGGAGAGATGGCAGGCGCGCTTCGGGGCGCTAGCGATCCGACCGCAGGATCTCGATGCCCTTGAGCGCCAGCCACTCCTGAGCAAGGGGGCTTACGATGGCGCCTACAGGTATTGTAAGCACTCGCGCGCCGGGAGTCAACGCCTTTCTTATCTCGTGCTCCGTCAGGAAGCGCCGGCCTTTGAGGAAGGCCGGGCTCGAACGCGCGTGAGCGCACGGGCACGCGACCGGCGCCCCGGTCTTCAGGCGGCGCAGGATCGCGTCGATCAGGTCGTCGCGTGTGAACATCCGCTTGCGGCCGGCCTCCCGGCTCAGCGGGCCTTGATCGCGATCTTGTCGAGGTACTTCTCCAGGTCGTCGTGCGGCCTGGGGATGACGTGCACCGAGACGAGCTCGCCGACCTTCTGCGCGGCGGCGGCGCCCGCCTCGACCGCGGCCCGCACGGCCCCGACCTCGCCGCGGCAGAGGGTCGTCACGAGGCCCGAGCCGATGCGCTCGTAGCCGAGCAGCCTCACCTTGGCGGACTTCGCCATGGCGTCGGAGGCCTCGATCATGCCGACGAACCCCCGCGTCTCCACCATCCCGAGCGCTTCCTTGACTTCACTCATAGTGTCTCCTAGCGGCCGTAGTTGGAATCGTTGCGCCCTTCTTCTCTGTCCGTGACCTCGAGGCCGGCGTTGCAGCGGGGACAGCGCCGGGCCGGGGAGTACGTCCTCACGCACTCGTCCTCCTCCGGCCACCATTCCTCGAAGAACATCTCGACCTTCTTCTTGCAGTGGAGGCAGTAGCGCTCAAAGGCGGCTCCGCAGGACGGGCAGAAGCGGGGCGGGTCGTCGCCCCGGTGCGTGATGGCGCCGCAGGCGCCGCACTGCATGTCGACGACGAGACGGGTCTTCTTCTTCTCCATGGCTCAGTAGCCCTTGCCGCCGGCGGCCTTGTCGGCCGTGACTATGGCCACGCTGGCCGAGGTGCCGAGCCTCGTGGCCCCGGCCTTGACCATCGCCTGGGCCGTGGCGCAGTCGCGGATGCCGCCGGAGGCCTTGACCCCCATCAGGGGCCCCACGGTCTCCCGCATGAGCCGGATGTCCTCTTCCGTGGCCCCCCCGCCGCCGAACCCCGTGGAGGTCTTCACGAAGTCGGCGCCGACCTCCTTGGAGATGCGGCAGGCGCGGACCTTCTCGTCTTTGGTCAGCAGGGAGGTCTCAAGGATGACCTTGAGCACCTTGCCGCGGGTCGCCTCGCGCACGGCCCGGATGTCGTCTTTGACGTAGGCGTCGTTGCCGGACTTGAGGGCCCCCACGTTGATGACCATGTCGATCTCGTCGGCCCCGTTGGCGATGGCGTCGCGGGCCTCGATCGCTTTCACGGTCGGGGTGGTGGACCCCAGCGGGAAGCCTATGACCGTGCAGACCTTCACCGGGCTCCCCCGGAGCAGCTTCGCGCAGAGGGCCACGTAGCTGGGGTTGACGCAGACGGAGGCGAAGGAGTACTTCCTGGCCTCCTCGCAGAGCTTGATGACCTCGTCCTGCGTGGCGCCAGGCTTGAGCAAGGTGTGGTCCACCATCGAGGCCACGGCCAGGCACTGGTTCGTGGGGTCGCAGGCCGCCACGCGGTCCGCCCCGGCGCTCTTGAGCGACTGCGCCGCCGTGGCCATGTCCCGGCAGTGGGGGCACTCCGGCCCGTGCGTGTGCCCGTCGTCGTCTTTGGGAATGACGCCCTTGAAGGGCTTCCATTCCTGGGATTGGAAGACCTTCCCAGCCGTTCCGACTGTCGTCTTGAAGGAGGAGGGAGCCGTTGAGGCGCCTGTGGGGGACCCCTCAGGCTTCAGCATTCCCTTCTCCGCCAGCGCCCTCACCACCGCCTCCACCACTGTCCGCACTTCCTGCTCAGTCATACTTTTTCTCCGTTCCGTTCGAAAAAACCTTGTCCACGATCCCGCAGACGACGGTCCTCACCGGCGCCTTCGGATCCTTGAGTATGATCCGCGCCGAGTTGCCCTCGTCGACTACCAGGACCACGCTGCCCGGCCCCGCGCCGAAGCCGCCGTCGAGGGCCATGACGATCTCTCCCGCCGGCTCCTCGCTGAGCGGGTCAATGGGCCGCACCAGCAGCAGCTTTCGCTTGTGCAAGGACGGGTGCCGGGTTGTTCCCCAGACGTTGCCCACGACCTCGGCTATGAACATTCCTACCTCTTCCGAAAATCCTTCACCTGATGCCCTTCCACGACGGCGACCACCGCCGCGTCGATGGGCGGGACGTCCGGGAAAGCCACCGCGGCCTCGCGCGCCGCGACCCATATGACCTCTTCCGAGGCCCCGGCCCCGACGACCTCCGCGGCGATGATGGGGTCCCCCTTGGGCGCCTTCGTCTCCCAGTCGAGAGGCTGGATGAGCAGCAGCTTCTTGCCGTCGAGGCTTTCGTACTGGCGCGTGCAGAAGACCCGGCCGACGACCTTGGCGTATCTCATCCCAGGTGCTTGCCCTCGATGGCCGCGACCTTGGCCAGGCGCCGCTCGTGCCGGCCCCCCTCGAACGCGGTCGAGAAGAAGGCCTTGAGTATCTCCTGGAGGGCCAGCTCCCCGTGGGTCTTGCCGCCCACGCAGACGACGTTGGCGTTCTCGTGGGCCGCGGCGAAGCGGGCGCTGATGATGTCGTAGGCGCAGATGGCCCGGGCCCCTTTGACCTTGTTCGCCGCGAAGCACACGGCCCCGCCGAAGCCGTCGATGAGGACGCCCTTGTCGAACTCGCCGCGCACCACGGACTCGGCCACGAGCTGGGCCACGTCAGGGTAGTCCACCGCTTCCGGGCTGTAGCAGCCGAAGTCCGTGGTCTCGTGCCCCAGGCCCTGGAGGAACTTTATGACCTTCCCCTTGGCCTCGAATCCGGCGTGGTCGGAGCCGATGACGAGCTTCATGTCCTATCTCCCGATCTGATCGAGCAGCTGCGGGTCGGCCTGGGGTATGATGATGTGGCCGATCAGCATGTCCTTGGGCACGGCCTCGATGCCGGCGGCGACCGCGGAGCGCACCGCGCCCACCTCGCCGGTCATAGTCAGGTAGCCCTTGCCTCCGGGCACGACCGACTTCACGTCGATGAGGTGCACTTTCGCGGCCTTCGCCGCCGCGTCGCCGGCCTGGATGGCTGCCACGGCCTCCTTGGTCTCGATGACGCCCACGGCCTCCAAAGCCTCCACCGCCGCGCGCTTGTCCAGGGCGTCCAAGACCTGCTGGTGCACGTTGCGGATGATGAACTGGTGGATGAGGGCCTTGCCGACCATCTCGACTCCAGCCTGGAGCGAGGACTCGACCTCGCCGACCGGCCCCGAGATGAGGATGGTGAATTTTCCCCGGGCGATGACCTGGGCCTTGACCAGCTTGACCGAGGCCATCTTGCACATCGCGTCCGACGCCTCGATGCCCAGCGCGATGGACGAAGTCTCCAGCAGACCTATGGCGATGTTCGCCTGCATAGCATCTCTCCTAAGCGATCCTGAAGTACCCGACCAGGCTGCAGTGCAGCGGCCGCGCGAAATGCGCCGCCTTGGTCAGCCCATCCCCCGTGGGGGTTCCGATGGACATGGTCGCATAGCCCTCGCCCATGCCCAGGCCGTAGAGGGTGGGGGCGTTCTTGACGTAGATGGAGCAGGCCATGCGCCGGCCCATCTTGGTCAGGGCCCCCACGTCCATCGAGTGCATGCTCGCGGTGTGATGGTGGTGGCCCTCCGCATGGTAGGCGAGCTCGACCGCCTCCTCCAAGTCCCGCACGGCCGTAACCGGCATGACCGGCATGAGCTGCTCTGTCCACACGAAGGGGTGGTCGTTGGGCACCTCGGACCAGAGCAGGCGTACGCCTTCTCCCACGCTCAGCCCGATGCCCTTGGCTATGACCGCCGCGTCTTTGCCCACGAAGTCCCGGTTGAGCTTGGGGTCCTTGCAGCCCCTGCCGCCCTCGATGATGACGAGCTTCGTGACCGCGTCCATCTGGGAGGACGACAGCTCGAAAGCCCGAGGATCCCTGCGCAGGGCCTCAAGGAAGCGGGAGCGGACGCCCTGGACCAGGATGGTCTCCTTCTCCGCGGTGCAGAGGACACCGTTGTCGAAGGAGGCGCCGGTCACGATGTCCTCGGCGGCCTTGGGAAGCAGCGCGGTCTCGTCGACCACGGCGGGAGGGTTGCCGGGCCCGGCCGCGATGGTCTTGCAGACCTTCCCGGCTGTCAAGGCGATCTTCACGATGGCCGGCCCGCCCGTGACCAGGTTCACTCTCGGCCCGGGGTGCGTGAGCAGGGCCTGGGTGGTCTGCTGGGAGGGAGGGTCCAAGGTGACGATAAGACCCCTGGGACCGCCAGCCGAAACGATGGCGTCGTTCAAGAGGCGCATCGCCTCCCGGCTGCAGTTGACCGCGGCCGGATGCGGGGAGAAGATGACCGCGTTGCCGGCCGAGAGGCAGGAGATGGAGTTGTTGATGACCGTCGCGCACGGGTTCGTGGACGGCGTTATCGCCGCCACGATCCCGAAGGGCGCGTACTCCACCAAGGTCAGCCCTTTGTCGCCCGTGTAGGCCTGCGCCCTGAGGTCCTCGACGCCGGGGGTCTTGAGGGCGCAGATGAGGTTCTTCTGGACCTTGTCCTGCCAGCGCCCCATGCCCGTCTCCTCGCGAGCCGCCTTGGCCAGGGGCTCGGCGTTCTGGATCGCCGCGCGCCGCATGGCCCGGATGATCTTGCCGCGCATTTCGAGCCCCATCGCCTGGAACTCCGCCTGCGCGCGCTGGGCGAGGGCGACGGCGTCGTCGATGCTCGAATATACGAAGTCGAGCCCTGACCCCGCGCCGCCCCGGGGCGGATCGAACCTGAGCGGCCCCTGGCCGGCCTCCACGCGCCGCAGGACCTCGGCTACGATGCCCGCAATGTCCTCGTTGGTCATGGCCTATTTCCCGGGGTCATGCCTCTTGCTGAAGACGGCCTTGCCGCCCAGCTCCACGCCGTCCACGATCGCGATGATCGTGCAGTCCACGGGGGTGCCCTCGGTGCGCGCGGTCTGGCGCGCCGAGGAGCCCTGGACGATGACGACCAGCTCCCCCTCCCCCGCGCCCACGGCGTCGACGGCCACCAGCGGGGTCGCGGGCTTGGGCGTGCCCTGCGGTTCGGCCGGCTGCACCAAGAGCAGCTTCCGGCCGACCAGCTTCTCCTCCTTTTGGGTGGAGACTACGTTGCCGACTACTCGGGCGAACAGCATGGCCCGGTCCGGCTATTTCCGTCCGCGGTTGAGCGTCTCCGGCAGAGAGATCGGCATCTTGCCTTCGAGGTCCGGATGCGGCTGCGGGATGACGTGCACCGCGACGAGCTCGCCCACCTTCTGGGCGGCCGCGCCGCCCGCGTCGCAGCTCGCGCGGCAGGCGGCGACCTCGCCCCGGAAGAGCACGGTCACAAGCCCGGTGCCCACCTTCTCGTAGCCGACGATCTTCACGTTCGCCGCCTTCACGGCCGCGTCAGCGGCCTCGATGCACGCCGTCAGGCCCCGCGTCTCGATCATTCCCAGCGCTTCCATGGTTCTCCCCCTTAAGTGATGTGGACAAAATCCCCGTTCTTGAGCCACGCCGCGTTCGCCTCGTCGCTGTCCACGTGGAACTCGAGCGCGAACTCCGGCGAGACCCGGACCAGCACGGCCTCGAACACCATCTCCCTGGGCCCGCCGATGCCGGCCCGGATGCGGACGATGTCGCCGGTCTTGAGGCCCAGTTCCTTCCCTTCCTCCGGGCTCAGGTGCAGGTGCCGCATGGGGATGATGAGCCCTTCCTTCACCTCGATGCTCCCCTTCGGCCCGTATATCTTGACCGGCGCCGCGCCCTCGAGCTTGCCGGAGCCGGCCACCGGCGGCTTGAGCCCGAGCGCGAAAGCGTCGGTACGCGCGAGCTCGACCTGCGTCTTGGGCCTGTGCGGCGCGATGACGCGCAAGCCGCCGAGGCGGCCCTTGGGCCCTTCTGCGTCCACCGTCTCATGGCAGGCGTAATAGCCCGGCTGGCGCAGCTGCCGGAGCTTGGTCGGCTGAGCTTCCCGTCCGAACAGAATGTCCCAATGCTCCCGGCCGAGATGGACGTGCCGGTTCGATATCCCTATCGGGATCTGGAACTTGGAGAGCCGGATGCGCTCGGCTACGTCCTCGGCTATCTCTCTGGCCAGGTCGGGCATTCTCAGCGGCTCACCGGGGCCTGGAACTGGATGATCCGCAGGAACGAGTCCGTCTTGAGGCTGGCTCCGCCTACCAGGGCCCCGTCCACGTCCGGTTGGGCCATCAGGGAATCCACGTTGTCCGCGGTCACGGACCCGCCGTAGAGGATGCGCAAGCGCTCGGCGAAGGGCTCTCCGCAGATGTTGGCGACGGTCCTGCGCAAGAAGACGTGCGCGTCCTGCGCCTGGGCCGGCGTGGCGGTCTTGCCGGTGCCGATGGCCCAGACCGGCTCATAGGCTATCACCAGCGGGGCCAGCTCCGCGTGCGAGAACCCCTTCAGGGCGCCGCTCGCCTGCGTCTCCAGCACCCGGTAGGTCCTCTGGGACTCGCGCTCGGCCAGAGTCTCGCCCACGCAGACCACGGGCGAGAGCCCCGCCTTGAGCGCGGCCCTGAGCTTCTTGTTCACGGTCTCATCCGTCTCATGGAAATGCTGGCGCCTCTCGGAATGGCCCAGGATGACGTGCGTGCAGCCCGCGTCCTTGAGCTGGAGCGGGGAAACCTCGCCGGTGAAGGCCCCTTTCTCCTCCCAGAAGACGTTCTGCGCACCCAGAGCCATGGGGCCGCCGGCCAGAGCCTCCCGCGCCGCGCCCAGGGCCGTGTAGGGCGGAGCGACCATGATCTCCGGGCCCTCGAAGGGCTTGGGCAAGCGGTCCAAAAGCCCCCGGATCAGGGCCGTGGAGCCCTTTATGTCCAGGTTCATCTTCCAGTTGCCGGCTATGAGGGGTCTGCGCTTGGATATGTTCATAGAGATTGTGGCCAATTTGTCCACATAAGGGACTTTTCGTGCACGGAGATTATAACACAAAACCCCGGCCCGGCGCGACGAGGCTCAGCGCTCCGAGAGCGGCACCACGAACTCCCCCATGGTGCCCGGGTGGTAATCTTCCTTGTTCGTGGACCTGGGGCTGCGCTTGATGCGCACGCTCAGCACCCGCGCCCTGCGCCCGTCCGTGATCGAGCTGTCCCTGTCCCCGAAATACATCACGTAGGTCCCGTTCTCAAGGGTGACGGCCTTGGACCCCTTGTCCCCGATGAACACGAAGTTCGAGGCCAGCCGCCGCCACTCCTTCCTGAGCGCCTGCCCTCCGTAGGAGGGCCTGTCCGCCAGGATGGTGACCTTGAAGCCGAAGACGCGGAAGACCCAGGCCAGCACGTTGGCGACCACCTTCCGGCTCTCCAGGTCGTAGCTCGTGTTCACAGTCTCCCAGAACTTGGGCGAGAAGGCCTGCGCCCCGCTCTTGAAGGCCTTGGAGAAGGCCGGCGCGGAGAACACGAGGGTATCGTCGTAGTCGAAAGCCACCCTCAGACCCCCGATGGTCACGAGGCTGAACACGAGCCCCCAGGCCATCATGACGCCCAGGATCTTCTTGAACAGCGTGACGGTCTTGTCGACCTTCTCCTTCGCGGCTTTGACGATTTCCATGGCTGCGCAGTCTCCTTTTGGGCTTCAAAGCCTCCGGATGCGGCCCATGGCCGGGGCCTGGAGCGGCGAATACTGCTGGACGCACCATTCTAGCACGTCGCGCATGGCGTCCGGCATGAAGGCCTTGTCGGCCCCCCGGGCGAAGGGGGTCTCCCCCTCGCCGCCGAGGGCCATGAAATCCACCGTGGTCACGGAGTAGACGTCCTTCTCAGAAAGCGGCTTGCCCGCCACGCTCACCTCCCGCACGCGCCGGCCGGGGGGCGCCGAGGGGTCGAAGGAGAAGCTGAGTCCCGAGACCTGGAGCATCCCGTGCCCGCCGGCGACCGATATCTCCAGCACGTCGCGCAGCAGGGCGCCGGTCAGGTTCATGGTCACGAGCTTGTTGTCGAAGGGCATGATGTCGAATATCTCGCGGTAGGTGACCGGGCCCGCGTTCATGTCCGCGCGGATGCCGCCGCTGTTCTGCAGGGCGACCTGCGTCTTGGTGTACTTCCTCTCGCAGTCCGTCACCCAATCGCCGAGCTGGGATTCCTTGGCCCGCTCGCGGCCCATCGCCGCCGCGGAGGTGCCGACCACCACGTCCATCTCCCCGCCCACCTCTTTCTCGATGCGCTCGACCATCTTCAGGACGCCCGGGTCCTGGCCCAGCTCGTCGACCCAGAGGTCGTGGAGGCGGCCTTCGGACTTTACGACCTTCCTCGTTTTGGGGTCCACCTCCAGGACGACCCTGCCCACGCGGGTGAGGCCGGTCCCGGTCTGCACGATGAGCGTGCCGTTGGCCGCGTCCCGCAGGGGCAGGGCGAGCGCCGTATGGGAATGGCCCCCCACGATCAGGTCGATGCCGCGCACCTGCGCGGCGATGGCCTTGTCGTCTATGGGGATGGAGACGCTCTCGTTGGAGACGCCCGCGTGCGAGAGCAGGATCACCACGTCGGCGCCCCGCTCCTTGAGCTCCGCGACCGTCTTCTTCGCCCACTCGATCTCGTTTCCGGCGGCCAAGCCCTGGAAGTTCTTGGGAAAGACCAAGGCCGGCATGTTGGAGGTGAGCAGGGCGAAGACCCCGACCTTGATCCCGGCGATCTCCTTAATTATGTACGGCTTCAGGAAGGAGACCCTCTCGCCGGTCGCGGCCGAGAGCACGTTGGCGCCCAGGACAGGCATCTTGAGCCCGGACACGAGCTGCCGGAGGTGGTCAGCCCCGAGGTCGAAGTCGTGGTTGCCCACCGCCACGGCGTCGTAGCGCAGGGCGTTGAAGAACTCGACCATGGCCTGGCCGCGGGTGAAGGCCCCCTCGGGGGTGCCCTGGAACCAGTCTCCCGCGTCGAAAAGGAGGGCGTGCGCGTCCGGCTCGGAGTAGCGCTTGAGAGCGTTGGCCAGCGCCGCGGCCCCGCCGATGAGGCGCTTCCCCTTCTCTTCGCCGAAAGGCGCCGGCCGGGCCATGATCCAGCCGTGGATGTCGTTGGTGTGGAAGACCTCTATCTTGACGTTCTCGGCCCGGGAGGGGGCGGCCAGGAGAAGGGCGGCGAATAGGAGCGCTTTCCTCATAGCCTGGAGGCCAGCATCTCCGCCAGGAGCTCGGCCGCCTCCGCGCCGTGCGCGCCCGCGTCGGAAAGCCGGCGGTAGAGCTCTCGGCCCTTCAGTATCGCCACCATGTTGGGGCCCTTGACCAGCTCGGAGACCGAGCGCCGGCAGATGGTCTGGAGGCCGTGCTCCGCCCGCTTGGCCGCGGCGAGGCTGCTCCCGCAGGCCTGGGGCTCGCCCGGCAGGGCCCGCAGGGCCGCGACGATGCCTTCGCCCGCGCGCTGGAGCGCGCTCGCCATCAGCAGGAGGTTCTCGTCGACCGGGGTCTGGAAGACCAGCATGTCGTCGGCCGCGCGCTTCACGCAGGAGAAGAGCTCCGCCAGCTCGCGCGAGCAGCAGCGCATGCGCC
>Ga0315268_10008886_pt1 | contig 10461 bp, 8 predicted proteins | sample C1_top_MG_FD_204535 | JGI IMG/M metagenome (GOLD analysis project Ga0315268, IMG submission 204535) | Sediment microbial communities from Yellowstone Lake, YNP, Wyoming, USA - C1_top | ecosystem: Environmental > Aquatic > Freshwater > Lake > Sediment | place: USA: Wyoming | collected 2017-08-01 | reverse complement strand
CGCCGCATGGTAGTGAGCGGCCCGCCGCCGCAGACCCGGGACGATTCCTCCAAGGTGCCGTGGATCTGCACGAAGGCGCTCGTCAGCGGCCGGATCCCGTAGGGCAGGTAGGTGGCGATGTAGCCGATGAGCAGGGCCCAGATCGTGGCGTACAGGGGGGTCTGGACAAAAAACCACATGAACCCGATGCCGACGACGATCCCCGGAAACGAGAAGGAGAGGAAACTCAGGGATTCAAGAAAGCCGGAGGCTTTCGAGCGGACTTTGACGATGACGTAGGCGACGAAGAAGGAGAGAATCATCCCCAGCGTCGCCCCGCCGATGCCCAGGTAAAGGCTGTTCTTCAGGGAAAGCAGCGAAATCGGATCCTTGAGGACCGCGATCCAGTGTTTCCCGCTCATCATGGCGAACGCCTTCGCACTCGGCACCATGGAGTAGGGAACGACGGAGGTGTAGAAGAGGACCGCAACCGGCAGAACGATCAGGATGAACGACAGGATCCCGACGATCCCGAAGAGGGGATACCGGGCCCCTTTAAGGTCAATCACGCTCGGCCGGTAGCCCCTGCTGGAGATCGTCACATATTTCTCCCCTTCCCGGGTCAGATGCCGGTAGAGGAAGATGAGGGTGATGGAGGCGATAAGCGCGCTTATCCCCACCGCTGCCGCAAGGCCATAGTCCGTGTTGTAGCCGGTGGCGACGACCCGGTAGATGTGAGTGGCCAGCACGTAGATCCTCCCCGGCATGCCGATGACCGAAGGGACGGCGAAGGAGGCGAGGCTGCGGACGATGACCAGCGTCATCGCGGCCAGGATGGCCGGCCGGAGGACCGGCAGGGTTACCCGGAAGAGCGTCCGCAGGTTCGACGCCCCGCAGACCTTGGAGGATTCCTCCAGGGAGACGTCGAAGGCCGACATGGCGGGGGCGATCACCAGGTAGGCAATAGGCAGATCCAGGAGTCCCTCCACGAGGATCATTCCCTTGAGGGTGTAGATGTTGAGCGCCGCCCCCTCCAGGCCGAAGACCTGCCGAAGAAAGAGGTTGATCATCCCGTTGGAAGGGTTGAGAAGGAGAACCCAGCTGACGGCGAAGAGAATGTGGGGAACCATCATCGGAATCAGGGAGATGATCCGGAAGAGGTATTTTAAGGGGATGTTGGTCCGGGTGTTCAGATAAGCCAGAAACAGGGCCAAGACCGTGGAGACGATCGCGGAGCCGATGGTGAAGATAACCGTATTGACGATAATGTCGGCAAACGCGGGGTCGGTGTAGGCGCTGACATACTTCGCAAGCGTGAAACTGCCGAAGGCGCCGAGCCCCTCGCTGAAGCTCCCCAGGATGAGCATGACGACGGGGCAGACGGTAAGAAATCCGACGATAGCGATCAGGGTCGGCGTCAGGGCCGTTCGCGTTTTGTGCATCGCATGTTACCCGTTCAGTTCAAGAGGATGGAGCAGTGACCCGGATCGAAGTAGAGGGCGATCTCCTCGCCTTCACGTACGGCGGTCGTCGGCTCGATCCGGAAGATTAGGAGGGTTTTCCCGACCCGAATCTCTCCCTCATACGCATCGCCGACGAAGATCAGGGATTCGACCTTTCCCCGGAAGATGTTGCGCCCCTCCGGCGGGCTACCCGGAAGCACCCGGATGAACTCGGGGCGGATGCACACTGTAACCGCCGTTCCCGGCGAGGCCTCGATCTTCTTCTTGCAGGCGACCTCCCCGATCGCGGAGTCGATCATCGTCTCGGGCCCCTCGACCGAAGCGACCCGGCCCTCGATGAAGTTCGCCCGGCCGATAAAATCCGCCACGAATCGCCGGTTGGAATCGAAATAGATCTCCCATGGCGTTCCCATCTCGACGATTCTGCCGCTCTTCATCACGGCGACCGTGTCCGACAGCGACAGGGCCTCGATCCGGTCGTGGGTCACATAGACAGCGGTGATCTTGAGCTCGGTGAGAAAGCTCCGCAACTCCTTGCGCGTCTCTTCCCGAAGCTTGGCATCCAGATTGCTGAGGGGTTCGTCAAAGAGGATCACCTTCGGTTCGGCGACCAGGGCACGAGCCAGAGCGACTCGCTGCTGCTGGCCGCCGCTCAGTTTCGTCGCCGGCCGGTTTTCGAATCCATCGAGTTGGACGAAATGAAGCGTCTTTTCGACCTTCCTGATGATATCCTGTTTCGGTTCATTCCGGGTCTGGAGGGGATAGGCCACGTTGTCAAAGACGTTCATGTGGGGCCAGATCGCATAGCTCTGGAACACCATGCCCAGCCCCCGTTTCTCCGGCGGGACGGAGATGTTCCTCTCCCGCGAGAAGACGACCTCATCGCCGATGACGATCTCTCCCGCATCCGGCATCTCCAGGCCGACGATGCACCGAAGCAGGGTGGTCTTTCCGCAGCCGCTGGGCCCCAGGAGGGTGAAGATCCGGTTGGCCGGGATGGTCAGATCCACGTGGTCCAGGGCCGCAATCGTCTTGCCGTCAGAGTAATAATTCTTGGTGAGGTTCTTGATTCTGATTTCCATCGGGCATGACCTGAACAATTGATGCCTCCGTCAAAAAAAACAGGGGGACAGATCGCTATTCCCTGTCCCCATGTTCGAAGAGGCGCGGAAGATCACTTAACTTCGAATATTTTCTTGAATTCGCCGCCCCACTTTTTGATCTCCTCATCCGACAGTTCACGGATCGGGATGACGTTAGCCGTATCGATCCCGGCGATGGGGGGATAGACTCCCGGAGCAAGGACGTATTCACCCACCTTCTCGGCCATGATCTTCATGGCATCCCGGGAAAGCCAGTAATCAACGAAGAGCCGCGAGGCGTTCGGATGGGGTGCGCCGGCGGTGATCGCCATCCCCCGGGGGGTTCCCATCATGGGCTGGGAAACCTTTGCCCAATCCAGGGGCGCGGGCGCCTTGGTGATGATGTACTTCGGCATGGAGATACCGATCAGCTTCTCGCCGCTCTCGATCGGCGCCGGCGTGGGGCCGAACGAGGCCACGAACATCGGCTTGTTGGCGGCCAGTCCCTTGAGGAACTTTATCCAGTCCGCCTCTGACTTGATGACGTTTTCCTTGAGCCCGATCAACCAGGAGATGGTCGTCGGATGGGAGGAGGGATCGGCCATGACGATCTTCCCCTTCCATTTCGGATCGGTCAGGTCTTCGTACTTTTTCGGGACGTCGGCCGGTTTGACAAGTTCCTTGTTGTAGATCAGGGCGGCATACTCGATGCCGAAGCTCTGGATCTTGCCGTCCTTGTTCGTCCATTTCGGATACCCGGCCGAAGCGGGCGACGTGTACGATGCCAGGACGCCCTTCTCCTTGAGCAGATCCAGGACCGGCATCGGCGCCTGGAGGACATCTGCCGTGAGCTTTCCGGCTGCATGCTCCGTCAGGATGGTCGCGATGAACTTGGTGGTCGAGAGTCTCGTATACTCAGCCTTGACGCCATACCGCTTGGTAAAATCCTCAAGGATGGGCTCGATGGAGGTAATGTTGGCATAAAACGTCACCTTCCCTTCCGCTTTTGCCTTTTCCGCCAGGGCTTGCCCTCCCGCCTCTTGTCCCGCCGCAAAGACACCCGGAGCCATGAGTAATAGTAGCACGACTATCGCGATGAGTTTCTTCATACCCTTTCCTCCTTCCCTGAATGACACCACCTCGCTCCCGGCGTGGGGCATCTGAAACGTATTCGGAGCAACGTATCCCTCATTCCCGCTCATCATCGCAGACATGCCCGCGGAACAGGGATTTCCGTGATAGGTTACTTAATTTCATCTATCATGTATGTCTGATAACACCACGAGGAGATATTGTCAAACCGAAGCGCGAAGAAACCGTTCCACTTCGATCCCTTCCGGGATACCGGTCCGCGCCCCCAGTTTGGTGCAGCTCAGGGCCGCCGCCGCGCTCGCGTAAAGCAGTATCTCATTCCATTGTCTGCCCATCGCAAGAGATCCGGCAAAGGCCCCATGAAACACATCCCCCGCGCCGGTACTGTCGATGGTCTCGACCGGGAAAGCGGGGATCCGTCCTTCCCCGCTCGAATTCTTCCAGATGAGGCCCTCTCTGCCCAGCGTGATCACGACACAGGGATTATGGGCGTTCAATCTTTCGATTGCCAAATCGGGTGAAGATTGCCCGGTGAATTCATAGGCAAATTTCTCGGAGCAGACCAGATAGTCTACCTTGTCAAAAAGCTGCATGGCGCCTCTATTCACCGAACCGGCATCGAGAACGGTCTCACCGCCCCCGGCATGGGCTTCGTGCAGCAGTGCAAGGGAAAGTTCGGGTTCATGACCGTCAAACAGAACTACCTTGGGATGAATGGCGGAGAAATCGATACGGTCAACGGGAAGCACGGATCCCGCGGAGCGATAATTGACTAGTGACCGATCACCCGAGGGCTTCACGATAACGCTGGATACTGGCGTCGGATATTCTCCCCGCACGACCAGTTCCGTATCGACTCCCGCCGATTGCAATTCTTGAAGATGGATCCGGCCGAACAGATCGTTGCCAAGATACCCGGCAAAGGCCGATTTCAGCCCCATACGGGAAACCATTACGGAGGCATTGGCGGCAGGCCCTCCCCCGCAGCGGACAAATTCATCGGCCACCGTCTTTTCATCCGGTCCCGGATGGTGATCCACTCGGAAAACAAAATCATACGAAGTGGCGCCGAAGCACAGCACATCGATTTCTTGCACGAAAATAACTCCCGTGAACTGAAAAGCCGGCAGCCTTTTTTACGCAGGTTCCCGCAACACCGTTTTCTTAGACCGCGCGGGAGGATTCATGGATGGGAAGAACAGTCTCATAAGAGATGCCGGTTGTCAAATGAAAATCGGCCTACAGGGGATCCTCACGGGGAATCCCCGCCCCATGTCACGAATCCAGGGGAGCAGACGGTTCGGTATTACGGGCGGTACAGCAATGTCTCGCGGGGGAAGAGTGAAAAACGAGTCGAAGAAGTGACCATCAATTTGACTATTCTCGTAAATCAATATAATTATAAAAGTGGTTCACGTTTTGTTAATATCTAAAGTCGCTTAAAAGACGGAGACCCATGAACTTTAGCCGCCTGACCAAGGTAGCCACCCTTCTGCTGTCACTCATTGCGATGGCCCTGCTGCTCGTCGCGTGCAGCGACTCGCCGCCCGTTGTGAATTATTCCACCACCATCGCCGAGGGTCGCGCCGCCGCCAAAGAGGTCATGGAGGAATCCGGGGCCACTGCCCTGACGGTGGCCCTGACCGACAACAACCGGATCATCTGGAGCGAGACCTTCGGGGTGATCGACAAGGGCACCGGCCAGGCAGCGGTCCCGTCAACCATGTTCGGCATCGCCTCGGTCAGCAAGATGTTCGCAACCATTGCGACCATGATCCTGGTGGACCGGGGCACGGTCGCCTTGGACGAGCCGCTCGTCACCTATCTCCCCGGTTTCAGCATGCTCTCTCCGGAATATGGCGATATCACTGTCCGGATGCTCCTAAATCACTCCTCCGGGCTGCCGGGGGGTGATACGCGCAACGCGGCGACCAGCGAGCCGTACACCGGTTTTGCGGCACAGATGATGGAGGCCCTGAAATACCAGCGCCTGAAACATACCCCCGGCTACATGAGCGTCTACTGCAACGACGGCTTCAGCATGCTGGAGAATCTGGTCTCGGCGGTCAGCGGAAAAAGCTTTCCCGATTTCGTGCACGAGGAGATCCTGACCCCCCTGGGGATGACAAACACCCGTTTCCCCACCGCTAGGTTCAGCGAGGGCTCCTATGCCAGAGGCCATGCGGGGAATGCGCCGATGGACTATGTCTTCTACAACGTGTATGGGAGCGGCGGAATATTTTCCACCGCAGAGGACATGTCCCGCCTGGGGAGGATGCTGCTGAACGGCGGGGCATACGGTTCCCGGCGCATCCTGTCGGAAAGCGCCATCAGCGCCATGGCCCAGGACCAGACCCTCAGTTCGTTCAATCCCCTGCCCGCCAATGACTGGCGCTTCGGCCTCGGATGGGACAGCGTCGCCCAGGCCGGACTGGCTGCCGTTGGCCTGAGAGGATGGCAGAAGGGTGGGGATATCAGCGGGTTGTACGGTTCCACCTTCATCGTGGCCCCGGACGAAAAGCTGGCGGTCACGGTGGTGGGCGCCTCCAACTCCTTCGCTTCCGGCAAGGCAACCCGGATCGCGGAACTCATCCTGCTGCGGGCCCTGGTGGAACGGGGCACGCTCGCGGCTATGCCGGAGCCGCTGGACAAGACTTTGGCCCTGCCGGTGCGCACCCCCACCGCGGAGGAAAAGGCCGCTGCTGCCGGTTACTATGAAGCGGACGCCCTGTACCAGGCGAAATTCGAGACCGACAACACCCTGACCCTTGAGAAGTACCAGGAAGGGGCCTGGAAAGCCTGGAAACAGGGGTTCAGGCTGCGCAGCGACGGCTGGTTTGCCGGTGATGACGATGCCGTCACCGCCGTCCGTTTCGTAAGCCGCGGGGGGCGCACCTATTTAGCCTTCCGTTACGGTACGGGCGCCGGCCATTACCGCACCACCCTGCTCTACGGCCAGCGGCTGGAGACAAAAGCGCCGTTCTCCGCCCTCTGGCAGGCTCGCCTCAACGAGACCTGGATGCCGGTCAACGACAACCAGTATGCCACCGAGGTCACCCCCCTCGGCCAGACAACCCAGGCCTCCGTGCCCGGCTATGCCTTTGTCGGGGCCGTAGCGCTGTCAGACATGACGCCGCCTGATCCTAACCTCCTGAACGGCATGAATCTGCTGATCCCCCAGATAATGGGCAGGGACCTGGCGGACCTGGCCATGGAGACGTGGGAGGGACAGCAGTTGCTCCGCTTCGGGAGCATGCTGTATCGCCCCTTGTCCGGGGTGCCGGTCCTGGCGGCGGGGCCGAGCAGCGTGACAACCGGCGCCGACGGATTCGCCGAATGGCGCGGCCTGCCGACGACCGGCTCCGTCACCATCAGCGGCGCCGCCTGGAAAGTGCTGGGACCCGACTTCACCCTCATTGCCGCCGGCAGCGGCAACGGCAGCGCCCAATTCAGCGGCAGCGGCGCAAATTACCTGATGCTCTACACCGCGGCCGGGGCAACCACCAGCCTGAACATATCGTTGCCCTGAAACCAGGACCATGCCGTGACGCGACTGAATCAGTAACAACTTTCACCTGGAGGCATCCCATGAGATCAAGCACGCCATCATGCCGGAACCGTTTGTCCTGCCTGACCGTTGTCTGTCTTTTGCTGCTGTCCGTCCTGCTTGCCGGTTGCAGCGACTTGTCATCATCCCCCACCTATTCCGCCACCATCGCCGAAGGCCGCGCCGCCGTGAAGGACGTCATGGCGGAAACCAACGCCACCTCCATCTCCGTTGCCCTGGTGGACAACGGCCGGGTGGTCTGGTCCGAGGCGTTCGGCAGCGCGGACACGGGCAAGAATGCCGACACCGCGACCCTCTACGGCATCTGCTCGGTCAGCAAGATGCTGGCCACGGTGGCGACCATGATCCTGGTGGACCGGGGGCTGGTTGCGCTGGATGAGCCGGTGACGACCTACCTCCCCACCTTCACCATGCCGCTCGATCCGCGCTACCGGGACATCACCGTGCGCATGCTGCTCAATCACTCCTCCGGGCTCCCCGGGAACGACTCCCGGGGAAACGTCTCCCTCGCACCCTTTCCCGGCTACGGGGCCCAGGTTATGGACGACATGAAGTACCAGCGGCTGAAGCATGACCCGGGGGCCATGGGCGAGTACAACAACGACGGCTTCACCATGATCGGCAATCTGGTCAAGGCGGTTACCCGCCAGGAGTATACCGACTTTGTCCGCGATAACGTACTCACGCCCCTGGGAATGAACGCCAGCCGCTACATGACCGCGCCCCTGCCCGAGGGGTCCTATGCCCGGTCATACAGCGGCGATACCAAGCTCACCATGTATTACCTGAATGTCTATGCCACGGGAGGCCTCTTCTCCACCCCCGAGGAGTTGTCCCGTCTGGCGGTCATGCTGATGAACAAGGGGATGTACGGTACCCAACGGATCCTTTCGGAAAAGTCGGTGGCGGCCATGGGCCAGGACCAGCGGCTGGGGTCGTTCAATCCCGTCCCCTATGACGATCTGCGGTTCGGCCTGGGATGGGACACCGTGGCCGAGCCGGGTCTGGCGGCGGTGGGAGTGACCACCTGGCAGAAGACCGGGGACATGGGGGGTTATTACGGGGCCAACATCGCCGTGGCGCCGGAAGAGAAGCTGGCGGTGGTGGTCTTCGGCGCCTCCAACAGGTTCGGCTCGGACCACGCCGTCACGATCTCGGAGCGCATCCTCCTGCCCGCCCTGGTGGAGAGGGGGAGGATGAGCGCCATGCCGCAACCGCTCTCCGCCGTCTCCCTGCCGGTGCAGGCGGTGACGGCGGCAGACAAGAGCACCTACGCGGGGCATTACGCCTCCGGGACCACCGCCTACCGCCTGAGCTTCGGGGCCGATGACGCCCTCTCGGTCGATGAGTACCAAAACGATTGGACGCCAAAATACCAGGACCTGAAACTGCGCAGCGACGGCTGGTATGCCGCTGGCAACGATCCGGTCACGGCGGTGCGCCTACTGACCAGGGCCGGTCGCACCTATTTTGCGCTCCGGCTGAAGCGGGGGTACGGCCACTACACCAGCACCACCCTGTTCGGGCAGCGCCTGGACGACAGGCCGGCCATATCCGCCGCATGGCTGGAGCGGCTGAACGAGCAATGGCTGCCGGTGAACGCAGACCGGTTGAGCTTGGCATCAGGCGATCCTCGTTTCAGTTTCAGGACCATCACCGGCCTGACCGGCTACCTCATGGGCAACAAGATCCTGCGCGACATGAGTCCGGCGACGGACACCCGGCTGGACGGGATGTTCATGACACTCCCCGATGGCGGCAAGGACCTGGAGGATGCAGGGATCGAGGTCTGGAGCGGTCAGAACTGGCTGCGCCTCGGCAGCTCTCTCTATCGCCCCCTGTCCGGCCTCCCGCTGCTCGCGGCGGGAGCAAGCGCGGTCACCATCGGCAGCGACGGGTTCGCCGAATGGCGCCGGCTCCCCTCGTCGGGTACACTCTCCATCAGCGGCGCAACCTCCTGGACCCTGTACGACAAGGGCTTCAACGTGCGTGCCGCTGGTACGGGCAGCGGCACCCCCTCGTTTACCGGCACCGGCGCCAACTACTTGGCAATGATGGGCACACAGGGGACATCCATCAGTCTTAACCTGACGTCACCGTAGGCAATCAACTCGGCGTCTCCCAGCACAATAATGCAGAAATTCCTATGGTTGCCAGTGTCTTGTATATCCAGCCCATAATCGTTTTTTCTCTCCTTCTGTCATGGCCGGTGCTGTCCTTGAAGGAGCGGGGATGGGGGCTCTGATATCCGTTCCCCTTATTATCGCGGCGGCATTGATCGACATCCCCATTTACTTCCTCTCTCAGATAGATAGTGCATTCCCAATAGGTTCCCTTTCCGAACAAATCCGGATCATGCTGGGGAACATTTTCAACAACGGGGGTCGGCAGTTCCTCGCGTTGCTCGTTGCCCTCGTGATGGTGGGGCTGATCAGCCTCATGAGGATTCCGCACGTAAACGTAAAAATAGGTCCCAACGATTCCTGCCCATGCAGAAGCGGCAAGAAGTACAAACATTGTTGCATGAACAGATAGAATGATCGAGGAGGCACTTCAGCAGAATTCGGTTACCAATTCCCCCATATTCCTTCGTAAAATGGCCGGCTCGTGGTTAGGCATCCGCCAGTTACCTCATAGAGAGGGTCGGGAGGCGAAGCTCAACCGCCCCTCTTGTCTTCCGCTGGTGTTTTCCAAACTTTTCCGCGGCCTGTTCAATGGTTAGGCTTTTTCAACTCAGGAAACTCCATGCCATATTTGCCTTGACAAACGATCACCGGTATGGTTTATGGAAAAACTTATTAATTTGAACCGGGGTCCAGACTATGAAAAAGACATTGACGAATTTCAGCAACACGAAGATGAAGCGAACGCATGGTTTTCTCGTCCGGATGGCCACCAAGGGGGGCCGGGCGGTCCTCAGCAGGAGACGGGCGAAGGGGAGAAAGAGACTGACGGTGTAACCCGCGGGCGGGCCAAAGGCGGATCGGGCGGGCCCCGGGAAAGGGGCGGTACGGCATGGAAACCCAAACCTTTGGCAGCGATGAGCGCATTCGGAAAAGACAAGACTATTTACGGATCTACGAACAGGGGGTTCGGCGCCATACGCAGCGTTTCACCATTATTCTCTGCCCAAATCGATCGGGAATCAGAAGACTGGGTATGACAGTCAGCAAAAAAGCGGGAAACGCGGTACAGAGAAACAGGATCAAGCGCCTTTTACGAGAGTTTTTTCGATTAAACAAATCCAGGCTTCCAGCCTCTCAGGACATCGTAATCA
>Ga0315268_10008885_pt1 | contig 10461 bp, 10 predicted proteins | sample C1_top_MG_FD_204535 | JGI IMG/M metagenome (GOLD analysis project Ga0315268, IMG submission 204535) | Sediment microbial communities from Yellowstone Lake, YNP, Wyoming, USA - C1_top | ecosystem: Environmental > Aquatic > Freshwater > Lake > Sediment | place: USA: Wyoming | collected 2017-08-01 | reverse complement strand
AAAACGCTACCCGTAAGCAAAGACATAAATTCTGGATATGTATTTCCCGTTCATAAGATAGTTATATACTCAGAACCAATGACTCGCATCAAACGCGGAGGACACATACGTGACCCAAACATTAACACTTAAGCAAAGAAAGGAGTTGCAGACAAAAATGTCCAAGGCGCTCAAACCAAATATCAAGGACTTGCCGACGCAATTGCAAAGAATATTAGTAGACGACCTAGTCACTGCCTTCCAAAATAGAATAAACGTGTTAAAGCGAGCACAGGCGAAAAGAAGCTACTAATAGACAGTATTTAGGAAAAAGCCGTAGTTTGAATCCATAAAAGCTTTATAACCAAAGGGTGGTAATAAGCCAAAAAGAGGTTCAGAATTTGAGACGCTCCAAGCTAGAAATGTATATAGACATACTCAAAGTGTTAGCCCATCGGGGCCCATTGAAGCTCACTCACATCATGTACAAAGCTAACGTAAATTGCAGTGTACTTAAGGAGTACTTGGACTTCCTCATCAAACAGCAACTCGTCGAAGAACGAACCATAGGCAAGAGAAGAGTCGTCTACGCTGTTACCCAAAGAGGCATAACTGTACTCAAGTACTTCCGAGAACTCAAACAAGTTCTCCCAATCGTCGAAGAAGCTAGGAACCGAGTTCCAGTGCCCTACTAGCTGAACCCCTTCTCTTTTTGAAAAAACAACCAGCTTCATTCCACAGTTGCTCTTAGAAACTGGACATTCTCAGCTTACGCTCTGGCATACTTCTCAAGGATCTGCAAGTATCGATTAGTGAGTCTTCTTAGCAAGCATTTGCTTTCCGAATTCATATGATTGTTTATTATGCGAACGTCGTAAGACTTAATAAATGCGCAACTTACATCATTCTGTATAAGTGTAATACACGAAAGGGAATCACATTGGCTAACCAAGAGCCTCTCGGAAAGAAACCTTTACATGTACTCGAAAAAATAAGAGAAAACCTCGAAAGACTAAACGAGAAAATGGAAGTTATGATTGAGCTTCAGAAGCACGGTAGAAAGGACATTCAACCACCCCTAACTGATGCACCATTAGATGTTATGACGTTGCTTTCCATGCCTGATCACCTCAGAAAAACAGCCATGACCCTTTGCAGACTTGGACGCGCCACAGCAGATGAAATCGCAGAGCAAACACACAGGGCAAGGGCGGTAGAAAGCGCTTACTTGAACCAACTCGTAATAATGGGCTATCTAAAGAAAGAGCGCAAAGGAAGAAAAGCCTACTTCTTCGTTGAAAGAGAAGCCAAGGAGTGATAAAGCATGGGAAAAATCATAGCTGTGCATTCATACAAGGGCGGCACCGGAAAGACGCTACTTTCAGTGAATCTAGCGGCAACATTCGCCAAACGAGGCCGCAAAGTCTGTCTGTTTGACTTGGACTTTCGAGCCCCAAGCCTTGCAACTATCCTCAAAGTCGAAAAGTCAGATCATTGGCTGAACGACTACCTTAACGGAACCTGCGATATCGATAAAGTTCTGATTGATTTGAGTGACAAGGTGGGTAACAATGGGAAATTGTTTGTAGCACTGGCAAACCCTGCGACTGAAGCCATTAGAGACATGTCGGCAAAGGATAGAAAATGGGAAATGCGCGCTCTGGGAAGGCTTTTGGCCCTGCGAGACTCGCTATTGTCCGATATGGGATTTGATTATTTACTGTTCGACACAAGTCCTGGGCTTCAATACTCGTCCATAAATGCAATCGTGAGCGCAGATCTGGTGGTTGTAGCCACAACGCTCGACAGGTCAGACGTAGACGGAACAAGGCGCATGCTGCGGGAGCTTTATGATCTGTTTGAAAAGAAGACTGAGATTGTCTTAAACAAGGTTCTTGATGCTGCAAAATCAAAGAAGCAAGAGGTTCAGGAACAAACCAAAGATGTATACCAAGTTCCTCTGTTGGGTGTGATACCATGCTACTGTGACGTACTACGAGCTGAGGGTGGCATAGTTTTTGCTCAGGAGAAGCCTGATCATCCGTTCACGAAACTTCTAGAAGAGATGGCAGAAGAAATAGATAAACTGTGATTCGGATGTCTTTCTACTGCCCAACAATCTTATTTATTAGACGATAGATCTTGCAGTCTTGGCATTTTTCGTATTCTTTTTCCTCACATCGATTGCATATTATGCGGTTCAGCTCTTTGATTTCTGTGTGCATGGTAATTCCTGACCCTCAAAAGATGATGTAATGAAATCTGATAATATAGCGTATTCCCATCAAGTAATATTCCGATACAAAAGACTTATAGTCCCGCAATCTATTTTTGGAGTTTCCTAACACACGGGGACAGCAGATCTTTGGACAGATCGGCAATAATTCTGGCAGGAGGCTTTTCCAGCAGATTAGGAGAAGACAAGGGACTCATTACGCTCGCAAAGAAGCCCCTAGTGAAGCATGTTCTTGATGCAACGAAGAATCTGACTGACGAGACCGTCGTGGTCACTAGTTCGAAGGATCAAGCGACACGATACGCAGACGTTTTGGGCGCGGCTGCACAAGTTCTGGTGGACTCGGAAAACATTCAAAGCCCCTTAATAGGTGCATTAACGGGCTTAGAAGTGGCTCGTGGCAAATACTCGGTTCTTCTTTCATGCGACATTCCTTTCGCTTCCAGAGACATACTTTCGCTTCTGCTTGAATTGTGTCCAAAAAGATCAGCCACGATTCCTCGATGGCCTAACGGTTTTGTGGAACCTCTGCAAGCGGTCTATTGCACTGGACCTGCTTTAGATGCTGCTCGGAATGCATTTTCACGTGGGAAATTGGACATGCGAGCAATGATTGGAGGCTTGAAAGGGGTGCGTTATGTATCTACGTTGGTTCTCAGACAGCTGGATCCTGAACTTAGAAGTTTTTTAAATGTGAACAGTGTTTCAGATTTGAGGAAGGCGGAGTCAATTCTGGGAATCAGAGCGTTCAGATGAAAAAAATTAATTCATGATGTCTTGTGTGATTTAGCGTACTCTTCGGATTCTGTCAAGAGCTTCTTGATATCTGCGTCCGAGTGTGCTGTACTTAGCGCTCCATTGTGCGTTGGCAGGAAAAAGATGCCTCTCGTTATCAGTTCGAGATTGTAGTCGAAAAGCTTCTCCTTATCTCCTCTAGCAGCGGCTATGGGGTTCTTCACTTCCTCGTTCGTGAAATGAACATTGAAGATTGAGCTGTCCCCAGTAATTGTGACGGCATGGTTGTTTCTTTCAAAAATCTCCGTCAACTCTGTTCTTATTTTTTGACCTATTTTGTTTAATCGGTTTAGTAGGTTTCCATCTTCGAGGAGTTTGAGCGTTGCTAAACCTGCCGTCATAGTTATAGGGTTGCCAGTAAACGTTCCGCCATGAAAGGAGTAGTCTGAGCGTTTGTACTGCAGCGAATTGATTCTTTCCATGATTTCTTCTCTTCCGCAGAAGGCTCCAACGGGGAATCCGCCTCCCAAAATCTTTCCTAGAACCGTGATATCAGGCGTTACACCGTAGTATTGTTGTGCTCCTCCTGGAGCCATTCTGAAGCCTGTGATAACCTCGTCAAAGACAAGCAAAATGTCGTTTTTATCGCACATTTCCCTGAGTCCTTTCAGGAATTCAATCTCTGCCGGGATGCCTCCACCTGCTCCGAGAATTGGCTCGATAATTATTGACGCAATTTTCTGGTTTTTCAGTCTCTTTTCAGTTGCTTCAAGATCGTTGAAAGGTAAGAGGATCGTGTCTTGAGTTGCCCCAGCAGTCAATCCAGCTGATTCTGGAATATCGTAGGGGTATTTGACTCCCGTGTGAAGCGCGTCGTAGCCGCCGTGCCATCCACTTTCAAATTTTGCGATTTTGCTTCTGCCAGTAAAGGCGCGCGCTAGTCTAGTAGCATACATGTTTGCTTCTGTTCCTGAGTTTGTGAAGCGGATCATTTTGGCGCTTGGAATCATTTTTGCGACCTGCTCAGCCAGCGCAACTTCTAATTCGTGCGATGTCCCGTAATGCGTTCCATTTTCTAGTTGCTTCTTGACAGCATTCACGACTGCGGGTGGGCTGTGTCCGAGTACAAGCGCTGTGTGACCTAGCCAAAAGTCAACGTACTCGTTTCCGTCAACGTCATATAGTTTGCTTCCGTTTGCTCTTGCCGTGTAGAACGGGTAGGGTTCAAAGTACCTTATGCCATAAGAGACTCCGGCAGGAAGCACCTTCTTGGCTCGCTCATACAGAACTTGAGACTTCGTGGTCTTTGCGGTGTATTCTTTGGGCAATTTTGCTACATCTTCCCCTTTCTTCAGCTTCTGGCGTATTTGCTTATTATGGTTTCCATGGCTTGGTTCAGATTGTATACAAAAGCATCAACGGATTTGTCTTTGTTTTCGCCTTTTCTATCTAGTAGTATGGCGTTTATGCCTAGTCGTCTGGGAAGCAGAATATCAAGCTGCATATCGTCGCCAATCATAAAGGCTTCATGGGGCTTCACGTTCAGAATATCCAGAACCTTCAGATACATTTTCGGGTTTGACTTGTCGCATCCTGCTTCGTAGCCAGTCATTATGAAGTCGATATGCTCTTTGATTGGCCGAATAGCTTCCTTGAATTGGAAACGTGCAATCGTTGTGACTATTGCCGTCTTGAAACAATGCAGCTTCGCAGTGGGTATTGCTTCTGCGGCGTCAAGATAGAGTCTGTACGGCTTGCTTTCAAGCATGTTTACGAGGGCATTCAGCGTTTCGTTGTCCACTTTTGCTTTCAGTCTCCACAGAATCCTTGAAAAAAAGGAGCGCCAGTCTTTGTAACCGTATTTTGGATAATCAATGAAAGTAACGAATGCCCAAGCAGCCCTCAGCTGTTGCGGCGAAATCTCGTAGCCTCTACTGAAAAAGTATTCTGAAAGTTCTGTTTCAGTAACTTGATTCTTCAGGTAAGCCACCGTTCCGTGCAAATCAAACAAGATAGCCTTCAAATTCGTCAAGAGATTGACGCCCCTAACATAGACATGGTTGAGAAATATTAAAAGTCTGATTGCTCTAGTCTTAACGAATACGTGACTGAATGAGGGGGAAGAACAAGGACGCCCAAGATGTCTGATCTAGAGTTTTATCCATTAACTTCGGAACGATGGCTTGATCTTGAAAAACTATTCGGCAAGCACGGCGCTTGCGGAGGTTGTTGGTGCATGTGGTGGAGGCTTCCACGTTCGGAATTTGTGAAACAGAAAGGTGACGGAAACAGAAAAGCCTTAAAAAAAATAGTCGACTCTGGACAAGTTCCAGGAATATTAGCTTATTCAGGCAACGAACCAGTTGGATGGTGCTCAGTAGGTCCTAGAGAGTCTTTTCCAACATTGGAACGTTCACGAGTGCTCAAGCGAGTAGACGACAAGCCAGTTTGGTCAATAGTGTGTTTTTATGTAGATAAACAATTCAGGCGCAAAGGTCTCACCGTAGCTCTAGCCAAGGCGGCAATCAATCATGCAAAGGCGCAAGGAGCGCAAATCGTAGAAGGTTATCCCGTCAAACCTAAAGCTGGAAAAACGCCTGACCCCTTTGCTTATACTGGACTCGTTTCGTCATTCAGGAATGCTGGTTTCACGGAGATCGTTAGACCTTCAGAGACTCGGTTGATTATGAGATATGCAGTTAGCCGAAGCGCATGCGACTCTAGGATCTGTGAAGAGCATGGCATTGAGCGTCGGATCACAGGATAGAAAGCTTTTTAAAGAGAATGCCCTCGAATGCTCGTGGATTAGCACTTACTTGTCTAAAACTATGGCGAATGTTTGTGATTGTTGAAAGAAATTTGATTATTGTGATTCTCAAACTCACGAAGGACGGGGCGACTTCGCATGAACTAATCAATAAACAGGCAAAGATTCCATCAGAGGATGCTCGAAAATTGCTGCAAAAAATGCAAGAAGATGGCTTAGTTTATGTCCGAGAAGACACAATTGAATTGGAAAGTGCTCAGCGTCTCAAACTAGCTGTCCGTGCGCTGAGCCTAGGTGGGGACATTGAACAGGTTGCGAGTTTTCTGAGTTGGCAGGAGTTTGAGGAGATGGCTGATCTGGCTTTGGCGGAGAATGGATATAGCGTTAGAAGGAACTTGCGGTTCAAGCATGGTGGTCGAAAGTGGGAGATAGATGTTGTTGGATGCAGAAAGCCTTTAGCCATCTGCATCGACTGCAAGCATTGGCATCATTCTCTCCGCCCTTCGGCGATCAAAGAGATCGTAAAAGAGCAGATTGAAAGGACAAAGGCACTGGCAGAGGCTCTGCCAAGCCCAACGATCAGAGTTGAGTGCGCCAAATGGGAAAGGGTGAAATTCATTCCAGTTGTTCTTTCACTGATGCAAGGAGCAGCGAAATTCTACGAGAAAGTGCCTGTCGTTTCAGTGCTTCAGCTGCAGGACTTCGTAAATGGACTGCCAGCCTATTCACACATGATATATCAGATGACTAAGACGAGGGAAGAGAGCTTAAGCTTGGGTCATGATTTCTAGGATCGGCTTCTTTGCGAATCTTGTCGCTGGCCAAAGACTGAAAGCGAACATTGCGATTAAAGCCAAGAGCAACCAACCAGCTATTTCAATTACAGTGGAGCCAGTAACCAGCGGCTCACGCATCAAAACAAGCAATGTGGCAATTATCCCCAATGCTACTCCAGTAGCATAACTCGAAAGTAAAACAAGCGAACTCTGAACCGCCACAATCCCAACGACAGTTCTGGGTTTCGCGCCAACAGCCCTCAAAATACCGAATTCCTGTCTCTGCTCATTTATCGTCAATATCGTGTAACCTATTAAGCACACAGCAGCTGCAGACAGCGAGAAAAGCGGCAACAACATTATGGTAGACCAGATGAACCCCAGAAAGCCAGTCTGCTTATCCAGCAAACTATTGAGCTCAAGAACATCGCACTCAGAGCTTGTTGCGTTCACGGCTGCATTCATCTCGCTCAAGGCTTCCGCTCGATTGACCGACGCATCAATCTTAATCATCACAATGTTCGGACCTGAAACTCCAGAAACATTCTGTAGGGTTTGCAGCGGCACGTAGGTGACTTTCCCATTGTTAATCGGGTCTATGCAGACCCCGATTACGTCAAAAGTATGACCAAATGACTCTGCGCTTTGGTTCAACGGAACATCAAAAATGCCTCTAGCCAACGAATCACCAACCACTGCTTCATGTGATTGATTGATTTCAAGAAATTCGCCGTCCAACAGCCAGTCACTCAAAACCTTTTCAGGCTCAACTCCGACGACAAGAGACTCGCTCTGGCGGCTGTCACCCAAAGGTTTTGTTGATAACGTTCCAGGCTCAATTGTCCAACCTTCAATCTCCTTAACGTTCGCCTCAAGAACCAGACGAGGGTCAATGCTCAAGCCTTGTATGAGACTCAATTGGTTAAGAAGAGCGTCTGAAATCTGGTATCCCGTACTGGTGTAGTTGAACGATGTATTTGCTTGTGTTTCATAGAACTTCGCTAACAGAAGGCTGTATTGAATGCACATATCATGATGCGCCACCAAAACCACGTCTTTTCCAACAGCTCTCTCAACCCAGCTTACCGTCGTATGGTCGGCGATCAAGCCTCCCGCGACAGCAACAGTCACCAAAACAAAAACTACAGTCAAACACGCGATAATCCGCAGTGTCGCAGACTTGCGACGGAACAAGCTGCGCATTGCCATCTTGAAAGCCAAACCTGCCCTAGCAGAGCCTTTGAAATCAGATTCCTTCCTCACTCCGTAGTAATAACTCGGAGACATCGCCTTAGCTGGTTCAATTTTGGTTGCATCAAATATCGGCTTCGCACCAGCAATCAATGAGAGCATGAAAAATATTGCAAATATTATAAGCGCAACCCACAGGTTGATGGATTCCTGCGAAACCTGAAAGCCAATACTGTTCAGAAAGCCCGTCGAAGCGTAATCACCTACTATGCCTATAGCCACGCCTAATAAACATCCTATAAGCGACACTATCACAAGTTCATTCATGAAAAACCCAAAGATCAAATCGTTCGGGCAGCCTGCAGCCTTCATCAGCCCAATGTCACGAGATCGCTGAGACATCATCACAAAAACCAAAAATGCAATGATAACAACTCCAACTAGGAAGACTAAGAATCCCACAAACACTATAAAGCTCGAAAACACTGATGTGAAGCTTGCAGTAAGGCGATTCCCAGACACTGCCAATATTCCAAAACCAATTTTGTCCCCGAGCAGCAGGAGAAAAAGCGTGGAAGCCACGCATAACGCTAGCCCAAGTATCACTAGACCTGTCTGCAATCTTCTACGCAACAAATCGTTTATGGAAAAAAACGTTTCACTCATCTAGGCTAACCAGCTTCCCCTCTTCTAGATGGAACTGCTGATCTGCCAACTTGAATATTCGCTCATCATGCGTTGCTACAATGACAGTTTTTCCAGCGTCCTTCAATCTGCCAAGTATTTCAATAATCTTCAGACTTGTCTTCGTATCCAAGTTGCCTGTTGGCTCATCAGCAAGCAACAAAGGGGGATCGTTCGCCAAGGCACGAGCAAAAGCAACACGTTGCTGCTCCCCACCACTTAGCTGAAACGGAAAGTGCTGCGCCCTCTGCTTCAGCCCTACAACCTCCAACAATTCACTCACTCTGTCCTCAATATGCTCTGGAGATTTCCTGAGCCACTCCATGGGAAACGCAACGTTCTCTGCCGAAGTCAAAGTCGAAACCAAATTGTAGGATTGGAAGACAAACCCGATGTTGTTGCAGCGGAAGCTGGCAAGAAAATCCTCATCTTTAGACCCCAAATCTTCTCCGAACACAACTATGGTTCCGCCTGACGGCTTATCAATTCCACTGATGATGTTTAGCAGGGTGGTCTTTCCTGACCCGGAAGCTCCTCCGATGACTGTGAACTCTCCTTTCTCAACGCAGAATTCTACATCCTTCAAAACCTCGACTTTCACGTCTTCTGTCTCATAGGTCTTGCTTAGAAGTGACGCTAACACTGCAACGTCGTCTTCTTGCATAGTTTCATCTTCTTTTCTATAATGCAAAATTCCCTCTCGCTTTAATATCCTTGCCTTGTCAGGGAGTTTTTCTTTCTCCCATTCTTTCCAGTCCATCTCCTTGAAGAGCCATTTCTTGCTCAAGTGTGCCACCAGAATCGCATGTTTGTATCGGATTTCCAATGGGACAAGCTCGTTCAGAAATCTGAAAAGCTTGTCAATTTGCTGTCTTGGAAAATAGGCATAGTAAGTGGCGTTTTTCACTTCGAAAGCGTACATGTGTGCGCCTTTTCTTGCCATGACGTCTGGAAGGGGTTTAGGCTTGGGTTGCTTACTGGAACGCGCACGGCGTGATAATCGTTTTTCTGAAGAAGCCTAACAAGAGCGTTCTCGCTGTAGAAGCCTCTTTTGCGCCATCTGCGGATCTCTGCATTGTCCACTTCCCTGATGAAATTGGGAAGCTCCTAGGCCAAAGAATTTCTGTTAATGGAGAATGGACCTTTGGCCCAAGAGTTTTAGGATCTTCTCTGCTTATAAGCCTGCACTGGAATCTTCAGCATTGCTTTTTCGACGAGACATTCTCTCAGATAGTCGTCTAGCGTTGCGGCTGGCACCACTTCTATTTTGTAGTCTTTGACATCGATGGAGTGTTCGTAGTTCTTCTGAGGAATTACGACTTTCTTGAAGCCCCACGCTTCTGCAGCTTTGATTTTCTCATAGACTCCGCCCACAGCTGTTATTTGGATTGAATCGTCAACCCCCAAGTTTATGTCTCCAGTGACTGCAACATCTTGTCTGACTGGCTTGCCCTCGATCATCGAGCATAGCAGTATGGCCATGGTTACACCCGCGGAGGGTCCGTCAACGCCGTTGGATTGGGAGAAGTCGATGTGTGTCAAGTAGTCCTGCGCTATGTCGACACTGTATTTTTGGAGGATAACGCTTCGAACTTTAGCTATGCTGTCTGAGATGAAGCTTTGGCCCTTGGCAACGCCTGTCACTTTGTAGTACCCTTTTAGCGGAAAGTCTCTAGGAAGCTCAGTTCTCTTGACCATTTGTGCCTTGACGTTTAGAACGCTGCCTGTCATTTCTCCACTGTATGGGTCTCTGACCACCGCCAAACCGTGTATTTGCCCCAGTTTGACTCCTTTCGGCTTTATTTCCAAGAGCTTTCCTCTTTCGCTCATCTCATGCTCCAGTATCTGTCTTTGAATGGTCTTGCAGTGTTTTTCAATGGCTTCGAGAACGTATCTTCTTTCTACGATTTTGCAGTCTTCGTTCATTGCCAGCGTTGCCGCGGTTTTGATAATTGAGATCAATGGTCTGAACTTTGTGGATAGAGCATCACGCTTGTTGCTTCTCCTTCTGCCCTCCTCAAGGATTTCAATGCAAGCTTCTCTGCTGAATGGTGGAAGATTGAAACGTTTGACCTCCTGTGCAATAAACTGCA
>Ga0315268_10008884_pt1 | contig 10461 bp, 12 predicted proteins | sample C1_top_MG_FD_204535 | JGI IMG/M metagenome (GOLD analysis project Ga0315268, IMG submission 204535) | Sediment microbial communities from Yellowstone Lake, YNP, Wyoming, USA - C1_top | ecosystem: Environmental > Aquatic > Freshwater > Lake > Sediment | place: USA: Wyoming | collected 2017-08-01 | reverse complement strand
CTTCGGACCTTTGGATCTTAACTTTTTAATAAATAAATATTGAATTAACGAGACGTTACAACCATTTATTTAGTTATTAAAATACTTTTATTTTTTACTCGAAGTTGGAGTAATAACTTTATTTTAAACTTTTCAAATATTTATTTGATATTTCATTTCGTTTTTCACTTTGTCCCGCTAAATGATAAATATATGTTTCATTTTCTATTTTGTCATTATCAAAAAAATGTTGCAAAATTCCATAGTTTAAATGTATGCAATTCTCTCTTATATTCAATATGTTTTTATTATACATATCAATCAATACCCCCTGATCCCACCATTGCGGGTAAGGGTTGCTTTTAAATAATTCTTTATCATGTAGCCATCTATTCAAAAAATCGATACTGTATTGACTATTTTTAACAATAAACACTCCGGTATTTATATTACTGTCACCTACATCATTACTAAAAATAAAATTAACATTGGTGTTTTTATTAATTATATCAACTATACTTTTTGCGTCCTTGTAGAAAAATGCATCTGCATCTATCCACATTACATAATCGAATTTTGAAATAGTATCTAACAGTAAGGGTAATCTCTCCCAAGCAGAATGCCGATCATGTAGTTTTTTTGTAGTTGATAAAATAATTTTAAAATTGTGTTTATCACAATATCTTTTATTTATTTCGTAATTCAATTTACCATAGCTCTCAATAGCCTTGTCATAAAACATAACTACACCAATATTCATTTTATATTGGTGGAGATATTATTAATTATTACCAATAGCACGCTCCTTCAATCTTCTCCCAGCCTGGCGGACGCTCCTCTTCTAAGGGTCTAGACCAGTGTTCGTTAATATACATTTTCATAATGCTGGATCGTTCATTAAGCCATCTGTTTCCATACACACCAAAATACATTTGTAAAACTGCACCTACATAAATAGCTTGCTTCCCCGATTTGAATATGTAATTACATACTAGATTTCCTAGTCCGCCGCACGATACAAGTGCAACATCATACTCATCTCTCAATTTATTTAATTCTAAACAGAATTTATCTAGTTCTACATTCCATTCAAATGAATGGTTTTTTCCATTCAACGCTGGGGGTTTAATATAAACAAAATTATTATTCTTGAATATCTCTCGTCCGTAGATTTTGTCAAGCACTTTTATTTTCCTTTGGAAGGACTTGATGAATGAACTTATGATCAATATACGCTTGCCTTCCAGCGCTAAGGTGAATGGGGTGTAATTGATATATTCAAATACATCGAGAGCATGCGCCCAGACTTTCTTTTTCTCTTTATACATAACATCTTGAATATAATCTTGTGAGGCATTTATACCAGCATACACATTGTCTTCACAATTAGTACTCCATCCGGTATACATATCACAATTTTCAAATGCATCATAATACTGCATAGCATACTCTTTCATACTAGCTCGCGTTGTTATTGATAAACCCGCATTGTTTTTTAATACATCATAGCGGATCGGTAGATTAGTCACATCAATGTTGTACGCAGAGATGTTTTCAACACCGGCAACACGCGGTATGATATACGGCTTCTCTCCTTTCTCTTTTATATACTTAATTAAGACTTCATTATCTTCAAATGTTATATCCACTTTTTTTGGCATAAATGCATTGTGCGGTGTTAATAAAACATACGGCGACTTTATTGTGTCTCTCGGAGTATAATCTCGGATTTGTGTCTTGTGATAATGAATACAATGAATTAACTGCGGATCATTCACTAATTCGAAACCACAAATTTTAAAAAGATAAGTAATATGGTTATCACATCCAGGCATTCCTAGTTTAAATTTAAAAGCTTTGTTGTTGATTAATTTACCACTCCATTTCGAATGCCAGATCCACGCATCTTGACTGTCCGAGCGCGGACCAAAGATACTGATACCGGTTGCTGTGCCGTTGAATTCATATCTGAGTTGGCACGCCATAATCGGAGTTTCAATCATGTTAGATCGAAGTACATTTTCTAAGGAGTCATCAAAAAAGATGTCGGCATTCGCCAAAATATTATACCCTTCAACATTTAAATCATGCGCCATGTTGAAGGCGTCTCCATAACTTAGTCGGGGTCCATAAGGTATTTGCAAAATCTTCTCACTTGATACGCCTAGCTCTTCTTCGTTGAATGGACGGTATTGACTCCCGTTTTCATATTCATTCATTAAATAAATATTGGTTATTAAGGGATTCAGACAATTCATTTTTAGGCAGTATTTTATTTCTTCGTAGCGTTCTGGCTTAGGATGAATAAAAAATTGTAGAAACAGATTGATTCGTGTGTCCTTTTGTTCACCAATGACGAGAGATCTGGAAACTTCAACATAGCGCATTCTTTTTTTATATATATACCTAAATAATTTAATTTAAGTATTTAATTTTAAATATCTGTATATTAAAAGTATGAAATTAATCATTGCCGGTTGTGCAAAAAACTGCGGCAGGTATTTAGACGGGGTGTTGAAAAACATTGATGTAATAAGGTCTTGCTTTAAGGAAGTAAAAATGATATTTGCTTATGATAATTCACACGACACTACCCTAGAACGATTGAGAGATTATAAACTCAAAAATTTGGCTGATGCTGACATTTTGATGTGCTGTAATACGCATAAACATCGAACAGTAAATATTGCAAATGCTCGGAACTGTATTATGGATTATATTAATAAAAAGTATTCGGATTATGATTTGCTCTGCTTCTTGGATTTGGATGACATTATTAATAAACCGATTGATCCAATGACGATTTACAATTTTATGGGGTTGTACGATCAATGGGACGCTATTTCTTTTAATCGTGATGCCTATTACGATATATGGGCATTACGGTTCAATCCTTACCTTTGCTCTTGCTGGGGCTTTGGTTCACATTCACCTGGGGTTGTTTCCACGATGCAAGGAGAGATTGTATCAAAATTAAATGCATTAAAAATGAATGAATTATTTGAGGTTAAATCTGCTTTTAATGGAATCGCCTTTTTCAAGTTGAATAAATTTATCAACTGCCGTTTTACGGGTTTGTTTAAAGAAGATCAGGATTTTTATAACCCTCTATTTGATACCTATTTGCCGAGCGTTGATGATTGTGAGTGGGTCAGTTTTTACGACGATGCTAGAAAAAATGATCCTAATTTAAAAGTTATGATTTCTCCAATGAAGTTATATTAAATCTACTTCATTAGCATTGTTCCTTTCTTTTTGCCTTTCTTTTCGGCGGATTCGACCCGCTTCTCTTTTTCGTGTTTAACCACTAGACTCTCTTTTTTTTCTGCCTTTACGACCATTTCCGGCATATCATTCTTGGGTTCTTCTTTCTTGGACTTGCGTTTGGCTGGCATCTTAGCCTCGCCTGCTTCTGACATTTTGCTTTCTTTCTTTTCACTTTTTTCAGGTTTCTTGTAAGAATCTTTGGCTTTACTCATGGCCGCTTTATACGATATACCTTCTTTGGCTTGGACTGCTTTGACATGTTGAACCCACGAACTCATTTTTATAATATTAGTATAGATTATAAATGCACAAAAACGACCAAATATGTATGTCTAAATCTTCTCTCGCGGCAGAACACAAAAAGCTTATTACTTTGCTTCGTAAAGGAACACGCCCACAATTGCTTAAAGAAGCCGCAATGCAAGCTAAAGAAGCCGTTAAATACAAAAAATAAAAATACCTATTCTAATTATAAATGAGTGATCGGAGTTTAGCCATTATTGACGATGACACTTTGTCCGAGATTAATGATCCTACTTATGAACCCAGTAGTGAAAGCGACAGCGAGTATTCGTCATCTGATTATGATACAGACGGCTTCTGTTATTATTGTTCGGCTGAATTGGAATATGAGGAAAATGAATATTACGACGAGCAAGCCGATCGTTTTTACTGTAAACAGTGTTTCGACAAAATTCACGAGCATTAAATTTTAAAACTGCTACATAAGTACGCTTTTGACTACGACTCCACATTTATATATTGAGAGATTTAATATATAAATTATTTAATCAATCTCTCAACTGCTTTATCATAAAACTCTTTATTCATTTCTATTCCTATGTAGTTGCGATTTAATTCACGGCATACTGCTCCGCTGTTGCAAGAGCCAAAAGTCGGATCTAAAACCATATCTCCCTCCTTACTGTATCTCTCAATTAACCATTTATAAAGCTCATTTGGTTTAGCAGTGGGGTGTTGTTTTCCATTATGTCCTGCAGTATTGAGTTGTTCTATTACGGAAATAACACACCTTGTCCCTTTATTGTCTGCTTCAACTCTTTTTGTATTGTATTGTTCACTGACTATATTTTTACTTTTTTTAAAATAAGGTTCACCACCCTGAATATCAATACGATTATAATTCGCTCCTAATTTTGAAAATACATAAATCGATTCATGAGCGGACATCGGTTTCTTATTAGCCGAGAGAAAACCTACACCACGCATTTTATTCCATACTAAATCATACCGAAATTCTTTTTCATTACTTTTAATTAAATCATAACCGAATTTCGTAGAACAAAAATGTAGAGTTGGTGTATGGTCATCTTTGCGTATACGCTTTACTTGTTTCCAGAATTCTTCTAAATTAATTTTAATATCCCACGAACAACCAGCAATAACTCTTTCACGACTATTTGGTTTAGTGTGATTATCTTTTATATTCTTTCCAGTAGTAAGACAACCATACGGCAAATCACATATAATTAAATCTATACTCTTATCAGCAATATCTTTCATCTTCTCTAAACAATCAGCATTAAATAAATTTAGCGTCATTTATATACTTAAATATATTAAATTAAAGATTAAACCTTTTTTTGAAATCGGTTATATTTTGCTTTAACGATGAACTATCACCCCAAAGCAAGTACCTGCTTAACGATCCTGCGGTGGTTGGGTCAGACCACTTTTCTCGTTTCTCATGTCTAGCTAAATATAATTTTCGTTTTTCATCGGCTATTGTTTTTGATTGCTTGCTATAAATAAGGTAATCATTTGCCCCAGCTTGCCCGAAATGCACGGTCTTTTTTGGATCGCTGAATACGGCTGTTAATTTATGTTTTCCATCGGTGGCTTTGGTTATTGATTCCAATTTCATTTTTATATGTAGAGAGATTTAATATTGGTATTTAATATATGGTGGAAACTTACAAACAGAAATTCAACCAAAGGTACGGTTTTGAGAAAGATGCATCACATTCGGTTGCCGAGATTAGTAAACTCACAGGGTATAAGCTAGCAGGATTAAAAATTATTTTAGAGAAAGGTGAAGGGGCTTTTTTTTCGAACAGTAAATCGGTGCGTCCGCAGGTGAAAAACCCGACCCAATGGGGGATTGCAAGAATTTACAGTGCAGTCATGGGAGGGAAAGCCGCCAAGATTGATGCTGCACATTTGGTTAAGAAATAAACTAATCAAAATTCGGATCTTTATCTTTATCATATATGCAAGTTTCAAATTTGTGCCACATCTGGGCTTTTTCAATGTTTATAAAACAAAAATCATACCTTTTTTGCGTTGCTGCTCTGGCTAATTCTGCTCCATTTGGAAATCTATCATGGATTTCTTCGTTCATTTTACTATATTCACGCTCATTTGGAATATGAAAATGCGTAAAACAAGTCATTGCATTTCGTATCATAACCGGAATTGATTTATACTGTTGCGTTATAACAATAATATTTGTTGCACTGTGACGATATTTTCCCGCTAATCGACATAGCTCTTTATTGCGCTCGAGAAGTCCCTGCATATCATCAAAAATTAATAGTATATTTGGTCTATCATCGGGATCTTCCTTGCGTTGTTGTGCCATAATAGATTTTACTAAAATATCAGCATTTTCAATTTGATCGGGGTCATCTATTTGTATCAAATTATCCAATTTTGGTAATATATGACGAGTCACGGAATCATGCATTTGCGATGGACTAAAATAATAAATTTCATCATAAAAATCACGACCATAAAACTTGCTGTTGGCTATTAAATTTAAAATCATCGCGGTTTTGCCTGAGCGGGGTGGACTGACCACTCCCCACAAAAAATATTTTGGAGGAAGAGGATCTGGTGGTAATCTCTCATTTTTTTTTGGTGTTTTTACTTGTAAAATTTCTAGATTACTCATATTATATATATACTATCATTATTTTCCAGCAATCAAATTATTATAAGCGCTCGATGACTGTTTATTATAATAAGTTGCATTGGTTTTTAAACTGTGATCCATTATTCGCAGAGCTTCGACAATCTCCGCTTTGGTTTTCATCTGCGATAAGATATGAACGGTATAATAAGAACGCCAGTAGTGCGGTGTTGCTTTCTTTTCACCAAATACTTTTTTTGTCATATTATCGATGTCTGTCACAGACATGTCAGGGAACAACTCACCTTTAATATTACGATCTTTAATAAATTTAACGAGAGATGCAGGTAAAGGTATAATATCTTTTGTATCGGCTTTTTGATTTTTCTTAATCCTTCGGATCATAATACCTTTTTTCAAATCTATTTCATTCATTATTTTTGTTTTACCTACAATAGCATTCCGCCAGTCCGAGATCCGCAACGGCGGCATTTCCCCATCGTATATCCTTGAAAAAAGGGCTACCATATCATTTTCGTCATCTCTATGCTCTTTTAAATCGTCGTAGGTTGCTGAACCATCGGCTAGTCAAACAGAACTTTCAACTTGCTTTTGTTTCAAGCTGCGAATCAACTCTTTCATCTTATCTTCGACTGGCTTGGGGACTTTGGTGAAATGCAAAATGACTTGTTTTAACATCTGCGCGAAATCTCCTTGACTGCTAGGCTTGTCATACGCCTCTGCCACAATCTTGCCGAAATTTTGACCTAGCTCTTTAAAGGTCTTCCCATCTAATTCTTTGCTAACTTTTCGCCACAGGCTTGCATTCTTATTCAGGCGCACGGTCTTGGTTGCTGTCGCCCGATCCGGATTCGCACTCGCTTCAAATTGAGCTTTAATGTATTCGGCTACTTCTTCTGAATTAATTTTTTTACTTTGTAATACAAATGACACATCTTTCAATTCTGTTTTGGTCGGTTTTTTTTCTGATTCTTCTTCCGATGATGAACCATATTCTTCCAACATCTTTAATGACTCGGGTTTTGCTTCTTCTTTCTTTTTGCGAGGCGCTGGCGTGGGTCTTTCTTTGGGTTTGGGTTCTTCCTCCTTCTTAGCAATTCCGCTTGCGGTCGGGGACTGCGGGGGTTTCCCCCGTTCGACAACCGATTTCTTTTTCTTTATTTTGATCGTTTTGGTCGTTTTGGTTCTTTGAGCCTCCGCTTCAGCTAAAGCTTTCTGCTGTGCTTCTTCTTCTTTCTTTTTAAGTTCAGCTTTCTCTTCTTTGTCTTTGATGTCGAGTAAAGCTTGTAGATGTTTTTTCGTGCGATCGTGTTTATACTTACTATACGTATGGAAAGCACCTCCGCAAACCGGACAAGTGATTGATTCGGAATTTGCAATATAATTGCGCATGTACTCTTTTTGGTATTCTTTCTTGTCTGCTGTCTTGTTTTCTTTCGGCATTTATAAATAATAGTTAGATAATTATTATTTATATTAAGCATATTATTCCTAAATCATTTTCAAATTTATTTAAGCATAACAATTAAAATCAGTCATGTCATCTATATCTTCCTCTTCCTCTCGAGCTTTGATGTCTTTTAAAATTTGCTCTTCGTTTTTTTGCCAGTATTCAAATGATATATATCTATTCCCTAAATACACTGGGTTATTCAAATGCCATAGTTGTTTTGTAGATAATGTTTTTTTTTTTAGATATTGTTCTTGAAAACTTTTAAACATGTTTATTTTTTCAAAATCTTTCTCTTCCTCGCAAAAAGAGCTAACAAATTTTTCAGAAAAAAACATTTGTTTAAACCTCAAACGATCTTCAATATTTTTATTTTCTTTTTCTTCAATCTGTTGCCGCTTTAACAGCATGTTCTCCGCATGGACACACCTTTGGCATTTAATATTTCGACGAATACAGGTGAGAAGTATGGTATCGTAAATATTATAACTTGGATCGTGATACCTTTCATACACTTGCTCTTGATTAAATTCATACCATATTAAATCAGGGCGATTCGTTTCTAAGGTTCTTGATGATTTATATATTTCAAATACTTCTTTGACCTCATGCGTTTCTTGATTCACCTTTGCCAAATCTGGTTTAATGTTTCGCCCGTCTTTTAATTTTGTTGGGTGTTCAATAATTATTACTTCATTCTCAGGATTCCTTTTGTTTATTACAAACTCTTGAATCGTATTGCATTGACCGGTCGCACATGGTCTTGACACGATAATTGTTTTCTCTTCCACTATTTTTTTAAAATAATTTTTGCCCTGTATATGCTGTCTAGATTCAGCTTTCTCCATATATTTTGAATCATACATAGATGGACCATCGTAATACTCACATTTTTCTTCTTTACTCGATGAATAATGTGCGAAATGATGTCTGTTTTTCTCCCCTTTCCTAATTATCAACAGTTCATCGCAACACGGGCATTTATATTCGCGGCTGCTAATTGCATACGCCGCCAATGCATCCTCTCCGGTCGTCTGATCTATTGCTGTTCGTTCGATGTCTATTTTTTTTATTGATTTTTTTTGAATGGACTTCATTATGCTATACTATATGACTATATTATATTTATATGGTTTTTTCATATAAATATAATATAAACTATGCTTAAACTTGGCATCCAATTAAATAATGCTTTTTCAATTCAGCAATATCATAAATGGTTTTTTGGCCTGCTGTATCCCGTTTTCCACTATCAATGCCAGGTAGTTTTAAGCGCTTGATTGCCAATGCCATTTTTATTGAATTGGTTTCAAATGTTATACGGTTTTTCGTTAACCATTGTGTAAATAGGGTACATTGTTCTGCGCCGTATAATTCAAGTTGAGATTCATCACAATCTCTCACCATATCCTCGATCCAGCGGTCATAATAACTTCGTTTCATTATTTTCATGTCTTCTTGGTATTCGGTTTCAGGGCGGGGTATACTATGGAATTTATCCACGCCTTTTATACTCATTAAATAGTCATAAATCGTTCGTTGCGTTTGCACTTGGGCAAAGGTCGAACGCAAATCTATAAAGTAATCTATGTTATCAACTTTTTCGTCGCTGGATCGAATAATAACATTACGCCGATCACCTTTTTTTGTATTTATCGGATCTTCGTTGTTCGAGGTGATCAAAAAACGATGATAGGAATTCACTTCATAGGGGTCTTGGTTTTTTTTATTGATGATTAAACGGGAATCTGTTATCAATCCTTTAATTCTCCCTTCCGCTTCTTGTGCTTCCTTTTTACACATTTCATTCAAATTCACAAAAAAGGACCCACTCATAATTGAATTGAAAGATCCCCAACAATCGCGCGAGGGCTGGGTTGATTCCATTATTTTCTTTGAACCCATTAAACAGCCTATTATATCTAACAGCGTCCCTTTCCCTGCTCCTTCTTCGCTGATAAATGTTAAGGCAACGGTCTTCACCGCTGGGTATTGAAACATCTGCGCTAACCATTGCACAAAATACTCCGCGACTTTTTCCTCATTGCCACACAGAATTTTGATATGATTCAAAAACTTTTGTAGCCCAATCTCATCTTTTTCATAATCTCCCGTATGTTTGCTGGCCGCAAATGGTTTCCATAAATTATAGGTTGCTTTTGGAATTGTAATTGGTGGGGGATACACACCCATGTCTTTGTACTGCCGAATTTCCTCGTCATTGAACCAAGCCAAAATAAAACTTTTTGTTTTAGAAGTTTCACCCGAATAATCAATGTATTTTAAATGCTCATAAGCATCTTTCATTTTTGAACGCGTCATGATCACAATTTCGTCATCGGCTTGTTCTTCGATATAAATAGCTTTGCTTACAATTTTCGCGTGTGTTTTCTCAAAATTCGCTTTGACTTTCTCATAACAATCATCTTCATTCCGTTCTTCTTGTTCCTCTTGATAATCCTCTGGTATTTTGATATCATCGGAATGCTCTTTATAGGTCATAACCATAGCCAATCCTTCAAACGCAGCATTGATGCGTTCTTCAATTGCACGCAAAAGCGATTCATCAGCATAATGATCGCCATAAATCATAATGCCATCAAACATTAACACGGCCAAAACTAAATGCTTACTATTTATCACGCTAATGGCTTCTTGTAATATTTTATTTTCGTACACGCACATAATACGATTAAATGCCGATCCATTCCAGTTGTAGGATTTATCTAGTGGCGTTGTTTCAACGATGTGCTTGTAGTCAGGCAAAGCCGTTATTAATTTTTGTATTGTTTTACACTCTTTATCGAATGCTTGGAAAAAATCATCTTTGATCTTTTTATTCGGCTTATCGTCATTCAACGCTTTTAAAAAA
>Ga0315268_10008883_pt1 | contig 10461 bp, 6 predicted proteins | sample C1_top_MG_FD_204535 | JGI IMG/M metagenome (GOLD analysis project Ga0315268, IMG submission 204535) | Sediment microbial communities from Yellowstone Lake, YNP, Wyoming, USA - C1_top | ecosystem: Environmental > Aquatic > Freshwater > Lake > Sediment | place: USA: Wyoming | collected 2017-08-01 | reverse complement strand
CCATCCTGCGACGACTGGAGTACAATCTCGGTCGTTGCGTGACCATCACATCAGGGCGAATCGAAATCGAAACACCCTAGCTTCGCCTTCGGCTCAGCTAGGTCTCAAAGGTTCTGAAGACGGACACAGCGCCGCCTCGATCTTGATTACGAGGTTCGGCAGCGTACCGCCGCCAAGCTCGCGCAGCACTTCCGCGATAAGTGCGGCGTGCAGGCCGGCACCCAAAGCAATAATGAAAACCTGCTGGAGATGCTCGTCCGCGGAGTCCGAAGCAGCGCCCGCTTCCATTCACATTAGCTAGACCGCTACCGACGTGACTCGTGAGATCCGTGAAGCGTCCTCTTTGACACCGAACGTACCATCGAGGTTCGAGCTGTTCCGGTCAATCGGTGTGCTTGGGGGCCGGCTTTTCTGGCGTAACTATCGAGGACTTGGCGCCCACCGTCTTCAATTCCGGCGCGGGGATGTCGATCGAGGCTTCCAACTCGGCGCGTTTCTCGTTGCCCAGGAAGAAGCGGTAGGTCCCGTGCAGTACCTGTAGCTTTTCGCCGCGATCGGCCACCATCAACGACTCCCGCGGCACGATCATCTCGACCTTGCGGGTTTCTCCCGCTTTCAGGAAGACCTTGGTGAAGGCGACCAGCTTTCGCTCGGGATGCGCCAGTTCGCCCTTCGGCACTGTCGAATTCAGTTCGATCACGTCGCTTCCGTCCCGCGAACCGGTGTTGGTGATCTCGACCGTGGCCTTGATCTCGCCATGGTTGGCCGTGGCCGGCGATATCTTTAGATCGCTAACCGTAAATGTCGTGTACGACAGTCCGTACCCGAACGGGTACAGCGGCTCGTTGTTCGTGTCGATGTATCCGGAAAAGTATCGGGCGTCGTTGCCCACCGGCCGGCCGGTCGAGAGCGCGCTGTAGTAGATCGGGATCTGTCCGACGCTGCGCGGCATCGTCGCTGGCAGGTGTCCGCTCGGATTCACGTCTCCGAAAAGCACATCGGCGACCGCGTTGCCGCCTTCGGTGCCCGGCAGCCACGCCTCCACCAGCGCGCGAACGTGTTCGGCGGCCCAGGTCAGCACCAGCGGACGTCCGCTGATCACGACGACCGTGACCGGCTTGCCCGTCGCCACCACCGTCTCCAGGAGTTTCTCCTGGTCGCCGGGTAAGCCGAGGTCGCTGCGTGACGCCGCCTCGCCGCTCATGTCGCCGCGTTCGCCGAGCACCATCACCACCTGGTCGGCTGCATTCGCCGCCGCGACCGCCGCCGCGATGTCGCGGGCGGTGGACTTGGTCACTTCGCCGCCTGGGGCGAAGACGATGGCGTCGCCTTGCGCCTGGCGCGCGCGCAACGCTTGCAGGATCGTGACGACTTCCGACGCCTGTCCCTTGGCAAACCAGTTGCCGAGCATCGTGGACGCATCGTCGGCCAGCGGCCCGATCACGGCGATCTTCGTGCCTGTCTTCTTGAGCGGAAGGACGTCGCCCTCGTTCTTCAGCAGGACCAGGGATTCCGCGGCGATCCGGCGGGCCGCGGCCCGGTCGGCTGCCGTAAGTTGAACCGACGCTTCCCGCTTATCTTCTATATAAGGATGATCGAACAGGCCGAGCGCGAACTTGATGCGCAAGATCCGGCGCACCGAATCATCCAGCTCGGCTTCCGGGACCGCTCCATCGCGCACCAGTCCCGCCAGGTACTCGATGTAATTTCCGCTGTTCATGTCCATGTCGACGCCGGCTCGCATGGCCAGCCGGGCGGCATCGCGTTTGTCCACGGCCACGCCGTGGTTGATGAGCTCCCCGATCGAATTCCAGTCGCTGACCACAAAGCCGCGGAAGTCCCATTCGTTTTTCAGCACCTCGCGCAGGGTGTAAGGGTTGGCGGTCGCGGGAAGTCCATTGAGGGTGTTGAACGAGCTCATGAAGCTGGTGACGTTTGCGTTCTTTGCCGCCAGGAACGGCGGCAGATAGACTTCGCGCAACCGCGCCTCTGACATGTCCACCGCGTTGTAGTCGCGCCCGCCCTCGGCGGCGCCGTAGCCGACGTAGTGCTTGACGCAGGCCGCCACCGAGTCAGGCTGCGAGAGATCCTTGTTTTGGAAGCCGCGGATGTAGGCTTCCGCCATGCGCGATACCAGCACCGGGTCTTCGCCGGCGCCTTCGGCGATGCGTCCCCACCGCGGATCGCGCGCGATATCGACCATCGGCGCATAGGTCCAGCGGATCCCCGCTGCGCTGGCCTCCACGGCCGAGATGCGCGCCACTTCCTGCGCCGCTCGCGGATCCCACGTGCCGGCGATCGCCAGCGGGATGGGAAAGATCGTGCGGTATCCGTGAACGACATCGAAACCGAAGAGGATGGGAATATGAAGACGGGATTTCTCAACCGCGATCCGCTGGTAGCGGTTCGTTTCTTCCGCACCCGTCACATAGATCAGCGAGCCGACTTTTCCCTCGGCGATGTCCTGGTCAAGGGTCTTTCTTTCGATGCTGTACTGGTTCAGCTGGCCGACCTTTTCCGCCAGCGTCATCTTTCCGAGCAGGGCTTCCACCCGCGCTTCGATCGCGGCATCCCGCCCGACCGCGGTCTGTGCACTCGACAGGCTACCCAACACCAGCACGACTACCGCGACGAGACTCCTCGCACGCTTCATAAAGCTCCCACGACCAGCCACCACTTCCAGGGATTGCAAAAAATAGGGTGTAACCCGCAGGAGTTACACCCGCCCAATACAGAGGCCCATTCCGAATTAGAACGTGAAGCGAGCGCCGATCTGTCCCTGGCGCGGACCTGGTGCGCCGTTCAGGCTGTACGGCATCACCTTGCCAAAGTCGGGGCTGCCGATGGTCGTGTTTGGACCGCCGAATCCGTGGCGATTGAACACGTTGAACATCTGCAGGCGGAGGCTCAACTTGTAGCGTCCGTCCGAGCCGAAGGCAATCGCCTTGTTCACGCCAAGGTCTTCCGTGGCCAGCCCCGGATTGCGGAGATTCGACAAGTAGCCAGGAGCGTTGCCGAAGCTACCGTACGCTGGGTTGCTGAAGCACGTGGTGTTGAAGTACGTCCCGCCGGGCTTGCCGTTGAAGTGCTGGTTGACGTCGCAGCCAGCGGTGTAGTTCGAGTACACATTGTTGATTCCCGGGTACCAGGTGTTCGCCGTGATCCGCATCGGGGTGCCCGTGTTGTAGTGGAAGCCCGTGGTCAGCGTCCATCCGCCGACCAGCCCGTTCAAGGCGGAACCGGCATCGCCCAACATCATCTTGCCCTTGCCGAACGGCAGGTCGTAGGTGATGTAACCCTTGACGATGTGGGTCATGTCGAATGGCGAGATGGTATTGCGTTCCTGCTGCAGGTTGTAGATGTCCTGGATCGGTCCAGCCCACCACAATTCCTGGAAGCTGCTGTCGGTATCACCGTGGGCGACCGAGTAGTTGTAGCTCGCCTGCAACGAGAGTCCGTGCGACGGACGCTTGCTGAAATTGACCTGCAACGACTTGTAGTCGGCATTGCCGCTCGGCGTGCCCACCGTGAACAACGGTCCCCAGGTCATGGCGACCGTCGGGAACGGAGTGAGCGTGGCCCAGTTGAAGCCCCATCCCGAGTAGCCCGGGATCGAGCCGGTCCCGTAGGCCGGATCCCACAGATTGTTCGCGTTGGCCGCATACTTGACGAGGTTCGGCTGGTTGCCGCCGAGGTAGCCGCTCTCCAGGTGGTAGCTGTGGCTCGCGACAAAGCCGACGTCCATGCGGATATCTTTCGTCAGTTCGCGCTGCACGCTGACCGAGAACTGCTGCGTGTTGCCCAGCATCAGCGACTTCGGATCCACTGACACCATGCCCCAACGCGTGAAGTTCGGGTCCTTGCCTACATTCACGGCCTGCCCGGGATACGCGGAATCCCAATTGAACGGCGACAGCACCTGGTTGTTCTTGGTGAATCCAGGATTGAAGCCGTACGGGATCGCGCCCCAGGTGTTCAGGTTGAGCGGAACGTAGAAGACGTTGAACGAGCCGCGGAGGACCGTCTTCGGAGTCAACTGGTAGGCTCCGCCGATGCCGCCCGAGAAATGGGTGTAGTACTGTTTCCGCTCGAACGAATCGCTGCCGTCCTTCGCGAATTCCAGCGCTCCCGGCTTGCCCGTCACCGGGTTGATCAACGTCTGGTTGAAGTTCGACCAGTGACCGTACTTCTCGTGATAGCGGCCGTTGAAGTCCCAACGCAGGTCGAGGTTCAAGGTCAGCTTGCTGGTGACCTTGATGTCATCCTGCGCGTACGCCGAAAACGTCTTGCGGCGTCCGTAGGTGTTGTTCGGAGTGCTGACCGAAGCCTGGTTGGCCTGTCCCAACAGGAAACTGGCAAAACCAAATCCGGCATTGCCGCCGAAGCTGCCCGCCGTCTGCCCGGGATCGAAGACGTACGTCGGCACTCCGTAGTCGCCGTGCGAATTGAACTGCATCGCGCGGTACTCGGCGCCGAACTTGTAGATGCTGCGGCCGTGGACCCACGAGACGTTGTCATTCAGGATGAAGGTGTTCGCCGTGTAGAAGTCATTGAACTGGCTTCCCAGCTGGCTTTCATCCACCTGCGTCCCATCCAGCGCGTAACGGTGCTGGTCGCCATTCACGCCCTGGAACTTGATGATCGGGAAGTTGCCGGCGCCAAAGCTGCCCAGTCCCAGCGTCGACGGCCAGTTGCCCGCCTGCGAGATCGCCGAGCTCGGATTGTGGAAGCGGTTGAAGGTGACCGCCGCTACGTTCATCAGGTTGTTGGTGAAGGTGTGCGTGTCGCTGGCACGGATCGACGGCGCCGTCGTCCGGTGACTGTAGGAGTTCGCCAGCGGGCCGCCATTGGCCGTGCCCGGCGACCATACCCCGCCCTGGTCCGCCAGGGTGCGCGGGATGATCGCGTAGATGAACGATCCCGCCAGGCGGTTGCGGTCCGAGATGTTGTGGTCGACCTTGACGCTGAATTCATTCTGCTGCAACCACGGCGCCGGCTGCGAAGCGGGCATCGCGTTGTTGTTGATGAACCCGGGCGCCAGCGGCTGGTACTGCTGCTGGTAGATCGAGACGATCTTCTGCGCCACCGAACTGAAGCGCGCCGTCGGGATCATGTTGTTGGCGAACGCCAGCCCCGTCTTGGGGTCGATGATCGCGCCCTTGTAAACCGGGTTGCCACCCGTGTCGGTGCCGATCTGTTGAGTCTTGTCGAGCAGCGCGCTGAAGTCGCCGTTGAGGAACGCCGTCGTCGGGACCGTCGAGCCCATGCCGCCCAGCCCGTAATTGGCGAACGTGTAGCGCTCCCAGGCCGCGTAGAAGAAGGTCTTGTCCTTGCGGATCGGGCCGCCAAAGCTCGCGCCGTAGTCATAGAGCTTGTCCTGCGGCCGCGAGTACAGGTTGTTGAGGAAGGCTGCGCGTGTCGGATCGCCGGCGGCCTTCGCCGCGGCGACGTCGTTCTGCTGGTGATATTTGTTGTAGTAGGAATTCGCATCCAGCGCTTCGTTGTGCAGGAAGATCAGGCCGCTGCCATGCCAGGCGTTGTTGCCCGACTTCATGTTGTAGCGGAACACGCCGCCACCGCTGCGTCCTTCGTCGCCCCGCAAGCCGGTCGTCGACACCTGGAACTCTTCCACGGCTTCCATCGGAGGCTGCGACTCGCTCAGGTAGCCGCCGATCTGCGCCACCGCCGAGGTGCCGTCGATCATCACTTCCTTGCTCTTGCTGACGCTGCCCGAGATGTGCGAGTCATAGTCGCTGCCTTCCACTCCCGGCACGTACGCGAACATGAAACTCGACAGGTTTCTCCCGCCCTGCACATTCAACGGCAGCTCCGAAACCACGCTCTGCGTGATGTTGGTGCTGACCGAGGCCGTTTCGGTCTGCAGCACCGAAGCGTTCTCCGTCACCACCACCACTTCGCCGGTGGCGCCGACTTTCAGCATGACATCGATCTCCGCGACCTGGCTGACCAGCAGGGTCACGCCTTTGCGCTCGAACGCCGCAAATCCGGGCTTCGAGAATTTGATCGTGTACTGGCCGATCGGCAGGTTGAGGAGCGAATAGAGACCCTGCGTGTTGCTCTGCGCCGTGGTCTCCTGGTTGGTGGCATCATTCGTTGCCGTCACCTGCACGCCGGTGATGACCGCACCGCTCGCATCCTTCACCGTGCCCGTGATCGAGGCGCGGTCAGACTGCGCGAATGCACTCATCGCGAACAGAATCACGACCAATCCGAGCGTAAACATTCTGGACTTCATCGGGAGATCCTCCGCTATCCTGCTCCGTTCGAGAGGCGGTCTACTACTCGCTGCGCCACGCTCTCTACGGTACTGCTCTGCAAAATCAAAATCGAGGAACTGTGGGGGCCCAACTCCTGCTTACCGTAAATCTTTCGAAACCCGCCTCGGGCGGATGCCCGGGCTACTTCCGCTGATACACCCGGACGTAGTCCACCAGCATCTTCTGCGGAAATTGCGTGGTGCTGTCAGGACTGCCGGGAAGTTTGCCGCCGACGGCTAGATTCAAAAGCACAAAGAAAGGATGGTCATAAACCCACTTCGTTCCCGCCGGGAGGTCCGAAGGCGACCGCGTTTCGTACAGGACATCGTCCACGTAGAACCGTATCTGCTGCGGCTCCCACTCGACGGCAAAGACATGGAAGCCGGCATCGAAGGTCCCGCTCGGCAGCGTGTAGGTCGCGGTCAGTGGATTCTCGCCCGAATAGCCGGGGCCATGCAGCGATCCACCGATCGTCGCTCGCTTCGCGCCACTGGCTTCCATGATGTCGATCTCGCCGCAAGCCGGCCAACCGGCCGTATCCACGCTGTCACCGAGCAACCAGAACGCCGGCCACATTCCCTGCCCCTTCGGCAGTTTCATCCGCGCTTCGAATCGTCCGTATTGCTGCGTGAACCGTCCCTTGCTCTGCAGCCGCGCCGAGGTGTATTCGCGCGTCACCCCGTCGGCGCCCGTGTAGGGTTCCAGCGCCGCCGTGATCACGAGGGTGCCGCCCTGCTGCGCCACGTTCGCGGTTCGCGTCGTGTAGGACTCAAGCTCCTGGTTGCCCCAGCCGTTGCCGCCCACCTGCGCGGTCCACTTCGACGCATCCGGCGCCGATCCATCGGCACCATTGAATTCATCGTTCCAGGTCATGGTCCAGGGTGGGTTGGAGGACGTCGTCGCCGGTTGGGGCGCCGCGGATTGCGCGCCACACGAGATGGAAACGAGCGCGCCAAGCAGCAGGGCGGGAAGCCCGCGGCGCAGGCTCATCGGCGCGTGTGTCGCACGTTCGGGGGTCATTCGGCGAATCCTCGGTCGGTTCCGCGGACAGTGGACGCTGTCGCGGACCTCTTTTGCTGTACCGGTTTAGTGATTTACTAGAACGGTACAGCAACTCGCAGGTACTCTGCTCCCGGGATGGAACCTTGTCAATAGTTTTTTCTGTGACGAATGACCATCAAAAGTCCCCCCCGGCGTGGTACGCTGACCTTCGTCCATCGGATTTCATGAAAAAAACCAAGCCATCGCGGCCCTCCGAGCACCTCCCGAAGACGGTCAGCCTGAAGTCCATTGCGGAACATCTTGGCCTCTCCAAGGCCACCATCTCGGCCGTCATCAATGACGCGCCCCCCGCCCGCTCCATCCCGAAGTCGACCAAGGACCGCATCTTCAAGGCCGTCGAGGAGATGAATTACCGTCCCAACTTTTATGCCCGGTCGCTGCGCCAGAAACGCACCTACACCATCGGCGTCCTCGTGCGCGACGTCAGCGAAGGCTACAACGCCTCCGTGCTCTCCGGCATTGAGGACCAGTTGGCCAACGAGGAGTTCCTCTATTTCGTCGCCAGCCATCGCGGCAATCCGGCGCTGGTATTGAAATACCGGGAAGTGCTGCTCAGCCGCGGCGTGGAAGGATTGATCCTCGTCAATACCCCGGCGTGCGGGGCCGTTTCCCTGCCCGTCGTCGCCGTCTCCGGCGACCGCCATGACAAGTCGGCCACCAACATCGTCCTCGACCACCGGCGCGCCGGCTATATCGCGCTCGAGCACCTCGCCGGCCTCGGCCACCGCCGCATCGCCTTCTTCAAAGGCCAGCCCGGCAGCGGCGATACCGAGCCGCGCTGGCAGGGTATTCTCCATGCCGCCAAGGCCCTCGGCATCGAGATCGACCCTGATCTATGTATCCAACTGCAGGCCACTTCCGGTGCGCCGCAACCTTCCACCCCGGAAGAAGGCTACCTTTACGCCGAGAAGCTGCTCGAGCGCCGCAAGCCCTTCACCGCACTCTTCGCCTTCAATGACGTCTCCGCCATCGGAGCCATCTCGGCCTTCCGCGATTCCGGATTGCGGGTCCCCGAAGATGTCTCGGTGGTCGGCTTCGACGATATCCGCTCGGCGGCTTTCCAGAATCCGCGCCTGACCACCGTCCGCCAGCCGCTCCATGCCATGGGAAGCCTGGCGGCCTCGACCCTGCTCGAACAGATCGCCGCCGGCAAGTCCGCTCCGGCGCCCATCTACGTCAATCCCGAACTCATCGTTCGCGAGTCGACCTGCATCGCCAATCATCATCCGAAGAGCGTCCTGCGGCGCTCCACCGGCAGTTTTTCTTCCGCCGCCCGCGCCGTCCAACGGACGTAACCCAGCCCCATGAAAGCTCGGACCGAAGCGATCCTGCTCGCCGGAGTCTTCCTCACCGGGGTCGCCACCGCGATCCTCGGCGCGGCACTGCCCGTGTTGCAGCTGCGCTACGCGGTCTCCGATGCCGAACTCGGACGCCTCTTCGCCGCGCAGTTTGCCGGCAGCGCCCTGGCGGCGACGGCCTCGCAACGTCATCCGCGCTTCAGCCTCGTCATGGGATTCCAGTTGATCGCCATCGGAGCCGCGGCCGCCGCCTTCGCGCCCTGGCATTACGCCGCAATATCTGTATTCATCTATGGAGTAGGATTGGGGTTTTCCATCCCGGCCGCCAACATGGCCATCGCCCACGCCCGCCAGGCGACGCGCGGCGCTTCGCTCAACATCCTCAATCTCGCCTGGGGTGTGGGCGCCGCGGCCACTCCGCTGCTCCTGCTCGCCGCCACCACGACGCGCGCCCTGGCCACCGTCTATCTTGCGATGGCCACCTGCGCCGAAGTCGTCGCCATCCTGCTTCTTCTTTTCCTGGAAAAGCCGGCCCCCGCGCCCATCTCCGATCGCATCGTCGCCGGCGGCTTCGACCCCGCGATCCTGCTCCACGCCCTGCGCTTCCTCCTCTATGTCGGCGCCGAAAGCTGTGTCGGCGGCTGGACCGCCGAATATGTCTTCCGCACCTTCGGCGGGCAGCGCCTCGCGACCCTGGCCATCGCCGGATTCTGGATCGCGCTGCTCGCCGGACGCGCCGTGGCGCCCGCCCTGCTCCGTCGCTGGCGCGAACCCGTTCTCCTTCGCGCGTCGTTGACCGCCGCGGTTCTTGGAGTCGTCGCCATGTTCCTGGCGCCGTCGGCGCTCATGGTTGTCGCCGCCTCCTGCCTTGCCGGACTCGGCATGGCTCCGGTCTTCGCCCTCCAGCTTTCGGTCGCCACCGCCTACGCCGAGGCTCTTCACAGAAAGATTCCCGGATGGCTATTTACCTGCGCCGCGATCGGCGGCGTCTCCATGCCGTGGGCCTTCGGAGAACTTGCGCAAAGGACCTTGTCGCTTCGCAACGGCCTCCTGCTCCCCATCGTCGCGCTCCTTGTCCTGTTGACCCTCAATCTTCGCCAGACCACGGGCTTGCGGCAAGACACGCCTTCCGGCGCGCGCTAGGCAGCACGTTACCTCGACGGCTTTGGGCCGTGAGGGCGGTGCAGAAAATGGCAGGGAAGGTCAGTGACGAAAAGTTGGTTCTTCACAACGCTTCGTTGTCGATAGTGCGATGGTCACGATTCGATCGATTCTGAAAGGACCGGTGCTTGCGTCTCCCCGGCCCTGCACTTTTACCGGCTCAACCCCGGCGCCGGTTCGTACTCCACGATGGTTCCCGCCACCGCACTCGCCGCCACCGTCAAAGGAGAAGCCAGGTACATCTGGCCGGGACCGCTGCGTCCCGGGAAGTTGCGGTTCTGCGCGCTGATCACGACCTGGTCGGGCCGCGTTGAGACTCCCGGACCCGCGTTGATGCACGCGCCGCACGACGGCTCGATCACCGTCGCGCCCGCCTTCTGGAAGATCTCAAGGTAGCCGCGGCTCACCGCGTAGTTACGCGTTGCCTGCGAGCCGAACTGTATGAAGAAGCGGCAGGACTCGGCCACCCGCTTGCCCTGCGCCAGCGCATCCTGCAAGACGCGCGCATACATGTCCATGTCTTCGTTCTTGCCCGCCGTACAGGTCCCGCCGTAGGCGATCTCCACCGGTACCGGCGTGTTCAGATCGCGCACCTGCTTCCCGTTCCCGGGATCGCCCGGCGTCGCCACCATGGGATGGATCTCATCGGCGTCCAACTCGAT
>Ga0315268_10008882_pt1 | contig 10465 bp, 10 predicted proteins | sample C1_top_MG_FD_204535 | JGI IMG/M metagenome (GOLD analysis project Ga0315268, IMG submission 204535) | Sediment microbial communities from Yellowstone Lake, YNP, Wyoming, USA - C1_top | ecosystem: Environmental > Aquatic > Freshwater > Lake > Sediment | place: USA: Wyoming | collected 2017-08-01 | reverse complement strand
CACAATTATCTAAAAAGGTAGTATGTGAATTAGCTATATCCCGAATAGGTGCTAATGGGCCGTCGCGCGCCGAGGGGCGGAAAGGAGCAGCGGGTCGGAACGTCCAAGGCTTCTTGGCGCTCGTTGCCCGATGCTTCACGGGGTGGTCTTGGTGGCTTCGGCGGGCTGCGGGGCAGTTGCCGTGCGCGCGCGGATGGCGCGCTTGGCGCGCAGCGATTCCGACGCCACCTCGCCGTTGGGGTCGTGGGAAAGCCGGTCGAGCGCCTCCAGGCTGGTCGCGTCCCCGGCGTACATGAGCACGGTACAGAGGCGCGCGCGCACTCCGGCATCCTGGCTCTGGAGGTAAGGGTAGAGCCGGAGGAGAAACCCGGGCGTGCGGGCGAGTTCGATGAGGTACGCCTGAACGACCTCTCCGCGGGTTTTGGAACTGAGCTCGCTGACCAGCTGGCTGAGGTAATCCTGCTTGCCGAGCGCGGTGATGGCGAACATCATGGCAAGCTTCACGTCCTGGTCGCGCTCGGAGATGATGGCCCTCTCGACTTCCGGGAGGGTTGTGGGGTCGGCGACGCGCGCCAGGCCTTCCGCCGCCGAGGCACGGATGGGCTTGTCGTTACTCCACAGGGCTTTCGTGAACAGCGGGACCGACACGGACTGCCCGAGATAAGCCAGTCCCTCGATGGCGCTCTCCTTGTCCTTCGCATCCGGGTCGTTCTCAAAGAGGGTCTGGAGCTTGGGAAGCGCCTCGTTGGCCCGCAGGATTCCCACCGTGACACTCGCGTCGCGCTTGACGTTCTTGTTGGGAGAATCGAGCAGGTCCACGAGCGGAGGGCCGGCCGAGCGGTCTTTGATCTTGGAGAGGGCGTTGAGGGCCTCGCGGGCCAGGTTCTCGTCGGAAGTATGCGCGGCCTTGACGAGATCGGGGACGGCGGCCTGCGCCACCAGGATGCCCAGGCCCTTGGCCGCTTGGCGCGCGGCCTTCACCGAGCGCGCATCCTGCATCGTATCGTCGAGAGCCGTCACCACCTTGGGATCGACCGTGAGGCCGGGATCAATGCGCGTCGTGTCGGGCGTGAAGTGCCCCTTGGCGCGTTCCCAGCTCTTCTTCATGAAGCCCGTGAAGCCGGGAGAGGGAATCTGCCCGGTGTAATACCCCACCAGGCATTGGACCGCCAGGGTGCGGAGGTCGTCGCTGTAGTCTTTGCTGGCCGTGACCAAAGCATCGAGGACTTCGGGGGAGTGCATCTGTGCGAGGGCGATCACCACCTCGCGCCGGACCTTGTCGTTGGGGTCTTTCAAGGCGCCGGCCAGCGCCGGGACCGCGGAGAGATCATGACTCTGGCCGAGATCGCGCGCGGCCCGGGCACGCACGCTGGGGCTGTCGCTTTTCAGGAGTTGCACCAGCGAGTCGGTGTTCTTCGGGGAGGCGGAGCTGGGCGTCGCGGAAGCCTGCCCGGGCGCGGCGGGGGCCGCCTGGGCGCGGGCTTTCAGAGGGGCTGAGAAAGTGAAGAGCAATCCCAGAATCAGTGCCGTCATCAGCGGGGGTTTCATGCTGACTTCATCTCCAGGGCTTGGATTCTTCCCACCTTGGGTCGAGTTAAAAGGTCGGAGACCCGATTCGATGAGGGGGAAGGTTGGGGGCTCGCTCGCTGGAGCCCCGCAAATTCCACGGTCGAGGTCCCGGCGTCGCCACTGGGCGGCGCCGGCCCCAGGGCTCTGATTCGCCCTTCGAGGGTTTAGGTGCGGCGGCGGGAGCAAAGGTTGCGCGAGTGTTCGGACCTCCCGCCATGCCGGCATCCCCAAGCGATCGAGAGGAAGAGGACCTTCGCACCGCCTGCTCTCCGCCTACTTTCCGATCCGGGCGATGTTGATTTTAGTGACCTCGGCGTTTTCCTCCCGGGAAATCGTCACGGTGGTTAACCCGTGGCCGCCGGTTAAGGTGAACATCGCCTTCCCTTCTTGTTCCTGCACGTTGATCTTGGAGCCGAACTTGTCTTTATACCAGGCAACGACCTTGTCCACCGGGTCGGGGGTCTCGTATTCCTGGCCGCCCATGTTGATGCCCGCAATCGAGACGCCGCCTCCACTCTTTGTGGCGGTGGAACCGGGGTAGGGAGGGACGTCCTCGCTGGCGGCCGCGGCGGCCTCGGAGCCCTCGCCGCCCTTCTCAGCCTGAACCTCTGGCGTTCCGAACGTGGTTTGAGCCTTCTTGACTTCGGCCACCGCGGCACTGAACTTTTGCTTGGCGCGATAGCCAATGTACACGCAGGCTCCGATGCCAAGGAGCGAAACCAGAAAGATAAACGCCAGCACGCCGAGAACGATCTTCAGAATCGTGCTGCCACCGCCGCTCGGGGCGGCGGCCGCTGGTGCGGCAGCCGGGGGAGCCGCAGCCGGGGGTTGGGCCGGCGCGGGGCCGGGAGCCGGGGGCGCCGCTCCCGCCGCCCCGGCCAATTGCGCCCCGCACTTGGGGCAAAACTTGAGTGTCTCTTCCACGGGAGATCCACAACTGGTACAGAACTTAGCCATTTAGAGTCCCTCCACGCCTGGGATGTGGTCCGGGGATCCGCAGGTTCGCTTGGGTGAAGAAATCAGGATGATCGCGTTCCCGGATTAGGGTGCCATCAAGGCGATGCGGCGCAGAGGATAGCACTTTTGAAACCGTGAGTCGATAACCGCGCGCGAGCGGTGGTGAGAAATGGGTATGTCCAAAAGTGATGGGCCAGTGCCGGCCCGGAGGGGGATAGCCCTTTGTTCTGCAACCCTTGAGCCTGCTTTTTGGTACGCTTACCTTCACCGCGGCCGAACGTCTAAGCCTGATGAGAGGTTCGAGCCGACGACCGTGACGGATGGCATCTGCTTGGAACTATCCGGCAACATTCCCGAGCACCCCTCGCGGCTGAGCGGAGCCGATGAGTTGACGCTGATCTGGCGGGCCCAGCGGGGCGAGCGGGCCGCCTTCGACGCCCTGGTCCGGGCCTACGACCAGAACGTGTTGCAGTTGGTCTTGCGCGTGGTCCGCTCACCGGAAGAAGCTCGCGACCTCTACCAGGAGGCGTTCTTGAAAGTCTACCGCTCCTTGAAGAATTTCCGGCTGGAGGCGCGGTTTTCAACCTGGCTCTACCGCCTGGTGATGAACGTATGCCTCGACCATCTGCGCCGGCAGGGAGCGCGCAAGGAGATCCAGCCTCCCGTCAACGAAGAGACTGAGCAGGAATTTTTCCAGACCCTGCCGGACCATCGCCCGGGGCTGGACCCGGAGAGGGCGACGCGGTCGAAGGAGATTGCCGGAAGGATTCAGAGGGCGCTGGAGCGCTTGAATCCCCGGGAGCGAATGGTCTTCGAGTTGAAGCACTACCAGGGGTTGAAGCTGCGCGCCATCGGCGAGCTGTGCGGAACAACCGAACAGACGGTGAAGAACAGCCTGTTCCGGGCGACGCAGAAGCTGCGCGTGGACCTCGCGGATTTAATTTAGGGTGAAACCGGATGTTGGAAGGAAAAGCCATGAATTGTCCGGACGTTCAGGAAAGTCTGGGACTCTACATTTACGGCGACTTGCCCGCGGAAGAGCGCGGCAGCCTCGAGGCGCATATGGCCGGATGTGAGGGGTGTCGAAAAGCGCTGGAAGACGCGCGGCGGCTGCATGAAGTCCTGAAGGAGCGGCAGCCGCTCGAGGCGGCGCCGGAACTGCTGGTGGAATGCCGGCAGGCGCTGGAAGAGGCGCTCGACCGCGAGCAGTTGGGCTGGGCGGGCCTGCTGCGAGGCTGGCTCTCGGCGGCGCATCTGGCTCCCGCCACCGCCGCGGTGGTGGCGAGTTGCCTGGTGGTCATCGGCTTTGGAGCGGGCTGGGTGGTTCGCCCGCGCGTCGCCGGGCTTTCGCCCTCCGCGCAGTTGGAGTATGGCGCGGCCCCGACCGCGGCGGACCTCTCGAATATGCGCATCAGCGGCATCAGCCGGGTGGCGCCCGACCCCAAGACGGGTGACGTGCGCATCACCATGGACGCGCAGCGCCGCGTGACGCTGGAAGGTTCGCTGGACGATCCGCGCATTCAGCAGGTGCTGGTTTCGACGGTCAAGAGCTACGACAACCCGGGCATTCGCCGCGACACCCTGGATGCGCTGCGGGCCCGGGCCAGCAACCCCAATTTCCGCGAGGCGCTGCTTTATTCCATGCGGCACGATCCGAATGCCGGAAACCGCCTGGAGGCGCTGGACACCGTGCGGTCTCTCGACTGGGGTCCCGACCTCGAGAAAGCCTTTCTCGACGCCGTGGAGCGTGACGACAATCCCGGCGTGCGGGTTGCCGCGATCGATGTGTTGATGAGCCATCTGGACGATTCAGTGTTGCCGGTGCTCGAACGCTTGGCCGGGAGCGAACGCAACCGCTACGTGCGGTTGAAGTGCGCCGCGGCCGTCCGAGAACTGGGGAAAGATGGGAATTAAGCGAGCCATGGGAAAAGCCGAGGTCCTGCAATTCGCGTTACTGCTCGGGCTGGCCAGCCTGCCGCTGAGCGCTCTCGACCAGGTCTACGTCCGGCGCGGAAATCCGGAGCGCCAGGGGCGCGCCTGGATGGAGCGCTCGGAGTTCGGGGCGCCGGCGCGGGAAGGCGGGCGGCTGGTGGTGCGGCTGGATTTCGGCTCCGTCCGGGTCCACACGGGACCCGCGGAGCGCGTGGACTGCAAGCTCACTCTGCGCTCCTATAGCCACGACGAAGAGGCGTCGCGCCGGCTGTTGGAGAATTACGACTTGAAGGTGCGGCAGATCGAAAGCGGGGGTGTGTACGTTACCGGGCAATTGCAGGGCGAGCATCAGCGCTCGATGTCGCTGGGCGCCGACCTGGACGTGACGGTGCCGCAGCGCTACAACCTGGACGTGGAGACTCAGGGAGGCGACCTCGGCCTGGAAGACGCGCTGCAAGGCGAGATTCGATTCACCACGGCGGGCGGCGATATCCGTACGGCGGACGTCAGCGGCGCGGCGCGCCTCGAGACCGCCGGCGGCAACGTCTCGCTGGGGAATATGGGCCAGGCGGTTGACGCGCGCACGGCCGGAGGGAACATCCACGTCGGCGAGGTGAAGGGCGCGGCCACACTCGAAACCAGCGGCGGTGAAATCAGCATCGGCCAGGTCGGTGGGGCCTTGCGCGCCGAGACGGCCGGAGGCGACGTGGTCATCGCGGGCGCGGACGGCCAGGTGGTCGCCCAGACCGCGGGCGGACAGATCCAGGTGGGGCCGACCGCCGGCGGCTTGCGCGCCCAGACGGCCGGCGGCAGCATCCGCTGCACCGGAGCGCGCGGGCGCGTGGTCGTGGAAACGGCCGGGGGCAGCATCGATCTGTACCAGATTGAGGGCGCGGTCCGGGCTTCCACGGCGGCGGGACGCATCCTGGCGGAAATCCTCGCCAACAAGAAAACCTTCGGCGCTTCGCAACTGGAAAGCTCCATGGGCGATGTCTTTGTGTTCATTCCGCCCGACCTGCCGGTGAGTATTGACGCCGCCATCGACGCCGCCGCGGGCCACCATATCATCTCCGACTTTCCCCTCAAGGTTACCGGGGACTCCGAGCAGTTCACCTCCGGAAGCATCAGCGGGCGGGGACCGGTGAACGGCGGCGGAGAACTCCTGCGCCTCCGCACCGTGAGCGGAAACATCGAGATTCGCAAACTGGACGCACAGGCGATCGAGCAGTTGAAGGCTCGACAGGACGAGTTCTCGAAGCGATGGCAGCAACGCCAGGCCGAAAAGGAGCAGCACCGTAAGGAACGCGAACAGCGGCGCCGCGAACGCCAGCAAGGGCAAGACCAGGACTCGGACGAGGAATAACGGGAGAAGCCTCCAGGAGGGTAGGGACGTGAAATCCGTGGCAACTATGGCCGTGGCGCTGGGGCTGGCGACGCTCGGGGCCGTTCCGGCCCGGGCTCAACAGGTCTGGACCGCGCAATACCCCTTGCCGAACGGCGGCAGGGTGAGCGTGGAGAACGTCCAGGGTGAGATCGTCGTGGAGGGCTGGGACCGTCCGGAGGTCCAGGTGCTGGTGACCAAGACCGTGCGGGGAGGCGACGCCTCGCGCCTGGACGACGTGCGCATCGTGGTGGAGCGCGGAGAAAACTCGCTGGCATTCCACACCGTTTACCCCGAGGGTCTTGACGAGCCCATTCGCGTGGATTACCGGCTGAAGGTCCCACGCCAGGCGCGCCTCGACGCGCTGAGCACGCTCGAGGGCAACGTCCTGGTGGCGAACGTGGAAGGGGTGGTAGCGGCCCGCTGCCTGAACGGGAATATTCGCGGGGTGAACGTGGCCGGGGAGCTGGCGGCTCGGACGATCAACGGCAGCATCGTCGCGTCGCTGCGCTCCTTGCCGGAGGCGCCGGGCGCGCTTCACCTGGACACCGTCAGCGGGGACATCCATCTGATTCTGCCCGCCCATCCCAATGCCGACCTGGAATTGAGCACGGTGGCGGGGCGCATCGCCAGCGGCTACGCGCTGAAGGTGAGCTCGAAGCCTGGCGACACCATCCGTCGGACCCGCCTCGGACGCGGAGGGACCCGCGTGGCGTTGCGCACCGTGCGAGGGAACATCCAGGTGGAAGAGGGTTCGGATGTGTTGTAGTCCAGGGGAGAAGGGTGGAAGCATCGGGGGGTAGGTTGAATCGCGTGCATTCCAAAGACGTCAAGGAGATGCCATGAAGAACAAAATCGTAGCAGGATTGATTCTTACGCTGGTTCTTTTCCTGGCCGGAGCGGCGAGCTTGCCAGGCCAGGAAGGGTTGAAGGCGCCCGCGCCTCCCAGCCCGCCCGAGGTCGCGCCCCCCGAGGTCCCCGAGATTCCGGAGCCGCCCGAGCCGCCCGCGCCCCCCGAGGACCTGGCGCTCGGCATGGTGACGGGTGAAGGCAATGCCTGGCTGGGAATCACCCTCAGCGAGGTCACGGCGGAGAAGGCGAAAGAGCTCAAACTCCCCGGCGAGTACGGGGCCGTGATCGAGCGTGTGCAGGAAGACAGCCCGGCAGCGAAGGCGGGGCTGGCCCAGGGGGACGTGATCGTCTCCTTCGCTGGCGAGCGGATCCGCAGTGTGGCGCAGCTTCGCCGCATGGTGCGCGAGACGCCCGCGGGGCGCACGGTGACGCTAGAAGTAAGCCGCAACGGCCAGACACGCTCCGTGAGCGTCAAGACGGGAACCGCGCGCGAGCGCGCGGGCGCCTGGGGTTTCGCCATGCCCAAGATGGATATCCGGATCCCCCACTTCGAGATGCCGCAATTTGACGTGAACGTCCTGGTGCGGGGAGCCCTCCTGGGCATTTCGGGCGAGGACCTGACTTCCCAACTCGCCCAGTACTTCGGGGTCAAGCAGGGCGGGGGAGTGCTGGTGCGCGAGGTCATGCCCGGCAGCGCTGCGGAGAAAGCCGGGCTGAAGGCCGGCGACGTGATCGTGCGCGTGGACCAGGCCGAGGTGAAAACCCTCGGCGACCTTCGCCGCGCTTTGCCGCACGACTTCGACGCGAAGCGGAAGGTGGCGCTCGGGATCGTCCGCAATCGCCAGGAGCAGGCCGTGAGCGTGGAGTTGGAGCCCACGGAGCGCCAGCTCCACCCGCGCATCGTGGGGTCCGACCGGGTGGTCATTTCACCCGAGGAGATCAGCAAGGTTCAGACCGAGATTCTCCGCCAGAGGCTGCAGTACCAGAAACTCGCCCAGGAAGCGACGCGCGAGGTTCTGCGCAAGACCCAACAGCAGCAGGAGCAATTGAAGCGCTACCTGGACTTGCAGAAGCAACAGATCAAACTCAGGAAATACGAGATCATCCGGCACAAGGCGCCGGCGGCGATCGTCGCGCCGGGCGACTTGGTGTGACGACCCATCAGCCGTCGAGAGTTGAACGTCCAAGGCCATGGCCATGCCTTACTCGTCAATTCTTGACGGTGCTTACTGCACCGCGCTCGAGGTTCCCTCGGGAGTGCCGCTGCTGAGCGGCGTGGTGTGGTGGTGGACCATCCGCCAGCGGCCATCGTGCCGAATGAAGAGGTTCGTGACTTCGACCAACGCCGTCGAAAATCCCCCCTCATAAGTGGAAGTCACATTCTCCAGGCAGCACACCCAGGCGGTGTCGCCATGCACGCGCACCAGGGTGCGGCCGATGGCGACCAGCATGCGGAGTGTCGAGCGGAAGATATCCGCCCAACTGCCGCGGATCTCCTCCCAACCTACCAGCAACTCCCATCCCGGGTGGAGGCAGGCCACCCAGTCTTCGTGCAGCCAGACATCTTCCATCTTCTCGAGGTCGAGGGTTTGGAGTGCGGCGTAAAAGGCCCGGTTGGCCTCCAGGACTTCCTGCTCGTCGGTTTCCAGGCGTGGGAGGGCGGCCATGGTAGAGACTCGCTTCTCGGGTCTCAGGCGAGCGGAGCGCGTTCAGCCGGCCATGCGTTTGCGGGCGAAGTCCTCGCGGAAGCTGAGGGTTCCGCGGGCGTGCCTCAGACTTCCGGAGGAGCAGGGTCCGGCCGTTGGGCCTCGGGAGCGAAGTGCTTCAGGGTTTGCGGCAGCGACCCACCGACCAGCACGACTTTCAGGACATCTCCAATCAGGAACGGATAGAAGCCCAGGAGCATCGCGCGCGAATAGGGCACCGCCAGGAACGTGTGCAGCCAGAGCGCTCCGGCAGCCAGGATGACGGCGTCGGCAAGCACCAGGCTCGCCGCCAGCAGCAGGACGCGCCGGCTCGCACCCCGCTCGACTAGCCACCCCAGAAGCGCCGCAGCGATCGGACAGCTCCACAAATAACCGCCCGTCGGGCCGAACAGGTGGGCGACCCCGAACGCGCCGCCCGCAAAGACCGGCAAGCCCCCCGCGCCCTCGGCGAGATAAAGGAGTTGGCTCAGGAATCCCCGGCGGCTACCCAAAACGGCCCCGGCAAGCAGCACCCCGAACGTCTGTCCGGTGAGGGGCACGGGCGTATAGGGCAGGCGGAATTCCAGTTGCGCCAGCAGCCCCGTCAGCAGGCTGAAGCCGGCGATCCACAGGAAATTCATCGTCCGGCTGCGCTGGTCGGAAAAGTGGTCAACAAGAATGTTTGAGCTCATAGTCTCTGCTGGGGATTCACTCTCTTGGGCAAGTATCGGTTTCTGCGCGGCCAGCGTGCTCCAGCGGTCGAGCTTTCGAAGGCTTTCTGGCCCTCGCCCACACAACTGGGGAGGATAATACAGTTCCCCGCGGGGGTAAAGACGGGAGTGTACGGTCGGATTCCGGGAGTCGGAGCAAGCCAGCCTGCCGGGTCCTGGGATTCCTGGCCGCAGGAGCCGACCGCTCAGCCGTTCGCGAAGGCCCAAGAAGCTGATGTGCGTGCGGACCGCTGAGGGCCGATGGCGGGCGGCCGATTTCTACGCCTCGGGCCGAAACTGGTGAAGAAGCCAGAAGCACAAAGCTGCGAAGCCGCCGGAGATGGGGATGGTCAGGATCCAGGCCCAGAGAATGGTTTTGGCCACTCCCCAGTGGACGGCGCTGAAGCGTTGCACGCTTCCCACTCCCATGATTCCCCCGGCAATGGTGTGAGTGGTGGAGACCGGGATGCCCGCCAGGGCCGCGCCCAGAATGCTGGCGGCGGCGGCGGTTTCGGCGCAGAAACCGCTCACGGGCTTCAGCTTGGTGATTTTCATTCCCATGGTCTTCACAATCCGCCACCCACCCGCCAGGGTTCCCAGGCCGATGGCTGCGTGCGCCATCAGCACCACCCAGAAGGGAATGAAGAAGCGCTCCAGAATCCCCGCGGTGAACAAGACGCTGGCGATGATCCCCATGGTCTTCTGGGCATCGTTGGTGCCGTGCCCAAAGCTATAGGCCGCCGCGGAAAGCAACTGCAGCTTGCGAAAGTGTTTGTCGATCTGAAAAGGGGCCTTGTGACGGAAAATCCAGTAAACCGCGATCATCAGAGCCGCGCCCACCACCAGGCCGATGAGCGGCGAAAGGAAGATGAAGAGGAGGGTTTTGGTCCACCCCCCAAGAATGATCGCGCCCCATCCCGCCTTGGCGACGGCGGCTCCGGCGTATCCACCGATCAGCGCGTGCGAGGAGCTGACCGGTAACCCCAAAAACCAGGTGAGGAGATTCCAGAAGATGGCGCCGAAGAGGCCGGCGAGGATGACGTAAAGGTTGACGTGCTTCAAATCGATCATCCCTTTGCCGACGGTGTTGGCCACCGCCGTGCCAAAAGTGAACGCGGCCACGAAATTGAAAAAGGCGGCCCAGATCACTGCCACGCGCGGCGAAAGAACGCGCGTTGAAACCACGGTGGCGATGGAGTTGGCAGCGTCATGAAATCCGTTCAGAAAATCAAACGCCAACGCGACAAGGATGATGAGGATGGCAAACCAGAACATAAGCCTCGTTTCTCGACTCTTCTCCCTCGGACTCGCATTCTCCCGCCCGGCGGAGACGGCGAAGGCCGCCCCTAGGGGTCAGCGCTCTTCGCAAATCCTTCCTC
>Ga0315268_10008881_pt1 | contig 10466 bp, 2 predicted proteins | sample C1_top_MG_FD_204535 | JGI IMG/M metagenome (GOLD analysis project Ga0315268, IMG submission 204535) | Sediment microbial communities from Yellowstone Lake, YNP, Wyoming, USA - C1_top | ecosystem: Environmental > Aquatic > Freshwater > Lake > Sediment | place: USA: Wyoming | collected 2017-08-01 | reverse complement strand
AGAGACTGAAAGGCCGACAACTCCATTGCTCGTGTCTTTGCCGACCAGGGGCGGTATTTTCTCCATGGCAACCATCTCCAATTGAAGGCGGGTTATTGCGTGTCGGATGTCGGAGGAGGCAGTCATGTCTGACTTGCCGAGCCTTGCCAATAGATCTTGCAGTTGACCCCTTATTTTGTCCGCTTCAAGGCTGTATTCGCGATCACACGCGGAGTCGGTAGTGGGTTGCTCGATCGGAGCGACGGGTTCCGCGCTGACAGCCCCTTCAATTTTGCCCCGGAAATGATTGACGGCGCACATCCCCAAATAGCCCAAAAGCGTCAAGGTGATGGCCTGGTTGACTACGCGGGCAACCAACGGACGAAGCGATGCCCGCTTGGGGGGCTCGGGGGAAATCTGAGCCTCTGCAGAAGGTCGCAGCACCGTTTGCTGGCAGCAGTTTTGCCTTTCGAGAATCGATTGAATCTTGGGCGACAAGGCGTAAGGAGTTTCGGAGGGTTGTGTGAGCAAGGCTTTCGCCTCGGGAATGCAATGAAGGCTTTGAGGAAGGGACAATTCGAAATCAGAGCACAGTTTCTCAACATGCCCTTGGAGGATCTGACGGGAACTTTCCAAAGTCTTAATCAATTGAGATTTCTCATCGATGCGATGATTGTTCTGCGCCTGTTCCTCATGCCTTTCTTCCCAGCTGTCCAGAAGCGCGTTGAGTTCGAATTCCTGCTTTTTTGAGCGTGGACCGCTGGCGATGGCGTTGTTTTTGGACTCTAATTCCACAAACTCCTTTTCCAAAGCCTTGTTCCGGGCAGCAAGGCGCGCCAGGCCCCGTTGTTCATTCGTAATCCTGGATCCAAGCCGATGAAGCAGGGGCAACAGGTCAAAAATAAAATCGTACCGTTTGGCAAAAGGCTCAAGGCCGCCAAAAAGAGCGGGGCTATTTCTGAGCTTTGCGACAAGCGAGACCGTATCGTATTGGGGTTCTGGCTTCTCGATTTTTGGAGGGGCCGGATCATAGGTTTCCGCAATCCGATGCATCGCTTCCGTGCGTTTTTCCAAAATCGCAAGCTCGTGTTGTTGAATCAATTGGGCTCGGTTAGCTCCTACGATGCCCTTAAATACCTTGAATCCATTGCTACGATTAAAATTGATGGATTTTTGTTTGAGTCTTTCGACCATGGTGATTTCTTGGCGAGCCCAACGGACGATAAAGTGGGAAATGGCTTCACGAAACAGATGGGGCTTTTTGACCTCATCCACTTTCTCCTCAAATTCCGTTTCCGATGGCTCATAGGTCAGCGCGGACCCGACAGGATCCTTGGTAAGGACGGGGTCGCCCGAAGAGTGCTGAAGGCTGAATTCAAAGGACGAAGGATCCAATTTCGTCTGTTGTTTGCGCCACGAGCGGAGTTGGCTGGCCATCTCCAAAGCCTTTTCGCCAAAATATTTTGGGAGCAAATGGTTTTCCAGCAAAAGTTGCTCGGCCTTCTCAAAAGCCTGATTGATCTCCCGGATCCAAAAATCGGGCAAATCCGGAAAATGTTTGAGAATCAAGTCTTGGGGAAGCTCTGCGGGAACCTCGGGCGTCGGGACATCAGAAACCTTGGGCTCCTCGCCTTTGGATCTAAAAAATTTCATGGGAGGAAAAAAGAGAGAATGAGTTGTATTCTATGCTATACATAGGAATTATGTCAATGGTCTGACTTCCCAAAGGGGGTCTCTGGAATCTGGAATAGGGTCAAAACACAAGAATTTGGCACTTATTATTTGCCATTTTTCCGCTCTGAATTGCCTAAAGAGTCCCCTATTGCATTTGGAGTATTGATGGGATTCCTAATTTTATAAATTTTGTCAGGGCAGGTTTCATTATAAAAGTCGGGGGTCCAGATGGTATCGGAAGAATAGAGTTCTTTCCGAGTGACAATGAGGGAGGCGATATTGTCAAAATCGCAAAAGTCTTCAAAATCGATATCGAGTTCCATCTGATACTTCCCAAATTCGAATCCACCGGCAGGCTTGCCGTTCACATAGAATTGCAGGCTTGTCGTTGTGTCTTTTCCATAAATCAGCTTCATGGCCTTAACCGTGTCGGGGTGGGACTCCAAATGGACCATCTTCCGACCATTCTTCACATAGACGCGCTTATTGCAACCAGGGAGGATGTTGTTGATAAACCTTCTAAGGCCCTTGAGATCCTTTGCGCCAATCAATATCTCGAATTTTTGCCAGTCCTTCAGGCGATCGCCCAAATAGTCCAAAACTCTTATTTTTGCGGTGCTCAATTCATCCGTTTTGCTCCTCAGCTTTTCTATGAGGCTATGCCAATCGAGCTTTGCAAAATACTGAGCTTCATTTTGCAAGCGCACATGGTCCGGGGTCTTCAGGTCAACGGGTGAAATAGGGATCTGGAAAGTGGATCGGAATTTAGGAGAGACAATCTTTACATTGCCTTGAATATTGCCGTCGAAAAGGGCTTGAATGCGAAAGGCGGACTTGGGTTCGATGTGACCCAATGCCAATACGTCAGGATCGCTGGGAGGACGGGTGCTAAATGTCGAAAGATAGATTTGCGCATTTTCACCAAATTTTTCCCTCACCTTGTCGGCAAAATTTCTATAAATGCCTATCACCACATAGCAATTCATGATTTCCTTGCTCAGGGCCTCCCCGTAAACCTGATCATTCCACCTCTGCTCGGCCTTGAGCCACTCCTTCATTCTTAGGGCATCGGGTTCTTTGAACGACTTGGACATCACATCTGAGAAAGTGGTTAAGGCAATCAATGGAACGGAGTCGATCAATTCCTGCGCTTCCGTGAAGGCGTGGGCGTTTTGTGCTTTAGAATTTGGGCAATACTCGTTTCTGACAGAGCCTCCTTCTTTTTTAAGGTCTATTGGATAAAAAACGCTAAAAAAATGGTCTGGGGTCAACCTGATGATGACTTCGAGCTTCGCAACCGATTCTGATTCGCAAAATACTTTTTCCTTCACGATCCCATGTGTCCGGACATCAACGAGGCCTTCGCCAAAAAACTTTTCAAGTTGCGGAATCAATGAGGCATGGGGGCCGAAAGCCAGGTAACTCCCCTTTTCCGTAAGCGTTTCAGCCCCAAAAGGAAGGGTGTCCGGCGCATAGGTAAAACCCCTGCGCTCAAAATTGCCCGACGCATCATAAACGTAATGCTCGAACTGAATTTTGGGCAACGCTTCCGAAAGCGCCTTCTCAAGATCCCTCTTGAACTGAGGGTTGTTTTTGATTTGTTCAAGCACCTCAGGCAAATAGGCCCTGACCTTGTCGGCGCTGGTGGCATAGGCCATTTTTTGAGATGAAATCGCTCCAGGATTCAAGTATTTAGTAAGTTTTGTGAGCGATCCGTTAAAGCCAGGGATACTAAAGGTCTCCAGCTCTTCGCAAAATTTCTTCCCCTCATAGCCGACCAGCTTATTGGAGCCTTCCATCTGCGATAAAACCATTGGAACATCAAATTTAGCGTATTGGGCGTTTCCGCTTCCATCTTCAAATGGAACCTCCACCTGAAAAAACAATTTACTATCCACTCGACAATTGCGTCTTAGTGCAGACAAGCCTAATACAATCTGCATGGCATGAAATTCCCCCTTTAGGGAAATGCCAGTCGAGACGTCATTTTCATTCCAAAAAAAGACTTCCACATTGGCCTGGGGTCCGAGCTTGTTCTTCAGATGGGTCAAAAAATCCTCGTGTATTCCAAGACTGACCATTCCATGCACAGCATCCTCAGCCTTAACGTGGGCGCCGACCCCAAACTTGCTGATATTTTCCTGGCTAGCATCGACCCCCTTATCAGCCATGGCCAAATGTGGACCTTTTTTGACCTGTTCTTTCACATATTCAATAATCTTGGGGTTCTTCTCAAGTTTTGGGATCGCTTTTTCAAGATAGTCCTTCAGATCACCGGAAGAACGAACCTCCTCATGAAAATCGGCGCCGAAGGTGTAGGGGGCATCTTTCTCAGTCAACCCCTCCCTGAAAGTGGTCACGAGCGGATTCTCTGAAATGGTGCTCTGCAAAAGCTTTAGGTCTCCTAAGTATGTCTCCAGCTTTGCCGAGTTTTCTTTTGCGATTTTTCGGTCTTCGGCGAACGTTTCAGGATCCAATAGGTTAACGGAATGGACTTCATATTTATGACTGCCCTTCAACGGTTTTTCGAAAATCAGGGTAGGTGGATCGGAAACCTCAGAAAAACCCTTAAGGACATAGAGGAAGTCCAGCTGAGGATCCTTATTGGGTCCGTAAACCAAAAGCGGGTTGTTAACTACCTTAATGATCAATTTTGAGTCATGGCCAAGAATATCCCTTATCACTTCAATAATGGACTCCGAAAATTTCACTGAAAAAGAATTGGATTCAACGGTAGCGGTTCGAAAAGAGTCTTGATCTTGTATAACAATATCAATGAGTTCCTTCCAGTCCTTTGCGGCAAGCACTGAAATAGCCAGCTTTGTCCTGTACGCTACGATGTCCTCGGAAGTAAGTTTTGGAGCCACAATTCTCTTATCGTAATACTTAATATTGTTCAAAAGATTCCGCTTGAGTCGCATCGCAGCTTCGGAATCCGCCGGCACATTTTCAAGTCTCTTGGCCAATTCAGCTCTCCTATCCTCTTCGGAAGAACCCTCCAACTCACTCCACAGTTTCTGGTTCGTGGCGACTTCTGATTCCACCCACCTCTCCAGGAGTTTCTGCTTCATCAGGGTCAGCTCCGTCGGGTTGGATCTCAGCTCCTCGTCGAATTCGGCCTGCAGGATCCTCAGGGTCTCGTCGGTGCCCAAAATCCGCTCAGCCACGGGATATAAGTGGTGGGCCAGGGCTGTCTTGATCCTCTCGTGGGTCGCATAGAGGCCGGCGCCGGAGAGCAAAAGGAAGATGGCCGCCCGCGGGCCCCATTTTTTCAGGAAGCGCTTCTTCTCCTCGATCCGCTTGGCGCGCGCCAGGGACGGATTGTAAGACGTGTAGGCTCCGGTCCTTCCGGCAGACAGGATTTCCTTTGCCTTTGCCTGGGCGGAAATAATTTTCAAATCGACATCCTTGTCCGTGGCCATGAGGCCGTTTAAAAACTCCGACAGACTCACGGGGGAATTGGGGTTGCATTGGGCAAGAAACCCGCTCAGCCTCTGGATGGTCTGCGAAAGCTGCCTTTTGTAGGCGGAAACGCGGTCTTTCTTTTCGTTCAGTTTTTTGGAATTTCTGGCGATCGCCTGCCCATGCTCCCCGATCTCCTTTTCCAGCTGTTCTTTTTGGATCTGCTCGGCGCGGGTGAGATCGCCACTTTTTTCCTGCTCCTCGAGTTCGCCCAGCTCGCTTTTGAGGACATTGATCTCAATCTCGTGGCGTCGGTTATGTTCCTCGAAATTGGGAAGACCAATTTCGGCCCGCCTTGTCTCCGAAAGGAGATGGCCGATGAGCGCGGAGAGCTTTCGAAGCTGGTCCACATCCCCCATCGGCTTCTCGGCTCCTTTCAAGAGCGCCTCGATATTGCCGAGGGCGACCGTGATTGTGTGCTCTTTCGAGAAGCCGTCCGCGTCCAGGTTTTTGGACTCGTGGCCGACCGCGTACTCGAAAGGGGTATTAAGAAAGGCAGACTCTGTTCGTTTTTTTAAATCAGCGACAAAGGCGTTCAGCTTTTCCCGGTCTTCCGGGGTCAGGCTGGACATCAAGGGATTGCTGGAAGAAAAGTCGCAAAGTTCATTCAGCGATTTACGCAATGGCTCAAGGTAAAATTCATTCTCGAAGAGCTCCGGGCAGTGCTGGCGGATCTGCTCATTGGTGGCGACGATCTGGTCGCCCTTGAGCTCAAGGGGGTTTCGGCTGTTCGGGATGTTGGGGGTGGAGGGCATGGTAAAAATAGGTTATTTCCCTTTTGGGGTGATGGGGCACAATTCCTTAAGTTTGTATTCAGGCTTGGCTAAAAAATATTCAGCACTGTGTTCGTCCTCACCCTGCTCATTCTGTTTACCCGTGGGTGTCAGCATGACGAGAACCGGACCATTGTTCGGCTTGCAATAGGCATCCTTGGCCATGTACATTTGGGCTTTTTCGAAATCCAGTCTCTTTCCAAACGTATTGGAAAGCAACGTCGTGCCACCGTCTGTCATTGTGGTGATGCTGAAGGAAATCTTGTCGCCAAAAACGGCCCTCAGTGCCTCGGCGGCATCAGGAAATATCGTGAATTGATAAGTCGTGTAATCAGTGTCATAGGGTTCCAATTTCACGATATCCATTTTCATGGTTGGAAAATAACGCGGTATTAGCTTTTTTAATTCATAAACACTGCTGACGGATATGAGGTCAAATTGTTTTGGTCCTTTCAAGATGCTAGAAAAAAAAGGATGTTTTAGGACCCTTGTCACATAAGGTCTCATCTCCGGGCTTCCGCCAGGGTACGAAGGTAAAAATTTAAAGATCACGTCGTCTCCGAACATCTCTTTCAGGGCCTTGTAGTCATCAGGCTTGAAATCGACTGTGAATTTCGTGGTGCCCTCTTGCATCGACCCACTTTTCTTTCCAATAAGGTAAAGCGCAAAATTCATAATATTTGCCTCGTTTTTAAGGCTCATCAAATTAAGCCGATCCACCCTTGAGATATGATGTGCGAATGGAGGATAATTGAGAATTTTTTCCCTCAAGGTAGCTAAATTTGCCTCACTATTATCCATGGGGCCTTTGTCCGCATACGCCTCGCAATAAGGATCTATCTCCGTCTTCTTCATGGCCAAGGCCTCCACAGCCACTGCTTTTTCTTCCCCTGACTTCAGCTCAACTCGCAAAATTTTGCCGATGGAGGCATCGCACATCTCTTTTTTCTTTAGCGAGTATGACGTATCAAAGAGCGGGAAAGGGTTATCGTGAATTTCGGCAAATGAAATTTTAGGATCCTTGTCCTTGGGCAATGCTATTCCGATCTCAATGTCTCTCCCAAATTCCGCTCGCAAAGCTTCAACGACATTCGGATTCAGGTTTCCCTTGGGGGAACCGAAATCCTCCGTGGTAATCACCATAATCTGAAGCTGGGACGCGATTAAATCAGCCAAAGCATAGAGAGTCGTTGCCTGAAGAATTTCATCTCGGTGTTCGGGATGATTGAACTGGCTACCCAGACACCTGATAATCCTAAGCTTCAACGCCGCCAGCCTCGGATTATGAAGCGTCAATTGTTCAACGAGCGTCGGGTCGGTAGGCATCGGAATGCCCCATTGCTCCAAGGCAATCGGATCGATTTTAGAACCCAACATCACCCCAATCCTGTCGCGGACCGCATAGGCGCCCCCAGCCAGGGCCAGGAGGACGGCAAGACGGGGAATCCATCTTTTCACCGAGCGTTTTCTTGCGGCGGAGACGTTATAGGAGACGTATTCCCCCTCTCTTTTCTCCTGCAGGACCATCCGGATGTCAGGGGCGAGGGCGGGCGCGGAGAGTTCCGCGGGGCTATCCTGGGCGAGCCCAGCGGGACTCAGGCTTTCAGGGAGCGGTTCCGAATTCTGGGGATCGAATCTGCTGAGAAACTGGCTAAGAGTATGGGCAATCTGGTCAATGGTTCTTTGCTGGCTGGAAGCCTGTCTCTTCCGCCTATCGAGCTTGTCGGAATTTTTGGCCATATCCCGCTGGTGTTCCGCGATCCCCTTCTCCAGCTGTTCCTTCTGGGCTTGCTCGGAGCGAGAGAGACTGTCTTTCTTTTCCTGTTCTTCGAGCTCGCCCAGCTCGCTTTTCAGGACGTTGATTTCTATCTCATGGCGGCGGTTGTGCTCCTGGAAGTTGGCTAGGCTGCCTTTTGTGCGACCCATGGCGGATTGCAATTGGACAATCAGGGAGGAGAGGGTGTGGAGTGTCTCCAATTCCCGAAGGGGTTCAAGAACTGAATCAAGGAGGGCATCCACATTCTTAACCGAAACGGCGATCGGATGAACTCGTCTGACGGGATCCCCCGTCTGCGACTCGGAAGGCCCCTCCTCGGCGGAAAACTCGAAAGATGTCTGGGCGAGCCTGTCCTGGACGGCTGCAAACAAATGAGAGATGAAAGCGTCCAAACGCTTCTGACTTTCTGGTTCAAGGCGGGACCTCAAAGAATTGGCGGCCTTAAAAAAGGAAAAAGATTCAAGTCTCTCCCGAATGCGGCCCAGCCAAAAGGAGGGGTCGAAAAGCTCCGGGCAATGCTGTCGGAGTTGCTCGTCGGTGGCAACACGCTGGTCGCCCCTGAGCTTAAGGGGATTTCGGCCGTTGGGGATGTTGGGGTTGGAAGACATAATACAAAAATTGGATATTTATCGCTTTGATCCTCCATTCGAGGATTGGTTGGCCTGACCCATACAGACTTCACGAGTCAGCTCATGATCCGCGATGGCTGTTTTTACACCAAAAAAAAGTTGAAGCGACTGCTTCGATGTGATGGGAACTGTTATTTTTGCAAAGGGGGTTGTTTCAGGATGAATGGCAAGAGCGCAGAACACCTTGGCAGGAAAAGAAACGGTGTACTTGCCATTGCTATACATTTGTCCAGCGATAATGGAAGAAAGGGATGCTTCCATTTCGGAACCGAACTCCTTTTTTAATGCCCTAATCAAATCGGGATGTAAACTAAGGGTAATTTCTTGGTCAGGTCGCTGACGGTCTTGTTTGACCATGACTTTTGGCACTGAATCCAAAAGGGTTTTCAGGCTATTCTGAAGCTGTTGGCTCTTGGAAATCTTATCAACAACTCCTTTGAGGTATGAATCCAGATCCTCAACATTGTTCAAAGATTCAATTTTCCGCCTAAATTCAGGGTAGGTAATCCCTGTGTCGTCTGATAAATATTTGAGAATGAGGGGGTGATTTAAAACGTTTAATCTGTTCGTAAGGATTTTCGGCTTCAGCAAAGGATCGTCAGGCAATGGCCTACCCTCGCACAAAGCGAGAAAGTCGGGGTGCACCACTTGATACGAAAAAGCTTGCATCATGTTCGTGTCACCGATGCGATAGACCACCTCAATTATCTGCTTCCCTCCATCGTTGCAGAGCTCCCCAACATTAAAAGTACGTTCCAGAACAGGCTGAGGCCGATCGGACATCGTCTTCTCATCCACTTTTTTGATGAAAAGCCTGACGTCTTTTCCGAAAACAAGCTGGAACAATTCAATATAATTAGGATCCAGCTCAAAGGTGATTTTGGTGCCAGTGTAATTTTTGTAAACGACTCCTTTCGTAAGTTTGGTAATGGCTGCGCCCAAATCGGTCATATTCTTGGCCTCATCAACCAATGGAAGAAGGTTTTCGGACAAATGTTCCTGAATGTATTTTTTGAGCCTTCCCTTTGCCGCCAAAAGCTCAGTCTCTTGATTTGAAGGCTCATGAGCCTCCTTCACCACATCCTTGCAGGCCTGATCGTAAACCTCAGGTCGGATGCGGATATAATGGGTTTGGAAGTAGGCTTTCCCATGGATGGCCATGGAAACAGAGGAAACCAGCTCTTTATTGGTATTGCAGGCGTCATCGATGCTATAGGTAACGCTGGGCTGATGGGGAAGATCCTTGGTGCCCTGTTTTTGAAAATACGCCATTACATCTTTTGTGTCTGTTTTATCAAGAAGGGAAAGGTTCACCGAAATACCATTGCCAAATTCGCTCCTAAGATCATCGACCAAAGATATTTTGAGCTCAGATTTGAAATAAGTTTTGTTATGAAGCGTGGTATCCGCTTGAAAATTGGTATCAACAAAACCCTTCTGATGCAGCAGTTCCAGCAATTTGGTGATTATGACCTCAGGGGACTTTGCCGAAAGGATATCCTCTTTGTCGTTTTCTGAAACCGTCTGGTTTTTAAGGGCTTTTAAAATCCTCAATTTAATGTCGGCAAGCTCTATGTTGTTTTTTGTCAATTCTTCGGCAACCGCCTGCTCTGGAACTTCCAAGCCTCGCATCGCCAGCTTTTCCTGGGCCGGTCGGGGCCCATTGATAAATTCGGAAATCTGTTCGCGGGCGAGAAGGGCGGCTCCGACTGCAATGGCAATGCCGAATACGGCGGCCGGCACCACTTTTCTGATCCGTTTTCTAAAACGAAGTGCGGCCAGTTGACGCTCAGCCTCTGGATGATAGGTTGTGAAAGTGGCCTCGCGGACGGCCTGCAGGGATTTTTTAAACTTTGTCGAAACCGCAGAAGAATCGATGTCCAAAGAATCGAGCGACGGCTTCAGGGTTAAGGACTTGGACAGAGGACCGGAATTCGTGTTGTCGTACTTCTCGGTAAAATCAGACAAATCCTTAATTATCGAACTAATTTTTTGTTCATTATTGCGGGCCTGGCCTTTCTTCTTCTCCAACTTATTGGAATCTTTCTGAATTTCCCGTTCAAACCCTTCAATTTTCACTTGCAACTTTTCCTTCTGCTCCCGCTCGGAACGGTTCAGTGAACCGTCCTTTTCCATCGCCCGCAAATTAGAAAATTCACTCTGAAACACCCG
>Ga0315268_10008880_pt1 | contig 10466 bp, 8 predicted proteins | sample C1_top_MG_FD_204535 | JGI IMG/M metagenome (GOLD analysis project Ga0315268, IMG submission 204535) | Sediment microbial communities from Yellowstone Lake, YNP, Wyoming, USA - C1_top | ecosystem: Environmental > Aquatic > Freshwater > Lake > Sediment | place: USA: Wyoming | collected 2017-08-01 | reverse complement strand
CCACCCTGCCAAGGCGCACGTATTATGCATGCCCGCATTGCATGTCAAAGATAGACATAATGGTTGAAAACCTGAAAGTCGTCGACATCCGACCGATGGAATACGCCAAGGTTTTCGACTCGCCTGCGAAGTGCGCCCACTATTCTGGGTATTTGAACGCGATGGTTAGGGACATAGCCATCCCTGATGAATGTCTGATTTGTCCAAAAATACTTCAATGCGGCATCAAAAGACGATGACCGCCTTCTTTTTTTCGTCAACGGATCTTTGGAATATGTTTTCACTTTCGTTCGATCCTGGATTGTAAAACCATAAACTTTTAGACAGCAACCACGTTTAAACAATATCTTTAAGAATGGCTTCAGCGGTCAAAAGGCGAAGAGGGGGCTGTCGGCTAGTTTGGTCTAGGCTTGGAGGCTTCAATGCAAGTTCTTTTTGATTTTCTGCCATTCTTCTTCCCTCTAATATAATAATATTCTCATTATCTGGCTTAAAAGACTTTTCGTCCGCATAATGAGAACATCAGAAGGCCCAAGCATATGTTTGAATTGTGCCGTCTGACAAGTCATTCGTGTTTGTTGAAGTTTTGGATGGCTATGTTAATGTCGCGCATGTTCACGATGCCGTCATTGTTTACGTCAGCGTTGGCTTTCCAGTTTTTCAATCTAGGGTTGGTGTTGAAAATCCCGTTCATGTAGTTGATGTCGCGCATGTTCGTCACGCGGTCCAGAACATCCTGCGTCGGGCCGGAACAGTCTCCTGGAACTCCTACGTGGACAGGGATGCTGCAATTGTACGTGTTGTCGGTGGTGTCGGTTTCGCCAGAAACAGTGTCCACTACAGCACTTAGCGTGTAGTTGCCATAGCTGATGCCAGTGGTGTTCCATGCAATTTTGATGGTTTGTGTCTCATTCACGACTAGTTTTTGTATGGCAGCAATGCCTATGGATTGATCACCAAACGTGTCATTAGACCAGTAGACTGTAACGGCGAGGTTCGTTTCATTAAAGTCACCTTTGTTCTTGACTTGCACGTACACTGTGACATTGTAGCCTTGTCCTATGACACTCTTGAAAGGAATGGGAATAATGGAATCTGCTTCCGGTGTGCTAGGAACCACGCCAGTAATGCCCACGTTGTGTGATGTCATTTGCACTTCAATTTGACACGTTCCGGAGTTGTCCAAGATGTCTCTATCGATTGCTGGCAGAGCGAGCGTTGCGTTCACGCGTATAGTGTAAGTGCCAATAGAAACGTTTGCCGTCCATGGGATCGAAAGAGGCAGGTCTGTGCTTCGGTTGAGAGCAAATAAGGCATTGTAGAAGAGGGATCCGTCGTATTGGGCTGTGACATTTATGCCGGTTTCATTGTATGTTCCTAGATTCTTCAAGGTTGCATTGATGTAGGCTGTTTGACTTTGGGGCACGCTGGGTTTTGAAGAAATATTGGCCACCGCAATGTTATGGACTGGCTCTTGAAACGCATAGAGCCTTCCATCTTTTGAGTTGACGTAGACCGTGTCGTCAAGGACCGCTGGCGAAGAAGTGATCGATCCGTTTGTCTGATAGCTCCACAGCACGGAACCATTATCTTCATTTAATGCGTATATCTTTCCGTTCGTTGAGCCTATGAAAATCTTATGATCGGCAACTGAAGGAGAGGACCAACTGATAGGGCCTATTGTTGTATTCCACAATGTCGTTCCATTGGCGGCGGCATTGAGTGCATACACATGATCATCCGAGCCAACGAAGACTTTGCCGTAGGCAACCGCAGGTGAAGAATCAACAGTGCTACCTAATGTCCTGTTCCATAGGTGATTGAGATTCCTGTCTAAAGCGTAGAGTTTTCCGTTTACGGCACCTATGAAAACTTTTCCGTCGGCAACGCAAGGAGAGGCACGAATCTGAGCCCCTATCCGATAACTCCATACGTATCGATCCGTCTCGTTTATTGCATATACTGATTCGTTCCATGAACCGACGAAGACCCTACCAAAGGCTACAGCAGGTGAGGAGTCTATTGAACCTCCAAGATAGACTGACCACAATTGATTGCCAGTGAACTTGTCAAACGCATAAAGACTGCTGTCCATGCTTCCGACGTAGACTCTGTTTCCAGAAACTGCGGGTGAGGAATAAATTGGTCCTCCCGTGCGATTGCTCCAGAGAAATGTGCCATTTACAAGCCAGCCAGAAATGGTTCCGTTTTGTAAAGCAATGAAGATCATGTTGTCGACGACTGCCGGAGACGAATAGATCGGTTGTCCCACCGATTGACTCCAAATAACACTTCCATTCGACGAGTCCAAAGCGTATAATGAGCCGTTGGCTGACCCTACGATCACTTTGCCGTTGATGATGGCCGGAGAAGAGGCGATCAAATCGTCACTTGGTGGAGACCCAATTGTCTGGTTCCATAGTGTCCCGTTTGTTACGGGCGCAAAGGAAGTTGAGTTTCCCCAATGTGTTGGATCGTGACGGAACATGGGCCAAGCCTCCAAGACGGTCACCGACTGGAAAATTGAACTGTTCGTTCCGCCATTGTCGACCACAGTCAGATTCACAATGTAGGTTCTGGCCATCGCATAGACGTGAGTAGTTATTTTGTTGGAGCCATTATTGTTATCTCCGAAGTCCCAATAATAGTCGGTAATGTTACCGTCAGGATCAAGACTTGCTGAGGCATCGAAAGTCACGGTCTGGTAGATTGCAGGATTTGCAGGAGTGATGTTCATTGCCGGTACAGGGGGCTGGTTCTCAGGTCCAAAAACATGTACCATCGCATCATCTGATCCTACGATTACTTTTCCGTCGACAATAGCAGGCGAAGAAGTGACAGGCCCTCCAGTTGTAGCGTTCCATATCTTGGCTCCGCTAGATATGTCCAGCCCATAGATTTGGTTGTCACAAGATCCCACGAACACTTTGCCGTCAGCACTCACAGCAGGAGAAGAGCTAACAGCTCCACCGGTTGTGTAATTCCACACAAACTCTCCTGTAATGTTGAGTGCATAGATTTGCTTGTCGCTTGAGCCTACCAAGACTTTGCCAAAGGCGATTGCCGGCGATGAGATAACGCTCCCGTTGGTTGAATAGTTCCATTTTTCCTTGCCTGTTTCAGCATCAATGGCATAAACCTTCTTATCATTGGAACCTACAAACACGATGCCGTCTGCAATCGCGGGGGAGGAGACAACCGACCCATTGGTTTGAAAATACCATTTGACTCTCCCACTTTTTTCCAACGCGTAGACTCTTCCGTCGTTTGCTCCGAAGACTATAGTGTCGTTGATAGCGATGGGTGAAGACTCAATTGATGAAGCAGTCCAAAATCTCCACAGTTCCGTGCCGTTCGACTGACCCCAAGCATAGAAGTAACCATCAGAAGAGCCCGCATAAACGACACCTCCAGAAACAGCAGGGGAAGATTTTACGGCTCCTGTCGTATTGTAGAATTTGATGATGTTTGCAAGATTCGTCTCGTCCAAAGCATAAACCCTTGTGTCATTGGAACCAACGTAAACTGCTCCTCCAACGACGGTGGGAGACGAATAAATTGCTCCCATTCTTGAGCTGTTGGTTCTAGTCCCAGCTGTAATATTCCATCGATACACATAGCCACCCAGAGAACAAGCGAAGATAAAACCATCGACAACTGCAGGTGAAGAGCTGACTTTGTCGTAGGTCGTCAGGTTATTCAATGAAATGATAGATGTTGACACGTTTGATTCGGAATATCCTGTATGATTTCCGTCATGACGGAACATGGGCCACCAGTCGACTGAACCATCTCCAAAGGCGACGGCCTCTACACTGAAAATCATGGTCACGGAACTTACCACACTCGTTAGAAGGAAAATCAACATTAATGAAGATAGGATTTTCTTATTGATGTTCATAGTTCTTCTCCTTTCTCTTTGTTCTTGCGTCATCATCGGTTTAGAAGAGACCCGCCTGCGTATCCTTCAATACAATCAATTGAAGTACGTTTAGGAAAACTAGGCATTCACCCTTCCAAAGAGATAACTCTAGGTGTGTCTGCTTAAAAATTTTATGGAAACATCTTCTATGCCCATGGCATGTTTCAAAACACGGAAAATCCCATATACTATTATATGGGGAAAACCCCGTTTTGGCTAAGCAGGTCGCTCGAATAGTATATTTATCTGCATAAACTAGTTATGAGATTGAGACAAGTGCACACTGCGAAAAGACAACATGCTCTGAAGAAGGGACAAAAAAATGGACTCACAGCGGCGAGGGAGACCCCGGAAGTTTAGGTGGATTGAATACGAGAAACTCGTTGAGGATAGTTCCTCTGAAGCGCAATTCTTGAAATTCGCAAGTATGAATAACTCAGCGATAGCGAATCTCGCAGCTTCAGGTTGCCCTCAATGTAATGGCAAGAACTTTCGTCTTCGTCATGACCAGAAATTTGGAAACATAAGATTCTACTGTCCAGAATGCAAGCATGAAACTTCGTTTCACATCAAGAAACCGCCTAAGAGTGAACTTAGCATTGTTCCAGTTTACGATGCACGAGGCCTGGTTGTCGACGAGAAAGTTGTGGACAGGTTTCACGAGCAGACCAAGCGGGAAAAGACCGATGAAATCATTGTGAAGACAGAGCAGAAGTCAGACCTCGGCGGAGAATGGTTTGATGGCACTATCGGAACCAATGTACAGAATCGTTGCTTGACTCGTGAGGAAGCACTTGAACGCATAGCAAGAAAAAGAATGAAAGCCCAAATGAAAGCAATGCTGGAAGAAATTGAAGAAGAAGAGAAAGACTACCGCTCAGCTTCCTTTGAAGCAGACGTCTCCCCAGACTAGAACAATGGTGTGCTGATTTTCTGTAATACAGTTGAGGAAGAAATCCCTCTTTCTAGTACACACAACTGGAATGTGCTTCTGGTCATGATCAGTTGATTGTTTTAAGTACTATTGAGGAGCACGCGCGACAATTTTAGTAAGTTCTTATGGAGAAGAGTACGGACTGATTTATTTACGTGCTTATGAGGAAGCGTGAAGTTACGCTAACCTTTTCAAACCGAATTGCGGGTGAGGACTGATTCTTAGCTACTAGTCCGAAAGAGAAGGAGTCGAAGATAATGAACAGAGGAGTTTTGAAAAAGTGAAAGAAAAAATTTCGCAGTAGTCTTGAAAATGCTTCCCGAGAGATGGAAGCAAGTTGAGGATTTCCTCGACTCTGTCGGCGCTACTGTGGTTTTTGTGAAACAAGCTGACGCGAACAGAAAATTAGTTGTGAAAAACCTTCCAGACTGGAAGGAGGAAAAAGAAAATGGTGCAGCAAATTCTCACTGAAGCAGACTCAGGTAGCTTTACACAGGACTGCCGAAACAAGCTTCTGAGCATCAGCATTGTCAGTGCTGAGGCACAGGATTTCATTACTATCAAGAGAAAGACTAGTTCAGAACTGTTACAGATTCGCCCAACACTGCATGTCACTCAGATAACTCCCTTTGGAGAACTCAAAACAACAACAGCAAACAGAATGGCAAAATACATCAAGGAACACAGAGAAAACCATCCTTTCTACAAAGTGAGCTCAGTCACAGCACCTGCCATTGCAGGAAGCATCGACGAAAAGTCCAGAGTCACACCGCCACTATGTGCCAACTTTCTAAACGGCACTATGATCGTTGACGAGTTCAAGACTAATACTACCGAAAAGTCTGATGCAATAGGCGCAGCGTTAGACGTCATAGAGAATGAAGAGTCTAGCAGAGCTACAGCACGTCAACCAAAAAAGCCTCTGAAGAGCACTCCAGAAAAGAAAATTCAATATGAAATTGGAAATGGCAGAATCTATTTTTCGGGGTTAAGATGTAACTGGATTTTCTTGACAGCCAAACATCTTGAAATGAACCGCAGCTTACCTATGGCTATGCTTTTGAGCAGAACTGTTCCAGTCAAATTCAACCCTTCATGGGATGAACTCAAAGCAATAGATGATAATCCAGACTTGCTCTTTAAGCCGCTGGGTCTGAAGCTTCCGAAATTAGAGATAATAGGCAACACTGCGTATTTTGAAATTCGAGAATACGTAGAAAAGCACTTGCGAAAGAATAGTATTCCACCAAACTACTTTCTCAGAACTGTCAACGATTGCGTGCGAGCATATGTTTTCAATGGGTATGAACATGACTGGCGTCTGTACGATTACATTTTGACAAATAAAACCATGTTTGTAAGTGACTGTGAAAAGCAAGGCATGGACTTGGCTGAGCTTGAAATGCAAAAGGATCTGCGATTTCTCAGTCATAGCGAGCAGATTCGAGCTGATTTGCGGTACAGTCGCACACACTTAATAAAATACTAGTGAATATATACCGCAAAATAGAGTTTTTCTGTCTGATTTTCAGGAAAGAAGCCCATTTCCAGCTTCTTCTTCAACGTACAAATGACATTTAGGATTAGGAGAAGCCAAAAGCTCAAAAAAGCTTGCGCAGACTACTTACTTCCTAAGAAATGTGTAACAACCTAGTTTTCAAAAAAGAAGGAGGTGAAGAACACTTGCGTTTTCAACCGCATTGCAAGATTTGCAAATCAGAGTATGCCAAATCACTGCTATATTTACGTCAATGCGAGGGGCTCAACTACAAGCAGCTAATAGAACGCTACAAGCATGTTCTTGACATCAATGTTTACAACCTGAGCTGCCATTTTCAACGTCACGTGGCACAAAGCGACATCGACGAAGTCGAACAGCTAAAGCTTCAATGGAGCAAAACAAGTTAGGAACTGCTTTCCATGAAACAATTCTGTTCCAAAGATATATTCTGGGAGCTTTTTGCTCGGGAAGAGAAAGTGATACGTCCACATCAAGCACAAGGCTACTTCGGCGCGCCCATTGGAAGCCTCAGCCAAAAGGACGCTCGTTCGCTTACCCCTTACTGGTACACCCCCAGCCATGTAGTGAATAGGCTGATAGTAGTGGTATTTGCGCGTTTGTAGCAGACTCTCATGGATATACTTTCAATCCAACTCCATAGACCCATCTAGTAAGAAAATTCACGTGCGCAATTCTGTTCTTGCATGATCGCAACTGTCTATTGACTTCCTCTAGAACGACACTTGTCTCAACCTTCCAGATCTCGTGAATAGTTAGATTGTCCCTGAAAAATCCAAAGTAGAAGCACTTGTTTCTGGTAATCCTTCTCAGATTCCTTGACGTTACCCTATCTATCTGAAAACTGGACCCTTTGTTTGACCTCGTTGTTCTAATAATGCTTGTCAAGTATTCAAAGCAATTCCCTTCAGAATCAACGGCATCTGGATCCCTCTTCTTGTGTAATGGTTTGTGGCCCAATATCCGCGCCATTATTAACTCCTTGACTATGCCAGGCTGCAGAATGTTCTCTACTCCGAATTCTGACCGTGCGAGTTTTTGAGCCTCGACTAGGTCCTGAATAATCTGACCAATCTTTTCCTCACTCATGCGACAGCCCCTTGTGCATAATGCTGACAGTTATTTTTTCCACGCTTACATATAGAAACGTTTGGCTTCTCGCCAAACTCCCACCGATGCGAGCAAAGCCGTTCGCCAAGAGACCCATCTCCTGTTATGCACTCTGTTTCGTCAAATGAAGCCCAGCGGGCATGCATCTGCACCAGTCATAAGTGTATCCAAACTTAGAATAAAAAAGAGGAATGGCATTCAGGGTCTTAGTATTCCCTTCAGGAAAAGATAGTAACCGTTTCCAGTGTTGATATATGACAAACAAGAGATGGCTTGGAGCGTGTCGTACGTGTCATGGTCATCTGCAATTTGGTTTGCCAATTCCTCAAGCAATACGCACAACCTATCGAAGAAATTGTCAGGGAAAACAACATTAGTATCTCTTCCTAGTTCAATTGCGTCAGACAGAGCTCGCATTAGTTGACATGCGTTGCTCATTATGTTGTGGGCGAATAGTAGCTGAGGATCATAGCTAATGTTTAATAGACGAAACATTTCGCCATATACGCCACTGAAGTAGTAGACTTTCTTTCTAACATTAGGCTCTGCTCTGATTCTCTCTACTACAAATCTGATCTCATTCACCAATCTTTCTCTCAGATCTGCAGGCAAATTCATTCAATTCCCTCCTAAGTGGTCGAAGGTTGAGTTGCCAGTTCCCCCATCTGTTTTGGAGTGTCCATAGTACAAATAACATTGGCATCACTGGTCGTCGTCCGACGAATGGGCTCAATAGCGCGTGCTGATACTGTCGAGATCACTCCTGGAACGAAGGTACGGTATGGTGGAGGTCTCAGAATTTGACCTAGGCTTTCTAGAAAGTTCTGACCATAATGAGTGATGTTGTAGAAAGAATACCGCTCAGTTCCAAGCTCATGCTTGTAGTAATGGCTGACTAACGCACTTTCAACCATTATTCCAAGATGGTAGTTCAACATTGCTTTGTCCATTTCTAGCATTTTCTGTAGTTCTGAAAATGATAGCTCACCTTGTTTGTACAAAACAACGAATATTGCTGTTCTGTACTCACTGTCTAGTCCACGAATAGCACGTCTTATTTCTTCTGGAACCTCATTTGCATAATCTTCGACTTTTGTCATTCTTCCACCTCAGTTGGTTCACATGAACAAATAAAGTCAACCCGTATAAATAAAGTTAACCCATCTAAGAATATAGAATCAAATTCTAGAGTATTAATCATCATCAACGGTTTATAAGCAAAGACTGAAATATCCCTTACAGTTGGTGGCCCATGTCTAACATTTTCTCCACAGCGTTTGCACAGGAGAAGAAGATCAAGAAAATACTCGTTCTGGGCCCTTACAAGCCACCGCTAGCAAGAGAGAGGCTCGAACGACTCAGAGATTGTTTGTTGGAACATGGATATGAAAATGCCAAGATAGTTGAGGATTTTCCCGATATTCCCAAATACGATGAAGACCCAGACAAACATTTCACCCTAAAAAGTCGAGACAGGATCAAGAATTGGGCTGATGTGCTAGTTTTTATATTCATGCGTGAAGCGAACAATCTCGGGGTCTGGAGCGAACTGCAATTCACCTTGTTTTCTGTTAAGGACAAGATTCACTACTCCATCGAATTACATGAACGAGGAGTGGATCTTTCTAGTCAGACTAGAGGACCCTTGAAAATCTCGCGAATGTATTCAAATGAATTTCGAAGCGACAGAGAACTATTTAGCCTCGCTATAGCTTTCTGCACGAATGTTGCCTATGAATCCCTCTGGTAACCCGCGGTTTCTAGAATCGCTCTTCAAAGCATAGGAGCCAACTATTTCGTAGGAGAAAAACGTTTATATGCAAAGTGACTTTGCGTTAACTTGGTGTATCACATCTAGCGAAAAGCCGACTTATAGTTTGGACTTCGGGAGACCTCTTCAGTTCCGCGAAAACTTCGAAAAAAAGAGAGAAGAACGAGTTTACTTTCGTTTTCTGAAAAGCTTCACTTCGTTGAAGTCTGTGACGTATTCGAAGCCTTCTTCTATGAGCTTTTTCGCTTCTTCAACTGTCTTTGCAGTTTCGCAAACGTAGTCTTCTGGAAAATCAACCAAGCTCTTTGCCAAGTGAATGTAAATCAGCGTGTTTTCAAGTCTTCTGTGCCCGAGAACATACTTGACGTAAAAAATGTCTCTTGTCTTGATGTAAGTCGTTGTTGCAAACCAGTGACGCAAATCGTAGAGTCTGATTTTCAAAAGCTCAACATCATGAAACTTCTCATACGCTCTGTGCCTGTATTTTCGCCAGTTTTCTTTAATTTTGCAGCTTGCGCCGAAGAGTCTATTATCAAGCGTTTCAATCTTCTTTCTATGAACGTATTCTCTGAGCATTTCAGCGCACTGTTTCTTGAGTTGAATAGTGCGCTGCGCACCAAGCTTGCTAGTCGGCACATTGATTTTTCCGTTTTCTAAATCTATGTTTCTCAATGTCAGCTTCGCAATCTCATCAGGTCTCAAACCGTGTTTGCTCAAGTTGAAGACAGTAGCGTAAACCCAACCGCAACAAGCAATGACAGTGTCAATTCTCTGCTCAGTCGGCACATTAATAACAAACTCTTCTTCTTTCAGCTTCCTAGGCTTTCCATAGCAAATGCCATTAGCGACGCAGAAACGCTCATACGCTTCAAACAGCTTGTTCTTGTAAGTGTTCTTGCACTGCATCGAATAAATGAACTTTTCAACTTCAGCAGCACTCTTCAAATCAACATGCTTATTCAAACACGTCAGTCTGTTCCAGATTGCTTTCTGATTCGCTTTGCTCAAATGCTGAAGCTTAGCCAGAGTCTTTACGATAAGTGCAAAATCATTAATAGCCTGAAGGGATTCTAGACTACGCAAAAGGGGCTGTCGGCTAGTTTGGTCTAGGCTTGGAGACTTGGGCTCTCTAGACCCCGGTTCAAATCCGGGCAGCCCCACCATACTTTGGGTATGAGGACATAGAAGCCCAAACCCCTTCGGTATAGGG
>Ga0315268_10008879_pt1 | contig 10466 bp, 10 predicted proteins | sample C1_top_MG_FD_204535 | JGI IMG/M metagenome (GOLD analysis project Ga0315268, IMG submission 204535) | Sediment microbial communities from Yellowstone Lake, YNP, Wyoming, USA - C1_top | ecosystem: Environmental > Aquatic > Freshwater > Lake > Sediment | place: USA: Wyoming | collected 2017-08-01 | reverse complement strand
TATGGAACTCCAGAGCATCCCTTTCAGTTGCCGGCTGAGATTCTGGGCGATGGCTCCGGGAATTACCAACAGCGCCTCAACCAGAATAATCCCCACCAGGTAAATGGAAACGATGATCACCAGCGCCAGGATCACCAGAAACAGGTAGCGCAAAGTCCCCACCGGTACCCCGCTGACCCAGGCCATCTCCTCATCAAAACTCAAAAAGACAATTTCCTTGAAAAAAGCTGCTAAAACGGCCAGAACGCAGACGGTGATGGCCAGGATCTGGACTACCTGTTGGTTCCCCACGGCCAGAATATTGCCGAAGAGAAACCCGAAGACATCCACGTTATAGGTCCGGGACAGGTGCAGGAAGATGACCCCCAGGGCCATGGAAGCGGCGAAAAAGATGCCGATGGCGGTATCCTCCTCCACCCGGCTGTTCCTTTGGGCCCATTCGATGAGCAGGGCCACGATCACCGTAAATCCGATGCCCGTCCACAAAGGGTCCACTCCCAAGAGAAACCCCAGGGCCACGCCGCCAAAGGCCGAATGGGAGATGCCCACGCCGATGAAAGCCATGCGCCGGAGGACGATGAATGTGGAAAGGGCTCCGCACAGCAGGCTCACCAGTACCCCGGCGATCAAGGCCCGCTGGAGAAAGCCCAGCGTTAGAAAATCAGTCATCGCCGGCCCTCACCACCCGGTGGGGGATCTCCCCGTGGAAGAGGTACTCCACACTGCACCCGAAAGTGCTCTCCAGTCCCAGGCGACCGATGGGAGGCGCTTGGTGGACATGAATCCGCCGGTTGATGCAGATAATATCGTCCACGTGTCGGGCCACGCCCCCGATATCGTGGGACACAATCAGGACCGTCAGATTAAGCCGTTGTTTTAACCCGTTGACCAGCTCCAAAATGCCGTCCTGGACGCAGGCATCCAGAGAAACCGTGGGTTCATCCAGCGCCAGGAGCCGAGGTTCCACGCACATGGCCCGGGCGATGAAGACCCGTTGCTGTTCGCCGCCGGAGATTTCGCCGATGAGCCGGTGCGCCAGATGGGTGATACCCAGGTTTTCCAGATTGTGCATGGCCATCTCCCGGTCTTCCCGGCGGGGCTTCTTGAGGAGGCCGATGCGGCCGTACCTGCCCATGAGCACCACGTCCAAGACCGATACGGGGAAGCGGGGGTTCCCCAGGGGCCGTTGGGGCAGGTATCCCAGGACATTACCCCGTTGGCGCTGTTGCAGGGGGGTCTCCCCGAAGACCCGGACCTCCCCCCGGCTGGGGCGCAACAGTCCCAGGATCACTTTAAGTAACGTGCTCTTGCCGGCGCCGTTGGGGCCCAGGATACCCACATACTTCCCCGCTTCGATCTCCACATTAATATCTTCCAACGCGGGCACGCCGTTGTATTCCACGGTAAGGCCGGTGATCTGGACCGCAATTTCCGCCATCGCCATCTCCCTTACTTCATGGCCTCGGCCAACACGGCGAGATTGTGGCGCATCATCTTGAGATAGTCGCCTCCATAAGGGGGCCGGCTGCCCTCAGGGTCCAGCATCAGGACCTGCACCCCGGCCTCCTGGGCTACGACCTGGGCGACCCTGGGGTTGAGCTGGGGTTCGGCGAACACCACGCGGATGCCGTAATGCTTGATTGCCGCAACGATTTTTTGAAGATGCCTGGGGGTGGGCTCCCGTCCCGGCGCCACCTCGATCACCCCCACCACCCGCAGGTTATATCTCCGGGCAAAATAGGAAAACGCGGCGTGGAAGGAGACAAATTCCCGGAGCCGAAATGTGCTCACCTGCTGCTGGATCTCTCGGTTCAGTTCCTCCAGGGCGCCGAGATAACTCCGGAGGTTGGCTTCATATTGGGGCCGGTGGCTGGGGTCCACCTGGATCAAAGCCGCGGCAATCTGGCGGCAAATCCCCTGAGCCAGCACGGGGTCCAACCAGACATGAGGGTTGCCCGCCTCGTGGCTGTGGCCTTCATGCTCTTCTTCCTCGGGTTCTTCCCCCTGGTGCTTCCCCTCCACCTCCCGGATCAAGGGGATGCCTTTGGTGGCCTCCACCACGGCCATGCCGGCGCGGCCCCGGGCACGCAAGAACTTTTCCGCCCAGGGTTCCAAGCCCGCGCCCACATAAACAAAGACCAGGGCTTTGGAGGCCTGGGCCACCGCAGACGGCGACGGTTCAAAGACATGAGGGCTGGCCCCCGGGGGAATGAGCACCTGCACCTGTACCCGGTCGCCACCGATTTTTTCCGCGAAGTCCCCCAGGGGTAGGATGGTGGCGGCTACCAGGATCTTTTCCCCATAAGCCGCAGCCTGGGCGGGGAATGAAACCGACCACAGCACCGTCCATAAAAAGAAGAGGAGCCGGAGGGGGGGCCGCCACCCTCGTTGTCCAGTTTTCAGGGCCATCGTATCCATCGATCGTCTTCTCTATGCAACCCGGTTGCTTCCAATTCTCCTTATCCGGACTCTCGGCATTTGTGGCAGACGCCCGCCACCCGAATGTCAATCTCCTCCGCCCGGTTCCCCAAAGGCCCCTGAATCTCTTCCCACATCCGCTTCAGCGGCACCGGTTCCAGGCATTGGACCTCCCGGCAGGTGTGGCACTGGAAGTGGGGATGGGGGGGGTGGTGCTCGCAGGCTAACTCGTAATGGGAGACCCGTCCTTCCAGGGAGAGTCTCCGGAGGATGCCGCAGCGGGTGAAATCGTCCAGGAGGCGGTAAACTGTGACTTTGTTTACCTTCCGGCGAACCCGGAGCAGCTCCAGAATATCCAGGGCCCGCAAGGCTCGGGGGGCGGCCCCCAGAATCTCCAAGACGGCCAGGCGCACCGCCGTAGGCCGCACTCCGTGGCGGGCCAGCAGTTGAGGGAAATTACACCCATCACTCATGGCAATTAATATGCTTGAAAAACAACTGAGTTGCAAATATTATTTTTTGGTCAAGAGTGATGGGGGGGAGGGCCAGGGACCTGAGGTGGAATGGGCCTGCGGCCCTGGTGGAGGAAGATTACGCCGCCCTCCTGGTGTTGCCCGGCTATGTGGGCCGGGTGCTGCCCCAGGGCCACCTTCTCTGGAGCCGGGAGTAACAAAAGAACAAATAATTGAATTCCGGGGGTGGCCCAGGTCAGTTTTTAAATATGATATTTTCAGTAATATAAGTAAGTTGCTTACGAAGGGCCAGGATTCGAACATCGCGGTAAAAAATATTGTACCGAAAAGATCCGGGGAATAATTTATAACATATTGAGATAACGCTTAAATTTAATTATAGGACTTTTGGCATGGGAAGTGCATAATATAAAAGCAGTATATGGACCCTATTAAGGTACCCACATCCCCCCCTTAATCAAAGTTCATATACCATTTTCTCCTTTCACCGACTGGCCGGGTTCCTCCCCCACCCGGCCAGTTATTTTTTGGTGTAATTGCCGGTTACTTTTTAAACCTATAATTATCAGCTTTATCAACATGTTGAATTCTAGGGGCCCAGTTCCCCATCTTTTAGTAAAATTTATTGTACTGAGGAAGATATGGTCGCAATCTATAACATGCTGAAATAACGGTTAATTTAAATCATTAGCATTTTGGCACGGTAAGTGCATCTTGTAATGGCAGTATATGGACCATATTAAGGTATCTACATCCCCCCCTTAATCAAAGTCTCATATACCATTTTCTCCTTTCACCGGCTGGCCGAGTCTCCCCCACTCGGCCAGTTTTTTTATGGGCCAGGAGCAAAGGCCCTTGCCTCGCCCCCCGGCTTCCCCTCAAAATGAGAATTTATTCCTTGGGGGGCTTGGGCAGTTTCTCCAGCAGGTCCATAATCTTCTGGCAGCACTCCTCTCCGGTAAGGCGCGCCTCAAAAAATTCCTGCAAGGCAAAGAGAAAGGGGTGGGAAGCGAAGAGTTGCTGCAGCCCCACCCGGTCTCCCAGGTTGGGGAACTCCAGGGGGACCTTGAAGTGGTCGGCCATCTGCCGAAAGACCTCCAACTGCTGGAGTTCCGCCTGGCGCATCTGGGCCTCAATGTTGAAGAGAAGTTTCCGCAGGCGCAGCAGGTAATCTTCCCGTTCCCGGTATTCCCGGCGTTTGTGCTCCAGGAAGTTGAGGTGGTGCTGCCGCACCAGCTTGCTGTAATGGATGATCTTGGCCACCACTCCCCTCCTTTCGAAAATTTATCATCCAACCTTGCAGATTTAAATGAAAAAGGGTAATTTTCCTTAATATGAAAAAAGAAGAGTCTTTGGACTTTGCCAAGATGGGAGGCCTCATACCCGTCATTGTCCAGGACGCTGCCGGCGGCGAGGTGTTGATGCTGGCTTTTATGGACGCCGAGGCCTGGGAGCGCACCCTGAAGACCGGTGAGGCCCATTACTACAGCCGCACCCGCCGGCAAATCTGGCGCAAAGGGGCGACCTCGGGTCATGTGCAGCGGGTCAAGGAGATTTACCTGGACTGCGATCAGGATACGGTGCTCTTAAAGGTGGAGCAGGTGGGAGGGGCGGCCTGCCATACCGGGTACCGTAGCTGTTTCTACCGGCGGCGGCAAGGGGAAGGCTGGCAGGTGGTGGGCCCCCGCATCTTTGATCCCAAGGAGGTTTATGGGGGTGGATAAACTAAGACTGGGCCTCCCTAAGGGCAGTTTGGAAAAAGCGACCCTGGAACTTTTTCGGCGTTCCGGCTGGCACATCCAGGTCAACGGCCGCAATTACTTCCCGGACATCGACGACCCGGAGATTTCCTGCTCCATGTGCCGGGCCCAGGAGATGAGTCGCTATGTGGCCGACGGCACCCTGGATTGCGGCATCACCGGCCGGGACTGGGTCATGGAAAACGATTCCCAGGTGGTGGTGGTGGCCGATCTGATGTACTCCAAATCCAGCCAGAACCCGGTGCGTTGGGTGGTGGCGGTGCCCGCGGAATCCGACATCCGCAGCCTCAAAGACCTGGCCGGCAAGAAGATCGCCACCGAGCTGGTGAACTACACCCGGCGCTATTTCGCCCAGCGCCAAATCCCGTTGACCGTGGAGTTCTCCTGGGGGGCCACCGAAGCCAAGGTGGCCGCGGGGCTGGTGGACGCCATCGTGGAGGTGACGGAAACGGGCAGCACCATCCGGGCCCACGGCCTCAAGATCATCCACGAACTCTTCCAGAGCAATACCCAGTTCATTGCCAACCCCCGGGTGTGGGAGAATGACCGGGCAAAGCGGGAAAAAATGGAGAATATCCAGGTCTTGCTGCTGGGGGCGCTGCGGGCCGAAAAGATGGTGGGCCTGAAGATGAATATCCCGGAGAAGCAGTTGAAAGAGATCGTCACCCTGCTCCCCAGCTTGCTGGCCCCCACCATCTCCGGCCTCTATGAGACGGATTGGTATTCCGTGGAGGTGGTGGTGAACCAGTCGGAAGTACGCACTCTTATTCCCCGCCTGATCCGGGCCGGCGCCCAGGGGATCATCGAATATCCACTCCATAAAGTCATTTAAGGGAGGGGGCTGCCAGGGAGAGGGCCAGGGAAAATAGTGGTCAGTAGCCAGTAGCCAGTAGTCAGTAGCCAGAGAAGAACAACTGACAACTGGCTGCTACCCGCTAACTGCTAACTGCTGCTAAAAGCCCCCGGCCTCTCCCTATTCCTATTCTCTCCTGGCGGCAGCCTTTTTCTCCACGAGCTTGATAAAATCCGGGTCCACATTATAGCCCAGACTCTTCGCCTACTTCTTCTCCGCGGCGGCCTTTCTCTCCAGGTTCTTGATCCAATCCGTCTCCACGTGGTAGCCCAGGCTCTTGGCCTTTTTGATGTCCTCCACCGCCTTGCCGTATTGCTGGCGGTTCTCGTAAATCATGCCCCGCTGGTAGTATGCCTTGCCATGGTTGGCGTTCAGCTTGATGGCTTGCTCGAAGTCCGCCAGGGCCTGGTCCAGTTGTCCTTTAGCGTATTTGGCCACCCCCCGGAAGGTGATGATGGCCGCGTCATTGGGCTTCAGCTTTAAGGCCTGGTTAAAGTCCTTGATGGCCTGGTCATAATGGCCCTTTTCGCAGTTCTCAATCCCCTGGTCCATGTAAGTCTTCACATCTTGGGCCAGAGCCAGCCCCGCGGCCAGGATTAAGGTTAGAAAAATCGTGGTCATCGTCAAGAAGCAGGAACGTTTCACAGGTCATGGACCTCCTAGGATTTAGTATGGAGAAAGCAGGTGGCCTCGTATTCAGCCCACCTCTTTGCTAGACTGAACAGAGCCGGCATTCTTCGGAGAACTCATGGGACAGAGTCAGCCCTTGGGGTGGGAGGCTGAGAACCTGCCCCGGCTTGGAGCCGTAGCGGTAGACGGTCATGCCTTTCAGGCCCAATTGGTGGGCCAGCCGGAAGGCCTGGGCCACCTCGGCGATAGTGGCGTCTGGGGCCAGATTAATGGTCTTGGACACCGCGTTTTCCACGTGCCGTTGAAAGGCGGCCTGCATCTTCACCTGGTAGTCCACACTCACCTCGAAGGTGGTGGGAAAGAGCCTTCTGAGCTCCTCGGGGAGTTCCCTTATGGGCCGCACCCGGCCGGTGGTCAACACCCGGGGGAGCCACTCTTCTTCCTTAAGACCAGCCTCCCGCAATTTCGTTAAGAATAAAGGGTGCACCTCATGGAATTCCTCCCCTTCCAGGGCCAGGCGGCGGTAGGCCAACGCGAACAAGGGCTCAATTCCGCTGCTCGTCCCGGCAATGATGCTGATGGTGCCGGTGGGGGCCACGGTGGTGACCGTGGCGTTGCGCCGGGGAGGGTGACCCTCTTTATGCCAGCGGCTGCGGGAAAAATTGGGGAAAGGCCCCCTCTCCCGGGCCAGGGTTTGGGATTGGGCCACGGCGGTGGCCTGAATACGGGCCATGATCTTATCAGCCAGCTCCAGGGCCTCGGGGGAATCGTAAGGCACCCCCAACTGAATGAACATGTCCGCCAGCCCCATGACCCCCAGGCCGATCTTCCGGTTGGCCCGGGTGATCTCGGTAATCTGGGGCAGAGGGTAATGGCTCTGGTCAATGACGTCATCCAGGAAGGTGACCCCCAGGACGGTCAGCCGGTCCAGCTCTTCCCAGTCCAGGCCTCCGGCCCGCGCCAGGCAGGACAGATTAATGGACCCCAGGTTGCAGGACTCATAGGGGAGCAGGGGCTGTTCCCCGCAGGGATTGGTGGCCTCCAGGCGGCCCAGCTCCGGGGTGGGGTTGTCCCGCTCCACGGCATCCAGAAAAATCAGCCCCGGGTCTCCCGTCTCCAGGGCATAATGGCAGATGAGGTCGAAGACCTCCCGGGCTTCCAGACTTCCCACCTCCTGACCGGTGCGGGGATTGATGAGAGGATAGGTCTCGTCCGCCTCCACCTGGGCCATGAAGGCATCGGTAACGCCCACGGAGAGATTGAAATTGGTCAACATCCCCAGGTCGGCCTTGGTCTTGATGAACTCCAGGATGTCGGGATGGTCCACATTGAGGATGCCCATGTTGGCCCCCCGGCGGCGCCCCCCCTGTTTCACCACTTCGGTGGTGGTATCAAAGATGCGCATGAAGCCCAGGGGACCGGAGGCCACCCGGCCGGTGGTGCGCACCTGGTCCCCCCGGGGGCGCAGGTGGGTAAAGGTGAAGCCGGTGCCGCCGCCGGTCTGGTGAATGAGGGCCATGTCCCGTACCCCCTCCAGGATGCTTCTCATGTCGTCCAGGACGGGGATCACGAAGCAGGCGGCCAATTGTCCCGTGGGGAGTTCCGCGTTCATCAGGGTGGGGGTGTTGGGCAGGAATTGCAGGGAAGAGAGGGCTGCATAAAAGGCTGCGGTCTGGCGAGCCACTGCGGCCGCGCCGCCGTAACGGGCCTCAGCCGCGGCCACCCCCCGGGCCACCCGGCGGAACAGCTCGTCCACCGTCTCCATTACATGGCCCTGGGGGTCCCGCCTGAGGTAGCGCTCCTCCAGGACCCTCAGGGCGATGGGGCGGAATGTGGTTGCTGGCTGGGCCACCCTGGTCATGCTCCCTGCTTAAATAGGTTTTCAGTTTCCAGTTTTCTGTGGGATACCAATATCTTTTCACCGAAAACCGAAAACTGTCTAATAAATAAGTCCCCACTTCTTGGCCCGCTCCTTGTATGCCGGGGGGAATTCCGGGGAAAAGTTTTGATACACGGTGATGGGATAGCGGGCCCCGATCTTGCGGGCGGCCTCCTTCAGGCCCAGGAGCAACCCATCCAAATAACGGACCGGGAAGCTGAAGACCACTTCGTCATCCTGGGTCATGGAAAAGATCCGGTCCCCCATGCCGGGGATGGTCACCCGCATCTTCCCGGTACGATAAGGCCCTATGAGATAGGAGCTGCATTCGATCTTACCGGTGAAGTCGCCGGTAATTTTTTCCCCGAAACTGAAGCTGGCCGCCTGGACCAGGCGCATGAGCTGGGCGGGGTTGCCGTAGACCACTATGACATCGGGCTCCAAACCCAGGTGCTCCAGGGGGCAGAGATAAAGGGCCTCAAATTCGCCGGGTTGCAAGCGGGGCAGGGACTCCACTTCTTTGAGGGCCGGACCCAACTCCGGATGATAACCGACTTCACAGAAAAGCTGGGCTATCTCCGTGATGGCATCCGCGGCGGGGACGAAGCCAAAGGCAAGGGTGCCGGGGACACAGATAAGGTCATCCTTGGTCAGGCCCACCGGCCAGCCGTAGATCCGGGCCATGGTGACCCCCTGGCAGATGGTGATTCTCTTGCCGAAGACCTGGGACGGCCTCCGGGTCTTTTCCGGCAAGCCCGCGACATCCTTCAAAAAAGCAACCCCAAAAGGTTCAGTGCGGAGGCGCAAGGCCCCTTTCAATTGTCCGGCGGCGGCTTTATAATCCATTTCCTTCCCTTCAGTAGATGGTTCTAGCCTCTCAGTGAACGCAGCATTGCATAATGGCCAGATATTAAGGTCTAAAACGGCAAGATGCAAGTCTAAGCCTATCCTTTTCCCTTGGCCGGGTGGATGTCTCCGGGTAAAATGTAGGGGAGACCCAGGGAGTAAGTCGTGATTAATCAAGCCGTTGCCGCCCTCCCCCTGGGTTCTCCCAAATGATGATAAAAATAATTATGATTGCCTGGTAGGGCCTGCGCCATGACCCAAGCGACCACCCCTTTCCATGCCTTGACCGGGGAACAGGCACTTAAGCTGCTGGAGACCGGCCCGGATGGGCTCAGCGCCTCCCAGGCTCAGGAGCGGTTGGACCGCTTTGGCCCCAATGAGCTGGCCCCGGGGAAGAAGATCTCCCCCCTGAGAATCTTCCTCCGGCAATTTGCCAATATCTTGATCATCATCCTGATGGTCGCCACCGTCGTCTCTTTCTTATTGGGGGAGCACCTGGACGCCTGGGTGATCCTGGCCATTCTGGCAGCCTGTGCGGTTTTGGGCTTTGTCCAGGAATATCAGGCGGAACAGGCGGCCGCCGCCTTGCAGAAGATGGCCGCGCCGGTGGCCACGGTCATCCGGGAGGGTAAAGAGCAGGTGATCCCGGCCAGGGAGGTGGTCCCGGGAGATATCCTGCTGCTCCATACGGGAGATCGGGTGACCGCGGACGGCCGTCTGCTGGAGCAGGTCAATCTCATGGCCGACGAATCGGTCTTGACGGGTGAGTCCACCGCGGTCCAAAAAGGGCTGGCCCCCCTGGCCTCACCGGAGGTCCCCGTGGCTGACCGAAGCTGCATAGTCTTCGGGGGCACCGTGATAGCCTACGGCCGGGGCCGGGCGGTGGTCACGGCCACCGGCATGGAGAGCGAGTTCGGGCAGATCGCCCGCCTCCTGGCGGAAGTGCAGGAAGAGAAGACCCCCCTGGAGGCGCGCATGGACACCATCGGCCGCGTCCTCAGCATCATCTGCCTGTCCGTGGCCGCGGGGGCGTCACTCCTGGGGGTCTTCCGGGGTTATGGCTGGCTGGAGATGCTCATCTGGGGCATCAGCCTGGCGGTGGCCGCGGTGCCCGAAGCCTTGCCGGCGGTGGTCACCGGGGCTCTGGCCATCGGCACCACCCGGATGGCCCGACAAAACGCCATCGTCAAACGCCTGCCGGCAGTGGAGACCATGGGCTGCACCACGGTGATCTGCACCGACAAAACCGGCACCCTTACCAAGAACGAAATGACGGCCCGCCGCCTCTTCCTGGACCACCGGCACCTGGAGGTCAGCGGCAGGGGCTATGAACCCTTAGGCGAATTCCTTGAAGGAGAACATGTGGTGGCCCCGGCTGCGGACCCGGTACTGGCCGCTGCCGCCCGCATCGCTCTGTGTTGCAATGATGCCAACCTGGAAGAAGAAGGGGGCTCTTGGAGGCTCCGGGGCGACCCCACCGAAGGAGCCTTGCTGGTGTTGGGAAGGAAGGCGGGGCTGGACCCGGCTCTCCTGGGCTCGGAATTCCCCCGGGTGTCAGAGATCCCCTTCTCCGCAGAGCGGAAGATGATGACCACCATCCAACAGGG
>Ga0315268_10008878_pt1 | contig 10467 bp, 8 predicted proteins | sample C1_top_MG_FD_204535 | JGI IMG/M metagenome (GOLD analysis project Ga0315268, IMG submission 204535) | Sediment microbial communities from Yellowstone Lake, YNP, Wyoming, USA - C1_top | ecosystem: Environmental > Aquatic > Freshwater > Lake > Sediment | place: USA: Wyoming | collected 2017-08-01 | reverse complement strand
AGATAACGCTGCTGGGCAGCCAGAGTTTGCTGTGCCAGGTTTTGGTCCTCAGGCAAAGGGCGATTCCATGCTGGATCATCGGCGTGGCTAGTCACTGACATGGGATTCACCCCCTTTCAAGTAATAGACAGACGGCTCTGTCCCAAGATGATCCAGGAGCTTGAACTGGCGCCGGTTGTTAGCCAGCAGCTTGGCTACTTGGCCGCCCGGATCATTCAGGTCGCCAAAAACCAGAGCGCCCGGCGGGCAGGTCTGCACGCAAGCGGGCGTCACCTCGGCATCACGCAATGGCCGGTTCTCCACGAGCGCCTGTTCCTCGCCGCGTCGGATGCGCTGAATGCAAAAAGTGCACTTTTCCATAATGCCCGCGCTGCGCACCGTCACATCTGGATTGAGTTGTTGGTCCAGCGGCTTGTCAAAGACCGGGTCAAAGTAGTTAAAGAACCTGACCTTGTAGGGGTCGTTGGCCAGACAGTAACGGGTGCCCACACACCGGTTGTAGATTTGAAGGTTTAGGTTCTCTCGTTCGCTGTGATTCGCGGCGTAGACCGGGCACACCGGCTCACAGGGCGCTCGCCCGCATTGCTGACACAGCACCGGCATAAAGCGCGCTCTGATGTTGGGATACGTGCCGTCCCAGTAACGTTCAATTCGCATCCAGTGCATAGCGCGGCCCCGCACAATCTCTTGCTCGCGGACAATGGGGACATTGTTTTCGGCGTGGCACGCGACCACGCAAGCGCCGCACCCTGTGCATTTGTCGAAATCAATCACCATCGTCCATTTACGCGTAGGGAACTCCACAGCTCACCTCCTATTGACCCGGAAAAGCCTGGTTGACAAAACCCTCGGTCACACCTGTTTTGTTCTCAAACAATGCCAAGGCCACTTTCCTGCCCGTGCGCGTGATCTTGACGCGCAGTGTCGCCCAGTTGAGATTACCACCCTGCGCGCCTGCCTGTGCGCCGACGAGGCGCATGACGTTGCCGCCTCGATTGCGCGCGTAACGCCCATAGTCCGAGTGTCCTTGACCAACCGGGATGGCGACCGTATCGGGGCGAATGGCGGGAAATGTATAGACGGGCGCTTCCAACTCGCCATGTGGCGAGGTGATTCGCACGACATCGCCATCCTGAATGCCGAGTTGATGGGCCGTATTAGGATTGATCTCTACCAAGGTCTGCCAGGCGACTGTCGTCATTGGGTCGGGCGAGCCTTGCAGCCACGGTTGATTGGCTCCTCGCCCATCACTCAGCAGGTTAGAAAGATACAGATGCAAAAAGTAGGGATACTCTTGTTCGCTGCCTTCGAAGCGCGTCGGCGTCACCTGAATGGCTTGGGACAACGTCGAGGCCGGCGGAACTGAAACCGGCGATGAAGCAGGCCACCAACCCCCATGCTGTTGGAAGCGCGCCCACAACACATCCACGCCGGACCCACCGGCAGCGCCAGCCGGCAATTGGCCGATGGACTCTATTAGAAAGGCGACTTCGTCGGCCCAAGAGAGCGCCTTGGCGGCGGCTGGGATGCCCTTGGCAAGCGTCAACAGCACATCGCCAGTGGAGCGCGCGTCAAAGACCGGCGTGACAATCGGCTGTTGGCTGCCCACCACAGGCACGTCAAAGCTCGGCGCCACGACCTCATAGCCCCAGGATTCGAGATACGTGCGGTCGGGCAGAATCAAATCAGCCCAGATGGCGGTCTCGTCAACAATCGGAGCAAAGGACACGACAAACGGAACGTGGCCCAACGCTTCGGTGAAACCCATCTCCTCTGGAAGATCGTAGGCCGGATTGGCGCCATATACCATCAGCGCTTTGACTTGATCGGCCCGCATCTGCTCGATCAATTTCTGCACGTCGGCCAGCGACGAAACGACAGGTTTGACGAGCGCCGGCGAGGGTGCCGGCGTCGAGAGAGAGAACCCACCCGACTGTCCTACTGTTCCTGCGATAATGTTCAACGCCTGTACCGCGGTCACAGCCTCGGTTGCATTGTCCTGTCCGGTCAGCGCATCGCCAGGAATGGCCAGCGGGTGTTCGGCCGTGGCAAAGCTGCGAGCCAATCGCTGTAGCTCTTCGACCGAGATGTCACTGGCAGTGGCGACGGCATTCACGTCAACGTTCCCTGCCAGGGTGCGGGCGCGTGTCACCCGGTCCACAGGGCCCAGCGACTGATCGGCGATGATACGAGCAATCGCCTGGGCGACCATCGCCTCAGCGCCAGGGCGGATGGGCAGCCAGCGGTCCGCGACAGCGCCCGTGATGGACATTCTCGGCTCCAGTTGCACCAGGTAGCCTCGCTTGCCCAGGGGTTGGCTGCGAAAGTTGCCAAACTCTGCTCCGTAACGCACAGACGAAAGACCCGTGCCCAGGAAATCAGCGCCAAAGGACAAGGCCACATCGGCATGGCTCAGGTCATAGATGGGCAATCCGACACGGCCCAACAAGTCGCGGCTGGCCTCAGCCAACAAGCGATGGCCACTCATGCCGGTATACAAGTCAAAAACGACCGGGGCAGGCGCACCGATAGCGGCCGTGAATCGCTGGAACAGATCGTATAGATGACCGGACATGGTCGAGCCGCCCCAAATGATCACACTGCTTCCGGCTGCCTGTATCGTGGAGAAAAGAGTATTGAGCGCTGCCTCCCACGATAGCTGGCGAAAATCGCGAGAGCCTCGTTTGGTCTGTTGGACAGCCCCCGATAGGCGATCCGGGTTATAGAGGATTTGCAGACCAGCTTGCCCGCGCGCGCACAGCTTGCCACGATTGAGGGGATGTTCCGGATTGCCCTCGATCTTGAGCGCCCGCCCGTTCATGGTGCGCACCAGAATGCCACAGCCCGCCGGACATTGACGGCAGGTGCTGGCATACCAGGTTGCGACACCCGCTAACTGTTCCTCCGGCGGGCGCACAAAGGGTTCTAGCGTAACCCAGCGGCGAGGCATCTCACAACCGGCCAGGACCGCAGACGCGATGCCGGCTGTGCCGAGCTTGAGAAAATCACGACGTGTGAACTTGTGGGTCATGTTCACCTCCTATTGATGGCAGACGATGCAGTCTCTTAACTGCGGGGCGTTGGGTTGCTGCTCGTGGCAACCGAGGCACCAGCCCATATTCATGCGGACGACCGGGCGATCCACAGTCATGTGACCCACATCGCCATGGCAGCGCTCACAATTCAAGCCAGCGGCAACGACATGTACCTGGTGGCTGTAATAGACAAAGCGCGGCACCACGTTGACTCGACGCCATGGAATGGGCTGCTGGCGATTCCAATAGTCGGTCACTTGCTGGATCGTAGGCACATTCGTCCCAATCACCCGATGGCAACCCATACATTTCTCCACACTGGGCATACCGGCGGCTGGTGACCTGCGCGCGTCCGTATGGCAAAATAAGCATTGGATGCCCAACTGAACCATGATTTGATGATTGAAGGCGATAGGTTGCCCTGACGCGGCTTGAGCGACCGGCGCGGCTTGCGTCTTGGCAGCGAGGAACAAGTACGTGCTGCCCAGCGTCACCACCAGGAGCAATGCACCGCCGATCAGCAGCCACCGGCGGGATGAGTTGACAGTGACTCGCATAGGCCCTCCCGTGCGAATTCGTGAACAGATTCGGTTTAAAAGCAGAAGATCATCACACAGTTACGGGGATCACGATCGGACCACGGCGCCGAGCCCCCTCCCCCAGCGCCAAATACCCGATTCCCTTAGCGTTGCGACCGGCTCACCTTCCAGCCCCATAGCAAGAATCCGATGCCTGTCACAGCGACCAAGATGGTCCATCCGACTACCATCCACAACTCGAAGGGCATCATCGCCTATCACCTCGTATCATCGAACCGCCCGCTATCTTGGACCAATACAGTGGAGTTACAGACACAACTCGTGGATCTGGCAAAGCACCTCGCTGTGGCGTTTACCTAATCTGAGTATAGCGTCGCAAGCCTCTGCTTGCATCTCGCAAAGGAGCGATTTATGTCTACCCCCTTCGTACGGTGTGGCTCTCACTCAAAAGTATGAGTGCCTCCATACCCGCACGCTCTCACCGTCAACGACATATGCTATCCCAACACCTTCGCCGTCATTTTGCATTCTGCACTTTGCATTTTATTTGGTTGGGTGTACACTTTTGTCCGCAAGCAGTCCGGCTATGAAAAATCAATCTCACTGAAGGAGTCTGAAACATGGACCTGGGACTCGGAGACAAAGTTGCAGTGATCACCGGCGGCAGTGTCGGCATCGGCCTGGCCGTTGCCAGGGGGCTGGCTCAAGAAGGCGTGCATCTGGTTCTGTGTGCCAGGGACGAGACGCGCGTCGGCGAGGCGGCCCATGCTATCCAATCTGAGCATAGAGTCCGGGCCATCGGGGTCAAGGCGGATGTATCCAGAGCCGACGATGTCTCTCGCGTCGTGGCGGAGACTGAAAAATCATTCGGTGGCGCGGACATCTTGATCAACAATGCGGGCACAGGCAGTAATGAAACCGTGATGGATGCTCCCGACGACAAGTGGCAATACTACTGGGATCTGCACGTAATGGCTGCGGTACGGATATCCCGTGGCCTGGTGCCTCTTATGCGCAGACGGGGGGGCGGGGTCATCATCCACAACTCGTCCATCTGCGCCAAGCAACCGCTGGGTTATGAACCGATTTACAATGTGACCAAGGCCGCCTTGATGATGTTCTCCAAGTGCCTGTCCAATGAATTGATTGGAGACAACATCCGGGTGAACTGCGTCAACCCTGGCCTGATCCTCACCCCAGACTGGAAAAAGACAGCCCGACAACTGACCGCCGGCACGGACACGACCTGGGAAGAGTACCTGGACCAAATCGCTAAAAAGAATGCGCCGATAGGTCGTTTTGCCACTCCCGAAGAGCTGGCTCACTTTTTCGTTTTCCTTTGCTCGCCACGTGCCAGCTACTGTGTCGGCTCAACCTACTACGTGGATGGCGGTTGGCTCAACGTGGTGGCGTGAACTCGGCTGAAAGGAGTGACATGCTAGAAGCTGAAAAAGCAATCAAAGCAGATTTATCGGTTGATGAAGCCTACCAACACATGACTTTTCTTGTCGAAGAGGTCGGCGAGCGGCTCGCCGGGACGGCCAGTATCCAGAAAGCGGCGAACCATATCAAAACAGAGCTCGAAAAGTATGGCCTGGAGGCAACGATAGATAGATTCCCAATCTATCACAGTTATCCCGGGTCGGCGGCGCTCAGGGTTATCCACCCTGAGGAGCGTGTCATAGAGGCTCTGCCTAGCTGTCACATCCTCTCTACGACGGACGAAGGAATAACCGGTGAGCTGATCTACATTGGCGCAGGCGGATATGAGGACTATGGCAACGTCGAAGCCAAGGACAAGATCGTCCTGACCGATATGACTTGGGCGCCACCCAGACCCGAAAAAGCGAGAATCGCTCTCGAGAAACAAGCCAAGGCCGTCATCATATTGAACTGGGGCACGCCGGATAACCCGGTCATCCAAAGAGGGGCCATCAAATCTGTGTGGGGTAATCCTACGCCGGAAGGTTTCAAGAGGATTCCTCCAATCCCAGTCATCAATATCACTCGAGCCTCGGGAGAGCATTTGAAGGAACTCTGTTCAAAGGGACGAGTCGTCGTTTGGCTGCGCGCAGAGGCGACCAGGGAGTGGGTCTTGGCCAACCAGCCGGTTGGCATTCTCCACACCCAGAGCAAGTCCAGAGAGTTTGTACTTGTAGGTGGACATCTAGAGGCATGGGGAAAGACCGCTATCTGCAACTCGTCCGGCAATGCGTTAACGCTCGAGCTGGCCAAGGTCTTGGCCGAACACAGAGACAAGCTCAAGCGGGATATTGTATTCGCCTTTTGGGATGGACACGAAATCGCAGAGGCTGCCGGCTCCACCTATTTTGTGGACACCCATTGGGACGAGCTGACCAGACACTGCATTGCGTACGTGGACATTGATAACCCGGCGATACTCGGCACAAGCGTCCCCAACTCCCGAAGCGCGCCCGAAGTCAGAGAATTTCTCTTGGAGGTCATTCAGGAGGTTTGGGGCCAACCGGGCAGTTGGAAGCTGCCCTACAAAGGCGGCGACCAGTCCTTTTTCGGGGTCGGCGTGCCTTACATCAGCTTTGCCACGGGCTATACTCCAGAAGAGCTTGAGAGGTTGAACTGGGCATCTCTCAGCCCCTGGCTTCACAGCGAAGCAGATACGCTAGACAAGATTGATAAGGAGCTCTTGGCAAGGCACCTGCACTTTTTTGCCACCTTGATACTGAGGCTGTGCAACTCGGAGATGATACCTTACAATCTGTTGGAGCCAGTAGGTTTGTTAAGGTCTCACTTGGAGACTCTAAAAAAGCTATCAGAGGGTATCCCCTCCATCGAGTTGGATCGTCTTGTCGGCCAGGTCGAACAACTCGATAAAGCTGTTCGAGCGCTGGAGCAGTACAAGGCCGCGGTGTCGGATTTAGCGGAAGAAGAGGCAACGCGCCTCATCAACGAGGCGTCCATCAAGGTGTCCAGGGCGCTCTCCCCCCTCTGGACAGAGGCCAGCAAATACGATCAGGACCCCTATGGGTATTATCTGATCGGCAAGCCCATCCCCAGATTGTATGTACCTATCGTGCAGATGAAAGAGCTGGCAGCAGGCCATCCAGACTTTAATCTCTGGATGACACAGTTCATAAGGGAGCGGAACAGAGTCTCGGACGTGATCAGCAATGCCGTAGAGTATCTGACGTTAACTGCAAGACTCAGCGAAAAACTCAAGTAGCAGAGCCCAGTCCACGGCCGAGAGTCGTGCTCCGCAAATTTCTACCAGACACCCCTGTGTAAATTCGCCATTCTCGCGTGAAAGAGACTTGTCCTGAGCAAAGTCGAAAGATTCTTCGCTCCGCTACCCAGAAACTAGTTTTTCACCCTGAACGAAGTGAAGGGTCTATGCCTCATGTGAAAGAGATTCTTCGCTCCGCTCAGAATGACAAGTTTCTGACTTGACGCATATCGCCATCCGGCGATATGGGGTTCTCAGAGTGACAGACTGTGGGAGCCAAGTCCTGGACAGGCTCCGCTTTCCCCCTGCTCTGCCAGATTGTGGTAGAATAATCCACCAGCCAAGGTAATTCTATCGCCGTACCTGTCCATGCTGCCCTCGCCGCCGCGGTCTCCCTGGCATAGCTCTAGCAATGCCTGTGACTGCAACCGCCAAGGGCATTTGTCTGAGCCAAGGGAGGATCGAGATGAACAAGCTCTTTTGCATCCTGAGCGCTGCATTAGTGATGTTAGCGGCTTGCCGGCCTGCGCCGCAGCCCGTGTCAACACCATCCCCAGCCGCTCCATCGGGGGCGACTGCAACCGTCGCGCCGACGGCTGCTCCGCCGGTTGCGCCGACCACCAGCGCCGCGCCAACGGCAGTCCCAACGGCCACGCCGGTGACTGCCCCGACCGTTGCGCCGGCGCCGACTGTTACCGCCCAGCCACCATCCACCCCGACGGCCACGCCGACTGCCACTCCAGGTCCACAGGCGACTGTTATCCCGGTCACGCCGGATGCATCGGGCGCCGTCCTGGAGCTGTTCAACCGCGTCAACGCGTTGCGGGCCGCCAATGGGCTTGCGCCCTATAGGCTGAGCAGCAAGCTCAACGCATCAGCGCTGCGCCACAGCCAGGAAATGGCCGACACGGGTAACGTTGTCCACGGCGGCTCGGATGGGTCAACTGTCAAACAACGCATCCTGGACACAGGCTACGGAGACTGGCCGGTTGCCGAGAACATTTTTGGCGGCGTCGCCACAGTTGATGATGCCTGGCAATACTGGACGCAAGACCCGGCGCACCAAGAGGGCTTGCTAAGCCAGCAATTCCGCGACGTGGGTATCGGCGTGGCGAAAGGCCACGGTGGCACTGTATATTACACGATGGACTTTGGCGCACGGCCACCGCAGCAGGCTCAACCCGTGGCAGCGCCGGGACCCACGCAGGTGGCTGGGCCCGCCGTTCCTCCCAGCCCGATTGCTGCACCGCCATCGAGCGCCGTCCAGGAACTGTTCAACCGCACCAACGCATTGCGTGCTGCCAATGGGCTCCCGCCGTATAAGCTGAACGACCAACTCAATGCCTCGGCTGAACGCCACAGCCAGGACATGGCTGACACAGGCAACATCGTCCACGGTGGCTCGGATGGGTCAACTCCCAAGCAACGCATCCTGGACACGGGCTACGAAGCACAGTGGACAGGCGAAAACATCTATGGCGGCGTCGTTACTATTGACGACGCCTGGAGCTATTGGAGTCAAGACCCCGATCATCTGCCGAATCTGCTCAGCACGCAATACGTTGACGTCGGCATCAGTGTGGTGAAGGGTAAAGGGGGCACCTACTATTACACCATGGACCTGGCAGGGCCCAGTGCACCATAACCCTGCCGCAATCTCGCTGCAGTAAAGGACGCCGGGGTTCCCCCCGGCGTCCTCGCGGTTCAAAACGTTTGCACGCCTAACTCGCCGATGTCGCCGGCACAGGCGCCTTGAAGATGTCGTATTCCTGCTCCAACTGATAGCGGAACTGCTGCGTATACAGCCGGTAGTAGCGTCCCCTGGCGCGCATCAGCTCGGCGTGTGTGCCCATCTCCGCGATATGCCCATCTTCGATGACGAGTATCCGGTCGGCTCGCTTGATCGTGCTAAGCCGATGGGCGATGATAAAGCTGGTGCACCCTTTCATCAGCGACTCCATCCCCTTTTGGATCAACGCCTCGGTCAGCGTGTCCACTGAGCTGGTCGCCTCGTCCATGATAAAGATCTCGGGCCGCGCCAGGATGGCCCGCGCCAGGCTGATCAACTGCTTTTGCCCGACCGAAAGCAGGCCGCCGCCCTCGCCCACCTCGGCGCCATAGCTCTTTTCCAGCGTCACGATGAAATCGTGCGCCCCGGCCAGCCTAGCCGCCTCGACGACCTCCTCATCTGCGGCGTCCAGTCGCCCGTAGCGAATGTTCTCCCGAATGGTGCCGGAGAACAGGTGCGGCGTTTGCAGCACCACGCCGATGCGCGACTGGATGGCGTGCAGCGTCAGCTTGGTATAGTCCCGCCCGCCGATACGGATCACGCCGCGCTTGGGCTCATAGAACCGGCAGAGCAAGTTGACGATGGTCGTCTTGCCGCCGCCCGTCGGGCCGACCAGCGCGATCGTCTCGCCGCGCTTGACCTTGAGCGAGAAATCGCGCAGCACCGGCTCGTCGTCCTCGTAGCAAAAGTCCACATGGTCGAACTCGATGTCACCCTGGATGGTGCCGGGGTCCATCGCGCCCGGCCGGTCTATCACGTCCGGCACCGCGTCTATGAGCGAAAAGGATCGCTCCGCCGAAGCGATGGCGTGCTGCAGCTCAGCATAGACGTGCGCCAGGTCTTGCACCGGCCACATCATGAACGTGACGTACGAGACGAACGCCTGGATGCCGCCGATGGTCAGGCCGCCCCACAAGCTCTGCCAACCGCCGTACCAGACGACGCTGCCCATGGCGATGGCGCTGATGATCTGCACCACCGGCAGGAACAAGGCCGAAAGCCAGGCGGCGCGGAAAGACGCGCGATACATCTCGCCCGTCAGTTGGCCGAACTCGCGCAGGTTCTCTTGTTCCCGGCAGACCGCCTTGACCACGCGCACGCCCGTGATGTTCTCGTTGTAGGCGCCCGTGATCCTGGAATTGATCTTGCGCACCTTGCGATATTCGACAATGATCTGGCGCCTGAACTGGGCCGCCACGATCACCAGCACCGGGATAGCGGCGAACACGATCAGCGCCATCTGCCAGTTGATGATCAGCATAAAGATCACCGCCGAGATGATACTCATCGTGGCCCAGGTGACATCGAGCAGCCCCCAGGTCACCAGGTTGGCGATGCGATCGGTATCCGACGTGACCCGCGACATGATCCAACCCACTGGTGTCCGGCCAAAGTAGGCGAACGACAGGTCTTGCAGGTGGTTGAACATTCTCCGGCGCAGGTCATACTGGATGCGCTCTCCCAACAGCCCGGCCAGGTAGATAAAGATGAACACTAAGGCCGACTGGATCAGGCTCACCACACCATAGATGACGATGGTGTGCGTGAGCGCGGCCTTGTTCCCGGCCAGGATTCCGTCGTCCACGATTCCCTTTTTGAGCAGGTTCACGTAGGAATCCAGGACCGCCACCAACGCGACGGCCGTCACAAAGCCGGCCAGCCACCGCCAGTGCGATCTGGTCTGCGCCAAGATCCGCCAGACAGTTTGGCCACTGAATTGAGTCGTGAATTCTTCTTCTTCAAAGTCATAATCCGACATTGGCGAACTCCTTCTCATAGACCTCTGAGGTCTCCCCTGGCTCGCCAGCGCGAGCCAGGGCGGGCCAGACCTCGGAAGTCTCGGCCGCACCGATTTCCTCTTCCAGCTCGGTCTCGTTGCGGACTTGCAGGTCGTAAATCTGC
>Ga0315268_10008876_pt1 | contig 10467 bp, 7 predicted proteins | sample C1_top_MG_FD_204535 | JGI IMG/M metagenome (GOLD analysis project Ga0315268, IMG submission 204535) | Sediment microbial communities from Yellowstone Lake, YNP, Wyoming, USA - C1_top | ecosystem: Environmental > Aquatic > Freshwater > Lake > Sediment | place: USA: Wyoming | collected 2017-08-01 | reverse complement strand
ATATTTCGATGTCCGATTTGCCTGAGATCGACTTGAGCTTCTTGCCTTCCATTTTCTTGAGATTTTCATAAGCGGAGTCCCAATCCATTTGCCTTACCTCCTGGCGGCAAGCGGTGGCGGAAACTTAAGAACATTGTCGTCTTCGCCTGCAGCCTCTACCGCTGCAACGTCCTCAAGCCATTCTCGCAAAAACGCTTCCGCATGCTTATCTTCCCCCGAAACTGTCATAAACCGGACCTTGTTACCTAAAGACACATAACTAGGAGGGGAATTTAGCTGGTTTTGCAGGTCAATACCAGCAGCAAATCTCCGTATGTCTGACACGAAATCAAGGACAATAACTTTCTTCTTTCCCTCAGCCAGCCGCAATCCCCGGCCCAATTGTTGCACGAAGATTCGCCGGCTGTGAGTGACTCGCTGAAATACAACAATATTGACATCGGGCAAGTCGATGCCTTCGTTGAGAATATCCACAGCGCACAAAATATTAGACACACCGTCATGAAAATTACAGAGTATCCGGCTCCTCTGAACAGGCGAGATCGACGGGCCCCCAGCGCCCGCCGAATACAGAGCATCCGCTCTCGCAAAGCCTAGCGCGTTAATGCGGTCTCTCATCGTCACGGCGTGGTCAATCGTCCCACAAAACACAATCGCCCGTGGGTTATCGATCTCTGACCAGGTATCTCGCAGCTTGTGTACGACCGCGTCATCCCACTCGTCAATAAAGAGAGTGCGATTTAACCCGCGGGGCGTAAGATTTCTGACCCGTCCGAGTTCTGACCAGTTGATGTTATCTACATGCATGCGGTAATCGATATTTGATAGCCAGCCATTTTTCAAGCCCTGCACAATGTCGATGCACGCGGCAGGCTCCCCAAATAGACCTTCAAGATGCGCCCCGTCCGAGCGCCATGGCGTCGCCGTCAGCCCTACTAGGAAAGGGCCGCCAGGCTTGCCGCAATTCAACCCATCTATAACTGACATATATGTCGGGCTGGTCGCGTGATGGCACTCGTCGATTACAACGATGTCATACTCGGCAGGAAGTCCTCCCGTGTTCTCAAGATACCCCGCAACGGAATCAACGCACGCAAAGACCAAGCTGGCTTGGGGGTCTGGCGTTTCAAACCCATTCCAAACTGATGTTAGCGTTTGCTTCTTGAGCAGTGGCCAAAATGCGCGTTCTAGCTGGTATACAAGTTCGTTTCGGTGGGCGAGCACAAGTACCCGGAGCGGCACGCGGAGAGCCTCATTCAGTCTACGGACCGTTTCCGCTGCTACAAATGTCTTTCCCAAACCAGTCGCCATCACAACCAGCGCTGAATGACTCGCCCGGCCTTGGTAGCGCTGGACAACCTCGCGTATCGGGCCCTCCTGGTACTGCCGCACCTGTGGGACATGAGGAGGGTACTCCGGCAAACGTTCCCATCTTTTCACAAGCTGCCTGCGATCCCAGAGCTGTAGCGGGCGGCCTGCTGCGAGAAGATTCATTTGGTGCTGCCTGGTTTCCTGGGTGAAACCCTGATTGGTTGCAATGACGGGTATGTCGGCCTTATAAATTTCTGCGGCGTTGAGGGTTTGGTCCACAACATCTAGTCCAACATTTGCAGCCTTCCTGCACTTGACCTGAACTAGCCATCTCTTACCGTTCTTGTGCGCCAGAACATCAGCGCCCTCATCGGCGGTCTGGCCGACCATACGAACCCCCGTATAGCCATCATGAAATAACAACCGCGCGATAGCACGTTCTAAATACTGCCAACTCGCTGATACGAGTGCTGAACCGGAAAGGAAACCACGATCCATGGTTAGACTGCAATACGCCGGGTGAGGAGCCGCAAAGTCTGGTCTGCGCGAACCGTGTACCCGGGATCTTTATGCTTGAATTCTAGAAACCCAAGAATATCTTCAAGAAAATTTCTGTATCTGGAAAGAATCAGCGATCGCACTTCCGCTGCCGACCCTGGAGTTACCGCTGGCAAATCTGTGAATGCATCGCTCCAGAAATTACCGTCAAAGAATTGGGCAGGATATTGCTCCACCAGATTCACCATCGCGCGGTTATCCAAAAACCCTAAGAATTTCCCGCTCTCGACTAGCCCTCCAAGCTCGCGCGCATCATAACCATTCTGCACAATCGCATGCAGTAGCTTCCCCTGCTGGTCAGGAAGCATAGATGCATAGATATCTGCCGCTTTGTCAGACAGCAACTGCGGCAACGTATCTCTCAGGCTCTCAAAGAAAGTTTCGGCCCTCTTACGAGTGCGCTCCGGATCAACGGAGAGCCTGTCTTTCCAGTACTGGCGAGATATCTGCCAGGAGAGTGCTGGCATAGACCACAAGTGGGCTCTCTCTCCCACCATGAACCTCGCGTTCGAATCCTGAATGAACTTTGCCACTTCAATACTTACGACGCTTTCGGGATGTTCCTGGTATTCAGTAAAAAATGGATGCGCGGCATCAATGAAGATCTTCAGCCCGTCATCCTTAAACATGATTGAGGGCAAATGCACGCCTTCTTTTTCGAGGACCGTCCCCGCCGCCAGCATATATGCATCGACCCTTAGCGGGGGACAGCTACCCCCTGTGGGCAGTGGAATTGAAAACCCATCAATGGATAACACATCATTCTTATTGGAGTGTTCCAGTAAGAACTCCATGCTAAGAGAGTTTATCTCGCCGGCCCGGCGCCCGCAGCCAGAGCAAGTACCTGCGGACGGCGCGTTCCACTTCAAACAAAATTTACATCTCCACCGTTCCTGAGGCTGTGGCTCCTGCGAAGCACCGCACTGCGGGCAAGCAACTGCCGATGCAGCCATCTCCGCCCCGCATTCTTGTACTATGCACCTCTTTCCCAGAAAGACGTAGCCACAACCGGCGCAAGTCTCAGCACCCTCAAGCGACTGGAATCCACAATTGGGGCACTCTACCAGATGCTCTACTGGCTTTCGATCAGCCTGTTCAACTAATCTCCACCATTCCGCGTCATCATAAAAACCAGGCTCTCGCGCGCGGAAACTAGCGTACATTTCCTGTTCCTTTTCACGGCTGATGCGCGCCGGCCTATCCGCTCCAGGTTCCCAGAAGCCCATGTACATATCTCGAGTGCCGATGTCTCGTACCCGGCGGTAGCCTTGGTAAAGCCGATAAACGGGTGATGTATTTGCCGGCTCCCCCGCCTCAGCTGCTAGCTTGGGCTGTAATGAGCTCTCACCTCGGAGGAAACTGATTACTCTAATCCACTCCGGGCTCGTGCGCTGGAAATCCTGCTTTAAAAAATCCGTCGGGACGTGATCGATGTGCACTTCGCCGACGATGCGGCCATAGGGGCTATCTATGGGGTAATCTTTTATTTGACGCCCCCGAGAATCCGTCCACGTAAAGAACGCGTCTTTTTCAAACTTACGAATCGCTCTCCCGTTTCTTATAAGATCGATCCCGAAGTCATTTGCGTCATCAAATCTCTGAATTCCGACCCAGCCCCTAACTCGTTCCTCAATCGTGCGCAGATTGGTTGATTGCCCACACTTCGCGCACTTCCCTTTTTCTGTTACGGTGTAGCACGTCATGCAGCGAATCTGCGTGTACAGGACCGCATTGAACCTCAACACCGCCGGGATTCGCCCAAACTCACGGTGATTTATTGTTCTATGTTCAGACCAAACACAGTGGTCAACTGGTTCTACAAGTTCGTCATTTACAAAAATTCTAATTCCCCGGTCCCGCAATATCGTCGAATACCTGCGCCCCAACTCCTCCTTGATTGCAGCAACGCCAAGACGTACTAGCTTCGCCGCAAACCCGTAGTTTTGGCTGCCTTTCGGCCACCACTCGTTGATGGAAACAAGGGTGCCGTGAAAATTCGGCGGATCTTTTGGCCTCTTTCGGACTGGAACGTCATAACCGCCGCTCTTGACCATATTTTCAAGATCGATTGTTATGTCGATCATGTCGCTTGCGCCACGCGTCGCTGTATGGAACAGGGTCCGCCTTCCAATCTTTCCCGTGGACACATTAAAGCCCATACCGAATAGCCCAAGCTTGTCGAACGGATTGTTTCCTGTGAATCCTGCCTTCAGGGCGTCTTGCGCTTGTTGGAGAGTGAGCCCTGGCCCATTATCGAGCACAGAAATGCAGCCCTGGCCCCGATCGACGTCGCTCCCCTTCGGCAAGGATATCTGAATAGTTGGCGATTCCACTGAAGTGGATTCTGACCCAGGCTCGGTTAACGCATCGATCGAATTGTCCACGAGTTCACACAACGCATCCACTGGACGGATAGGGTTGTGCGTGATTGCAATCAGGATACGCGGGTCAGGCTGCAGGTTAACAGTGATCGGCGCCTGCTGGACCGGACCGGCAGCCTTCTTTGCCATGCTACTGGATGCTCCCGCATTTCATAACGCATTCTCCGCCAAGAAACCTGGCCAGGGCCAGACCAACGTTCCTCGCAAGCTCCACTGGCACACCGTTCCCCACAATTTTGAATTTCTTGGACAACGTCAGGTCGGGAGGCAGTGCGAAAGAATCAGGCACGGTCTGAATACGAAGAGCCTCTCGAACAGTCAGCCTCCTGGGGAGCGTTGGGTGTAGATGTACTTCGTTATTTCCGTAAGCAGCTGTCGGGCTATAGCGGTACCTGTGCAGGCGCTTGAAAGATTTTCTAGAATCATCACCTTCCCAAATTGTCCGGAACTTCTTACTGTAGGGTTCAAACGATTCCGCCCCATTCGGAAGGGCTTCTGTCTTCTCCGGATCAGAAAGCAAAGTCCCGACAAACAATTGTTCTGGAATCCCCTCAGGTTTCTTCGGGGTAGCCCCAAACGGAGTCTTGTCGGGCCAAGAGAACTTCTTTTTGGCTCCTTCGAACCGCGCATCAACCGGCCAAGGAAACCAGGACCGTTCACCTTTTTTCATTTGCCGCCCGTACAGGGACTTGATGGCGCCTCGTTTTACCCCTACAACAAACAAGCGTTCTCTGCTTTGGGGGATACCCAGATCCAGCGCATTCAGAATGGTGAGGTCAACCGCGTAGCCTTTTTCTTCAAGTTTCCAAAGTTCGGAATTCAAGAACTCTCGATGTCTCTGAGTACTCACCAACCCTTTCACGTTCTCGATTAAGAAAAAAACCGGCTCCAGCTCACAGATTCGCTCAATGAATGTGCGTGTGAGTTGGCCCCTCTGTCCCTTTTCGCCAAGGTTCTTGCCACCGACGGAAAAGTCCGGGCACGGAGGGCCACCGACAATGCCGAATTTTTCTCCCCTCCCCGAAAAACCAGTAGCCTCGCGCAATATGGCTCTTGGCCCCTTGTGCACAATCGACTCAGCTGCCTTAAGCAGCGGGGGACGTGAGAGCAGTTTTTCCTTTTCGAAGTAGGAAGCCATCCCGTAATTGTGAGCTTCACAAATCTTTGGGTCAGCTTCCAACGACCAGCAAATCTGGAATCCTGCCCGCAGCAACCCTAGGTCCAGGAACCCGGCACCACTAAAAAAGGACAGCAACGGAGGCAAGCTCTTTAGAACGAGCGATGCAGAAGGAAGAGTCTGGGGCAGTTTTACTTGAGTGGCCACTCTCGCAAATCCCCCTTAAGGAGCACATTAGCTGGAAGATATCTACATATCACAAGAAACAGAGATCCGCTGGACAAACTGGGCTCCAAACTTTCGGAGAAGTTCTGTACTCTCCGGCTCTGCGGACTTCCATTCCGGCCCAATATCCCATAAATATGGATCAGAAGAGAGCCTGCCATATTGCTCCTCTTCCTTTTTGTGAAGCAGCGAGAACAAGCCTACCACTCTGCACCCTTGATACAAAGTCCCCAGATTGCCCTGTTGACCGGTCCCGGACACAGCAACACATCTATTCGTATTCGCTTTTTATTCTCTATCCGCAATCACTCCTGGTCAAGCCCGACTTGACTGCCCATATCCCACACCCGCGCATCCCGTCCCCGAATAAACCGTCACTAATTCTCGCTCACTCCTCGCCTGCAATGTGCAACATTGCCGCGTTCCGGCGCTCTGCAAGAGCGCCTCCGGTCTCCGCTAGCACGGCTCGCGCCACACAGCCTCCGTGGCACTCGACCCTGCCACCCGCTCCGACCTGAACTCGCTAATCTCTCCGCTCCTATCCTCTGTTTCGAGTCCTTGCCCCCTCTGCCTCTGGTGAAGGGGGCAAAAAGCCCTCGAAACAGGAGGACAGAAAACATGAAAGTCGAACAGGCAAAACAGATTGCAGAAAAAGCAATTCAGCAACTCGCTGAAAGCCTCGAACGAGGCCACAGTGAGGGATTGAGAATGTACCTTGCGGCGATGGCGAAGTTTCCGAAGTACAGCTTTCACAATCTGATGCTCATCGTAAGTCAAAAGCCCGATGCGACAAACGTCGCGGGATTCAAGACCTGGCAGCAATTGGGCCGTTTCGTGAAGAAAGGCGCAAAAGGCATTTTTATCATCGCGCCTATCGTTCGGCGTCAGCAAGTGGAAGCCGAAGGGACCGAAGAGAATTCCATCGTAAAACTCCTTTCCTTTCGAGGCGTCTATGTCTTCGACCAATCAGACACGGACGGCAAGCCGATTGCCGAATTCTCGAAGTGCGAGGGCGAACCACACGAGTACACGGAGAGACTGAAGCAGTTCGTTGTGGCGCGCGGCGTTCAGCTTGAATATTCGGAAAATATTCGCCCAGCACTGGGGCGGTGCTCACCCGGCAAGATCGAACTCCTGCCGGGATTGCCTCCCGCTGTGGAGTTTTCCACGCTGGCACACGAGACTGGCCATCATCTGTTGCACCAATCCGCCCGGCGCGCGGAAACCACCAAGCGCGTGCGGGAAACCGAAGCCGAAGCAGTGGCCTTTGTCGTGTGCAGCGCCATCGGTCTCGAAGCGACGAAGTCGTCCAGTGATTACATTCACTTGTACGCGGGGGATAAGGACCTGCTCGCCGAATCCTTGCAACACATCCAGCAAGCAAGCTCTGAAATCATGCAGGCGATTACGGCGGAAAAGGATTGCCCCGAGCCGGAGGCCCACTAATGTGGGCCTCCGGCCTGAACTTCATAATCCATGCATCCTCAAGGCGTGCCGCTCGCTGTGCCCGGCAACCCGGTCATCGGCGAGAATCCACCGTTAACGATCCTCATGGCTACGCCCGTCACCCGGCCGATGATTTCGGCCTCCTGGGGATGCGCAAACCTTCGAATCGCCTGCGGTGAGTTGATATGCGGCACAATGCTGAGTTGTCCGTCCTTCAGTTCGCACCAGCCGCAGGCATACGCTTCCCGCAGTTCCACAAAGTAGATTGGCCGGTCCATCTCCCGCCGGGAGATGCCGGGTTTAATCTTCGTTTGCGCCGGGTCGATCTGCACAAACGAGCCCGGCAAGATCACGGGATAGAGCGTGAAATCTTTCTGGCCTATATAGCCGTACATGGACTTCCGCAAATCGAGCTGGCGGAGCAGCGCAACCGGGACATCACCCCAGACTTGCACCAGGCGCGAAAGCAGACTCGTGCTTTCAGGAAGGAATTCCGACCGGGCACCCACGGGGAATGATATTTTCCCCTCCTCCGTGTCCTCCGATGCGCCGACCAAATGCGTTGCCGGCCAGCCAAACAGGGCCCGGTCTTTGCTTAAATCCGCGAATTGCACTCCGAAGAGCGAATGAATTTCCGCGCTGCCTCGGTCATAAATCGCACTCAGGCTGTACATTTTGAACATGCTGGGAGTATTTCCATCCCGCTCAATGGTCTGCAACCAGGAATGCGAGATTATATAGTCCGGATTCCCTCTGACTTCGGCGATCTTCTGGCTCCGCCTCTCCACTTCGCGGATCGTCAGTCCAACACTCTTTCGGAGGCTCCTGAGCCTCTCTCCGGGGTGCGAACTCGAACTCAGTAACCCCATTGAGGCAAATCCTAGTCAGAATGCGTATAACTGTCCAGCTAAATGACTGCTAGTATACGGCAGGTGTCCAATCCGCTACTTATCCAAGGGGTGGTCTGGATTACGGACAGCGAACACTTTTTCCCCACTTCGAGCTTGGTTTGCCCTATGCACGTGTGGTTCTTGCCGGTCGGATATTTCATTGCAGATGAGAACCACACGCACTTCCAACACCGGCAGGCGGAAGGCCTCCGGGATTCGCAGTCATCCGCCGCATAAAGACGCCACCCTTTCTGCGGGACTGACTACAGGAGAGAAGGTTCGCGCAATTCTGGCTCGGAAGCAGATGACCCTGTTCCACGTCTCTCAAGCATCGCGTTCCCTGTTCGGTGGAGAACCGCACTATCATATCCCGCACAACCTCTACTTCGACCTGCGCGACGGGCAATTCGCGCCCAGCATCCACCAGTTCGCCGCACTGAGCGCCGTTTCCGGATACGCAATCACGGATTGGCTGCGCGTTTTCGGGTTCCAATTGGATGATATCCCGCGCTTGCAGCTCCAGCTTCGCTTCCCGCGGACGGTCCTACTGGACTCCAGCGTCTACGACAGAAATGCCCCAATTGACTGGTTCAAGGAACGACGCAAAGCACCGCAACTCACACACATTGTTCCACTTATTCAGCTTCTGGAACCGTCGATTACGGAGCGGGTTGCGAGCCTTCTGAGAATGAACCGGGCGCCCTTCGTCTATGCGAAAGTCGGTCCACAGGATGCTTTCGCCTTCCCGGAGTTGCTTCCGGGCAGTATCGTCCGCGCCGACCTAAGGAATGTGGCAAATGCTCTCGCAGCAGCCGGCCGCGGCGCTTCTCAGGCCCTCTTCCTCGTCGAGCACGCCGGAGGACTCAATTGCTGCCGCTTGCAATCCATTGGACCAGACCGGGTCGCTCTGATCTCCACGGAACACCCCTGTGCCCGTATCGAACTCCAGCTTGGGAGGGAGCTAAAGATCCTGGGAACCATCGACTTGGAAATCCGGGATGTGCGAAAGGCGAGACGGCCGGAAAATCACCGGGCATTTGCTGAATCGAACAACCGAAACAATGGGCCATTCCAGCTACCGGTCTCCGACTTACGCCATCTGCTGCGCCACAACAGGCTGAGAGCCGGCCTATCCTTTCGGCAGGCATCCGGATTGAGCCGCAAGATCGCCGATGAGCTTGGCGATGAGCGATACTACACGGCCGCGGGTTCCCTTTCCGATTACGAAGCCACAAACAAGCCTCCGCGCCATATCCATAAAATCCTCACTCTCTGCACCCTCTACTCGATCGACTTTTGGCAGTTTCTGAAAGGCGCAGGACTCCCCATCGAAAAACTCGGACAAGAAACGATTCCCGACGAACTTGCGGGACGCCCGCAATTCCCCGATATTCCGAGCTACGGACAGCGGCGCAAAAAACCAGGCGAGGGAGTTTTCCTTCGCAATCTTTTGGAACAATTCGAAGAGATTCCGTTCTTTCTCCGCAACTCGCTCCCGGCAATTTCCGGCTTGCCTCACCTTTCCCTGCGGGATGTCTTTTGGGTTGGAGGTGCTAACCGCACCATTCACCCATCCCTTGCAGGAGCGCAATTTCTGATCGTTAACCGCCACACGAAGCAGCCCGCACCCCTGAAATGGGAACAGCCCTCGAAACAGTCTCTGTATCTTCTGACCCGGAGGGACGGATCCTATTTTTGCGGGACGTTCACACGGGAAGGCAAAGCAACGGTGCTGCAACCACTCTCCCAAGACATTTCCGGTCCAAAGACTGCGCACACGCGAGCGGACGCGGAAATCGTCGGGCAAATCGTAACCGTCGTGCGCCGTATTGCAGCCGGAACATGACCGATTCGCGAACAGTCTGGCTTTGCTTCCCCTCTGCATTGCCCCTGTTCCTGTAAGGCTTTTCACTCGCACATGTCGGAATTGCGAACAGTCACTCGCTTTTCTGGCACTATCCCCGGCAATCCGTCTACTTTAGCTCTTCGGAGAAGACTGCTTCCCGTCACTTGGAACCCGTGCGCAATCCTCTTCCAGCCGAACTATTGTGGCTCTATAAAAGAGTCCGGCACCTCTTTGCCTGGCATCTGGCCAGCTTTCTTTGTCTGACCGCGGGGAGCGCCCTTGCTCTTCTCAACCCTCTTGTCCTCATGTGGGTCATCGACCGCGTCTTGCCGGCTCGCAATCTCACCTTCCTCTTCTACGCCGCTGCCCTGATCTTTTTGAGCTATGAAGGCCGCGTTGTGCTCACCGGCTTTGGCAGCTACTTGACCCTTCGCGCCACCCAACGCTCCGCGCTTTCCATGCGCATGGAAGTCCTCAAGCACCTCGATTCTCTATCGGCCGACTACCACGAGAACACTGCCATAGGCACGCGGTTATACCCCTTGCGCGAACCAATCGAGGAGATCGCCTATTTCGGCTCGGACCTATTTCCCACTCTTTTGCGAACGGTTCTCGTTACCGCGTTCACGCTCTCCGCAATGGCTGTCTTGAACCCTCGCTTGACCGTCTTTGTGCTGCCAGCGATTCCGGCGT
>Ga0315268_10008875_pt1 | contig 10468 bp, 10 predicted proteins | sample C1_top_MG_FD_204535 | JGI IMG/M metagenome (GOLD analysis project Ga0315268, IMG submission 204535) | Sediment microbial communities from Yellowstone Lake, YNP, Wyoming, USA - C1_top | ecosystem: Environmental > Aquatic > Freshwater > Lake > Sediment | place: USA: Wyoming | collected 2017-08-01 | reverse complement strand
CGGTATGGTGATACCAGCCAGCTTATGGCCTTCCTCGGCCACAGCTACCAGGTCGCTGACACATATGCCTGCCTGGAAGCACGGAGCCATGGCTTTGAGCGCCGCCTTGAAGTTTTCCCGCGGGAAGAGGGAAAAGTTGATGGGCAGCTGGCCGGTGAGCTTGCGAGGGTCGAAGGTGGTCTGATAGGCCAGCAGCTCTATCTTGTCGATGACGAAGCCTACCTTGTCGCTCACCAGGGCGTTTCCCATCTCTTCCATGCCGAGTTCGGTGACCTGGCGGCCGTCGCGCCGGCTCACCTTGGAGGTAAGGCCGCGTTCGTCCAGCATGCCCAGGTGATAGCGCACGGCGCGCTCGGATAGCTCGATGCCGTACTCGTCCCGCAGCAGGCGCGCGATGACCTTGCTGCCCATGGCCTTGGGCGAATTGGCCAATATGCGCAAAATGGCCATTTTCTCCCGGGCCACCTGGCGGCTCTCGTCCTGAGCTACCTTGCCGTCGATGTCTTTCACAAGAGTCCTCTTTTACATAATCGGCTTGCGCGGCTCGCTGTATTTACTCAAAGAATAGCGTAATGGTATACGTGTTGCAACGGCTCATCGAGATTTCTATTTGCGTTTTACAGGGTTTGACAAATAATATACTATATACTAGTATATAGTATATTGGAAACAAAATCGAGGTATTGAAATGCTGAATAGTAGAGATGTTGCCGGACACTATCGCTATACACAGGGAAAGAATTCCCTTAAGGCGAGAATGAGGCGGATTGAAGGACAGGCTAAAGGTATTGAAAAGATGATTGAGGAGGAGCGCTACTGCATTGACATCGTTCAACAATTAAATGCGCTTTCTTCTGCTGCTGATAGGGTGGCGTTGTTAATACTTCAAAGTCATATAGAAGGTTGTGTCTCTGATGCAATCCGGGAACGGCGAGGGGATGATTATATTAAGGAGCTCATGACTACAATCCGTAAGGCTACGAAACGCTAACCCTACGGTTGTCGTTTTGGGAGAGTAGTATAAACTCGGAGGTCTTTGATGGCTGAAATTCATAGTGACGGCAAGACTCAAAAAATAAGTCTGGATATAAGCGGCATGACCTGCGCCAGTTGTGCGGGCGGGATTGAGTCCACTCTGGCACAGACCCCCGGCATACTGCAGGCCAGAGTCAATTTTGCCGCGTCCAAAGCCGCCATCGAGTATGACCCTCAGAAGATAGACCTGCCCCGGATTGCCAAACTCGTCAAGGAGCTGGGTTACTCCGTGGTGACCAAAAAAAACATTTTCCCAATCGAAGGCCTGCATTGCGCTTCATGCGTGGCCAGCTCAGAGGAAGCCATCATAGGAGTCCCCGGAGTCATTTCCGCCGCCGTCAATCTGGCCTCATCGCGGGCTACCGTGGAGTATGCCGGCGAAATCGACGTGGCCGCCTTGAAACGCGCCGTGTCCGAGGCCGGTTATAAGCTCGGCGCGGAATCCGCCACTATAGAAGATGTCAGCCTCACGGCCGAGCGGGAAATTAAAAGTCTGCGCAGCCGTTTTATTGTAGCGATGACACTTGGCGTTATCATCATGGCTCTGGGGTTTGTGCCAGAGTTTTCTGGCAAAGCCTACCTATTGTGGGCGGTGGCCACCCCTGTGCAGTTCTGGGCAGGCTGGCGCTTTTACAAAGGCATGTGGGCGGCCCTGCGCCACCGCCGCGCCGATATGAACACGCTTATCGCGGTGGGCAGCTCGGCGGCCTACTTTTATAGCGTAGTAGCTGTTCTTTTTCCGCATGCCTTCGTTTCGGGCGTGATCGAGGCCGAGCTTTACTTCGACACCGCGGTTGTGATCATTGCCCTCATACTCCTGGGGCGCTTCCTTGAGGCGCGTGCCAGGGGGAGAACATCGGGGGCCATCAAGAAGCTTATCGGTCTGCGCCCCAGCACGGCCTCCGTCATAAGGAACGGGCAGGAATTCGCTATTCCCGTGGATGACGTACAGGTGGGCGACCTAGTGCTGGTGCGGCCGGGTGAGAAAGTGCCGGTGGACGGGGTAATCCGTCAGGGGTATTCCGCCGTCGATGAATCCATGATAAGCGGTGAAAGCCTGCCGGTGGATAAGAAAGCGGGGGATGAGGTCATCGGCGCCACCATCAACCGCACGGGCAGTTTCCAATTCGAAGCCACCCGGGTGGGCAAGGATACCACACTTTCGCACATCGTGCGCCTGGTGGAAGAGGCCCAGGGCAGCAAGGCGCCCATCCAGCGCCTAGCGGATATCATAGCGGGGTATTTCGTCCCGGCTGTCATTGGCATCGCCCTGATTACTTTTGCCATCTGGTTCTTTTTAGGGCCGGAGCCTAGTCTCAATTATGCTCTGCTCAATTTTGTGGCCGTGCTTATTATCGCCTGTCCGTGCGCGCTGGGTCTGGCAACTCCTACAGCCATAATCGTCGGTACCGGGCTGGGGGCGGAACACGGCATCCTGATACGCAGCGCCGAGACACTGGAAAAGGCGCATCGCATCAAGACTGTCCTGCTGGATAAGACCGGCACTCTGACACTGGGGTCGCCAAAAGTTACCGATACAATTGCTGTCGCTCCCTTCACGCAGGATGAGCTTCTGCAATTGGCAGCCTCGGCGGAAAAATCATCAGAGCATCCGCTGGGCAAGGCCATCGTAGCCGAAGCCGCCGGGAAAAAACTGGCGATGCTTCCCGTCTCTGATTTCAACAGCCTGCCCGGCCTGGGAATAGAAGCGAGGGTCGATGGCAAGAGACTTGAGTTGGGTAACTTGAAGTTGATGCAGGAGAGAAATGTTTCCGTCGCTGGACTGGAGCAGTCTGCCGATCAGCTATGGGGGCAAGGCAAGACAGTCATGTTCCTGGGAACGGATGGATGGTTGTCCGGGCTGCTGGCGCTGTCGGATAGTCTCAAGCCTACCGCTAAAGAAGCAGTCGTGGATATGCACCGGTTGGGACTCGAGGTGGCGATGGTCACCGGCGACAACCACAGGGCAGCGGTTTCAATTGCCAAAGAGGCTGGTATCGACAGGGTACTAGCCGAGATCTTGCCTGAAAATAAGGCGGCTGAAGTTAGAAAACTGCAGGCGGAAGGCAGGGTGGTGGCGATGGTGGGCGACGGCATCAACGACGCCCCGGCCCTGGCCCAGGCGGATGTAGGCATTGCCATCGGCACGGGAACAGACGTCGCCATCGAAACTGCCGATATCACTCTGATGAGCGGCGACCTGCGCGGCATCCCTGCCTCGATTGCCCTGAGCAAGCGCACCATGCGCACCATCCGCCAGAATCTTTTCTGGTCCTTCGCCTATAACGTTATTCTTATTCCGGTGGCCGCTGGAGTGCTTTACCTTGCTTTCGGCAACAACGGCGTACCATCGGGACTACAGTTTTTTCTGGGGAGTTATGGTTTCCTCAACCCCATGTTGGCGGCGGCCGCCATGGCATTGAGTTCGGTTTCTGTCGTCACCAATTCTCTTAGATTACGCCGCTTTGACCCGGGCAAGCCGAAGGGCTAATATAATAAATACATATAATAATCAGGAGGTGGATTAACATGGCTATGGCAATTGATCCGGTCTGTAAAATGAAAGTGGATGAGTCCAAACCGGCAGCAGTATCGGAATACAAGGGCAAGAGGTATTATTTCTGCGCTGTAGGTTGCAAGAAGTCTTTTGACAAAAACCCCGACAAGTATCTTGGCGCGGGTGGCGCCGGCGGCGCTTCCAAAAGCTGCTGTTGCTAGAGCGAAACTGAGCATGGCAGGCCAAGAAGCTATCATCTACAGCCCGGATACCAAACGTCCAAACCGGGTTCCGCCCGGCCAGCACCTGGTAAAAGACTGGCCGGTGTTGCATTACGGCAACGTGCCTCGCATAGACACCGATAAATGGACATTCTCAATTTCTGGGCTGGTTGAGAAAGAGCTGAAACTGAGCCACGATGAATTCGCGGCGCTGCCAAAGCTCAAGGTCTTTTCGGATATTCACTGCGTTACCACCTGGTCCCGTTTGGATAATATGTGGGAAGGCCCCAGTTCTAAAACGGTAGCTGGGCTGGCCAAAGTTAAGTCTGAAGCAAAGTTTGTCATAGTGCAGGGGGCAAGCGGGTTTACCACGAATCTGCCGCTGGCCGATTTTCTGGCCGAAGACGTGCTTTTCACCTTTACGCATGACGGCAAACCACTGACCGCCGAGCACGGCGGTCCGGTAAGGCTGATAGTGCCCAGGCTGTATTTCTGGAAGAGCGCCAAGTGGGCCACGGGTATCGAATTCAGCGCGGAAGACCATCCGGGATTCTGGGAGCGCGCCGGTTATCATAACCACGGAGACCCCTGGACGGAAGAACGCCGCCAGTGGTAGGCGGTACTGGCACTATAGTTACGAAAGGTAGGCTTGGAAACCTCCCTTTATTTTTATACTATCGATAGGCTACTTTTGAGACCCCCGGCATCCTCCAGCCCATATTCATGAATGTGATGATATTGTAACTTTTCCCTGGTTCCATTTTATGATTATTTTACTCCTGAGAGCTATCATAGTGAATGAAGTGTGGCCAGTATTATTGGCTGGTCATTCAAAAGCATGAGTTGGAGGTGTGAAATCGCTAAATTAAAGATTTCTCAAATGGACCAGTTGGCCGACGGTCAGATGAAAATGGTGTCCGCCGATGGCAAAGAAATTCTACTGGCGCGCGTCGGCAACAATATATATGCCACGCAAACCGCTGCCCGCATATGGGTGGGAATCTGGCTCATGGGACGCTTACGGGAACGACGGTAACCTGCCCGCGCCACCATTCCCAATATGACCTGCGTGACGGGAGTGTGCTACGCTGGACCAACTGGCCAGGAGTCGTACTCTTTTTTGCTAAAATAGTGCGGCCTCCGCGTTCGCTCAAAACATATCCTTTGACGATTGAAGGCGGAAATATTTACATCGAGACTTAAAAAGGAGAAATGTAATGACATACGCGGCTAAAGACTATTCCAGGTTAACCGGGATGGCGGGTTTCAGCGACACGTTACTTACAAATCACTTCACGCTGTACCAGGGATATGTGACTAATACCAACAAAGTGATGGATGCGCTGGCCGGCATGCTCAAAGACGATCAAACTGCCACTCCGCAGTATGCAGAACTCAAGCGGCGGCTGGGCTGGGAATTCAACGGCATGCGCCTGCACGAGCTTTATTTCGAAAATCTGGGCGGTAACTCGATGCTGGACAAATCTGGCAAGCTGGCCGCGAAACTCACTGGCGAGTTTGGAAGTCTGGAGGCCTGGGAGAAGGATTTCAGGGCTACCGGTTCCATGCGCGGCATCGGCTGGGCCATTTTATATCAGGACAATCTGTCCGGCAGGCTTTTCAACCAGTGGATTAACGAGCATGATGGTGGGCATCCGGCAGGCTGCTTCCCTATTCTTGTGATGGACGTCTTCGAACATGCCTTTATGCTGGACTATGGCCTTAAGCGTGCTGCGTACATAGATGCCTTTTTTAAGAATATCAATTGGGCATCGGTCGAGGGGCGACTAAAATAATCTGATACGACCTAAAATGTGCCTGAAACTATTGACTTTAGCTTCTTGGATAGCTATGCTTTTGATAAGTATTGGTAAGGAGGAAAACCATGCAGGGTTATTGTGTAAAATGCCGCACCAAGAGAGAGATAAAAGGTGCTAAAGCCATCACTATGAAGAACGGACGCCCGGCCACCCAAGGCGTATGCCCGGTGTGCAGCACAAAAATGTTTAAGATCGGCAAATAGCCGCATCGCAGCAAAACATTTATCCTCTCCGTAAGTCGGTTGGACGATCGGGAGCAGCGCAAGAATCCATTATTGTTTTTATACTAATGGATAGTGTAAAGCTGTTATTTTATGAATGCCACCAGAGCAGCTGATGCCGCGGAAGTAATGAAAAGGTTGGAGAGGGTTTATCCGCACGCGCGGATAGCCCTCAACTTTTCCAATCCGCTGGAGCTCTTGGTCGCCACTATTCTTTCCGCTCAAAGCACGGACATTGGCGTGAACAAGGTCACTCCCGCTCTCTTTGCCCGATATAAGACGGCTGCTGACTATGCCAATGCGGATGTCTCGGAGCTGGAGAGCTTGATCAAATCCACTGGGTTCTACCACAATAAATCTAAGAGCATCATGGGAGCCGCCAGCGTATTAGTCAGGGACTTCAAAGGCAAAGTCCCGAAGACAATGGCAGATATAATCACTTTACCGGGCGTAGCGCGCAAGACGGGCAATGTGGTGCTTTTCAACGCCTATGATGTAACCGAAGGTATAGCGGTCGATACGCATGTCATCCGGCTTTCCAACAGGCTGGGGCTGAGCCATGAAAAAGACCCTGTTAAGATAGAGCAGGACCTGATGAAGCAGGTGCCCAAGGGAAAATGGGGGCCATTCGCATACCTGTTGATTGACCACGGCAGGACAGTTTGCATCGCCCGCAAGCCAAAGTGCGATGTCTGCGTTTTGAACGATATTTGCCCGTCGGCGTTTAAGATTTGAGGTTTATTAGGTTAAATCAGGAATTACGAACAGTCGCTCTGCATTGGCTGAAGTAAGAGCGGCGACTCCTTCCAGGCTCATCCCTTTAATATTGGCTAATTCTTTTGCAGTTTCCACCACATAGGCCGGTTCGTTGCGTTGTCCCTGGCGACTCTGAGGAGGCAAGAACGGGCAATCAGTCTCAATCAACAACCTGTCCAGCGGTAGTTGTTTAACCACCTCACGGAAAGTCCTGGAAGACGGATAACCGATGTAAGCACCAAGCGAAATGTAGAATCCCAGCTGGAGGTATTTTTTTGCCAGTTTGAGACTCCCGTTAAAACAGTGGATAACTCCCGGAGGTCTGGAGGACGAGCTGTGCTTTGCCCGCCACTCGGTAAGGATTGTAATCGTCTCCTGTTCAGCCTGGCGGCAATGGATAATAACAGGCAGGTTTGCCTCATCGGCCAGAGCCAGTTGCAATTTTAGCGCCTTGATTTGTTGCTCGTGCGGGGCGTAATCGCGATAAAAATCCAGTCCGATTTCGCCGATGGCTACAACCGCTGACTTGCGTGCGAGGTCGGCAAGAGTGCCGATTTCATTTTCAGAGATGTTTTTAACCTCTTGTGGATGTATACCGACGGCAGCCAGAATGACAGGATATCGCTGCGCCGTCTCGATGGCTTTTTGGCTTGAGGCGAGGTCGATGCCCACATTGATGACACGGGTTACCCCCGCTTCTGACGCTCGCCCGATTACTTCGTCGCGGTCGGCATCGAAGCGGGACATATCTAGGTGCGCATGGCTGTCTATCAGCCGTATGGCTTTCTGTGGCGCTAATTCAGGCATGTCTAGGGTAGCAAGAGGCGCGAGCCAAATTCAGTTGCTCTGGTTATCAAGGCCGGAACAATTCCCAGTACGACTATTCCGATGCAGGCGATAATGAGCGACAGCTTAGGAGCGGGGGAAGAAGAGACACTCTCATCCCCGGCGGGGGCATCCATCCACATGGTTTTCACAATGCGCAGGTAGTAATAGGCAGAAATGACGCTGTTTATGACGGCTATTATCACCAGCCAGACGAGGCCGCTGCGCGCCGCTTGGCTGAAAACATAAAACTTGGCGATAAATCCGGCCATAGGCGGCAGTCCCATCAGCGAAAGAAGCCCGATGGTGAGGGCGACCGCCAGCAGCGGCGAGCGCTTGGCCAGCCCGGCATAACCCTCGATGAGGTCGCTGTTAATCCTGTGTGAAGTTATGATAACCGCTGCAAAAACCGCTATTTCGGCCAGGGCGAAAGCCAGAATGTAAAACAGCAAACTGCTTTGAATCGTATTGTCGGCTGCCGCCGTCATCCCCAGGCTGGCCAGCGCGATGAGCATGTAGCCGCTTTGCGCAATGGAGGAATATGCCAGCAGGCGTTTGATATTGGCCTGAGGTATGGCCAGCAGGTTGCCCAGAGTCATGGTGAGCGCACTGATTACAGCCAGAGCCATGCCCCAGTTCTGGCTGAGAGCTGTCGGCTGAATAAAGCCGGTGAGCAGGAAGCGCAGCAAAACTGCGAAGCCGGCAATCTTGCTGGCCGTAGAAAGGTAAAGGGTAATCGGAGTGGGCGCACCCTCGTACACGTCCGGCGCCCACATGTGGAACGGCACGGAGGCGATTTTGAAACTGAATCCGGTACCCACCAGTACCAGCCCGAAAATCAGGCCGGCACTGCCGGCTGTGCCCGCCGGGATATTCGAGACGGCCTGGGCTATCTCGGCGAGGCGCGTCGAGCCGCTGAAACCGAAGACCATCGCCAGCCCGTATAAAAGAACGGCCGAATTGACGGCTCCGAGCAGGAGATATTTCAGGGACGATTCGCTGGCTTTGCCGTCCTTGAGAAAGCCAACCAGGGCGTAAAAGGAAACGGCGGTCAGCTCGACGGATAACAGTATGGATATCATATCCGTAGCGGCCGCGGTCAGCATGGCTCCGAGGGCGGCCGTAAGTATAAGCGCGTGGAATTCACCGTGGAAATCGCGCATCCGGCTGACATAATCCGCGGAAGCCAGAATAACCAGGAACGCCAGACCGAGGAACAATGACGCGAAGAATATGGCGTAGTTATCCAGAGCGAACAAGCCGTTTCCGATGGCCCGAGAGTTTTTACCCATAAGGGAAAGGGCCAGTACCACCGAGACGCCGATGCCTGTCAGGCTGACTATCGTAACGGCCCCTTTGCGTTTAAAAAGTAGGTCCGTGACAATTGCAGCCACGGCGGTGATTGCCAGGCAGATTTCGGGTCTCAATAAATCCAGATTCAATGAAAGCTCCTCTAACCGCCCAGTAATTTAATAACGCCTGCAGCGCTATTCTGAATTATCGAAGTGAGGCTGGAAGGATATATGCCGATAAAAAATATAAGTACAATGAATATTCCGCAATAGAATTTTTGCAGTTTATCCGCGTCTTTTGTCTCGTTGAACACGGGCAATACGGGACCAAAGAAAACGCGCTGGATGAGCCATAATATATAGGCCGCCGCCAGCAATACGCCCAGGAGGGCTACAAGAACAAAGATCTTGACCCCGCTGACTTCAGTGCTGGTGAAACTGCCCAGGAAGGTGGTAAACTCGGCTGCAAAGCCGCTGGTAGCAGGTAGTCCCAGGGCTCCCAGCCCGCCCAGGATGAAGAAAGTAGAGGCTGCCGGCATCTGGCGCGCCAAGCCGCCCATCTTGGAGATGTCGCGTTCGTGCGTGTTGTGCATGATGATTCCCGCCACGGCGAAGAGCAGGCCGGTAATAAGCCCGTGACTGACCATTTGCAGGCTGGCACCTACCAGGCTCGTCTGGCTCAGCGCGAAGATGCCCAGCAGTACAAACCCCATGTGGCTGACGCTGCTATAAGCAATGAGGCGCTTGAGGTCGGTCTGACGCAGGGTGATAGCACCGCCATAGACCACTCCAATGACGGCCAGCCCCAGCATAATAGGGGCATACTGCTGGGCAACCGGCGGGAAGATGCTGACCAGCCGTATCATGCCGTAACCCCCCATTTTAATGAGGGCGCCGGCCAGGAATACACTGGCGGCGGTAGGGGCGTCGGTGTGGGCGTCGGGCAACCAGGTATGCAGCGGGACGACGGGCAACTTGACGGCAAAACCGGCCAGCAGCAGGAAGAAGATGGGGGCGGCGGGCAGTATGGATTGCGACACGGCGTATCCGTTGTTCGCCAGCGCTGCCATATCCAGGCTGCCGGTGGCATAATACAGGCTCACTATTCCGGCCAGCATAAAGGCGCTGCCGGCTAGCGTGTATATGACGTATTTGGTAGCGGAGTACTGCTTGCGCCCGCTGCCCCATATCGAGATAAGAAAATACATGGGGATGACCTCTATCTCCCAGAAGACGAAGAAGAGAAGCAGGTCCAGCGAGCTGAAAACTCCCAGTATGCTGCTCTCCAGAACCAGCAGCCAGATAAAGAATTCCCTGGTGCGGTTTTCCACCTTCCACGATATAAGAACGGCAACGAGCCCCAGGAAAGCAGTCAATACCACCATCGGCAGGCTGATGCCATCCACCCCGAGATGATAATGAGCGTTAATAGCAGGTATCCAGGAATATACCTCTTCAAACTGTATGCCGTTCGCCCCGCGGTCAAAGCGGAAAAGCAGGAACAGAGTCAGAACCAGCACGGAAAGCGTGGCTATCAGCGACAAATATTTGAGCGCTTTTGACGAGATACGTGGAATCAAGGCTATCGCTAGGACTCCCACGAGAGGCAGGAAAATTATTATCGATAATAAGTTTGAGTTCATTACGCGAGTTAACCTCTGACCAGCGCTACAAGCACTATAATTACGATTCCCAGAATAGAAATTATGCCATATAACTGAAGCTGTCCGGTCTGGAGACGCCGTACCATTTTGCCGGCTCTGACGGTTATGAAGGCAATGCCGTTAGCCGCGCCATCTAC
>Ga0315268_10008874_pt1 | contig 10468 bp, 7 predicted proteins | sample C1_top_MG_FD_204535 | JGI IMG/M metagenome (GOLD analysis project Ga0315268, IMG submission 204535) | Sediment microbial communities from Yellowstone Lake, YNP, Wyoming, USA - C1_top | ecosystem: Environmental > Aquatic > Freshwater > Lake > Sediment | place: USA: Wyoming | collected 2017-08-01 | reverse complement strand
TGTCCAGAAAATGCGTGCGGAAGTACTGCCCGAAACCGCGCGGGGCGGCGAACAGGGCCAGCATGGCGATGGTTGAGATCAGGGTGTGCTCCGTACGACCGGTTCAGGCAAGGATCGAAACGATTGTACCCGAAACCGGCTGTGGATCGCCGTCTTCGGATCGATTGTGTAGCGGCGGAATTCATTCCGTGTGTAGCGGCGGAATTTATTCCGCCGCCGGCGGATTGAAATCCGCCGCTACACAATCCGGCGACCAGGAATTCACATCGCAGACGGGTCGAAGATTCGTGCCGAGGTGCAGCTCCTGAACTGCCCCACCCTGGCCAACAACGGGCCGGGACGGGGCACCCGGCGCCTGCCCCATATCAAAGCGGGCCAGGGAATCCACTCCGTTTGACTTGGCCGCTGGCACTTCCTATCATGCTGGCGCCCAGGCGTGAACTCCACTTCGGAGGCAAGCTGTGGCCTCTTCTCTCGTTCCCCTGTTCCGGCCGTCGCGCATCGCCATGATCGGCGCGTCCGCCAACCCGGAAAAACTCAGCTTCCAGATTTTCCGCAACCTGAAGGAAGCCGGCTTCGACGGGGAAATTTTGCCGGTAAATCCGAAGGGCGAGCCCGTGCTCGGTATCCCGTCGCTGAAATCGGCGGCGGAAGTGCCCGAAGGCACCGACCTGGCGGTGGTGATGATTCCCGCCAAGCTGGTGCCCGCAGCCATCCTGCAACTGGGCGAGCGCAAGGTGAAGTCGGCGGTGGTGATCACCGGCGGCTTCGCCGAGTCCGGCGAGGAGGGCGCCGCGCTGCAACGCGAGCTGGCCAAAAACGCCGCCCAGTGCGGCATTCGGGTGATCGGTCCGAACTGCCAGGGAGTGAACTATCCCTACCACGGTTTGTGCGCGTCGTGGCCGCTGGTCACCCGCCGCGGCGACATGGCCATCATCTCGCAGAGCGGCACCGTGGGCGCGGCGCTGATCGACTGGGCCTCGCAGGACCACCTTGGATTTTCCGCCTTCGTCAGCCTGGGCAATCGCGCCGACGTGGACGAGGCCGACCTGATCTCCTTCTTCGGCGAAGACCTCAACACCAAGGTGATCGCGCTTTACATCGAGGGCGTGAAGGACGCGCCCAAGTTCCTGCAGGCGGTAAAGTCGTGCCGCAAGCCCATCGTCATTCTCAAAGCGGGCCGCACCGTGCAGGGCCGCAAGGCCGCCGAGTCGCACACCCGCTCGCTGGCCGGCCGCGATGAAATTTACGACGCCGTGTTCCGCCAGCACCGCATCCATCGCGCCTACACGCTGGAGGAACTCTACGATTACGCCAAGGCGCTGGCCTACGTGGCGCCGCCCGAGGGCCGCCGCACCCTGATCGTCACCAGTTCCGGCGGCTCGGCCATCCTCGCTACCGACGTGCTGGAAGAAGAGGGCTACCAGCTCACGCCGGTGCCGCCCGAACTTGCCAAACAATTGCGCGAGTTTTTGCCGGCGCATTGTCCCATCGGCAATCCGGTTGACCTCACCGGCGACGCCACCGCGGCGTGGTACGGCAAGGTGCTGGAGCTTTCCCGGCCGCACTATGACCTGGTGATGACCATCTTCGGCGACCCGATCGCCGGCGCCAGTGAGGTCATTCGCCCCGGCCAGTTGGTGGCCTATCTCGGCGGCGCCGAGGTGGAGCGCGCCGAGAGCGCCCGCATGCATGAGAAGAAAATCGCCGTCTTTCCCACGCCCGAGCGCGCGGTAAAAGCGCTGGCCTGCCACACGCGGTTTCAGCCGAAGCCGGCGCCACCAGCCGCGGCGGGTGGCCCACCCTTGTCGCGCCCGGGGTTGGCGCTACAGGGTGGGGAAGAGTGGGCAATTTCCTCTCCCGCCGACTCGCTCTCCTTCCTCTTGCGCGCCGGCTTTCCCGTCACCCCGTTCGCCGCCGCTGCCAGCGAGGACGAAGCCGTCGAAGCCGCGCGCCGCCTCGGTTTCCCGGTCGCCCTGAAGATGAATTCCCCCGACGTCACCCACAAGAGCGACGTCGGGGGCGTGGTGCTCGGCGTTGCCGATGCGGCCGGCGTGCGCAGCGCCTTCCGCAAGTTCCGCGACATCGAGCAGGCCGGCGGGTTCCGTGCCGGCGGCGCGCTGCTCTGCGCCATGGCCCAGCCCGGCCGCGAGATCATCATCGGCGTCAGCCGCGACCCTCAGTTCGGGCACGCCGTCATGTTCGGCATGGGCGGCACCCTGGTCGAGGTGCTCAAGGACGTTTCCTTCCGCATGGTTCCGCTCTCGGAGACCGACGCGGCCGAGATGATCGGCGAGCTGCGGCTGTCGCGCGTGCTGGCCGGCGTGCGCGGCGGCAAACCCGCCGACGTGGATGCCATTAAGCAGTTGTTGCTCGCGGTATCACGCCTGGTGGAAGAGAACTCACAGATCGAGGAACTCGACCTCAACCCGGTGTTCGTGTATGAGAAAGGCCTGATGGTGGCCGACGCGCGCGTGGCGCTGACCTCCGCCAGCGCCGGGCAGGCTCAAGGCGCAAGGCCCTAGGGAAGCTCTGATCAAGTACGTCGCCGGTCCCTCAGCGGCTGAAGCCGCGCTCATTTTGCTGCGTTTGCGGACGGCCTGAAGGCCGTCCCCTTCAAGGAAGCGCAGTTAATCAGAGCTTCCCTAGGCGCAAGGCTGCCCTCATAAGTCCCGAAGGGACGACCGCTAGTAGCCCAGCACGGCAGTGCTGGGTTCGCGGACAAATCTGAACTGAGAGTCCCGTAGGGACGCCCCGAATTCAGCCCGGCGCCTAAAGCCCGCCGCCTACTTCAAATGCTTCAGCATTTCCTTGAACGCGGCGGTGCCGGAGTTGTGCAGCAGTTCGTAGATGATCATTTCGGTAGTCGAGATCACGGCGCCGGCGGTTTCCATGCGCCGCAACCCGATCTTCCAGTTCCATTCCGCGCGCGAGCTGACCGCGTCCGATGCCACGTGCACCAGGTATCCGTTTCTCAGCGCGTTCAGCACCGTCTGCGTGACGCAGATGTGGGTTTCCATGCCGCAGACCAGCAGCGTGTTGCGGTCGCGGGGCAGCGCCTTGATGGCCGAGCAGAACTGGTCGCTGCCGAAGCAGTTGAATTCCAGCTTGTCGAAGGCGGCGGCGGGCAGCAGGGAAGCGATCTCCGGCACCACCGGCCCCAGGCCCTTAGTGTACTGCGTGGCGGCCAGCACCGGCAGCTTCAGGATGTGCGCCAGGCGGAGCAGCAGTTGCGCGTTGCGGATGAGCCGCTGTTTTTCGAAGATCGGCGGCAGCAGCTTTTCCTGGATGTCAATCACCAGCAGCGAGCACTGTTCCGCCTGCAGCGCTTGCCGCGCCACTTCGCCGCGGTCCTGCGCCGGGATGAAGTCGAGTTGCGTCGCCATGATTGCTCCTTGGTGCGAAGCCTAAACCTGTATTGTACCGCCCGGCGGCGGATGGTTCCCATTTGCGGACTGCGGGCACACCCGCGCAACCGAACTCCACCGCAACTTGAGCGGCATCTCCGGGTTTAGCTGCCGCAGGAACTCACAATTTCTCTGGCCGTGGAGAAAATCATGAAGAGAATGTTTCCCGGCGTAGTTGTTGCTTGTGCGCTCGCCCTGCTGCTGGCCTCCTGCAGCGGCGGCGGCAGTCAACCGGCGGCGACGTCCACCGCGACCCAGCCGACCGTCGCCCCCGCCACGGTGTACATCACCGGCAGCGACGCTCCCTTGCCCTCGGTGCTGGCCTTCCAGATCACCATCAATTCCCTGAGCTTGTCCGACGGCGCCAACACGGTGCAGTTGCTGAGCGAACCGACCACGCTGGAGTTTTCCCGCCTGCTCGGGTTGCGCGCCCTGCTGGCGCTGGGCTCGGTGAATCCCGGCGCCTACACCAGCGTAACGGTCAGCCTGGCGTCGCCGGTGATTTCCTACCTCGACCTGAGCACCACCCCGGCGTCGGTGGGCACCATCAACGGCACCCTGACCAGCAGCACGATCACCAAGAACCTGCCGGTCCCGCTGACGGTGGCCAGCAACGGCCTGGGCGGGCTGCATTTCCATTTCGACCTGCGTGATTCCCTGGCCGTGGACGGGGCGGGCAATATCACCGGCTCCGTGAACCCGCACATCGGCATCCGCGCCCTTCAGGTTGACGACGACGACGCGCAAATCGACGAGCTGCACGGCGGGCTGGTGTCCACCAACACCGCCGACAATTCCTTCGTCATCCAGCGCAGCAACGGGCGGCAGTTGACCATCCGCGTCAACAGCCAGACGCAGTGGGACGGCACCACCGGCCTGGCCGCCATGGCCACGCCCGCCATCATCGAGGTCTCGGGCAAGATCCAGGCCGACGGCAGCCTGCTGGCGGACCACGTTGAGCTGACCACCAGCGACAGGAATTTTCTCGCCGGCCTGGTGCTGGATGCCGCCCCGGCCAGCGGAGCGGCCAGCAGCCTGACCCTGCTGGTCCGCGAAGAGATGCCGCCGGTCACCGGCATGCCCGTGGGCTTCCCGGCCAAGGTGAATATCGGCGCCACCACCGTTTTCAACATTTATAGATTCGGCTTGCCGGTAGACCAGCTTCTGTTCAACAGCTCGGAACTGGTGCGCGGGCAGCGCATCGCCATTGGCGGCGTGGCCGACACCACGGTCAATCCTCCGGTAATGAATGCGCGGCGCATCCTGCTCCACCGCCAGGGCCTGGACGGCAGCCTGAACCCGGGCTCGGTGGTGATAACGTCGGGCAATAACGGCAGCTTCACGCTGGTGGCCAACGGCTTCTTCGGCTACTTGTTCGGCGCGCCGCTGAAGGTGATGACCTCCAGCATGACCAGATTCATCAACGTCAGCGGGCTGTCGGCCCTGGACAACGGCACCGCGGTTCCGCTGCGCGTAGTCGGCCTGCTGCTGAAGGACAGCGGCGGCAACCCCGTGCTGGTGGCGGGCGCCGTGATCGCCAATCCCGAGCAGTGAGGCTGGTAGTGAGGCTGGTCAGGATAGGGTTGCGGGCCCTCGATGTTTCTTGGGGGCTTGTGGGCTGCAAGCGAACCTGGCGCGGGTCTCGGACCCGCGCCGCGTTTCGCCATTTGACCGTATTCCCGGCGCCACCTAAAATTAGAGGGTGCCCCACATCTGCCCGGTTTTGGCAGATGTGGGTTCACCCGCTGCCCCCTCGTTCAATGGTAGGACAGCTGACTCTGGATCAGCATATCGGGGTTCGAATCCCTGGGGGGCAGCCAGATGATTTCATGCGGCTTTCCTGACTTTGTTCTTCTGACCGGTCCTGCCGTGTCAACATAGAGTTGACGACCGGGTTAACTTTGTCCCCCTCCGACTTCTAATCGCGCCCTGTGGCCTTTGGGAGTGGGACCAGGTTGACATCTAAGCCAAGAAACTCTTCTGGCGACGGCGTGTGTAGCAACTTCGACGGAAGCTCACGGTCGAGCTCTTCCAGCGTCCACCGCCCTTTGCCATGTAATTCATGCACTACCGTCGGCATCGATACCACCATGATGCGATTGCTGATGACCTGGAACACCTGTGAATTCGCCGGGCAGTTCTCTTCTGCCAGCCAAGCTATCAGAGGTGACACGTTGGCCGGGTCCCCGGGATCGAATTGCTTCTCATCTTTTGGCTTATCCAAGTACTGCTCCGTCCCGGGAACATTCATGGTCATGCGGGTGCGCGCCGAAGGAGACACGGCATTGGAGCGGACACCGAGTTTCCCCGCCTCAATGGCGATTACCCGCGACAGCGCAATAATGCCCAGTTTGGCGGCGCAGTAATTCGCCTGCCCATAGTTGCCGGTGAACCCCACTACTGACGTGGTGTGGATCAGAGATGCTTTAACCTTTACGCCCGCCTTCGCACGCTCTTTCCAGTACGCGACGGCATGGCGACTCATTGCGGCGTGCCCTTTCAGATGGACACGAATCACCTGGTCCCACTCGCTCTCGGACATGTTGGCCAGACTGCGATCACGCAGGAACCCCGCGTTGTTGACCAGCACATGCAGGTCGCCGAACGTCTTGACCGCGAATTCGATTGACTCCTGCGCTTGCTTCCAATCCGCGACGTCGTGTCCGCTGGCTATTGCACGCCCACCCCGCTCGACAATTTCGCGCACTACCTGCTGCGCCGGAGTATTGTCCGCGCCTGCGCCGCTCAGGTCCACACCCAAGTCATTTACCACCACGCTTGCGCCCTGCTGCGCCAGACATAACGCATGCTCGCGCCCCAGCCCGCGTCCCGCTCCGGTAACGATCGCCACTCTTCCCTGCAGTCTTGTCATCACTTTCCTTCCCCCGATACCGGCACGAAGAACGGCAGTGGCGGATCCCCATTGCGATCCTTCCCAGTCAGCCGGACGCGAGCTCCGACGCCACGCTTGCCGTTCACCAGATTGATCAGCATGCGTCGGCCCTCGTCGAGTTGCAAGATGGCAACAACATAAAGTGGTGAAAACTCGCGCACGATTTGCCGTCGCACCGTAGTCAGCGAGTACACCCTTGCGGTGCCCGCGACCTCCGGCTCGCCAGAATGGTTCGCTGATCGGATTCGGGCGATACATTCGTACTGCTTTCAGTCGTGAGCTAGCAAATTCCGATTCCGTGTGCCACCGCAATTTCTTACTTCCCTCGTTGAGGATATCTTCTCGCGTGCACAGTTCGGGTCACCGTGCGCACAATGAGCGTGGAGTATACCACCGTCGTCACTTGTTTACGAACGTTCACCACGGCTTACAGTAAACCGCTGAAGCCCGAGCCTGGAGGCGGACGGCGAAACGGCGATGGCCTGAAAAAGCGAGCATACAGGCTCGCTTCCCGGCGTCTTGGCGAACCTTCTGAAAAGCTGCTTTCGCTTACCGGGTTGCACGTGAGCCGAATTTCAAAACCCAAAGATTACTCTTGACAATGTGAACGCTGGTTAAACTAGACTTGCACGCGTCCGAACAATGTCGGCGGTGTCAGGTCTTCTGCGGGATGGATAGCGTCCACGTTAGCGACTTCGGCGCGCTGATAACAGCCGGAATATTCAGGTAGCTCTCACTGACGCGCGGCGGGCCGATGCAGTTGGCCTCGTCGGCAAAGCGCACGTGCAGCGAATTGCGATCGGCCTCCCTGTAGATGGCGACCGTGCGGATGCCCAGCTCCTTGCAGGCGCAGACGACCCGCAGCGCGATTTCCCCGCGATCCGCTATGAGAATTCTATTGAACAAGTTTCAGTTTCAGATGCAGTCTGTCAGTCTGTCAGCCAGAATTGAGCTGGCGACGGACCGAGAGACTGATAGACCGAGCGACTGACTGACTTCATTTCGGTCGAATCGCGAACAGCGGCTGGCCGTACTCGATCGGCTGCGCGTTGGCTACGTATTTCTTGACGATCTCGCCGGCATAGTCGGATTCGATCTCGTTCATCAGCTTCATGGCCTCGATGATGCACAGCACCTGGCCGGTACTGACGGTGTCGCCGACCTTGACGAACGGCGGTGCACCGGGCGCGGGCCCCTCGTAGAAGGTGCCGACAATGGGCGAGCGGATGATATGCAGGCCGGTTTCCTCGGCGGCATCGGAGGGGGCCAACGCAGCAGGCGCAGGCGCCGCTGCCGGTCCTGGCACGGCAGTTGGCGCCGGCACGGGCGGCATGGCGACATAGCGCATCTCCGGGAGGGCGCCGTGCATGTCGGCGGCGGTACGCCGGACGCGCACCTTGACGTCGCCGCGCTCCAGTTCGAACTCGACAATTTCCTTCTCGACTAAGAACTCAATCAGGTCTTCGATTTCTTTTTGGTTCATGTGGGTCGATCACAGCTCCATCAGTTCCTGTGGCGCCGGGGTAAGGGTTCGGCTCCGTACACGCGTCGCTTGGCCGCGAATATCTTCCCGCGTGCACAGTTCAGGTGACGTCTGCGCAATAGGCGCGGAGTATAGCATCATCGCCGTCAACGTTAACCATGGCTTACTATTAAACCGCTGAAGCCGAGCCCGGAGCCTCTCGTTATGCAAATGAGGGCGGACAACGAAACGGCGATGGCCCGAAAACGCGAGCGTAGGCCGTATTCCCAGCGTCCTGGCCTTTCTTAAAAGCTGATTTCGCTTACCGGGTAACGCGCGGGCTGAATCACGCAGGTCCGTGACGACTCCAAATATTTGTCTTGACACGTGAACGTATGTTAACTAAACTGCGCGAAATTTCCCCGGCGGGGGTTTACTGTTATGCGGTTCACCACTGCTCTGAAGCTCGCGTTTGTCGCCACGATATCGCTCCTTCTCTTGGCGGAAAATCTTGCCCTTGGTCAGACGACAACCACCGGCGCCATCACGGGTGCGGTTGAAGACCCTCAGCATCGAATCGTGGTGGGCGCGAAAGTCACGGCGACCCACCGCGGCACTAACGAGGCGCATTCCGTGCTCACGAACCAAATGGGAGACTACCTCATCCCTCTTCTGCCTGTGGGCGAGTACAAGTTGGAGATTGCGCAGCCCGGATTTGCCAACTATGTCGTGCCCAAGGTAATAGTGCGCGTTACCGAGAAGGCGAGGGTCGATGTTGCCCTCGCCGTCCAGGAAGTCAACGTGACGGTCAATGTGAGTGGCCAGGGCGAAATGGTCCAGCATGATTCTTCAGCGGGCAACGTCATAAGTCAGGAAAGAATTGTCGGGCTGCCGCTTGCCACGCGCAACTATACGCAGCTGATGGTGCTTTCCCCGGGAGTTGCCGCCGATGTCCCCAATGCCGTTGCGCTTGGTCTGAACAGCGTGGAGTTCTCCGCACAGGGCGGGCGGAAGACCGACAATTCTGTGCAGATCAATGGCATCAACGCCATGAATTCCTATACCAACACTGTCGGGAGCTACTTCGGCGGCCAAGGGGTCGCCGTACCGGCGGCCGATTCTATCGAGGAGTTCAAGGTCCAGACTGCCCAGTACGGCGCGACGACGGCAGGAGGCGGCGGTGCCGCCGTGGCCGTGATCACCAAGAGCGGAACCAACCAGGTGCGCGGCTCAGTGTACGAGTACTTCCGAAATGATGCTCTGAACGCGAACGAGTACTTCTTGAAGAGCAATAATCAACCCAGGCCCGTGCTGAAGCAAAACCAATTCGGGTTCAGCCTGGGCGCGCCCATTCAAAAGGACAAGTTTTTCATTTTCGGCGCGTACCAAGGTACGCGTCAGACTAACGGTGAAGCTCCGGGAACCCACTCGACGGTTTTTTTGCCGCCTCAGCTTACCGATAATCGTTCCGCCTCCGCCCTGGGGGCGGCATTTGGCGGCCAGAAAGGATTCCAGGCGTTTGCTCCGGGCGGTCTCGGGGTAGCCGTTGCCCCCAACGGCTCCAATATCAATCCGGTTGCCTTGGCGATACTGAACCTCAAGCTCCCTGACGGCCAGTATGTGCTCCCGACGCCGCACAGCGCGAACGGTTCGGTGGAGATCGATATTCCCGGCACATTCAGTGAGAACCAGTTCACCTTAAATCTGGATCGAGACCTGGGGAACTGGGGCAAACTATCCAGCAGGTATTTTTACGCGAGCTCGTTGAGCAGCATTCCTTTTTACAGGGACTCGCTGCCGGGGTTTGGCTCGCGCGCACCGGCCCGAAACCACAATTTCTCGCTGGGTTACACGAAATTCCTGAACACGACGATGACGAATGTCGTCCGGCTCGGCTACACGCGGTCCGTGAACCATACGATTCCGAGCGACCCGTTTACGACGGCACAAGTTGGTATGACGCCGCCGCCACAAGTCACGAAGCTTCCGCAGGTGTCAGTGGTTGGTGCGTGGTCGATGGGCAGAGGAAGTGTAAATGAGACGGGTATCTTCACCGACACGTACGACGTGGGGGACACGCTGTCCTTTCTGAAGGGCCGTCATTTCATCCAAGTGGGCGGCCAGGTCGAACACGTTCGCGGCGATTTCCAGTTTAGGAACTTTGATGGTGGGTTTGTTTACATGCTCGATTTTCCCAGCTTCCTGCTTGGGCAAGCGGCGGGTGCGAATGGGTTTATATTCAGCCATGTCGCCATCAATGCGGCTTTTAGCGGCGATTTCAGCCGAGATGACCGAATCAACAATTTTGCCTGGTTCGTCCAGGACGACATCCGTGTGAATTCGCGCCTGAACCTCAATCTCGGTTTACGATACGACCACTTCGGCGGTTTCCAGGATGCACGGCATAGGAACGCCGATTTTGATTTCACGTTGGCGAATACCGACATCCCCGCCGGGGCCACGACGAACTCTGGCCACGTCATAGGACCCGGCTTCCCGGGCACCGTGCCCTCGGATGTGCACGTGGCCGAGGATGGGACTCTTCGCACCAACAAGAATCTTAAGGACTTCCAACCGCGCATCGGCTTTGCCCTCCAGCCCCTCGCCAGCTCTAAGAATCTGGTCGTTCGTGGCGGCTATGGGATCTTCTACACCAACAGGGCGGGGATTAGCGTCTTTATGCATGGAGCAGGCTACCCCTACAAT
>Ga0315268_10008873_pt1 | contig 10469 bp, 9 predicted proteins | sample C1_top_MG_FD_204535 | JGI IMG/M metagenome (GOLD analysis project Ga0315268, IMG submission 204535) | Sediment microbial communities from Yellowstone Lake, YNP, Wyoming, USA - C1_top | ecosystem: Environmental > Aquatic > Freshwater > Lake > Sediment | place: USA: Wyoming | collected 2017-08-01 | reverse complement strand
GATGTAGAAGCTGGTGTGCGCGACGCGGTCCATCAGCTGGAGGATGGACGCGGCTTCCAGGGGCGGGAAGGCGAGCAGCAGCAGGACCGACGCGACGAACTGGGACCAGACGAACACCGGCATGCGCAGCAGGCTCATGCCCGGCGCGCGCATGTTGATGATGGTGACCAGGAAGTTGATCGCGCCCAGCAAAGACGAGGTGATCAGGATCACCATCGACAGAAGCCACACGGTCTGGCCGGGATTGATGATGGACAGCGGCGGGTACGAGGTCCAGCCGGACTGCGCGGCGCCGCCGGGCATCAGGAACGAGGACAGCATCAGGACGCCGCCCGGCAGGTACAGCCAGTACGACATCATGTTCATGCGCGGGAAGGCCATGTCCGGCGCGCCGATCTGCAGGGGCACCAGGTAGTTGCCGTAGGCGCCGACGGCCAGGGGCACGACGCCCAGGAAGACCATGATGGTGCCGTGCATCGCGCCCAGCGCGTTGTAGAACTCGCCGCTCATCACGCCGTTCGGAGCCAGGTCCGGGGAGAACAGGCGGCCGAAGAACGGGATCGCCTGGCCGGGGAACGCCAGCTGCCAGCGCATCAGCATCATCAGGCCGAAGCCGACGAGCAGGAAAATGAACGAGGTGATCAGGTACTGGAGGCCGATGACCTTGTGGTCGACGGAGAAGACGTATCTCTCGGTGAAGGACAGCTCGTGGTGGCCGTGGGCGTCGTGGGACATGTTAGAAGTCCTCCGAGGGCTTCGTGGGCTTGGGCGGGGCGGGCGTCGCGGCCAAGCGCGACTTGAGCCACTTCTCGTAATCCTCCGGCGTGTCCACGTACACGTCGGCGCGCATCAGGCTGTGGCCGAAGCCGCAGAGCTGGGCGCAGGCGAGCTCGTAGCGTCCGGCGCGGGTGGGCTCGATCCACACGGGAATCTCCATGCCGGGCAGGGCGTCCTGCTTGATGCGGAACTCGGGAACGAAGAAGTCGTGGATGACGTCCTTGCTGGTGAGCTTGATCAAAGTCTTCTTGCCCAGCGGGAGGTGCAGCTCGTTGCCGACGACGATGTCGTCGGCGGCGGCGGGGTCGGTCTTGTCGAGGCCGATGGGGTTGTTGAAGTGCACGAGCTCGGGCCTAAGGCGGCCGAACTTCCCGTCGGCGCCCGGGTAGCGGATGTCCCAGCCGAACTGCTCGGCGACGACGGACACGACGACGGCGTCCTTCTCGTCGGGCATCTGCATCTTGATGCTGCTCCAGACGGGCAGCGCGTAGAAGACGATCAGGCAAACCTCGAACAGCATGACGATCAGGTCGGGAATCAGCGACTTCAGCTCGCCCGCGTTCTCGGACAGGATCTGCGCGAAGGGGAACTTGGAGAACGAGTCGGGAACGGAAATCCTCGCGGGGGTTTCGCCATGGTCCTCGCGGACGGCCGGAACGCCGTCGCGCTTCCGGTACTTGATGAGGAGGTACGCGAAGAAGATGCCCCACAGGACGAAGATGCCGATCATCGCGGCGTGAATCAAGTAGATGCCGAAATCGATCTTTCCCGCGTACGTCGAGGCGGCGATGGGAAGTCCCCAGCCGTAATTGGTCATGCGTTCCTCTCGATGATGATGGACGGCGCGAGGATTCTACCACAAGCGCATGGCCGGACGCAAAACGGGCGCCCCCAAATTAGATATACACAAGCGACAATATTGCCAAAACGAGCGGGCCGCTACCAGTCGGTTTTCTGGGCCTCGTCCGGCTTCAGCGTGAGCAGATAGGAAGCGACGTCCTCGACCTCCGCGTCGTCGAGAAAACGGCCCCACGAGGGCATGAACACGAGCGGGTCGGGCCCGTTCGGGTCGGCCTTGACCGGCGCGGGGACGCCGCGCTTGATCTTGGCGATCAGCTCGGCCTTCGAATAGGTGTTGACGACGTTCGACAGCGCGGGAATCTTCGCGCCGGCGACGTTGTTGTTCGGATAGCCGCCGATTCCGCCGCGGCCGTGGCACGCCACGCAGCCGGCGCGCAGGAAGATCTGGCGTCCGCGCGCGACGGCGTCTCCGGCGCCGTCCCACGGGCGTCCGCCCTTCGGCCAGTCCTGGCCCTGCAGGGTGACCAGGTAGGACACGATGGCCGCGCGCGCGGCGGGGGAGAGCTGCTTGTTGGGCATCACGGTGCCCGGCTTCCAGGCCTCGGGGTTGGAGATCCAGCGGTCCAGCCACGCCGCGGAGTGGCGGAAGCCGACGAGGGTCAGGTCCGGGCCGGTCACGCCGCCCTCGGCGCCGATCCGGTGGCAGGTCGCGCAGCCGACCTGGGAGAAATAGGCCTTGCCCGCGACGGGGCCGGCGGGGGGCTGAAGATTGCATGCGGACAGGACGGCGGCGAGGAGGAGGCCGGAGCGCTTCATCGCGACGATTTTACCAAAAAATGATAAAATGACTTCGTCGTCATTGGAGGAATCATGGGCGGACTCGGAACGTCGGAGCTGATCGTCATCGCGGTGGTCGCGCTGATCCTCTTCGGGCCCAGCAAGATCCCGGATTTCGCGCGCTCTCTCGGACGCGCGGTCAACATGTTCAAGAAGGGCTTGAACGAGGGCCTGGAAGACGAGGCCCCGAAGAAGGACGGCCACAAGAAGGACGACGAGCACAAGAAGGCCTGACCTGAAAAAGCCGGTCACCGTCTTCGCCGCCGGCTGCTTCAACCGCATCCACCCGGCCCACCTCCGCCTGCTCCGCCAAGCTCGCGCCCTCGGCGACCGCCTCGTGGTCGTGCTGTCCAACGACGCGCACAACCGCAAGCCCAACGCTCTGCCCAGCGCCGAGCGCAAGAAGCGCTTGGAGGCCCTGGGCGTGGCCGACGCGGTGATCGTCGGCGACCGCGACGGCTTCGCGGCGACCTTGCGCCGGGTGACGCCGGACATTTTGGTGTTGGGCTACGACCAGAAGCTCCCCGACCCGGAGACCGAGGCCGCGGTGAAGGCTCTGGGCGTGGAAGTCGTGGTGATGCCGTGGTTCCCGGGGAAGGAAGACCCGGCCGCCGCGCACTGCTGACGTGACCTCCCGCGAAAAGCGCCTGTACGGCTTCTTCGCGGTCACCTATTTCGCCGAGGGCATGGCCGGCCTGGCCTACGAGCCGGTCGACTACCTATTAAAGGACGTGCTCCACCTGGGGCCGCAGCAGGCGGCGCTGTTCATCACCTGGATGACCTTGCCGCTGACGATCAAGCCCTTGTTCGGCCTGCTGACCGACCTCCTGCCCTGGGCCGGCAAGCGCCGGCGGCCGCACATGATCGGGGTGACCTTGCTCACCAGCGTGGGCTGGGGCGCGCTGGCCTTCATGAAGGGCTACCGCTACGGCCCGGCGCTGGCGATCCTCCTTCTCATCAACGTGGGCTTCGTGCTCTCCGACGTGGTCTGCGACGGGCTGATGGTGGAGCGCGGCCAGGAGAAGGGCACGACGGGCCCCTATCAGGCCGTGCAGATCGGCACGCTTTACGCGACGCTCATATTGACCGGGCTGGGCGGCGGCTGGCTGGCGGCTCACGCGACCTATAAAACCATCTTCATCCTGGCGGCGGTGTTCCCGCTGATGGCGGCGGCCTCGGCGCTCTTGATCGACGAGCCCGTCGTGGGCGGCGTGCCGGAGACGGCGTCTCGCGGCTGGGCCGGCCTGAAGATCATGGTCCGCGACCCGCGCGCCTGGGCCGTGGCCGCGGCGATCTTCCTGTGGGATTTTTGCCCCTTCCTGGGCACGGCGCAGTTCTACTACCAAAGCGCGGCGCTGAAGCTGTCGCCCGAGTTCATCGGCGGGCTGTCCACCGTGGGCGGTTTCGCGGGCGTGGCCGGGGCGGCCCTGTTCGCGAGGTACTCCGCGAAGGCGGGGGGAACCGAGCGCCTGGCGCGCTGGTCGGTGAGCGCGGGCGGGGCTTTGACCTTGCTTTATGTGTTCTACGTCGGGCCGTGGTCGACGATGGCGCTGACCGTTCTGTTCAGCCTGACCGGCGTGATCTTCCGCCTGGCCTGGATGGACCTGGCCGCGCGCTCCTGCCCCGAGGGCGCCGAGGCGACGGCCTTCGCGGCCTTCATGGCCGTGTTCAACATCGCGGCCTCGGCCTCGAACGCGACGGGCGGCGCGCTGTACGAGCGCCTGAGCGCCGGCCACGGGCCCTACGCGGCGATGGTGGCGCTGTCCCTGGCGGGCACGCTGTGCACCTTCGCCTGCTGGCCGCTGCTGCGCTGGGCCGTGCCCCGGGACTAGGGCACGACGCGGCGATTCTGAAGTCTTTAGACCTAGATGTCGACGGGGCTTATGCCCCAGGCGTCAGTGATGTACGGCGCTTATACTTGCATTAATCCCTGCGAAGGGACTCTGTAGCCTGGGGAATTGGCCCCAGGGTATCCACGATCCGACCGGAATCGGATGAGCCCAGAGGAAGCGTTCAACGCTTCCTCTTTTTTTAATTTATGAAAAGATCAAAGACGGCCGAATTATTCGGACTTCTGGTCGTTTCCCTCCTTGCCGCCGCCGCATGCGGCAAGAAAAAAGATGGGAAGGCTACCCCCACTCTGACCATGCCCGACCAACCGGCTTCTGCCTCCGGCGCGGAAGCGAAGGCGGAAGCAGAGCGCGTCGCGACCAAAGGTCCGATCATGTTGACGCTGCGCGTCTTTAAGACGCGCATCAAGGCGAAGGAAGAATCGCTGTGGTATCAGGTCGAAATCAAAAACGTCGGTCAAAATAAGCTCGCCATCGACGAGCCGGCGTTTCTTACCCCCGCTTCGCTGGGGGGTGGCGGCGGTGTTGGAATTTCGCTCATGGTTGTCGGACCGAATGGGAAGAAGCTGGACCTCTCTCCACAAATGCCGGACGATAGCGAGGTTCTAATGCCGGGTTCCAACACCTGGCCGATTGCCGCTGACGACAAGCGCGATGAAGCGACGAAACGAAGTGTCGTCGCGACGATGTTCGCCGACAGGGATATCCTGCGTCGTCGCGAAGAGCGCGTCGCGGAATTGGAGAAAAAGGGGGCATCGGACGCGGAGATCGTCCGCAAGTCACTCCGGTTCGATGAGGAACATCCTCAATCGGATGCCCCGACGGCACCGAAGCCGCGGCCATATTTTTGGCTCGAACCTGGGAAAACGGCTTCGACCATTCCATGGGTGTATCTCGGAATTCATCGTGATCGGCGGGCCATCGCTCCGTTCTCCGAATTCCATGGCTACGAATATGAGAAGCCCGGAATATACCGGATTCGCGCGATATTCGATCGCCGGCCATCGGGATGGACGGTGGAATACGACAAGAAGCACAACGTTAGTGAGAATGAAGATCGCATTTTGGTGGAAACGGGCACGATTGAATTCGAGGTCGTCCCGTGAAGTCCGCGATCATCTGTTTCGGCCTCCTTTTGCGCGCGCGGTCCGTATGGGCTATTCATCCGGCTTCACCGGATGCATTAGCAAAGATCAAGTCGTTGATCGACCAGGCGAATAGGATCGACGGATCTCAGTCACGCGATCCGAAAGAGTGTACCGTCCAAAGAATTTGGACCGATTTAGACTCAGAAACACGCCCGGATGAAGAACTGCAGAATCATGCTAAGGTTGCGGCGCTCCAGTCTGAGCTTAAGAACCTTAAGAAACAACGCGATGTGCTTTATGAGAAAGCGATTCGATTAGCGGCGGCCGCCTACGAGATCGTCCCTACCGATTACTATGGATTGCCAGCGATGCCGACGAAGGAGGCTGTTCATCCTTTGATGGGTCATCGGATGGTTCAGTGGATCGTTGTTTACAAGGATGACGAGCCCCGGACCGTGCAGGTGAGCAAAGGTGACCCTCAGGTCATTGATGCTCAAGATAATCCGCGGAACCCCGCTCCGGGGGGAGTTACCGGCGCCGATGGCGTGACAACGATACATGGGCAATTTGGTTCGCCTGAAGCGCTTGCATTCATCCTATTCCATGAGCAACTCCACTATCAGCAATACACGACTAAAGGACAAGGCGATACTTGGAGTCAAAACAAGATGGAATTAGATGTCTTCGAGCAGCAGAAATACCATCTCAACGAATTCGGCTTTGACGCGAGATTCCGCGACGCGTATTTTAAATTCTTGGATGGGGAAAACGTGCAAGGCGGCGTTATTAATAAATATCACGATCTAGTGCGAGCGGAGAAGTGGAAGGGGGTGCTGAGCCTGGGGTTCTCCTCGGAAGGCAGGCTTCCGGATTTCCACCCTCGATCCGCCCAGGAATACGATGAGCTCGAAGCTCATTCCGAGGAGATCGATGCGGAAATGAGGTCCGATGCTGAGGCGGAGAATTCAGACTTGGGGGAGGCGGTTTCCAGCGCAATTGACAGCGTGCGCAAGGAATCGAATGAACAGCAAGAGAATCAACAGCCTGGGGTGTGGCTGAACGGGCAATGGTATCCAACGAATCCGACGAAGATTCCGCTCCCGGCGCCACAAGTCCCGTTGCCCGCTGCACCTGCGCCGCAGACTGATCCATATCTGTACGCAAAGGCTTATCGTGATCTTGCGCTGAAGGCCTGCGAATCTCCCGCCTCTATTTCGCAAGGTGATTTCGACGCGCTTGGTCCGTTCCCCATGATAAACGGAATTCCCGGCGCGGGGGACTTCGCGGCGACCCTTTCCGGGTGCGCGCGGTTCGTGTTCGACCGGATGATGGAGGCGAATCGTCCGGGCGGACGGCTGAACGGAGCAATGATCACGCGGTGGGTTGCGGATTCACAACCGCGGCGGCCCGTGTCGCCGCCCGTTATCAGGCCGCCGCGAGAGCCTGTCGAGCCGAAGGACCCCTGTTTTCAGGACCCCGGCTCTCCGCGCGGCTGCACGAATTAGGCGCGCGAACGCCTTCTCGGAGAGATTCCGGAAATCACGGCACGACGCGGCGCGCGCCCAGGTAGCGCGTCTTGTAGTACTTGCCGTCCAGGTCGGAGACCGTCACGCCCTTCGACGAGCTGGCCTGGATGAAGCGCTTGTTCCGGGCGTCCACCACCATGCCCACGTGCGAGACGCCCACGCCCAAGGTGTTGAAGAACACCAGGTCGCCGTTGTGCAGGCCGCCGTCGGACACGCTGGAGCCGACGTGCCACTGGTCGCGGCTGACGCGCGGGATGCCGATGCGGTTCTCTCCGTAGGTGTTGTGCGTGAGGCCCGAGCAGTCGATGCCGTTGTGCGACATCCCGCCCCACACGTAGGGCGTGCCCAGGTAGGAGCGCGACGCGCTGTCCAGCCCCGGCCACACCGCCGCCATCTCCGGGCCGACGATAGGAGCCGCGGGCTCCGCGGGAACGGCCGGCGCGACGGCGGCGGACGGCTTCACGGCCTTGGCGGTCTGACCCAAAGAGGGGCGAACGGACGACGCCTTCGTGACGGCGTGATCGGCGGGTCTGGCGGGCGCGGACGGTTGAGCGGGAGATTCGGGAGCGGACGGCGCGCTCGGGGTCTCCACGTCGGGGCCGGGCGCCTCGGCCGGAGCCTTGGCGGCGCGCGGCGCGGCCGGGGCTTGAGCGACGGGAGCCTGGTACGTCGGCGCGGGCTCCGGGGCGGGGGAGAACGAGCCCGCGTACTCGGGAAGGTTGGGCTTGCGCTTGAGGGCGCGGGCGCGGCGGAACTCGGCCTTCGCCTCGCCGGAGATCGCGCCCGGGCCGCCCTTGCCCTGCGACATGCGGCCGAGCAGGAAGGTCGCGTAGTCCTTCGCGTCGTAGCCTTCCTTGACGCCGTTGACCAGCGCCCATTTCAGGATGCCGAAGTCCGCCACGGAGAGGTCGCGGTTCATCGCGAAGTTGACCAGGTCGGCGGCGACGGCGGGAGGAACTTTCGCGTCCACGGCCTGGCGGTAGCCGTTGGCCCAGGCCGCGATCGTGTCGCCGGGGATCTTCTTGCGGTAGCCGTACAGCGCGATGCCCTCGACCTCCTCGGGCGGCGCGCCGCGCGACATGGCCTGGTAGGCCGCGAAGGCGACCTCCGCCATGCGCTCCGGCGGGGCCTCGTCGAACGAGCCCTCGGTGATCACGTGCAGGACCACCGGGATCGCCTTTTGGCGGCGCTCGTCGACCACCTGGAGGCCGTAATCGGCGAAGCGCGTCTTGATCGCGTCCAATAAACGGCCGCGTTCCGCGGCGTCGTAGGCCTTGTCGCCGGCCAGCGCCTCGGTCAAGGTCTCCAGCACGTTGCGCCGCGGCGCGGCGGCGGCGGGAGACGAGAGAAGTCCGGCGATCAGCAGGGGGAGAAGGGGTTTCATTTGTGAATCTTCCTTTGTATTTCCTGGTGCATCTCGTCGCCCAGCTCCTCCATCTTCGCGACCTCGGCGGCGATGAGCGCGTCGCGGTCGAAGGGCTTGCTCTCCGTGATCGTGACCGGCTTGGGCTTGGGTTCGGCGCGCGACGGCTTGGCCCGGGCCGGGGCCGGCGCCGGCGCCGCCGCTTCAGGGGCTCGCGCGGCGGCGATCTCCGCCGCGGGGGCCGGCGCTCCGCCGCCGAAGGCGACGGCCTGGCTGTTCGCGGCCATCCAGCGGCGCGCCACGTCGGAGCGGACCGCGAAATTGACCGAGGTGATCGTCAGGCCGTCGGCGGCCTTGCGCGCCATGGACGTGTTCACCCCGACGATGCGCCCGTTGGCGTCCAGCAGCGGGCCGCCGGAGTTGCCGCGGTTGATGCTGGTGTCGGTCTGGAAGGCGTTCTTGCCCTTGACCCCGCCGATGTCGGCCACCACCGTGCTGATCACCCCCGTCGTCAAAGTCCACAGCCCGCCCTGCTCCGGGTGGCCGATCGCGGCGACGCGGTCGCCGACCGAGACGGCGCGCGGGTCGTCCAGGCCGATCTCGCCGGCGCCGGCCGGCAGGCTGGGAACCTCCACCAGCGCCAGGTCGAGCGCGCGGTCGAAGGCGACGACGCGGCCCTCGACCGGGTCGCGCATGTCCTGCTTCGGGTCTCCGGTCATCTGCGCGGGCTTGAAGTAGACGCGGATGACGGGCCACGGCTCGCGCGTGGCGTCGCGGATCACCACGTGCGCGTTGGTCAGGATCCGGCGGCGCCCGGCGTCCACCACGGAGCCCGTGCCCAGCTCGCCGGAGCCTTCCGGCGAGGCGCAGAGGATCAGCACGACGGACTTCGAGGCCTTGCGGTAGATCGCCTTCGGATCGAAGGGCGCGTCCACGGCGGCCGGCGCGGCGGCCTCCTCGGCGGCCGGCGCGAGCGCGGCGGAGGACGCCGCCGCGCCGGCGTCGGCGCGGCCGCGCAGGTCCGCGCCCGCGAGCGCGGCGAGCAGGCGGCCGGCCAGCACGTGCGCCTTGACCTCATCGGAGGGGGCGAGCTTTTTCTGGACGATCGAGTCGCGCACCGAGGCGAGCGCCTCGTCGATCTTCGCGGCGTCGGTCCCGGCGGACCAGCCCAGCTCCGCCTCGGCCGGGCGCGCGTCCGCCGGCGTCTGCGCGCGCACGTAGCCGCCCCAGCCCGCGGCGACGAGCGCCTTGTCGTCGATCTTGTTCGCGGGGCCCGTCATCAGCGCCTTCACTCCGTTGGGAAGAACCGCCGCGCGCGGAGCCTCGGCCCACCGGGACAAGGCCTTCGCCGCCTCGGGCTTGGCGTCGTCGCCGCCCTCGACGGCCAGGGCCTGCACGTACTGCGACGCGGCGAGCAACTCGTACAGGGACGAAAGCGAGCGCGCGTCGGCGTCGGACGGATGCACCCGCAGCAAGGACGCGCGCAGGGCTCGGGCGCGGTCGGCGAGGCGCTGGTCGAGGTTTTCGCCCTGGTCGGTCGGAATGCCGCCGCGCACGGCGGCGACCGCGGTGACGCGATGGGCGCGGCGGGCGGGGCCTTGAAGGAACTTGCGTATGTTTTTGAACAGCTCCTCGACCGAGCCGGAATCGGCGGCGCGGGCGCAGACGGGGGACGAGGCGAGCAGGAACGTCAGAAAGAGTGCCTTCATGACCCGATTATGTCGCCGTCTGGGCTGTTTGTCAAGCCGCGTGAATGTGTAGAATTCGTCCATGAAGCGAGGATCATTTTGGCTGAAGGCGGCGGCCGCGGCCGTCGTGGTCGCGGGACTGGGCGCGGGCGCGGCGCTGGTCGCGCTGCGGGTCTTCTTTCCGGAGCCGAAGCTGCGCGCGTGGGCGGTGGACACGGCGCGCCGCCAGCTCGGGCGCGAGGTGCGCCTGGACGGCGTCGGCCTGGGGCTGACCGGGATTTCCCTGCGCGGCCTGGAAGTCTCCGAGCTTCCCGACTTCAAGGCGGGCACGTTCCTGCGCGTCGAGAGCTTCAGCCTGCGCCCGAGCTGGAAGGCCCTGCTGAGGCGCCAGCTCGTCGTGGCCGCGGTCTCCGCCGACGGCCTCAAGGTCCGCGTGGTCAAGCTCGCCGACGGCCGATTCAACTACGAGACCTTGGCTTCGACCGCCCCGGCGGCCGCGCCGGCGGCGAATGCGTCCGGGGCGCCCGCGCCGGAGCTGA
>Ga0315268_10008872_pt1 | contig 10469 bp, 12 predicted proteins | sample C1_top_MG_FD_204535 | JGI IMG/M metagenome (GOLD analysis project Ga0315268, IMG submission 204535) | Sediment microbial communities from Yellowstone Lake, YNP, Wyoming, USA - C1_top | ecosystem: Environmental > Aquatic > Freshwater > Lake > Sediment | place: USA: Wyoming | collected 2017-08-01 | reverse complement strand
GCAACATAATGTAGTGGTGGGTGGTGAGCACCAGGAGCACCCCGGGGAATTCGCTGCCCTGGGCCTTGTGCACCGTCACCGCATAGGCCAGGGTGAGCTCTTCCCGCTCCCCGGGATCGTAGGTCAGCACCCGGCCGTCAAAGTCCACCTGCAACTGGCCGGTGGCGGGGAGAAAGCCGCAGACTACCCCGATGTCGCCGTTGAACACCTCTTTGTAATAATTGTTCCGGAGTTGCATGACCTTGTCCCGCTGGCGGTAAACCCGGCCGCCCCAGGACCAGCGGGGGCTCTTGGGATTGAGCCGCTGCTGCAGCTCGTGGTTCAGGGTCTGGATGCCCACCGGGCCCCGATGCATGGGGGTGATGACCTGGAGGTCCCGCAACGGGTCGAGCCCGTAGCGCCGGGGCAGCTCCCGGGCCACCAGGTCCAGCAGCCGCTCCTTCAGGGCCGCGGGGTCCTCAAACTGCAGAAAAACGAAATCCGCCTTGCCAAACCTCTGGGGCAGAATGGGAAATTCCCCCTGGTTGACCCGGTGGGCGTTGACCACGATGAGGCTCTCCCGGGCCTGCCGGTAGATCTGGGTGAGGCGGACGACCTTGACGACCCCGGATTCCATCAAATCTTTGAGGACGTTGCCCGGACCCACCGCCGGGAGCTGGTGGGCGTCCCCCACCAGGATGAGGCGGGCCTGGGGCGGCACCGCCTTAAGCAGGTGGTACATCAGGTAGATGTCCATCATGGAGGTTTCGTCCACCACCACCACCTCCGCCTTCAGAGGTTCGGCGGCGTTCTTGCGGAAGCCCCCGGTTTGCGGGGAAAACTCCAGGGCCCGGTGGATGGTGGCGGCCGGGGCCCCGGTGGTTTCGTTCAGGCGCTTGGCGGCCCGGCCGGTGGGGGCCATGAGCAGGACCCGGGCCCCCAGTCCCTGGCAGAGGTCCAGGATGCAGCTGACGATGGTGGTCTTGCCGGTGCCCGGACCCCCGGTAATGATGAGGACCTTCTCCCGGAGGGCGGCGGCCACCGCCGCGGTCTGCTCGGCGGACAGCTCCAGCTGCCGCCCCTGTTGCACCTGGGACACCAGGTCGTTCAGGTGCAGGGGGGGTGAGGCCCCCCCGGCGGTGACCAGGCGGGCCAGGGCCTGGGCCACGCCGGTTTCCGCCACCCAGGCCGGCCGCTTGTAGACTCCCTGCCCGGCCGGCATCTCCGCGAGCACCACCCGGGCCTCCCGGGCCAATTGGTCCAGGGCCCGGGCCAGATGCTTCTCCGACACCTGAAGCAACTCCCGGGTCTGGTCCAGCAACAAGTCCTGGGGGACGTAAACGTGGCCTTCCCCGGCCATGGCGTCCAGGACGTGGAGCAGACCCGCGGCCAGCCGGGCCGGGGCCTGGGGGTCCAGGTTAAGGCGGCCCGCCAGGCGGTCCGCGGTGAGAAACCCCAGCCCCTGGATGTCCAGGGCCAGTTGATAGGGGTTGGTGGTGATGACTTCCACCGCGGCGCCGCCGTATTTCTGGTAAATCTTGTTGGCGTGGGACAACCCGATGCCGAAGCCCTGGAGGGCCACCAGCACTTCCCGCATCTCCTTGCGGCCTTCCCAGTCCTGGCGGAACTGCTTGAGACGCTTGGGCCCGATGCCCGGCACCTCCTTCAGGCGCTCCGGCTGGTCGTCGATGATCTTCAGGGTCTCGGCGCCGAAGTGGGCCACCAGGCGCTGGGCCAGCTCCGGGCCGATGCCCTTGATGAGCCCGGAGGCCAGGTATTTCTCGATGCCGGCCATGGTGGCGGGCAGCACCGCGTACCACCAGACCACCTTGAACTGCTCTCCCCACTTGGGGTGAACTTCGTAGGCGCCTTTAAGATGAAGCTGTTCACCTTCCTGCACCGAAGCCAGGGAGCCCACCGCGGTGACGGCCTGGCGCCGGCCCCTCACCTTGAGGCGCAGCACCGCGTAATGGCTCTCCGGGTCGGCGAACGTGACCCGCTCCACCGCGCCCTCCAGGGTTTCCAGGGGTTGGGAGGTGGCCTCAGACGTGGTGGGGAAATTTGAATTAGCCACGATAGACTGTTGTAAGGGAAAAAGAAATTAGCGGACCGGGTCAGATTTTAGACCATGAATAATTATTAGCACCATTTTTTTCTGAAAGTCCAGGTGAAATGTGGTGGCCTCTGGTACTGATAAAATTATAATTATCTTAAATAAGTTGATAAAATTATCATTATGGTTCCCCCGCAGGAGCTTGGGAACCAGTAACCGACAGCCACTCTTCAGATTAATTATGCGGGTTGGGAGGGGGGATTGGGGGGAGGGCAGGGAGAGAAAGTAAGCTGTGAGCAGTAAGCAGTACTGGTAAATTCCGATTTTGCTGCTCACCGCTCACTACTAACTGCCCACTGTTAATCGCCCTCCCCCCCAAACTTCATTCCGCCGCGGGCTCAGCCAGGATTTTCTGGCTGATGCCCCGGCCCAGGGCCACCCGGCCGCCGTTGAGGCCCACGATGATGAGGCCCCGGTTGTTTTGCAGCACGTCCACTTCCACGCCCAGGTTCAGGCCCAGGGCCAGCAGGCGGGCCCGCAGCATGCGGCCGCCCCGGTAGCCGGTGATCCGCACCTTTTGTCCGGCCGGGGTCCCGGCCAGGCACTGCCCCGCCAGACCTGCGGCGTCCACCTTCAGTTCATGGTCCTTTTTTGCCACTTGCATCCTTATTCCGCACCCCGGCAGTTGGTGCAGTAGCCGTGCACCTCCAGCTGGTGCCCTTTGATTTGGTAGCCGTATGCTGCGGCTAGTTGCTCCTCCAGACCTTGCATGGCTGGCCCCTGGAACTCCTGGATCTCCCCGCACCCCAGGCACCGCAGGTGGTGGTGCTGGGCGTGGCCGTAAATGTGCTCATAGTGCCAGTGGCCGTCGGTGAAATCCACCTCCCGGATGAGACCGCAGTCAATGAACAGGGGCAAGGCGCGGTAGATGGAGGCCTTGGAAACCTTGGCCCTCTTGCCTCTGAGCTGCAGGTAGAGTTCGTCCACGTCGAAATGCCCGTGGATGGCAAAGACTTCCCGGAGAATCTGCTCCCGCTCCGGGGTGCGCCGCAGGCCCCGCTGGCGGATATAGTCCTGGAATACCTGAATCTCCGATCTCATGGGAGTTATTTTTTTATTGAGAATAAATAGCAATAATATCCTAATGCAGAAAAAAGTCAAGCTAAACTTGGAAATTGCCGGGCCGGGGGTCAGCAGGCGGTTCCCAAACTCCCATGATTTAACATTTGTCATTCTGAGCGAAACATCATGACCCGAAGGTCACAACGAAGGATGAAAATTGGGAACAGGCCGTTTGGGTGTTCTTAAAAGAAATGATGGTGGGCGGTGCCCACCCTACATTTGGGTCGCCTGCGCCAATCCATGGTCTTTGCTGAAAGCTGAAAGCTGACTGCTGATAGCTATTTTCATATAAACCGAAGAATCAGGTATTCTTAATAAGTTGGGGACTTGATTGGCTTGATTTGACGCAGACGGCCTGGGCGGGCGGCGGCAGAGGAAGTAACCGGGAGCGGGCAGGGGGAAAGGTTCTTTAAGAGCCCCGGCTGGCCAACATCAACATGCAGCCCACCAGGGAGGCGGTGGCGGAATGCAGGAGGAACCGAGATTGCAGGGGAAATTTCCGGAGCCAGCTCAGCAGGTCCCCAGCCTTCTCCCGGTTCCACTTGGCCCCCTGGCTCCGGGCCAAAATGTCGGCAGAGATGTGGCTTGGGTCCGGCTGCCCCTGGCGGGCCAATTCCGGAACCGTCCGCTCCTCGGCCGCCAGGGCTTCATCATAGAGCTTCAGGCAGACATCCACCACCTCCGGGTCATATAATTTTCCCCGATGGCGGCGGAGTTCGGCCAGGGCTTCCTCCAGGCCCAGGGCCGGCCGATAGGGACGGTGGGAACACATGGCCTCCACCACGTCGGCCACTCCCAGGATACGGGCTTCCAGGAGGATGTCCTTCCCTTTCAGGCCCTGGGGGTAGCCTGACCCATCCCACCTCTCATGGTGCTGCAGAATGATCTGGCCGATGGGCCAGGGGAATTTTAGCGGTTTTAAAATGTCGTAGCCCAATTGGGGGTGGGTCTTAACCAAGGCGAACTCGAGGTCGGTGAGCTTGCCGGGTTTGGCGAGAATACCCAGGGGGAGGGCCACCTTGCCCAGGTCATGGAGGCATCCGGCCACCCGCAGTTCCCGGATTTGTTCGCCCGAGAGCCCCATCTCCGCCCCAATGGCGCAGGCGATCTGGGTTACCCGCTGCTGGTGCCCCACGGTGTACGGGTCCCGGGCTCCCATGGTCGACTCCATGACCTGAACGATGGCTTCCATCTCCCCTGCCTCTCCAATAATTTTTTAATGATGATTGAGAAAGTTAAAGGGGAATTGAACTTACCACAATGAGGGGAACCCCGATTTTTATCTTCGGAATCCCTTAATTTAATTTACCCTGAAGCAGGGAAGGGGATTCATGATAGAATGGAGGCAGCAAGCCGAAGCATAAGGGAGCATCTTACCTTGAGGCGCCAGGGGGCAGCGGCATCTCCCGGTCGGGAGCGGGAACTTAAGGCTCTGGCCCGGAGATTGGGGCATCGGTTCAAGGATCTGGGCCTGCTGGACCGGGCCCTGCGTCACAGCTCTTATGCCCACGAGAACCCGGAGGCCGGCCCCAGCAACGAGCAGCTGGAATTTCTGGGGGACGCGGTGCTCTCCCTGGCGGTGAGCAACCTGCTGCTGGCCGCCTTTCCCCAAAGTTCGGAAGGGGAACTTTCCCGGGGCCGAGCCGCCCTGGTGAACGCCCGCCAGCTGGCAGGCCTGGCCCGGCAACTGGACCTGGGGGCCCATCTGTTGCTGGGCCGGGGGGAGGAGCAGCAAGCCGGCCGCGACAAACCTTCCCTCCTGGCCGACGCCCTGGAAGCGGTGCTGGCCGCGGTCTTTTTGGACGGAGGCCTGAAGGCCGCCACTGGCCTCACCCACCGGCTGTTCACCCCTCACCTGGAATCTCTGACCGCCCCCTCCTGGCAGGATTTCAAGACCGGGCTGCAGGAATTCATCCAGGCCCGCTACAAGACCTCGCCCACCTATGAGCTGCTTTCGGAAAGCGGCCCCGGCCACGCCCGGCATTTCCTGGTGGAAGTAGCGCTGCTTGGCCGGCCCCTGGCCCGGGGCCAGGGCCGCACCAAGAAACAGGCCGAACAGCGGGCCGCTCACCAGGCCTTGGAACTGCTGCAGGGCGGCGGGGGAGAATAGGGCGTAAAAAGGATTTTGGGAGAGGGGGCCAGGGGCAGATGGCCGCTTACAATCCCTCTCCCAAGCCCTCTCCCCCAACCCCATATGGGATAATTATAGGCCGGGGAAGTCGGGGCCGCAGGCCTCGCCTTCCCCGGCCCTTATGCGGGTTGGGTGGGGGGCTTGGGGGGAGGGTAGGGAGCGCTTACGAAAAACTCCCTGGCCCTCCCCCAAAATGAGTCTTTCTCAGCTACTTCCGCGCCTCGGACAGGGCGATGTGGTAGGTCTCCACCTGGGTCAGGGCCGTGAAGACCTCCTTGACCCGGTCTTCCGTAGCTTCGGCCGCGGCCTGGCCGTAGAAGGCCACCGCCCGTTTCTCCTTTTCGTGGGCCGCCCCGAAGTTGGCCCTGGGGTCCTTCAGGCAAGCCTTGGGGTCCGGTTTGATTTCCGGTTTGGGTACCTTCAAGATCTTGCAAATGAGGGAGGCGTGCTCCGCTTCGGTGCGGCCCAGGGCCTTGAACAGGGCCTGGGACAGCGGCTCCGGGGCACAGTTGGAGGCGCAGAAATAAAAGGCGGCGTTTTTCACTTCCAGGTCCAGGGCCTTTTCCAGGTTGTCCCGGGACCGGGGGCTGAGATTGGGGACGTCGTTCTTATCCACGTACTCCTCCGCGGGCACCATATAGTTCTCGGGGGCGCCGCAGAACGGGCAAAAGCTGGGGGGGGCGCTCCCCAGGTAGGGATCGCCGCAAATCCGGCAACGGAACAGCTTCATCGTGGCTCCTTCTAAGTTTCGAGTTTCGAGTTTCGAGTTTTGAGTTTCGAGTCCGCCAGAGTAGTCTCCAGACTCGAAACTCAAAACGGGCCAGATTTTCCCGGGATTTACTCGATGCGCTTGAACAACTTCTTCACCGCGTTGCAGATCGGGCACTTGTCCGGAGCCTCGCCTTCCACGGTGTAGCCGCAGACGGGGCAGACGAAAATGTCCACCAATTCCTTATTAGTCAGATTTTCCAAGGCCTTTTGAAAGAGCCGGGCGTGGACCTTTTCCACTTCGTTGGCGAAGTTGAAGGTGCGCTCGGCATCTTTGTGGCCTTCGGCCTGGGCCGAGGCGATCATGTGCGGGTACATCTCCAGAAATTCGGCGGTTTCCCCGGAGACCGCCTCCTTCAGGTTCTCTGGGGTAGACTGAATGGCCTTCAAGGCCCTGAGGTGGTTCAGGGCATGGACCGTTTCGGCTTCGGCCGCGGCCCGGAAGAGCCGGGCCACCTGGGGGAAGCCCTCGCGCTCGGCCTTTTCCGCGAAGGCCAGATACTTGCGGTTAGCTTGAGATTCTCCGGCAAAGGCCTCTTTCAGGTTCTGTACGCTCTTTTCCATGTAGTCTTAACCTCCGCTTATTTTTCCCCTGCTTCCGGTTTCATGGGCACGCCGCAGCACACCAGAGCGCCGCCCCCGGCTTCCAATACCTTGACTTTGTTGCCGCACACCTTGCAGCGGTACACCTGTCCCACTGCCATAGCCATCTTCGCGCTCCTTTGGTTCTTACCCCTGACACTTGGGGCAAAGCCCCCAGAGGGTCAGGGACTGATGTTCCGCCTGGAAACCCTGGAGGTCCTCCGCCAGAAAAGGCGTGACCCTGGCAGGGTCCCAGGGCAGGTCGGTGATTCGGTGGCAGCCGCGGCAGATGAGATGGGCGTGATGGGAGGTATCCCCATCATAGCGGGCCGCCTCGTGGAGAGGGTTCACTTTGATAATCAGGCCTTTTTCGCAAAAGACCTCCAGGGTCTTATAAACCGTGTTGAAGGAGATGGCGGGGAGTTGGCGGCGCACCTCCTGGAAAATCCACTCGGCGCTGGGATGATCCCGGCGGTCCTCCAGGCTGGCCAGCACCGCCAACCGCTGGGGAGTCACGGCAATGTGATGGTCCCGCAGTCTTTGCACCAGGTTTTCCATAAGGTAATTATTATTTAATAATTATTACTGAATTGTCAAGCCCCGATACCAAAGAATTTGCTTTTTTTTGGCCGCAGGCGTTAATTCAGGCGGTCTCCTGCGGCTGGAGGCCAGAAGCCCGTCTGGAGGAACCACGGGTAATTAATGAATTGATCTGCAGGGTTATGCCGGCAGGCAAACGGGGCCGGTAAGGAATCTCGCCCGAGATTCCTTACCGGCGGTAAATCGCTGCAGTGGCCTCAATAATAATAAGCCAGGCCGGCCTGGAAGAAATTGACGTTGAAGGCCGGGTTTTCCTTGTAAAGGCCGGCGTTGGAAGAGTGCCGGAAGCGGTAGGCCACGGAAAAGGCCAGCTGCCGGGTCAAGGCGATGTCGAAGCCGCCCCCCACCTGGGGGGTGAAGTTGAAGGCATGGGCTATGGCGGGACTGTTGATGCTTTCGGTGATCATTCCCGCGCCCCCTTCCAAATAGGCCAGGACCCCGGGAAAGAGCAGACAACTGAACTTGAGCATGGGGGTGAAACCCAGTTCAAAGCCGGTGTCTTCGGCACCGGCCACGCTGACGATGCCCTCCAGCACAAAGGAAAGCCCGAATGGTCCCAGCTGCTTGCCGGGCCGTACGAAAAACATGCCCCAGCGGGGCAACAAGCTGTAGAGATGGACGGTGGCGCCGTGGGTATTCTTGCCGTAGGCGAAGCGCAGGCCCAATTCCTGGTTGAAGCGGTCCAGGTCAAATGCCGCCCCCCCGGCCGCGCCGGGGAGCCCCCAGATGACCGCCGCCAGCAGCACCACCAAGCCTTTGCCGCAAACTCGCCGCACCATAATCTCTCCCCCTTTGATGCCGGCTTTGTCGCTTCAAGTTACCAGGCAGGATAGCATCGGGAAGCAGGATTGTCAAAAAATAAAGGAGGCAACGTTAGAACCCATGTCAAAACCGGTTTTTCTGTCATCCTGAACAAAGTAAAGGATCTCGCGTCTTCAATAAGTTGAAATCCTTCATTTCATTCAGCCTGACAGGAAGAACTGGGTTTTAAATGGCATTTCCGGAAGGTAGGGTGGGCGGGGCCCACCCTACTACCGCAGTCTTTGCTGAAAGCTATTTCTATCACTTGGCCCAGAAGGGGTCGTCGCGAAAACGGGCCGCGTTCCCCAGCTCCGCCTCAATGAGGAGAAGGCGGTTGTACTTGGCGATGCGCTCGGAGCGGGAGACCGACCCGGTCTTGATCTGCCCCACGCCGGTGGCCACCGCCAGGTCGGCGATGAAGGTGTCCTCCGTCTCGCCGGAGCGGTGCGAGATGACGGCCCGGTAGGAGTGGCGCCGGGCCAGGTTGATGGCGTTCAGGGTCTCGGTGACGGTGCCGATCTGATTCAGCTTGATGAGAATGGCGTTGGCCGCGCCCAACTCGATGCCTTTCTGCAAGTACTGGACGTTGGTGACGAACACATCGTCCCCCACCAGCTGCAGCCGGCCCCCCAGCTCCCGGGTGAGATGCACCCAGCCGTCCCAGTCGCTTTCAGCCAGGCCGTCTTCAATGGAGGCGATGGGGTAACGGGCGGCCAGCTCCCGGTAGTAGTCCGTCAAGGCCGCGGCCGAGCGCCGGGAGCCGTCTCCCTTTTTGAAGACGTAGTCCCCCTGGGCCCGGTCAAAGAACTCCGAGGCCGCCGGGTCCAGGGCCAGCACCACGTCCTGGCCGGGACGGTAGCCGGCCTGGTCGATGGCTTCCATGATGAGGTTAAGGGCCGCCTCGTGGGAGGGCAGGTCCGGGGCGAAGCCGCCTTCGTCCCCCACGCCGGTGGCCAGCTTTTTGGCGCTCAGCACCTTTTTCAGAGTCTGGAAGACCTCCGCGGCCAGGCGCAGGGCCTCGGCGAAGGTGGGGCCGCCCACTGGCATGATCATAAATTCCTGGATATCCAGGTTGTTGCCGGCGTGGGCCCCGCCGTTGATGATGTTCAACATGGGCATGGGGAGAACGCTGGCGGCGGCGCCCCCCAGGTACCGGTAAAGCGGCTGGCCGCTCACCGCCGCCCCGGCCCGGGCCACCGCCATGGAGACGGCCAGGATGGCGTTGGCTCCCAGGCGGCTCTTGTTGGGGGTGCCGTCCAGGTCGCACAGGAGCCGGTCCAGGCCCGCCTGGTTCAAAGGGTTGAGCCCCTTGAGCTTTGGAGCGATGACCTCCTGAATATTTTTAACCGCCTGCAGCACCCCTTTCCCCAGATAGCGGGGACCCCCATCCCGCAGCTCCAGGGCCTCGTTTTCTCCGGTGGAGGCCCCGGAAGGCACCAGGGCCTGGGTGCGGATGCCGTTATCCAAAAGCAGCTCGGCCAGCACGGTGGGCTGGCCCCGGGAGTCGAGGATTTCATGGGCCTGGATTTCCCGGATAGAAGGCATGCGAATCTCCCTTGGCTAAAATGACTGCGGCTCCTCAAGCGGGTTTTATTATACCACTTCCAGGCCCGGTCCTCAACCGGGGGTGGACAAAGAAAACCCCGGACCTCCCGCCGTGAGGGCGGGAAGCCCGGGGTTTAACCAGCCCCGGGGTTTAACTAAACCCCGGCTTGGAAAGAGCGCTATCGCTGTTCTTCTGGCTTTTTCTTTTCCTGCTTTTTCTTTTCCTGCTGTTGCTTTTGCTGCTGCTGCTGCTGTTGCTGTTGCAACTGCTGCTGGCGCTGCTGCTGTTGCTGTTGTCGTTGCTGCTGCAACTGCTGTTGCCGCTGTTGCTGCTGGCCCTGCTGTTGCTCGCGCTGGCGCTGCTGCTGCAGTTGCTGTTCACGCTGGCGCTGCTGCTGGCCCTGCTGCTGTTCGCGTTGCCGCTGCTGTTGCAACTGTTGCTGTTGGCGCTGTTGCTGTTGTTCGCGCTGGCGCTGCTGCTGTAACTGCTGCTGTTGCTGCCGTTGCTGCTGGGCCTGCTGCTCGCGCTCGCGCTGGCGCTGCTGCTGCAGTTGCTGCTCACGCTGTTGCTGCTGCTGTCCGGGTTTGACCCCGGGCTGCGCCGGCCCGGTGGGGGCGACTCCGGGTTTGCCTTTCACCGGTTGGGGCGGGATGGCCCGCTGGGCCGGTCCGGGTTGGCCCGGGACCGCAGGGGTCGCCCCCGGTTTGACTCCGGGCTGCAGCTGCCCCGGCCTGCCGGTGACGCCGGGCCTCACTTCTCCGGGCCTGCCGGTGACGCCGGGCTGCACCGGCCCGGTGGGGGCGCCCCCGGGTTTACCTGCCACCCCGGGTCTCACTTCTCCGGGTTTGCCGGTGGCGCCGGGCCTAACTTCTCCGTGCCTGCCGGTG
>Ga0315268_10008871_pt1 | contig 10469 bp, 8 predicted proteins | sample C1_top_MG_FD_204535 | JGI IMG/M metagenome (GOLD analysis project Ga0315268, IMG submission 204535) | Sediment microbial communities from Yellowstone Lake, YNP, Wyoming, USA - C1_top | ecosystem: Environmental > Aquatic > Freshwater > Lake > Sediment | place: USA: Wyoming | collected 2017-08-01 | reverse complement strand
CCGATCAATCAACTCCGACAAGCTGTCCGGGCCATAACCCTGGACGGGCACGGCCGGATGGAAGACCACTTTGATGCATCCCTTCCTGATAAAAAAGCTTTTCCTGGGCATCAGCGCATATGTTCCCTGGATGGAAATGGGAACAATCGGAATCCCGCTCTCCAAGGCCAGAAAAAAACCCCCGCGTTTGAACTTCTGCAGCTTGCCGTCCCGGCTTCTCGTCCCCTCCGGAAAAATCAGGAAGGAATACTCTTTCTCTCTCATCAGCCGGGCCGCCCGCTCAATGCTCACCCTCCCTCCCCGGCCGCCCTTTCGGTCCACCGGAACAAACTCGACGAACTTCATCCCCAGGCCAACGACAGGGAGCCGGAATACTTCCTTTTTCAGGATCACGCGGACAGGCTGGGGAATGAGCATGAAAACCAGCGGCCCGTCCAGGAAGCTGAGGTGGTTGGGCATGAAAATGTACGGCCGATTCCGGTCGACGGACTTGACTCCTGAGACATCGAGATCGAGGCCGAGGACGACCCGGCTGAAGCGCATGGTCTGTTTCCCGATGGCCAGCAAGAGATTGCGCGCTCCCGTGAGCATGCAGAAGGCGAGGATGGGGACGAGGCACAGGACGACAACGACATAGATCAGAAAGAGCAATAGAGTCCTGATTTTCATCAGGACTCATTATACAACAAAGGGGGAGGGATTAAGAACCTTGCTGGGCGCTTCGAGGGGCCCGGATCCAATTTCCGGTCCAGATGATAAGGTCGTTATTAAAATCTGTCATTCGATTTATGAAATAGAAATCCTGGGGATTGGCGGGGTTATAGGTAAAACCCTCATCCTGGCCGTCGAAGCCGACGGATTGGATGACATAATCGTCTTCGCCGACACTCGCCACATCGATACCGAAATGGCCGGCGCAGGCCGAACGCGTCCAGACTCTCAAGGGGTGCCCCCACTGATCTCGCATGGGGATCGACTTGATCTGGATGGCCGTGAGCTCGTCAAAGATCGGCTGGCTTGGCGTGAGGTCGCCGTCGGGATTGGTCGGCGCATAGCCGGTGTCGGTAATATACATCATGATGGATTGGGCCAGGGAATTCATCTCCTGCATGGTGCCCTTCTGCTTGGACTTTTGCATAGCTTCCTGGACGATAGGCACAAGGAGGGCGGCAAGTATGCCGAGGATGGCGATGACGATCAAGAGTTCGATCAGCGTGAATCCTTTTTTTCTCATGGTGGCTGCTCCTGGCTGCGTTCTTGTCTTATCGCCTCATTGACTTGCGAGAAAAAAATGGGCGATACAGCTTCATTCTGTATCGCCCATTTGAGGACCTCTGCCCTGGGGCGTGCTTAGCTGGCGGATCCGGCTCTCGGACCGCGAATGAATGTGCCGTTGAAGTTGATCAGGTCTCTTTCAAAATCAGCATTGGTGTTGATCACGTACAAGCCTGCTTCGGGGTTGGTCTGGTCGTAGGTCCAGCCTTCAGCCGTTTTGTCCCGGCCAAGAGCGACAACTAGGAAATCATCGGCGGCAGAGCCAGTGACTCCGTAGACGCCGTCAGCGTTTGTGCCCGTGTAGACCTCGAAGGGATTGCCCCACTGGTCGTTGGTGGGAAGAACTTTCAGGTAGAACGGGGAGAGAGCGGTGGCAACAGGGCCGCCCGGCGCCAGAGCGCCGCTGCTGTTGATCAAGTCCAGGTTGGCTTTGTCTGTGATGTAGTCCGTGAGGGCCGTAGCGATGGAGTTGATGTCCTTCTGAGTCCCTCTGACCTTGGCTTTCTGAAGGGCTGTGATGGCGTTGGGGATAAGCAGAGCCGCCAGAATTCCAATAATGGCGACGACGATCAACAGCTCGATCAGGGTGAAGCCTTTCTCCTTATTAAACATTTAAAAACCTCCTTTTTCCTTGTGGATTGGTTAGTTCCATCAAGGTAATAAATTTACAAACTCGCTTTATATTTAAGCAAGTTCTGTGCCACTTCTTTCAACTTCATAACTTATTGAAAATAAATAACATAAAATTGTCGTCCCTTTAATATCGCTCAAAACAGTGCCGTAATTTGTCATCGCTTGCCAATATTTGTTATCGAGCCGGAACCATTTTCTCTTCACGGCTTCCCTCCCGCTGCTCCGCCCTCTTGAAAGCCTTCAATTGATATTTATCGATGAGATAGCGGAGCGACCGATAGCTGATTCCAAGGAGAGAGGCCATTTTCTTCATGTTCCCCCCCGATGCTGATCCCGCCTCTTGGATATATTTCCTGGCGATCTCGTCCAGGTGGCTTCCCAGGTCGAAGTTGGAGGTAAGGATCGCCGGCTCCTCCCGGTGCCGCCCCGTTTCCAAAATATCCCTGGGCAGGCAGGAGACCGTGATGGTTTCTCTCTCTTCGACGGCCACGATCCTTTCGATAAGATTCTCCAGCTCCCGGACATTTCCCGGCCACGGGTAGGTTTCAAAAAAACTGACGACTTCAGGCGTGAGCCGTTTCGTCTTGCGGTTCATTTTGGCGCAATGTTTCTGCAGGAAATGGGAGACAAGCAAGGGGATATCTTCGATTCTCCTCCGCAGGGCCGGCATCTCGAAAGAGATGACGTTCAAGCGATAAAATAATTCTTCCCGGAATTTTCCGTCCTCAATTCTTTTTTTCAGGTCCTGGTTTGTGGCGGCGATGATCCGGACGTCGACGGCGATTTCGTCGGTTCCCCCGACCCGGCGGATCTTCCGTTCCTGGAGGACCCGGAAGAGCTTCACCTGAGTCCACGGCGAAAGCTCGCCGACCTCGTCCAGGAAGATCGTCCCGGCGTGTGCCGTCTCGAACATCCCCCTCTTGTCGGCCACGGCGCCCGTAAACGACCCCTTGGTATGTCCGAAGAGCTCACTCTCGAGGAGGTTCTCCGGAAGTGCCGCGCAATTGATGGAGACGAAGGGCCTCTCCCGGCGGCGGCTGAGGGCGTGGATCGCCCGGGCCGCCATTTCTTTGCCCGTCCCGCTTTCGCCGGTGACGAGGACGGTCGAGTCCGTCGAGGCCACCTTTTCGATCAGCCCAAAAACTTCCCGCATGGCCTTGCTTTTTCCGATCATGTTCTCGAAGCTCGCCTGCTCTTGGAAGCTTTTCTTGAGAAGGATGTTCTCCTCGCGCAGTTTCCTCTCCTCCAAGCCGTGGGCGACGAGGATTTTAAGCTCTTCGATATCGAAGGGCTTGACGACATAGTCCAGGGCGCCGATCTTCAAGGCCTCGACGGCCTGCTTGACGCTGCCGTAGGCCGTGACCATGATGACGGGTACGATGGGCTTGTTTTTTTTGACAAACTTCAGGAGGTCCATCCCATTGACTTTAGGCATCTTGATATCGCAGATGAGGACATCGAAATCATCGTCGCTAAGAACTTCATAGACCTTCGGGGTTCCGGGATTCGTCTTGACTTGATAGCCTTCCTTTTTAAAGACCATGCTGAGCAGGTCCAGGATGCTCTTTTCATCATCGACAACGAGGATTGTTTCCATGGCTTTCTCTTCTTATTCCATTCCGCTTCTTGCCGGCGGCTGGAGTGAGGGCAGGACAATCAAGATTTCCGTGCCCTGTTGCGGCGTCGAAGATACCCGGATTTTCCCCCGGTAGTCATCAATAATCTTTTGGACGACGGCCATCCCCAGCCCCTTGCCGGATTCGAATCGCGAATAAAAGGGCTCGAAGATGTGCTCCAGTTCCCCGGGAGTCATCCCCCGGCCCGTGTCGGCGAACCGGATCCGGAGCTCGCGCTTGTCCTCGAAAAAATCGACATCCAGGGTCCCGCCGTTCGGCATAGCCTGCAGGGCGTTTTGGGTCAGGTTCCAGAAGACCTGTTTAAACTGGTCGGGGTTGCCGTAATAATTCAAATCCGCAAGCTCATAATTGCCCCGGATGGCGACGCGGCCGTTGAGGTCGCCGCCCAGTTTCAGCATTGTCAGCGTCTCTCTCAAAACCTGGGGAAGATTGAACTGGGAATAGACCGGCTTGGCGGGAGAGGCCAGGTTCAAGAACTGTTCGATCGTCTGGGAGACCCGGCGTGATTCCTTAATGACAATATCCATCAAGTTCGACTGCTCCTCGCCGAGGGTAAGGTCATTCTTCAAAACCTGGATGGCTCCGGCTACAGCCGTCAGCGGGTTCCGGATCTCATGAGCGATCAAGGCCGACACCCGGCCGGCCGTGGCCAGGCGATCCTTGCGGTCCAGCTCCTTCTGCGCCAAGACGAGCTCTTCGCGGGCCTTGCGGAGATTTCCGGTCAGGTAATTGACCAAGAAGGCGATCACCAGAAAAAGAGCCCAGGCCAGGAAAATTGTGTATAACACCATCCCCAGGGAAACATCCTGTGTCTGGCCCGGCTGAAAGTACGGAATGAGCCCCAGGTACATCCCATCCGCCAGCGCCCCGAAGAGGATCGCCGCCAGCGACGCGACAAGATAGGCCGCTCGCCTGGAGAGCACAACGCTGGCGGCGATGATGGCGAAGACATAAAGAAAATAAAGGTTTCCGTTCAACCCGCCCGAGATATACACGAAATAGGTGATCAGCAGAAGGTCGAGGGATATCTGGAGATATCCCTGAAATGTGTAGTGAGGATCCCAATGGTAGAGGAGCAAATAAATTACGCTCAAGAGGAATGAGAGGACGACAAAAATATAGAACGGCATGAGAGGCAGGAACTCGGAAGTCGATAGTTGGATGATCATGGCCGCGACAAGCAGGGTCGCGACGATGATCAGGCGGAACCAGATCATCGCCAGGATATTCTTCTTGAGCGCTTTCATAAGTCCCACGGGTCCTTAGAATACCTGCATCAGGTTAAAGATGGGCAGGTACATGGCCAGAACCAGCGATCCGACGAGGCCTCCGACAAAAATTATCAGAATCGGCTCCATGATAGAGAGCAGCGCGGCGACGGTGGCGCTCACTTCGTCTTCGTAGAAATCCGCCAGCTTGCTCAGCATCTGGTCCAGTGTGCCTGTCGCCTCTCCTACGCTGACCATCTGGGTGAGCATGAACGGAAACTGTCCGGTTTCCCGAAAAGCGTCGGTCAAGCTCCGGCCTTCCGTCACGAGCTTGCGGGCGTCCATGACGCCGCTCTCGAGGATCTTGTTCCCGGCCGTCGTGGACGTGATCTTGAGGCTTTCCAGCATAGCTACGCCGCCTCCCAGCAGCGTGCTTAAGGTCCGGGTGATGCGGGTGATGGCGACTTTCGACATAAGCTTGCCGAACAGCGGGACCCTCAAGATAAACCTATCGATCGCCCACCGCCCCTGCTCTGTCTTGTGGATAAACCTGTACAAAAAGACCAAGCCGATGCCGCCCAGGACTATATAAATTAGATACGAAGAAACAAAGTGGCTCAGGTTGATGACGGCCTGGGTCAAACCGGGCAGCCTGGCGCCGAGTTCCTTGAAGATACCCGCAAAAATCGGGATGACTTTCCACAGCATGAAGATCGCGACGGTGATGGAAAACATGAGGATCCCCACCGGATAAATCATCGCTTGGCGGACCTGAGCCCGCAGTTTGACGTTTTGCTCCATATAATCGGCCAGGCGCTGGAGCATCGTGTCCAAGGAACCGCTCTGTTCGCCCGAAGCCACCAGGTTGCAGTAGAGGTCATCGAAGGCTTTGGGGAACTTGCGCTTGGCCTGGTTCAGGCTGGCGCCGGCCTCGACGTCCTCCCGGATGGTCGTGATGACTTTTTTGAAATACTTGTTCTTGGTCTGCTCGGCGAGAATGTTCAAGCTCTGGATCAGGGGGAGTTCGGCGTCGATCAAGACCGCCAGCTGCCGGCTGTAGATGGCCAGCTCCTTTAGCTTGACTTTTTCCCTGCGGAGAAAAGGCAGCCGGAAACTGGGCCTTTTCGCCGCAATGCTGGAAACCGTGATTTGTTCTTTCTGGAGATAACGGGCGAGATCGTCGGGCGAGGTCGCGACGCGCTCTCCGCTCACGGCATCCCCATACCTGTTTTTACCTTTCCAAACATAAACGGCCATGGTTCCTTCCTTTATCTTTTGGCGTTCTGACCGATATTAAAAGACGTCGGTCGATATCCTTCTTTTCTCTGGATGATGTCCGACAGCTCCTCGGGAAACGAGGTCGCGTTCATGGCAGTCTCCAGAGTGATTAGTTTTCTGAAATAAAGATCGGACAGGGACTGGTTGAACGTCTGCATGCCGAATTTCTCCTGACCCAGCTGCATCGAGGAGTAGATCTGGTGAACCTTGTTCTCCCGGATCAGGTTGCGGATGGCCGAGTTCGGAATCAGGATTTCCATGGCCAGGACCCGTCCTTTTCCGTTGGCCAGAGGGAGCAGGCATTGGGTCATGACGGCTTCCAGGGTCATCGACAGCATGACGCGCGCCTGGGCCTGGTATTGAGGTGGAAAAATATCGATGATTCTCGAAATCGTCTCTGCGGCCGAATTCGTGTGCAGCGTAGAAAAGGTCAGGTGGCCCGTCTCGGCGACGCGCAGGCAGGCTTCGACCGTCTCCAGGTCCCGCATCTCTCCGACCAGGACGACGTCGGGGTCTTCGCGCAAGACCGAGCGCAGGGCGTTGGCATAGGAGAGCGTGTCGACGTAGAGCTCACGCTGGTTGATCAGGGCTTTTTTCGGCGTGAAATAGTATTCGATGGGCTCTTCGATCGTGACGATATGGACGCTGCGCTCCGTATTGATGTGGTCGATCATACAGGCCAGGGTCGTGGACTTCCCGCATCCCGTCGGCCCGGTGACAAGGATCAGGCCCCGGGGCAAATAGCAGAGCTGCTGGATTCGCTGCGGGATCCCCAGTTTGGCGAAACTCCACATCGAGGGGAGAAACCTGCGGATGGCGGCCGCGACCGCGCCTTTCTGCATATAAACATTGCCCCGGAAGCGGCCGACGTCCTTGATTCCGAACGAAAAATCGAGCTCCATCTTCTCTTCGAACTGCTTTTTCTGCTTGTCCGAGAGAATGCTGTAAATGAGCGACTTGGTTTCGGCGGGGCTCAAGGGCGGATGGTCGATATTCCTCAGGATCCCGTGAACTCGAATGCGGGGCGGAACATAGGTTGTGAGGTGCAAATCACTGGCGTCGGCGTCGACCGTGATCTGGAGCATCTGTTGAATCGTCATGGTCATGGCAAAACCTCCTAATCTTTGATTGTCTCCCTGAGGACTTCCTCCACCGTTGTGATGCCGGCCTTGATCTTTGTCAGCCCGCTCCGGCGAAGCGTCGTCATCCCCTGTTCAATAGCCTTGGCTTTGATCTCCCGCGATTGAGATCGGTTCAAGATGAGCTCCCGGATTTCGGGAGTGACCAACATCACCTCGAACAGGCCGGTCCTCCCCTTGAACCCGGTGTTATTGCAAGCTTCACAGCCTTTCCCCTGGAGGACGTTTGCCCCGTCGACCTCCTCCTCGGAGAAGCCGATCTCCATCAGGGTTTTTTTGGACAGCTTTTGGGGAGTTCCGCATTTCTTGCAGACGCGGCGGACCAGCCTCTGGGCGACGACGAGGATCACGGAATCGGCGATAAGAAAAGGCTCGCAGCCCATATTGATGAGCCGGTGGACTGTACTGGCGGCGTCGTTCGTGTGGACGGTGGAAAAAACCAGGTGGCCCGTCAGGGCGGCTTTGATGGCAGTATCGACGGTTTCCGAGTCGCGCATTTCCCCGACCAGCATGATGTCCGGGTCTTGACGCAAAAAGGCCCTCAGGGATGTGGCGAAGTCTAGGTTGATCTCTTCCTTGATGTTCACCTGGTTAATCCCAGGGATATAGAATTCGACCGGGTCTTCGGCCGTCATGATATTCTTTTCCATAGCGTTCAAGGTTGAAATGGCGGAATAGAGGGTGTTGGTCTTCCCGCTGCCGGTGGGTCCAGTCACCAGGATGATACCCCAGGGCCGGACGATGGCTTTCCTGAAAACGTCCAGCGCCTCGGCTTCGAAACCGAGCTGGGTCAGGTCGATCTTGAGCATTTCTCGGTCGAGGATACGGGCAACGATCTTTTCGCCAAAAATCGTCGGCAGGGAGGAAACGCGCATATCGACGTCCTTGCGGCCGCCTTTCTCGAGGCGGACTCTCATTTTGATACGGCCGTCCTGGGGGAGCCGTTTTTCGGCGATATTCATGTTCGACAATATTTTGACGCGCGAGAGCACCGGATTTTTGAATTTCATGGGAAGATTCATAGTCTCATAGAGGATTCCGTCGATCCGGTACCGGACACGGAAGGTCTTTTCGTAGGGCTCAAAATGGACGTCGCTGGCCCCCTTTTTAATGGCTTCGATGAAAATGGAGTTGACCAGGGTGATGATGGGGGCTTCGTCGGCGGGCTGTTCCGCCTCCTGCAGGTCGAAATCCTCTTCCTTGGTATCTTCGACAATGCTGACCTTGGAATCATCGGCCAGTTCGATCTCATCCATGATCCGTTTCGGGCGCACCGCATGCGAGCTGCCATAGTACTTGTTGATAGCGTTCAAGATACCTGTTTCCGAGGCGATCACAGGCTGGATGCTCAAGCCGGTTCGGAAGCGGATGTCCTCGATCACGTCCAGGTCGGTCGGGTCGACCATCGCCAGGGTGAGGAAAGATCGGATGCGATGGATCGGCATAATCATGTACTTCTTGGCCGTCTCCGCCTGGATCAAGGTGATGACATCCGGATAGACCTCGAATTGATCAAGGTCGATATAGGGATAGCCCAGCTGCCGGCTCAAACCCTGGGCCATTTCTTCTCCGGTGACATAGCCGAGGGCAATGATAGCGCTCCCCAAGGAAACATCGTGCCTTTTCTGGAACTCCTGAGCAGACTTTATCTGCTCGGCCGTAACGATTTTTTCCCTGATCAGCAGCTCGCCCAGAGTTGAACCCATTATCGATTCTCGTTCCCTATGCGATTAACTCGTTGACAATTTTTGTCGTTAGTGACTGCCAAAAAAACATCTCTCCGAGAAATGACGTTAGCTCCTTTCCGTTTTTCTCTCTGCCCAAAAGGCTTCGCTTAGAGCAGGAGTCTTCTTCGTTTGTGAGCCATCAGTATTCGCCCGGGTGACACTTTTCGTCAATCACCGGTAAAGGCGATTTGGATGGTGAATTTTTTTTCCCCCCTCTCACCCCCAAAGGCTATGTCGACTTTTTCAATTTTTGGAGGGCTTTTTCGACCTAAATATAGGGAAGATCTCTAGTATGAGAACGAACATTCGCCGACCGAAGCCCCCCGTCCGAAAAGCGGGAGGAAAAGGGATACTGAACGACGAAGTCTATCGCTTCTTGATTGAAAAGGCGAACGATGGAATCGCCATCATCCAAGACAGGAAAATTAAGTTTATCAACGCGCGGCTGCCCGCGATCATCGGGTACTCAATAGAGGAAATTCAGCATGTTCCCCTCCAGTCGATTCTCTCGGGAGAAGAGCTGGACAAGCTGTTCAAACGGTATGAGCAGCGGATTGCAGGGGAGAGCCTCGCGGCCCTCTATGAGACATGCCTAAAGCACAAGGACGGCCGGCCCGTCTACGTTGAGCTCAACGCCGGTCTTATCAGTTATGAGGGAAAACCGGCCGACCTGATCGTGGCTCGGGACATTACAGAGCGGAGGCGGGCAGCAGAAGAGCTAAAACGGACTCTGGAAAGGCTGAGGAAGGCGATGGGAGCGACAATTCAAGCGATCACCCTCACCGTCGAAACAAGAGACCCCTACACGGCAGGCCATCAGCGCCGTGTCGCCGACTTGGCCCGTTCGATCGCCTCAAGAATGGGGCTGGACCAGGAATCCGTCGAGGCCCTTCGGATCGCCGCCTCGATCCACGACCTCGGCAAGATCTCCATTCCCAGCGAAATCCTCAGCAAGCCGGGCCGGCTCAACGAGCGGGAGTTCGACCTGGTCAAAACCCATTCTCAGGTGGGTTACGATATTCTGAAGAAGATTGAGTTTCCCTGGCCGATCGCCAGGATCGTCCTCGAGCATCATGAGCGGGTGAACGGGACGGGCTATCCCCAGGGACTGAAGGACGGCGAGATCATGCGTGAGGCTAAGATTTTGGGAGTGGCGGACGTTGTCGAAGCCATGGTCTCCCACCGGCCTTATCGAATGGCGCACAAACTCGAGGTTGCCTTGGACGAGATTTCGAATAACCGGGGCGTTCTCTACGACCCGGAAGTTGTGGACACGTGCCTCGATCTATTCCAGAAGCGCGCTTACGATTTCAGGTAAGAACCGACGAATAGAAAGGGATCGCGCCTGGAGGGATTCGAACCCCCGACCCTCTGCTTAGAAGGCAGATGCTCTATCCACCTGAGCTACAGGCGCACCTTTATTTGCCTTGGACGGCAATCGGGGAGGTCGGATTTGAACCGACGACCTCCTGCTCCCAAGGCAGGCGCGCTAACCAGGCTGCGCCACTCCCCGCGTGTTGAATGAAAAGGTCAAGCCCTGGTCCGAAAGCCAGTTTATGTTAGCAAATCGGG
>Ga0315268_10008870_pt1 | contig 10470 bp, 10 predicted proteins | sample C1_top_MG_FD_204535 | JGI IMG/M metagenome (GOLD analysis project Ga0315268, IMG submission 204535) | Sediment microbial communities from Yellowstone Lake, YNP, Wyoming, USA - C1_top | ecosystem: Environmental > Aquatic > Freshwater > Lake > Sediment | place: USA: Wyoming | collected 2017-08-01 | reverse complement strand
TTACATTTACATTGATGTATTCATCATTCAGTCGTGTGAAAAATAAAATCATCTTGATTCATTTTTATTCATTTTTCTTACGTAAGAAAAATATAAATTGAAAACTTAAAATCTATATCTACATTCATCAGTTCCTACAGTTCTATAATTGAAATCAATCGAATCAATGTCGTCTTACAATCAACGTGGTGGTCTTAATAATGGAGGAGAAGGTGAGTACAAGTACAATAATCATGATGATGGCGCTCCTGCTGCTGCGAAGAACCCACAGCCACAGCTGCAGCAAGAGTTTGTCAGTCCAAGTTTGTGCATTCCGCGCACACACGCCAACATTCGAAAGGAGCGATTCTTTGCAGTGTTTCGTTCGCTCAGTTTGGGTTGGATTGGTCGAATCGATATCGTTGAAAAAACGGATGAAAGCACCGGAGCTACCTTCATCAGAGTGTTCATCCACTTTACAAAATGGTTTCAAAACGCGCAAACCCGACAATTTCTTGAGCGTCTTGAAACACAAAAATCTGCGAATATTATCTATGACGAACCTTGGTTCTGGAAAGTTACCAAGAGTTTTGTTTCTGCACCCCCCATACCCGCGCCTCAGCAGCAGCAGCAGCAGCAGCCTTCAAGGTTTCCCAGACCTCGCATTGATTTTGATGGAGCATCAACTCGTGTCAAAGAAGTAGCAGTAGCAGAAGTCGTCGGCGGCGGCACTGAAATGGCTACCGCAGCTTCAAAAACGCCTTCCTCGAATCCAAACGGCACCAATGTTGTTTCTGGAAAAGGAAAACAAATTGCAATATGCATGGGATATGAATCCGGCAAAGGCCTCGGAAAAAAAGCCGACGGACGACTTGTTCCCGTCCAAATCACAAAGAACATCGGCAGAAATGGAGTCGGCCTCGGCTGTGGTCGTCCTGTTGTTGCTGTTGCTGTTGCCCCTCCTCCTGCTCTTGAGACTCTTGAGACTTCAGCAGATTACTGGACGATTCAGGCTCACGACGCACTTCCTGATGCTCTCAAAGTAGCAGCAGTGGCAGAAGAACCTCAACACCAACAACAACAAGAACAAAGACTTTCCGTTTCTGTGAGCCCTCCAAAGCTTGAACGAAGGCTGTTCCATCATTTGTATGACGATGACAGCGTAGCACATGTTTCTGTGTTCAAGAGCAAGAGCGCATAAAGATACAAGGTTTATGTGCATCAAAAAAACAAAACAAAAACAAAACAAAACAAAACAAAACAAAACAAAACAAAACAAAAACAAGAAATATAAAATATAAATAAAATATTTTTTTTGTAAATGTAAAAATAATATTTTATTTATATTATAATATTTGAATAAAAGTAATAAAGTATACACTAGTATATATATAGTACATAAGGCAAACTCAAACCGTCTGAATGACTTCAAGCATCTATTTCACATCAACACGAAATATTAGAGAGAATGACATCATAAATACATTTGAAAATAAGTTGCAAATTGGAAAAATATATGATGGTAATGTCAATATTGTTCCGGTTTCAAATCAAGACTACAATCATGTTTTTTTCAACATTACATGGAATGAAACAACGGAAGCGGCCAAATTTGTCAGCGAATTGATTTCAAAGTCATCTGTAAAAGTTTTCCATAATCACGGATACTGGTTGTGCAGGATGAATCGCAACCCCTTGAAACTGCGGAACAAATCGACAGCATGCATCAAATTCGCATCTCTTAGAAATACGAACCCTCGTCTTATTGCTGTTCCAGTACCGGTTCCAGTACCGGTTTCGGCCGTCTTCAACGAAGATGATTTTTATGTAATCAACTAACTCCCTAAACTCTAAAAACCCTGTGTCCTATCAGGTAAACGGGGGCTGGGGATGACCAGAAATCCAGTGTCGACGCCGTGTCTGATGGACGGGTTTGTAGGGAAGCGTATCCGGAAGTTCATCTTCAGGAAAAACTGCATATACACATACGGATGGTGCACTCTTTTTATCTTCAGCAGGAAACAGAGGTTTGGGCGGCGGCTCTGGAAATTCATCTTCCGGTAAAACAGCGTACACGCTCTCGGGTGACAGCGGTGGTGCAGATGCGGGAGGCATCAGCAAAATGTGATGAGCAATGTAGCTTTGCAAATTTGAAAATGTCACAAAATTTTCACCATTTTTTAATAAATTCTTCAATTTTTCATCGGGATGAATCAAATGTTTAATCAGTTTTGAGCGAAGTCCATGTTCTTTAATATATGTGTCGATTCTTCGTGTAACTTCTACGCGAGACATTGTGGTTTTTGAACCATTATTGAAAAATTCAGCAAGTTCGTTTGAAATAAAACAAGTCATTGGTCTGTCTCTTGTCTTTTCCTGTTCAGTAATTTTCAATTTTTATTTATTTTATTTTTTTATTTCATTTCAATTCAAATTGTAATTAAAATATAAATTGAAAACTTTTCTCCATTGTAAGAAAAATGCAGTGACTACAAGAAATAAATACAGCAACAGCAATGGCATCAGCAGCAAGAAAGACATCGTATAACAGTTCATCTGGTTCTGGTTCTGAATCTGGTTCTGAATCTCCCGGTTGGAATAAAGTTGAAAACCACAAAAAGAAGAACAATTCATTTGTGACGACTGGTGGTAACAATGGTGGTCGTGGACAACAAGGACAACAAGGACAAGTTTCCAGCAAGCCCCACGCGCTTCCTACCAAGGATATCAAGGACGGTGACCCGCTGAGCATCTGCATTCCACGTGCTTTCAAGAATACCAGCTCTCAACGGGTGTTTGAGACGTTTCGGCGTTTGAATTTTGGATTCATTGACGGCGTCGACGTTGTGGCGAAAACTTCAGAAAATGGTGAAGATTATGTGCGCATCTTTGTTCACTTTACAAGGTGGAACCACAGCAACCCAGACGCAAAGAAGTTTCGCGAGCAAATCGTCAAGGGTGAACAAGTGAACATCTTGTATGACCAGCCAAAACCGTGGTTCTGGAAGTGCTCCCTAAGTCGCCTGACTCGCCTTCTTCCTCGCGAACCTGCTGCTGCTTCTGCTGCAGCAGAAGTTCCACCCGTGCCCGCACCCGCCATGTCTCCCATGTCCTTCCCTTGTCTACCTCGATTTGGCACCGCTGAATACATGAACCTGTTTAGCATTGTCGACACAATTAATGTAAAAAAGTAAAATGAATAATTAAATAATATTTTAAAATACAAAATGCAAATGAATGACAATGAAAAACAAATTATCGCGAATAAAATAAAATGTATCAGTGAAGAAGACGTGAAAAATGACTATGAAATGTTGAAAAATCTTGTTGGGGTAACTGTGGAATTCAACGAACGGTGCCGAGTCGGAAATAATGTTGTTGATTTTTTTACATTTAGAGAGAGATTGGAAACGCGAGGCAAATATAATGTAAATTTTTATGATTTTTTTTCCAATATTGAAGAATTCAAAAAAAAGAAATTTATTCAAAATATGCTCACCTATTATGAAACAACCAAAAACGCGCGGGGATTAAAAAATGAATACATTGTTTTAAAAGAAGTGTACAACATTTGCATTAGCGCCATAAATATATTCCGACCGCTTGTCGCTGTTGAAGTGTATCAACGTTTCAAACCAACACGGATACTAGACTTTAGCGCCGGATGGGGTGGTCGCGCGGTTGGTGCGGCGGTGTGCAACATTTCATATTTTGGAATCGACATCAACGCGGGGCTGCATGACCCGTACAATAAAATGTCTGCATTTTTGAATTCTTCTGCTGCTTCTTCTTCTAAAAAAAATTTGATAAACATGGTTATTGCTGATGCAGTTTCATACGACTATTCGACGATTGTGCCCGGGTACGACATGGTGTTTACATCACCCCCTTATTATTTTATCGAAAAATACAGTCATAATAAGAACTACGCGTCAAAAGATGACATGGACCAACAATTTTACATTCCACTATTTTCAAATACTTATAAACACTTGCTGCCCGGAGGAAACTTCGTTTTGAACGTGAATAAGGAAATTTACGAACGCGTTTGTCTTGCGCTTTTTGGACCCGCCGAACAAACAATGACTTGTAAAAAAAGCAAACGTCAAAATAATTATAGAGAGATGATTTATATATGGAAAAAGTAAAAAAATTAAATATAACCTTCAAAATGTATATAAAACGAACGATTGATTATTATTATTATTAATCGAATTAAAGTTAAGAATTTAAATTAAATTATTATGAACGATTTATTGCCCTTTGAAAAACCATTCAAAATTATGGACATCTTGGAAAAGTATTCAAAAAATCCAATAACAATTTCCAGTTCCATTTCCAATTCTCGACTCAAGTATTTTAAATATTTTTCTTTTGGACTACTTGTGTATTCGACATATCGTTTTTTTAAATCATCGGCATTTTTTAATAAAAATAAAAAAAAAGAACTTCAAGTGAAAGAAATTCCCGAACATGTAAAATATGACAACGGATGGTATGCCGAATTTGATGAATTCCAAAAAAGGTTAATAAAGCCGACGCCGATGTTGTCGGACCCACCCCCCACAATTCAAGAAGTCACACCTAGAGGCGAGATTTTAATGTACTATGACGTGAAAAATAAAGAGTTTGTGTATTATTCTAATAATAAAAATTTGCCATATAGAACCCTAGATGCTGTCGCGCGAAAATATGTATGTTGTCACAATGTCCCATCAATTTACGTCGACATTCGCGAAGAAGTAAAAAAGGGATTTGAAAAATGTAAAAATAAAGCCAAATGTGTCGACTCAGCCACCTCGACATCATCGACATCGTCTTCTTCTTCGCTGTATGCTGTTTATAAAAACTACAAGAGTGGTGCAACGGCTGCAACATCAGGAGCTGACAGCAATGGTATAGGAAAAAGTTCTAAAAAAATTATTCTCAAAGACAATGTAAACAAGTTTATTTTTAAAGGGCGGATTGATGACTATGCTTTAGATGTAAAAGCTCGCGAAAAAAAAGAGAAATCATGTAAAACAAGGAATGGGAATGGTGATGAACAACACGGCAATGCTCGTGATGAAGACGAAGAAGAAGAAAAAGAAAAAGAAAAAGAAGAAGAAGAAATTAATATTTCATATTCCGAGTTTAAAAAGAGGAATGAGAAAAACTCTTAAGAAGTATAGAAACCTTGAACATTTTTTAATTTTTAAAAAATGTTTAAAAATCAATTCATTAAAATAAAATATATTCATATAATAGCAATAAAAATTAATATTTTCATTATCAATTATATTATATTATTAAAATGCAACAACGACCACCACTATCATCATTTAATATGCAACCATCATTTAATATGCAACCATCATTTAATATGCAACGACAACCATCACTATCATCATTTAATATGCAAGGACCATTATCATCATTTAACGCGGCATCATTGAAAAATAAAATGAATCAAGCTGCGTATAATGCTAGACGGTATGTGTCTGGCGCCGCTGGTTCTGTTACTGGCGCCGTTAATTCGTTTATCAATCCCAATAATCCCAATAATCCCAATGCCGCCGCAGTAAAACCCAATCGATTTGCATCCAGCAGAAGCAAGGGTAGCGGGAGCGGCGTCGTTGGCGACGGCGAGTATCAAATGTTTACGCGCGCCCAGTTGAATGATTTATACGGAAACAACAGCGGAAAACGGCCATCATCGTCATCTTCGTTAATGGATATTCTTAATTTTGGCAAAGGACCCGTTGACAGCATGATTATGATGTTTCAGCTTTATATTGCGCTAATTGCCTCTTTAAGCCGGCTAATCGAGAACGCTTCAAGCAGGGGTGTGTCTTTACTTTTTGGAAATGAAGCACTAATTAACCTCTTTTCCGTTTTTCTTGAAAATGCGCTCAACATTATTTTGAACAAAAAAGTCGGCAATATGACATTGGAACAACTGCACGACTCTCTCAAAGCTAATCAACCAAAACTAGAGCAAATGTCTGCACTACTTATCAGTGCAGTGTCCGTCCTTGCTCAAGGTCTTAGTGACATATGTTCAAAAATTGCAATGGAATGGGTCACAAAATATCTACCTGGACTGCTTAAAAGTGCAGCAATAGGAGCATCAGGCGCCGCTGAAGCTGGAATTAATGCTGCAACCGGGGGCGCCTTCGATGAAGTTATGAACATTTTTTCCGCTAGCGCTGCGGTTGTTGGAGCAGCTATGAAAGTTATAAATGCACTTGCGAGTAGCTCTGAGGACTTTAGCAAAGCGTTTAAGACAGTCAAAGATGCGTACGACAAAATAATAAAATTAAAAGACCTTTTCAGTCAATCTCCTAGCGAAATAGCGGCGGAGCTGCGTGATGTTGCGACATCTGCAACTGCCGCCGTAATTCCTCAATCCGCAAAAGATTTTGCAGATACTCTTACAAGTAAAACACTTGATTTAAAGCGTAATCCTTTTTTAAAAGTTTCTCTTGGATATGGGCAAAACGGCGAACCGTCGTCACAGTCACCGTCGTCACAGTTGACACAGCCATCACAGTCACCGTCGTCACAGTCACCGTCGTCGCCGTCGTCGCCACAAAGTAAAGTGATTGATACTCTTGCAACTAGTATTAAAAATGATTTTGGAACTGCAAAAGATGAGGCAAGCAAACTTGGAATAAACGTAAAAGGGCTTTCAGATTTAGCTGAAAAAATCAAAACAAATTCTAAACTGGCACTATTCTTGGCACAAAGATTTGGAATGACTGTAACAGGACTTCAAGGAAGCATGCTAACACGACTGGCCGATGAATTAGAAAAAACATCTGGTAACCCTGAAAATGCTTCTGTGCGTGGACTAAAATTCGCTGGAAAAAATATCAGACCCATTGCCGCCGGACTTGGTAAAGTTTCACAACATCTAGACAATGCAAGCAAATTTATCTACCAAGGTGGCAGTAAAAGCAGAGATAAAAATAAAATGAAAAGTCGAAAATACTTGAAAAATAAAAAACATTTAAAAAGATACATGTCGAATCTTCGACGAAAAACCGCAAAAAAAGAACTTGATTTATTAAATGGAATTCACGATTTTAAAAGCATGATTCGTTGATTCGTTTATAATTTGTTCATTTTTATATTTTTTTATACTTTTTATATTTTTTATAAATTATTTGAAACGCACATGGAAAGGAATGAATCTTTTCCATTTTTTGCGAGATGTTCCATGCACCTCATTGTCCATCCGTATGAACTGCCGCTGTGACCGTCATATCCCAGTGCAACCATGTTTTTATTAATTTTGCCAATCATTACATCATTTGAAAACATGAACGATTGGCCCTGAAAGTTTCTTATCCAGTCCCATCCTTCAGCCATGGTAATCGCCCCATGCGCATTCTTCAACATGATGCGATTATTACTATCATAAACGTTGTAATTGAATTCAGCATCAGATATGCGAACGTCGGTGGTCATTGTCGGTATTTGTTGTTGTTGCTTGTTGCATACTAGAATCAACATATTCATATTAAATTTTCAATTTTTTTATAAACATGTAAACATGCTTTTTACTTTTTACTAATCCATTTCAAGTATCCGTTGCTTTTTTTCAAATTGAAAGATGTTCCCAAATGACTTTTTGCAATTTTATATGCCGACTCTTCAAATGGTGTGAGTTGCGTGAGATAATTTTCAATGTTCTGCTGTTCCATCGGCTTATGTTATGTTGTTATGAAGATGATACAACTTTATGTTTAATACTATTTTTAAACATAAAATAATCAATTTATTAATTATTATTATTATTTTACAAATTAAATGTCATCTACATTAATTTCAGCGACTTTACACATTTTGTTTGAATTGTTTGATTTTGATTTATCAGCGTAATACTTTTTCTGACTTTCTTCTTCTTCTTCTTCTTCTTCTTCTTCTTCTTCTTCTTGGTCTTCGCTTTCTTCTTCTTCTTGGTCTTCGCTTTCTTCTTCTTCTTCTTCTTCTTCTTCTTCTTCTTCTTCTTGGTCTTCGCTTTCTTCTTGAATATTATCGTCGTCTTCATCATCATCACTGTCGCTGTTAATGTCATTTACATCTCCATACATTGCCTGCGGATTTACCATGTTGTTTTCTGGAGCCGCCGGCTTAACTCCCTTTTTCATTTTTATTGTCTCCATTGATGACGACGATGACACAATTTTTTGATAACGCAGCGTGTCTGCATCGACAAACTCATACGAATCCTCCATATCCGCTCTCGACAGCTCAGACTCCTTCATAAATATTGCGTGCGTTCGCTTTAATGTGTCCCTTTCACCTGAAGAATACACTTCCAACAAATCGCACATCTCCATTTCTTTTTTCCCCTTGCTATTACTTTTAATCGCATTTTCTTTTGGCGCTTGTTGAAACTCGCGTATTCCTATAAGTACCCACTTATCAACTTCAATAATATTATCGCGCTTCCCCCTGCCTTTGAATTTTCCGCGAATAAAACAGCGGCGCTCTTTATCGTCGATGCATGTTACGTCAAACGTATTTCCATTTAATCTTTTTACAACTCCATAAATTTCGCTCTTATTTTGCGATATTCTTAGCCCGCTCTTTGTTGACTTTACGGCGTGTTTGTGCGCAACTTTTTTACCGTTGCAACCTCCTTTCGTATTTTTTACCATTTTATTTTATCTTTGTATGTGCTCTTGATACCTCGTGTGTGAGAACTGGTTATTAATTAATCCAATTATATATCTAAGTATATTATATATTTATTATATTTCAGGGGACATGCCAGGGGACATGCCAGGGGACATGCTGTCCCATATGACCCCTTGCCGATTATAGAGTAGAGGGGGTTAAAGGGGGGACGTATGTCCCCCTTGCTGTGACATTTGGGAAAACATGTCCTCGTTTCGCTTTGACTCTTTCACAGAATTCGACCTAAAGTCTTCAAAATCAAAATTATCAATCAAAAGTTCATAGTTTTCAATATCAACATCCTGGTAAAATATTGACTTGTACTTGTATCTTGTTGTTGCATAGTCACTTCTTCTAGACGGGTCCGGATGAATATTGTCCATTAGTATTTCAGAAAATGAAATTAAAAATTGATTGGACGTGAACCCAGATGTCGATATGAATTTTATAACCTGCAAATATGAAATGCTGAGCGCATAATTATCCCACGTGTTCCAATGCTTTAAGCACTCGCTAATAACATACTTGCGGGACTGGTCTATAAACCGCTCCATCGTTGAATAACAAAGTTTTTTATACCTTTCAATAAATTCTGGCGACAAAATTGTAAATGCATCGTTTGAATCCACGTATGCATCAATGGTCTGTTTTAAAGAGTCGGGCGTTATTCTGCTCTCTTTATTAAGCACGTAATTAATCAAATGAATTTCTAAACACCATAAACTGTATTCTGGAAAATAAACATAGAAATAGTCGCGATATATGCGATACGGGTCTGCATCTGACGCTTCGTCTTGCTTTTGCTCTTTTTGCTTCTGCTGCTGCTCTTGGTCCAGCAATAAATTTATAGGTATTGAAATTCCAAAATCTAAAATTACCGGAAGTCCTGTCTTTTGGTCGATGACGGCATTATCCCATTTGAAATCATAGTGCACTATTCCATTCTTCATCAACTGTTCCAGAGAGAATAAAAAATAAGAATACGTGTCGAAAAGTGTGTTCAAAATATGTTTTTTATTTGATATTGACAACAAGTATTTTGTGAATTTGACATTTTCTACATATTTCATTTTCAATAACACGAATTTATTTGAATTATCTCTCTTTATTGTTGCTGTTGCTGTTGTTGCTGTTGTTGCTGTTGCCGTTGATGATGATTTCCCGGTTATTATACTACATTTCTTTATCTCTCTCTCATTCACTTTTGCTAAAGATGCGGTGCAGCTCTGTATAACGGGTACATAATACAAGCTGTAAAATGGAATGCCCTGTATAATTTTCCCTATTCTTATTTCGTTATCAGAGCTGAAGTTTTTTTTTACAAGTTTAGAAACATACTCCGAGCTGCTTGTGTTGCTATTTATTTTTGTTTCCTTGTTACAAGGGAGAGACGGATAAAATATGCATCCAAATCCTCCCTGATTGATTACTCTACTTATTACTGCATTATTTTTTACTGTCATATTTGTAAATCAATTATTATTATTATTATTATTACTTATTATTAATTATTGTTATTATGAACAAATTTATTCATAATAATAACATTCCAACATTCCAATATTAAACATTTTAAACATTCTACAAAACCTTTTTACGTCTTGTAGTTCTTGTAGAACGATTATTTATTGAAGAACCGCACAAACGCTGAGTTTTAGTTGGTTTCGTTTTTGAACACACGGAATACCTGCTAATTTTTGAATATTCCTTCTTACCTTTCATATATTTTTTATAATAAGATTCACGTTCTTGGGATGAATGAAAAAATAATTTATTTTTTTTACCATCATTACCATTTTTTATAAACACAAGTCCCTGAAAATT
>Ga0315268_10008869_pt1 | contig 10470 bp, 10 predicted proteins | sample C1_top_MG_FD_204535 | JGI IMG/M metagenome (GOLD analysis project Ga0315268, IMG submission 204535) | Sediment microbial communities from Yellowstone Lake, YNP, Wyoming, USA - C1_top | ecosystem: Environmental > Aquatic > Freshwater > Lake > Sediment | place: USA: Wyoming | collected 2017-08-01 | reverse complement strand
ACGCGGATAATCTTCATGGTGGACTCCTTCTTCCTATTGACTGGTTGGTGGAAACTCCAGTTTGGCACTTTGATGCCGGTTAGGTGAGGAGGAGTCCATCCCATTGCCTCGGTGCTTCGCACCTTCCTTGGCTCGCAGCGCTAGAAGGGTGCGCCCAATATAGACCTCGCGGAACTCTTTGCGGGTGATGGAGTATTGGAAATCATGATTACCACAGCGGCAGCGAATGATGGGGCGAGGTGTGCCGGTTTCCTTGTTGACACCGACACGCATCCGGACGGTATGGTCAGCCTGATTGTATGGCACCACATCAAAGCCCACCACGTGCTCTGTCAGCACCCCCTCGTTGTTAATGGAGATCATCTGTCCCGTTTGGCGGCAGGCCTTACAGGTCAGTCCCCAGGTGAGGTTTTTTCTTGCGCAACAACGCCGCCATGTGATGGCTGTTTTTGTGAAGGGGTCGTCCAGATTTAAAACTAAATTACCCATGGCGCAAGCCTCTTAGGCCAGTTCTTTTTCGCGCTTAATCTTCTCGATTTCGGACTTGGCTTGGGTGATGGTTTTCCGCAGTGTCTTCTCAATGATCTGAGGAATATCCAAGGTCAGGCTTGGGTCGATTTGTGTGAGCTCTGCCTGAATTTTTTCGAGCTGCTCTTTTACTCCCGGATCGATCTCGGTTTTTAGTACGGCCTTGGGTGCGGTGACCTGGGTGAGAATTGAATTTTTGGTGCGTGCCATGATCAACTCCAGATGTTTATAATGGTATAGAAAATACATTATTCTTCTTAATTATAATAGTGGTTATTTCTTATAAAAGAAATTGAACGTGGGTGACATGACAGTGAAAAGTAGAGCGATGGGGAACTAGCGCGGCGGTTGCTAGACAGGGAATATGCCGCTAGCCCAAGTAATCCGACTGTTGTGGCTACGCCAAGCTTTTTGACAGCGTTCCCCCGCTGGTGACCAGTTTACCCACCTGCGGGTTCCCCCCCCTTAGGCTTGGCTTGGCTGCGCCGCTCTCAGAGGCTTGTAGGCTGTTTCGTAGTGCTTTTTGGCTGGGTCCGAGATTGTGTGGTATCCCCGTTTCGCTTTGCTCACGGGGCCCCAAGATGATGTTACACACCTGACGCACGCCTGCGTGCCTTAAAAAACCCACGAAATACAGCGTTTAATTGAATTTGAGCGCTACGTAAAGTAGGAGACAAATGGAGACATCACGTATGTAACTATATGATCAAGCAGTATATATAGGTTCTCTACAGTAAATTTACAGAATAACGTCTGAACATATAAAATATACATGTGATATACAGTTAAAAGAATTATATTAATAAGGTATTATTTACTATAAATTAGCACAATATATTTAATATGATGTTGTTATAAATTTGAGGTTGCTCAAATGAAGTTTAGGCGATTTCACTTTCGGGAGACTGGTAAGTTTGGCAATTTACTCAAAAAGAAATCTTTGCTAATGGGCATTAGCGAGTCAGATGTCATTCGATTCCTGATCGATCGCGGGCTTGAAATGGATGGGCTGGACACACGAATTCAGCTTGAAACTCTCTCGATAGTTCGTCTCCTTGGCTCCAAGGAAGGCATGGAGTTGCTCAAAAAAGATCAGCTACTGAATAAAGCCAAAGACAATACCAAAGCCATTTTGGCGAATATCAATAATAAAAAAAACAAGCAATGAGCCTTTTATACCCATCCACATGCCAACGGTTTGATCATTTAAGGATCACCTGAATGAGCCTATTCCGTACCTCCTCTATCGGCAATTTAACCCGCGGTGGGCAGACCACGATCCACTTTTCGCGAATGATCTGGCAGGTCATACGCTCCTTTGGATTATTAGGAATAGCGTGTTTTGTTGTACTCACGGTGGCCTATACCTGGCACTACACCACTGAGTACGACCGGTACCTGGTCGAGAAGTGGACTCTCACAAAATTCAGCCCCGCACTCATTTGGGATGCCGATACCCTGGTCGAGTTTACTAAGCCCAGTGACGCCGTTATTAATACCAAGGCCAGCAAGGTTTTAAACAATCCATACATCCTGGAAACGCTCGATAATACCAGCCACACCGCAGTCAGGGGGATGGCATTTAGTCTCTATGTTGTCTGTTTATTGCTCCTGATCGCGTTCATTTTTGTGTACCGAAAGGGTCGCGCTTATGGACAAGAAAAGTTCATACGCGGGTCACGACTGGCTGATGTCGCGGATCTGAAAAATGAACTTATTAAGCAGAAGATCGCCGGGGCTATCCACATTGCCGGGGTGCCATTAATAAATGGTGCTGAGACCCAAGGGATTCTAGTAGCGGGGGCAACGGGCACCGGTAAATCGGTGATATTGCGTTCTCTCTGTAAGCAAATTCGTGCACGGGGCGAACGCGCCATTGTCTATTCCACGGCCGGGGATTTCATTAGATATTTCTACCGGGAAGGTAAGGATACCGTTTTTAATCCCATGGATATCCGTAGCCCCATCTGGGATATCTGGGGCGAATGCCGCAATGCCTCCGACTACGACTCGCTCGCTAATTCTCTCATCCCGTTACCAAAAACGGGTGATCCCTTCTGGATCCATGGTGCCAGGTCCATCTTCTCAGCGGTAGCCATGCGAATGAAAAATGAGCCGAACCGCTCAACAAAAAGACTCCTACGTAACCTGCTTACCATCCGATTAAGTGAGGCCGCACGTCTCGTTGAAGGTACGGAAGCGGCCGCCATTATTGCCGAAGGTGCCGAGAAAACCGCCCTGTCGGTACGTGCGACACTGGCGGCCTACATTCGCAGTTTGAAGTTTCTTAAAGACGGAAAAGCGGAATTCTCCATTCGTAAATGGATTCAGAAAGACATGGGGGATGACTGGCTTTTTGTGAGTTCACGCCCCGATCAGAAGGCGAGTCTGCGTCCACTGATTACGCTGTGGTTTGACATTATTTCGACCTCCATACTGTCCTTGCCAGAGGACCGGAACAGAAGAATCTGGATCATTATCGATGAATTACCCAGCCTAAATGAGGTCCCGTCTCTTATTGACACGCTTCAGGAAGGGCGCAAGTTCGGCGCTTGTTCAGTGCTTGGATTGCAATCGTATTCGCAGCTGCAAGAGATTTACGGTGCGCGCAATGCCGAGACCATGGCGGGTCAATGCCGCACCTGGGTGGTGTTTCGTGCTAATGAACCGACGACTGCAGAATTGATGTCCGCTGGCTTCGGAAAACGGGAGTTTATGGAGGCAAATGAAGGTATTTCCTATGGCGTCAGTGATATGCGTGATGGGGTAACACTGAATGCCAACACTGTGACTAAACCCTTATTGTTAGACGCTGACCTGATTCATTTACCCGATCTGACAGGATATATCCGGCTTGGCGCCGACGTGCCGGCCGCCAAAATCACCGTTCCTCATGAGGTATTTCCGGAAGTGGCTCCATCCTTTGTGGAGGCCGATATGAGCGTGTCATCGATGGATCTTTCAACCCCTGAGGACGAGGTTACCCCATTCATGACGCCAAGCAGAAACAGTTTGTATGATGAAGAAACCTCCGACGTAGAAGACGATGTGCTGGAACCAAACCGTTAGCCACGATGCTCTCCATCAGTAAAATCCGCAGCGCCAGCTCCGCATCGAGTTACTTCAGCAAGGAGAACTATTACACCAAAGACAGCCCTGAGGCCGAGCGCGAAAGCTCATGGTTTGGCGCGGGAGCGGTGACACTGGGCCTTTCCGGGGTGGTCTCCCAGGAGCAATTTTCCGAGCTTCTGCACGGCAATTTACCGGACGGTAGCCAGCTTGGGCGGACCGGTGAAGGCGGTAAACGGGAGCATGTCCCCGGTTGGGATCTCACGTTTTCTGCACCCAAGTCAGTGTCGATTCTGGCTGAAGTGGGTGGGGATCAACGCTTAATTGATGCCCACAAGGCTGCCGTTAATAAGGCCATGGAATACCTCGAGGCCAATGCGGCGAGGACCCGGATTCGAGATGGAAAGGGTGTGGTTTCACAAGCAACAGAGAAATTCGTTGTCGCCCAATTTCACCACGATACCTCACGTGATCTGGATCCGCAGACGCACACTCATAATGTCGTTCTGAACATTACCCAACATAATGATGGGCAATGGCGGTCCGTCGACAGTAAGCCTATTTTCGATCGAAAGATGCTGGGCGGCGCCATTTATCGCGCTGAACTCGCCTACCGCGTTAAACAATTGGGCTATGCAATCACGAAGACCCACAGTGATGGTCGCTTCGAAATTACCTCGGTGCCTACGCAGGTTATTGAGGGATTTTCCAAGCGTCGGGCAGTGATTGCAGCGGAACTTGAACGCCGGGGGAAAGACGATGCCAGGACCGCGGCGAACGTGGCGGCGGTGACCCGTGAGCGTAAAACAGACGTTGATCGCAGTCTCATGCAGGCTATCTGGCAGGACCAATCAAAGGAGCTTGGGTTCGATGCGGTGCAGGCGGTGGCAGAGATAACCGGGCGACAACCCCCCTTACCACCCAAGGCCCAGGAGCGTAATGAAACAGCCGATCGGGAGGTGGAATTATCAAAGGCCGTTCATGCGCTTGCCGAAAGTAAAAAGGCCGAAAATGCCGTTACCCTTGCTGCTGAAAAGCTCGCCGAACGCGAGGCGGCATTCGCTAAGGATGACCTTATTAAGGAGTCTGTTCTGCAGGGTTTCGGGGAGGTTGTGCTTCGGGATATTGAAGCCGCCATTCAAAAAGCCACCAAGGAAAAGTCCCTGATTGAGGCAAATATTGGCCAGGAGAAAGGCTTTACCACACCCCGGGCCATGCGGCTTGAGAAGGAATCCATCCAGCTGATGCGTGCTGGCCGGGGCGCCATTAAACCTATCCTTACTAAGGACGCGGCCCACGAATTACTACAGGCTGGAAACCTTAATAAAGGCCAACTGGAGTCAGCAACACATATCCTTTCCACGAAAGATCGGGTCATCGGCATCCAGGGTTATGCCGGGACCGGTAAGACCTATATGTTGACCGCGGTACGCGAAATAGCGACCTTAAATAAGGTCGCGGAATCGAAAGGCTATGTCGTGCGGGGATTTGCCCCGGGAGCGGCCCAGGCGAATATCCTGCAGACGGAGGCGGGGATCCCAAGCACGACTCTGGCCCGACATCTGGCCGACCTTAAGAAGGAAATGGCCCAATACCACGCCAAATCGAAACTGGAACGGCTCCTGTTCAGCGCACCCCCCAGCCACGCGAATGAACTCTGGGTCGTCGATGAGTCCTCCATGTTGTCCAATCACCTGATGCGTGATCTCTTGAAAGCCGCCGACCGTACCGAAGCCCGCGTTGTGCTCGTCGGGGACATCAAACAGTTGGGGGCGGTCGAAGCCGGTAAGCCTTTCGAACTCTTACAAAGGTCCGGCATGGACGTGCGTGAAATGAAGGAAATCCTGCGCCAGAAGGATAGGGATACGCTCGCTGCTGTTAAACACAGTATCGATGGGAAAGCCCGCGCGGCCCTCGAGAAGATCAAAAATACGGTCTATGAGATTAAAGAAAAAGAGAATCGCCTGGCCGCCATTGCCAAGCATTACCTATCCCTTTCCCTTGAGGAACGCGCCCGGACCTTGGTGATTGCGCCCGCCAACGAAGACCGCGTCAAACTCAATGACTTGATAAGAGAGGGTCGCACCCGTGAAGGCAGTCTCAAAGGTGCGGCGGCGAATGCCGAGATATATACCCGCCGTGGATTGACCCGGGTGGAGACTAAACAGGCCGGGTCCTATCAGCCAGGGGATGTGGTTCGGTTTGGCAGGGACTATAAGTCTTTAGGTGTTAAGAACGGGGAATACGTCACTGTGACGGGTGTCGATCCAAAATCGAAAGTCGTTCGGCTCAAAACCAGGGAAGGGCGCCACATAGACTGGATTCCCTACAAGATTGCCGGCCGATCGCAGGGGGGTGTAGAGGTCTACCAAAAGGAGGAACGTCACCTTAAGGAAGGCGAGCTGGTGCGTTGGACCCGCAATGATAACCAACGAGATATCCGCAACGCCGAAATCGCCGAGGTGACCAAGGTCCAAGGGAATCAGGTCGCCTTTAGGCTATCGAGTGGCAAGGACATAACGCTGAATGTCTCCCAGGAAGGGAATCGCCATTGGGACCATGCCTACACGAGTACGGTCCATGCCGCGCAGGGCCGTACCACCGATCGGGTTCTCGCGCTGGTCGAGGATTTTCGTAAATTCCTGACGAATCAAAAATCCTTTTACGTCAAGCTCAGTCGGGCGCGGTATGAGGCGCATCTCTACACAAATGACAAAGATGGCCTCATTAAGGCGATCGAAGAGCGTACTGGGGAGAAGACCAGTGCGCTCGAATCGACCGTGCCGCGTCCGCTGCGTGAAACACCGGTCCGTGATACCCCGTTTCTTGAACAACAAAAAAATCAATCGGTGGAGCTCGAGCGATGAAGGCTGCGGCGCGAGGAGAGCTTTATGCCGCATGCTGAGCGGATCTCATCCGGGCAGGGAATGCTTGAGTGGCTTGGTGCTATTTTTGGTGTGGTGGGGGCGGGGCTGCTGGCATTCAATGTGCCTTATTCCGGGTTCGGGTTTGTGGCATTCCTGCTAAGTAATATTTTCTGGATCCGTTATGGCTTGAATACACGGTCGTTCGGCATTCTGACGATGCAGCTTTTCTTTACCGCAACCAGTTTGCTTGGGATTTACCGCTGGTTGGTTCTGTCATAACTTTGTGCGCCCTTCCTGCAACATGCCACGTTATCGCGCCCTTACCTACAAGTACGCTGCTGATTCTGGGTCTTACCGGGTATCGATACCGCCCATGCCTGGGGGGCAGAGTCACCGGCTGCATCTCACGACGACGTCTATCACGGGGAGTATGCCAATGGTGCTCGGGGAATCGTCTCGGAACAGCTGCTAAAGGCCGGGGCCAGGATGGCGTGGGTGTTTAATTCCGCGCCGGGACATTTGGCTTGGAAATGCTAAAGGAGAACATTATGCAGAACGCTATGGTCACCACGGCACTGTCCCTTCCGGGCTATCGTATTGTGAAAAACATTGGAGTGGTCAGGGGGCTGACCGTACGCTCAAGGTCCGTGTCTGGCAATTACCTTGGTGGATGGCAATCACTCTTTGGCGGAAAAATTCCGGCCTATACCGAGCTGTGTGAACAGGCGCGGTCTGAGGCCTATCAGTTGATGTGCAGCCGCGCGCAGGAACAGGGTGCGAACGCGATCATTGCCATGCATTACGACGCAACCGTATTGATGGAATTCATCACGGAAATAATCTGTTATGGAACTGCGGTGGTTGTCGAGCCTGAGGTGATCCGAGATTGACCGCCCGCGCGTCCACTGACACGACAGGAAACAGTGCACCATATCACCGCGTCGATTCTAAATGCTTGTTATGCTTCGGTTGCCCGCGCAATAAGATTTTCGCTACAACCGATGACACTTCATTTTCGTACCCGGAGTTAGAGACTGCCAAAAGTCTTTCCCTTAGCCACGAATCATCGAAAAAACGCCAACCATTCCGGCCAAACAACGTAGCAATCTTTTCCCGATCTGGTTCGCCCGCCACCTTGCCTGCAGCCAGACAAAGTATAACCGACGGCGATAACGCACAGGCGCCGGAAGACACCAGTTGCTTAACAAGGCGGCCAAGAATGGTTCTTCTCAATACGGAATCATTGAACAACTTGTAGCGATTCCCTTCTTTTTTATCCGTTCCATCCAAACCGCGAGCTCTGACCCCAGGGGAATCCAGAAATGACTTGCACTCCACTACCAGCAGCTCGTTTGCCTTGGCCTTATACGCCACGATATCCATTTCCCAACGAGGTGAGGACGGTCGCCCGATCTTTCTCTTCTCTTCGCGCGTAAGATCTACCTTCATGCTGGTTCTGACCCAATAGCCATCCTTCTCTAGCAGGGAACCGACAAGCGTTTCAAATGAGTCCATTTTCCATTCCTAGGTAGTTTAAGGTACAGCACTACTGGAACGATTGAGTCGTAACAATAGCCTCGCTTACGTTACCTCAACCCACCTGCACAGGAAACAGGAACGTATACTATTTTGTTGTGTCTTCCTGGAATGGGCTGATAGGTTATTACTTTGGTGCACGCCGGTGCTATTATTTACCATCGCTCACTCAGGATCCTGAGGCCATATGCAAATATCCGCTATAGATTTCATCTTTCTTGTTGTCGGCCTGTTGGCTGGCGGCGGTGTTGTCTGGCTGATACTGAAAAACAAACTCGCGCTGGCCGCGGCCGCCGGTCATGCCTCTGGCGACGTCGAACGCACCGCGCTTACTGAGCAACTCAAGGCCGCCTCACTGGAGATCGCCGGCCTTAAGACGCGCCTCACGACATCCGAAGGGCACGCCAGTAACCTTCAGGGTGAACTAGGGAATGCCATCCGCGAGAGCGCCCAGCTGGCCGAGCGGGCCAAGCGTGTACCTGATCTCGAACAGGCACATCAGCAGGCGCTGAAAGAGCGCGATGATCTGCTGCGCGCCCAGTCTGGCCTCAAGGCAGAGATCGCCGCGCAAACTACCACGATCGAGCAGGAACGTTCTCAAACCCAGGAGAAACTCGCCCTGCTTAATGACGCACGTGAGCAGTTGAGTAACCAGTTCAAGGCCCTGGCCAACGAGATCCTCGATGAGAAGAGCAAGAAATTCACCGAAATAAACCAGACGAACATCAGCCAGCTGCTCGATCCCCTGCAGGAAAAGATCAAGGCCTTCCAGACGAAGGTGGAAGAGGTCTATGTCAGTGAAGGCAAGGATCGCATTGCCTTGGCCGAACAGGTGAAAATGCTTACCCAGCTCAACAATACGCTGAGTCAGGACACCCAGAACCTCACCCTCGCACTCAAAGGCGATCGCAAGGCGCAGGGTAATATGGGCGAAGTCATTCTGGACGACGTGCTTGAACGGGCCGGTTTACTGCGTGGCCAGCACTATGAGCGCCAGGGCAGTGTCAAAAGTGAAGACGGACAGTCACACGTCATTCCGGACGTGGTGATTAATCTCCCGGGAGAACGCCATCTGGTGGTGGACGCGAAAATGACCATGCCAGATTACCGGGCATTCGCCGTCTCTGATAATGAGGACGAGCGGGCCGCGGCACTGAAGCGGCATATGACTTCCATTCGCGCCCATATTAAAGGACTGTCCGAGAAGAACTACCAGGCGCTGTACGGCCTGCAGTCGCTGGATTTTGTGGTGATGTTCATTCCGCTTGAGCCGGCCTTCATGCTGGCCGTGACCAACGATAGTGAGTTGTTCCAGCAGGCCTGGGACAAGAACGTGCTGCTGGTCAGTCCCAGCACGCTGCTGTTTGTTGTCCGTACCGTCGCCTATCTGTGGCGGCAGGAAGGCCTCAGTCGCAATGCGAAGGAAATCTCTAACCGCGGTGCTGAGCTTTACGACAAGCTCGTCGGTTTTGTGGCAGACCTGCAAAAGGTCGGCGAACGCATCCAACAGGCACAGGACAGCTACAACGACGCCCGCAAAAAACTCAGTGAAGGGGGCGGCAATGTTGTCCGGCAGGCGGAGATGCTAAAGAAGCTGGGTGTGAAGCCGAGCAAGGCATTGCCGGCGCAGTGGGTGGAGGCAGCGGTGGATGAGGATGTTCCGACACAGATACTGGATTGATTATATCCCCCTGGAATATGCAGCCATGATAATTATGTTTTTGTGCCATTGTATATATAATTTGCGTCAGCAACCGAGCATAGCAATGGTCTGGTAAGGAACGGTAACTGGTGTGGACACGATGCAATAGTCCCATGAACGCGACCAAGATACATTGACTACGACGAAAGATTTCCACGTTCTGAGTATTTAACCTGTATACCGCTCTAACGAGCATCCTGGCTGTGTCATCTCGGTCACTTCGACATACATCATACAGGTCTTTTGACATTCGCAACTCTAACCTCACCATCAAAGACGAAGGCAACACTGTATCGCGCCCTTGTGATCCCGACGTACATCTTGGCGGCAGAATCAACAACATGGCTGTAGTCGCCTGATGAGAGCCACTGCTTACCTTTCTTGTGGAGGAATATAAGTACACGATCGAAGGACAGGCCTTTGGACTCGCCATAGTTCATCGCGTCGTAACCTTCACAATGCGTCCGCTTGTCCAAGCGTAGTACCTGTGGCCGATACCGACTCATATAGTTGTGGAGTGACCCAGTCTGGATTGCGAATACACCATCATGCCCCGTCGTAGTTGAATTGCGGGATACAGTCTGCGGCTCCTGCGGGAAGAATGCATCTGCCAAATCCGCAATCGTCTGATGGCAACGATAGGGAATTATATACATGACTCCCTAGCCACTCCATAGATGGGGATCAGGTCTTCTCCAACAATGATCCAGTTGAATAAATTCGCTATTTTGTCCCGGCGTCCAATCTGTTTTGATAGACCCACATCGG
>Ga0315268_10008868_pt1 | contig 10471 bp, 8 predicted proteins | sample C1_top_MG_FD_204535 | JGI IMG/M metagenome (GOLD analysis project Ga0315268, IMG submission 204535) | Sediment microbial communities from Yellowstone Lake, YNP, Wyoming, USA - C1_top | ecosystem: Environmental > Aquatic > Freshwater > Lake > Sediment | place: USA: Wyoming | collected 2017-08-01 | reverse complement strand
CACAGGCGGCCTACGCGGTCTGGGAGGACGGCGAAGTCACGCTCCGCTCTGTGCTTTATGACGTTGATGAGACCATCCGAGCTTATCAGGGCTTGGGCGTGGACGAGCCCACGCTGCGTGTCCTGTGCGCGGGACTGCTGTTGGGCGAGGAAGTTCCGCTCGATGTGATCCAGGCTTTTGTTGAACTGTGAACCCAATCGAATCCTATCTTCGGCGCCATCATCGGCGATTTGTGAAGGAGCTTTGTGAATACCTGCGCTTCCCGAGCGTCTCGGCGGACGAGCGTTACCGCAAGGGAACGGCCATTTGCGCGCGGTGGCTGGTGGAGCACTGCCGGAAGATAGGACTGGAGGCCGAGCTTTGTCGCACCGACGGAAATCCGATTGTCCTGGCCCGAACTCCCCGACGACGCAACTCGCGCCCGCTTCCCCATTACCTCGTGTACGGGCACTATGACGTGCAACCGCCTGAGCCCTTGGACCTGTGGCAGTCGCCGCCCTTCCAGCCTCGGATCGTCGGTCGTTCCGTGTTCGCGCGCGGCGCCTCCGACAATAAAGGGCAGCACTTCGCCCATCTCAAAGCCATAGAAGCTTATCTGGGCACAAGAACGGCGTTGCCCTGCGAGATTACCTTCGTGATTGAAGGGGAAGAAGAAGTCGGCAGCCCCAGTCTGGCTGGTTTCTTGCGCAAGCATCGCGCACGGCTGGCCTGCGAGGCCGTTGTAATCTCGGACACAACGCTTTACAGTCTGCAGCACCCGGCCGTGTCGTATGCCTTACGGGGGCTATGCACCCTGGAAATCACACTCCATGGACCCTCTCGTGATTTGCACTCCGGATCGTTCGGCGGCTCGGTGGATAACCCGGGCATGGCGCTTTGCCAATTGTTGGCCCAATTACGGGATGGGCACGGCCGCCTCACCATCCCTGGTTTTTACGATGACGTAGCTCCGCTTTCTCCGTTCGAACGCGCGCACTTCGACTTGCATCCCTTTGACGCGGAGCAATACCGGCGCTCGCTCGGAGTGCGGCGTCTGTTTGGTGAGCGCGGATTCACTCCTATTGAGCAGCGAAGCGCACGGCCCACCCTGGACATCAACGGGCTGACCAGCGGATATCAGGGCTCCGGCAGCAAAACCATCATCCCGGCTACCGCAACTGCCAAATTGACCATGCGCCTCGTGCCGCACCAGAACCCGAAGCAGATCCTGGCGGCTGCCATTCAGCATTTGCGGAGGCTCTGCCCGCCGACCGTGAGGATGAAAATCACCTCAGGCCATTCCAGCGAGCCCTATTTGGTTTCCCCAGAAGGAGAGCTCGTGCAAGCCGGCCGGGAGGCTTTGCGGTCCTCTTTTGGCGCCGAGCCTTTGCTCGTACGCGAAGGCGGTTCCATCCCCATTGTGAACGAATTCAAGCGAGTACTGAAGGCAGACTCACTGTTGCTTGGACTGGCCCTGCCGGATGACGGCGCGCATTCACCCAACGAGAAGTTCAACCTCGATGTTTTTGCCAAAGGGATGGCGATGAGCGCGAACCTGTGGCCTGTGCTCGCTCGCACTCAATCACCGCGCAACAACGTGCGCCAACCCAAGGACCAGAAGGGCAAGCCATGAAAATTCTCCTGCTCTCGGACATCCACGGCAACTGGCCGGCGCTCCAGGCTGTTCTTCACGCTGAGCCAGGTGCCGACCGAATCCTTTGCCTTGGCGACCTGGTCAATTACGGCCCGCAACCGGCCGAGTGCGTCGCCTGGGCAATGCAGCTTGGGTCTGACAGCCGCGTGATCCAGGGCAATCACGATCGCGCCTTCGGCATGGGCGACGACCCTCGTTGCACGCCGGCATACCAGTGGCTGGCCAGTGCCATGCAAACAGCCACGAGCTCTCTGCTGACACGCGAGATGAAACATTTCCTGGCGAAATTGCCGCCGATGGATTGGTTCCCGCTGGGCGATACGGAGTGTATTGCCTGTCATGCCATTCCCAGCGACCCGCTTTACGGGTATCTGGGCGAACGGAGCGCTTTAACGTTATGGGAATCGGAACTCAATGTGGCCGGTCACCCGGATCTGCTGCTGGTCGGCCATACCCATGCGCCGATGAAGACTCAGTTCCAACGCACGTTGGTCGTCAACCCTGGCAGCGTTGGCCAGCCCAAGCACGGTGATCCACGCGCCGCCTACGCAGTTTGGCAGGACGGAACCGTGACCCTGCGCCGGGTGGCCTATCCAGTGGACGAAACGGTTCGGGCATTCGAAGGACTTAAGGTGCCGATAGCGGCCCAGCGGCGCCTGGTCGAGGAACTCCGCACTGGGCGGGAGGGGACAAACGCGCGGCACGCCGCGTCGGAGCAGGCCTGCGCGCCCACCCCCGTGGCACACGGACCCGGTGGGGCGGGCTAGGCCACATGCCCGCGGGGCATTCTCTATTGGTCCTCGATTGGTCCTCTATTTCTCCCTGTCTTTTCCCGCTCCTCAGCTCCCGAGATCCGGACAGAGTTGGCCCCTGTGCGCTGCACGCCAAAGTCGCTTCCTATAGACGGCTCAGGCCTGGCCGCCATTCAGGGCCGGCCCCACTTGTTCTCGGATTCTCTTCCAGTGCCGGTCCGTTGCCCTCGCCCGGCCTTTCAGCGCCAAGTCTGATTCAGTGTGTCTGATTCAGTGTTGCCTTTCCGCCAAGGCGCGCTAGACTAAGTAAGGCAATGGAGTACTGCCTCCTGCTCTTGCGGGAAATCGCCTCCAGGCTGATGACTCCTACCGAACAAATGAAACTGTGCGCGGTAGCGAGTTATGAAAGCTTTGCTTCTCTCCGATATACACGGCAATTGGCCTGCGCTGCAAGCAGTATTGCACGCGGAGGCGGATGCCGATCACATTATTTGCCTTGGCGACCTGGTCAACTACGGCCCGCAACCGGCCGAGTGCGTCGTCTGGGCGATGCAGCTCACAACGCCCAGCCTGGTTGTTCAAGGCAACGAGGACCGCGCGCTCGGACTGGGGAAGACCCCGAGTTGCTCGCTGGCTTACCAGCACCTGGCCGAGGCGGTGCAGGCGGCGACAAGCCCCTTGCTCAGTACCGAAATGCGGCGGTTCCTGGCGAAACTGCCGGCTTCGCAACGGTTCAGTTTGGGTGAGGCCACGTGTGTGGCCTGCCATAGCACGGCGAGCGACAAGGAGCCGATTCATCCGTTTCCGGGCACGCCCAGCGCGGCGTGGCCTTGGGAATCAGACCTCATCGTCGTCGGTCACCCGGACCGGTTGTTTATTGTGGTTGAGCATCCGAACCTGCTGTTTGTCGCCCATACGCACAGGCCGTTCCAAACCGAGTGGATGAACACAGCGGTGGTCAATCCCGGCAGTGTCGGCAAGCCGCTGGATGGGGACCCGCGCGCGGCCTATGCGGTGTGGGAGGATGACCGGGTGACTCTTCGCCGCGCAGCTTACGACGTGGAGGAAACGGTGCGGGCGTACGACGCCTTGGAGCTGGATGAAGGTATCCGGCATCAGTTGATTGAGGAGTTGCGCACGGGGGTGCGGTTGCCGGCGCATGAACCGCAGGAGTTGACGGTGTGAGGTGAGGCATGATTCACGTGAATAGGACTTGGGGCCGCATTAGCCTGGACCGCCCCAGAGCCAGGCCCGCCGCCACCAGTCTGGGCACAATGGACGTGGCGCGGGACCGAAACCAACCCAACCATACTGAGCCTTCCGTTTCGGGTGGTTGGCCTGAAACCTGGACCAACCCGAAGGACGGCTCGGTGATGCGTTTTATTCCGCGGGGCGAGTTCATCATGGGTTCGACGCCTGCAGACATCGAAGCCGCTCAGAACATGGATGCGGAGGGACCGCGCTTCCCGCTCCTGGATGAAGCGCCCCAGTTCCGTCTTTTTGTGCCGGCGTTTTACATGAGCGTCTTTGACGTCACCAACGAGCAATTCGCCCGCTTCCTCTCGGAAATGCATCCTGGCCGCGCCCTGTTCGATCTGTGGGTTCAAACCGCTGAACGCCTTCTGCTCCCCAGTCACGAGGGCGAGCCTTATCGCGCCGTGGCCGGTTTCGAACGCCATCCAGCCGTTCAAATAACCTGGTTTGGCGCCCAGGCCTATTGCCGGTGGGCTGGGCTACGGCTGCCGACCGAAGTGGAGTGGGAAAAGGCGGCGCGCGGCACAGATGCCCGGCTCTTTCCTTGGGGGAACGAGTGGCATGATGACCATTTGCGCTGGCATGGCGGCACGCGCGGGGAAAACGAGACGACCGCTCCGGTGGACGCCTATCCCCAGGGCTGCTCCCCCTGGGGGATCTGCCAAATGGCCGGCAACGTCGAGGAGTGGTGCGAAGACTGGTACGACCCGGCTGCCTATAAGGAGCACGCCTCCGGAAGTCGGCGCTCACCCCACGAGGGCTCGCAGCGCGTGCTGCGGGGAGGGAATTGCCTGCGCCGGAACCGGCTGGAATTTCGTTGCGCTATGCGCCGGGCCAGTGCTCCCATCTTCGCAAATGTGCGGTTCACGGGCATCCGTGCCGCTTGCGATATGCCCGGCCCGATATGAATGTTCGCTTTTGGAGAACAGAGACATGAACGACGCCATTAAAGTTCTGACTCGGCTTTATGTGCTGACGGACCAAGACGGGCACAATAGACCCGGCCATGCCCGCCATGCGGAAGTCAACCGCTTGCGCGACCGGTTGCCCGAGGACGTGTTAAGGCGCTTCGACCGTTTGATCGAACATGGGCACCGGCCAATCGCCCCGCTTTCGGAATCGGGTGCTTGCGGCAGTTGCCATTTAAGGCTGCCGCCGGACGAAGTTTTGGCTTTTCGCCGCGCCCCCGACCAGGTTCATGCCTGTCCGCATTGCGGCTGCGTGCTTTTTGCCTCAGCTCCTCTCCGCGAAGCGGAGGCCACTGCCCGTCTGCTCTGCTCATCCGCCCATGGGTAATCGCATCAATAGCTCCGTGCTTCCGGAATCTCAGCCGGCCGAACACGCAAACCGCGTCGCCGAGGGCAACGGCGGTGTCCCCGACATTGCTCTGGATCTGGAGACGCTGCGCTCGTTCACGAAAGCGAAGTTGTCAGTTGTAGCACAATTGCGAATCCTTCGCGAGGCGCTCAAACAACGGTGCAGCCAGAGCCGGTTTCAGGCCTGCGAAGAGTTGATGGACAAGCTGGCGGAAGACCGCTTTACCTTGGCTGTGCTGGGCCAGTTCAAACGCGGCAAGAGCTCCTTGATTAACGCCATCATGGGCCGCGACCTGTTGCCGGTGGGTGTACTGCCGCTAACCTCCGCGGTCACCGTCCTGCGGTTTGGCCCCAAAGAACGCCTCCTCATCGAGCGGAAGGACATAAGTTTTATCTTTGCCGAGGAGGTGCCCGTATCCCGGTTGGCGGATTACGTGACGGAGAAGGGCAACCCGAGCAACCGCAAACAGCTCAAGACCGCGACCCTGGAGCTTCCCTTGCCCTTCCTCCGACGAGGGCTCGAGTTTGTGGACACACCCGGCGTTGGCTCCGCCATCGAGGCAAACACCGCCACGACTTACAGTTTTCTACCCCAGTGCGACGCGGTGATTTTTGTTACCAGTGTCGAAACCCCCTTCACGCGGGTTGAACTGGAATTCCTCCACGACATCCGACAGCACGTGCAGAAGATCTTCTTCGTGGTCAATAAAACCGACCTGCTGGACGCCGGCGAACGAGAAGAAGCCCTCGAGTTTATCACCAGGAGCATTCGCGACCATATGCAGGCTGCGGAGGTGAAAGTGTTCCCGGTCTCCTCCCGGCTTGGCCTGGCCGCCAGGCTCGCCGACGATAATGCCGCCTATACTGCGAACGGGATTAAAGCCCTACAGGATGCGTTGGCGCAGTTCCTGTCAGGCGAAAAGGCTCGGGTCTTCCTGAGCCGAATCGCCGACCGCGCGCTTCGCCTTCTGGAACAGGAATGGGTCGAAATCGACTTGCGCAAGCGAGCCACGCAGATTTCCGGGCCGGCCTTGCGCGAGAAGGTGGAGGCACTTAACGAGCGGTTGCGCCATAACGAAGCTGAGCGGGAACAACTCCTGCAGCGGCTCCGGGAGCATGTCCTCGCGGAAACGGACAGTGCGGCCACCTTGGGCTTGCAGGTTTTGCTGGTTAAGCAGCATAAGGCTCTCTTGCTGGACTTGGAGCGATGGTCGCGCCATTGCGGTCGGCTCTCCGTGCGAGCAGCCTCGGAACGGTTTGCCAGCCTCGTCCTTTGGTTGCTGCAGCACAAAACCCGGCGCTGGTTGCCTCTCCAGGCTGAGAGACTCAGCTTTGCTACAGATCCGGCAGTACTTCGGGAACTGGAGGCACTGCGCCTTAGCTTTGCTGCCATTCCTCGGACGGCGACCGAGGCGTTCGGAATGAAGAGCAATGGCGATTCTGATGACGTGGTGATTCCGCCGTGGCAGCTCGAGGCGAGCTCCGAGCTATACCCCTTGCCCGGACATTGCTGGAAACCGGCGGTGCCTGCTGTCCGCGGCTTGCTGCCCGCCTCCTTTGTCCCAGGCTGGTTGCGCCGAATTGTATTGAATGAATGGGCAGGCTTGACCGAGTCCTACCGTGTCCAGGTGAGACAACTGCTGCAGGACGCGGTGGAGCACGCGTTTGATAAGTGGGCCAGCTCCGTCCGGGCCCAAGCCTCAGAAGCCAGCGCTCGCGTGGTCGCGGCTGTGACGGGCGCTCCGCCGAATAGGGAGCGAGCAATGGCAGCAGGTTGCGGCTCTTCCGCGCTTGATTCGCAATGGAGCGAAGCAGCCCTCGAATCGCTGCGCACCACTCTTGCAGCTCTCCGCGACGAGATTCGATCCTCCGTGGCCGGACCGAACGACGGCCCAAGCTCCCCCACCAACGCGCCAAGTCCGGCTGAGAGGACCTCCATCGCCGAGGCGGAGCAATCAGCAAATCACGTTTCACGTTTCACGTTTCACGTTTCCACTCCGCCGCCCGTGACCCTCCCGGATCCTTCCTTGATCGAAACCGACCTGGCCGCAGACCTGCAGACCCGCGGCTGCCCCGTTTGCGAGCACCTGTCGCACTTTGCCTTCGAGTTCTTCTCCAAATGGCAGTATGCACTGTTCACCGACGAGCAAGCCCAGCGCCACTTCGCCGTCGAATTGGGTTTCTGCCCGCTGCACACCTGGCAGTTCGAAGCGATTTCGTCCCATGTCGGCATCTCTGTGGGACACGCCCGGCTCATCGAGGAAGTCTCGCGTCTCCTGATGCGTGCAGCGCAAGGCCCCCAAACCGGCCGGTTCCCGCTCGAGATTCTCAGGGATTCAAAGAATTGCCGCGTTTGCAACCTGTTGCGCCAGGCCGAAGCCGCCTACATCCGGCAACTCGCGTCCTTCGTGCATGACGCGGCCAAACGCCAAGTCTACTCGCGTTCACAGGGACCCTGTTTGCGGCACCTGGGCTTGCTCATAGCCGCCTCGACGGGTCAGGAGATAACTCGCTTTCTCCTGACCGAGGCCGCGCGTCACCTCGAGGAAATGGCGGAGGACATGCAAAGTTTTGGGATGAAGACCGAATCCTTGCGGCGCTCCCTCCGAAACCGCGATGAAGAAGACGCCTATCTGCGCGCCCTCATCCATCTGGTCGGAACGAAGGGCAATTGCGCGCCGTGGAGCAATGATGGTGAAATATGATCACTTCCAACCGGCAGAGCAAAAACTGGGGGCCATTCGCCCGCAGGCTGAAAACTCCGGACGACGCTCCCGAGCCGTTGCGCAGCGCGCTCTTTGGGGGCCTCACCCCGGAAGACGACATCCGGCTGCTCATTTTCAGTCCCGCCGATTGTGCGATGGCCAAAGACTCGCAGCCGACAATTCTCGTGGTGACGGACCGCGGTTGGCTGGTGGTGGGCGAGAACGATGCCGATTCAGCCAAGGTGGCCCGCTGCGACTTTGCCAACACCGTGCTTGTCGAGATGACCAGCATCCTCCTTTATGGCCTCCTAAGGATTGATTTCGCAACTGGCGGGCCGGTCCAATCCTCGACGATTCGCTTCAATACGGTCACCAGAGGGTTGTTTCAAGAGGCCGCTGAACTGCTGCTCAACGGCATGGATAGCGTAACTATGGTTACGCCCGTCGAAAGCAGAGAAATGCACCCGATTGTTGACGCGCTCCCCTTGAAGTTCTGCAATGCCCTGTTGGAGTTTACGCCGATGGGCCAGCGGGCTTTGGCTGCTGTCCACTGGCCCGCCATCCTCGGCCAGAGGCGGCTGTGGTTTCAGCCAGAATTGGCGCCGCAAGCCGCCCTCGCCGTGACTGACCGAGAGTTGCTGGTTGTCTCCGAGGAGAAGGCGTGGCGGCGGATGCGACCGGGGCAGACTCCCAAATACGGGAACATCGTCACGCACTGCCCCTTCTCACGGATTGAGATTCTCCAGGTATGCGAGCACAGCGACATGAACACGGTGGATGTCACTCTGCGCGTGGCTCAAGGCAGCGAAAAGTTGAAAATTCCGTTCCCCCGCGAAAGAAAGCAGGAGGTGCAAGACCTGATCGATGTGGCCTCGCGGCAAGCCGGGAAGATTAAGACGGCCAATCCCTTGAACGGCCTGACCCTCGGTCGCAATGGAAATCACCTTCACATGTTTGGGCGAGGATGAAGATCTGTTTCGTCGAAAGACAACCTTGGTTTCTTGGTTTCAAGCAATTGACACCCCTTCCGATCTGCTCTAAAAGGTAACTGGCAATGGAGTTTGCCTTCCCGTTCCGGGAAAACCGTCTGAAGCACCTTCAGGCTGATAACTCCTGTCGCGTATTATGCGTTACAGAGTTATCGGGCCAACGTGCCCCTACCGAGGTCCTGCCAGCGAGCGGGCCGGCCTTTGCTTTCTTCTTTACGCAAGCAAAAGCCCCGTTCGCGCACTTGCCTATGAGCAGGGATGTCTGGGCATTGTTGCGCGCCCTTATCGCCGGTTTAAGGGCAATTTTGGCGTGTCACAGGGATTGCGGTGTGCGCTTGGAAATGAATTCGTGCATGAAGCCGCCTGATTCCACCAACGGTCTTCCCCAGCCCGCGACGGCACCCCCTCTGCGCCTTCGCAACTGGGCGCTGTTTGGCGCTCTGCTGCTGCTCTGCTGTTTCGGCTGGCTCGCCCGAGCGGTTTGGGTTCGGAATGGCTTCGCCTGGGACGCGCCGGCCATCCAGTCCCTTCACCGGTATGCGACGCCTGCTCGCGACCGACTCATGGTATGGGTCACAAATTCAGGAGACGTGCGGACCGTGATTATTCTCGCAATGATTGTCGCTCTTGGTTCAGTCGTCCGACAACGGCGTAAGCACGCGCACTTTGTTGCCCGTTGCGTTGTCGGGACTGTGATCCTCGGTGTGCTGGCCAAAGCCGTATTCCACCGCGTTCGACCGCATTTTTGGGAGTCGCCTGCGCCCGAAACTGATTTCGGATTCCCGAGCGGCCATTCCATGCACTCGTTGGCTCTGACCTTCGCGCTGGCGGCCATTTCCTGGCGCACCCGCTGGCGCTGGCCGGTTCTGCTCGCCGGCATCTTCTATGTGCTGTCCGTCGGGTTCTCCCGGCTCTATCTGGGCGTCCATTATCCCTCAGATGTCCTCGGGGGATGGGCACTGGCGATGGCGTGGCTTATCACCCTCAGTACGTTCCGAGGCCCACGCGAACACTTGTCCCCGCCAACCCCATGAGTATCAGCCAAAGACCATCTTCGGAAGCCGGCCCCGCGTCCCCCAAGCCGCTCTCCCGGTGCCAGCGATGGCTGTTGCTGATCTTGGGTGTGTTGCTGCCGCTCTACGGTTTTGGCTGCCTGATCGAGGCGCTGCGAAATCGAGGGGGGTTGGGTTGGGATACGTCTGCTTTGACCCTCGTCCACAAACATGATTCGCAGGAACTCGACCGAATCCTGATCCTTATTACCCAAACTGGCGACCTCAGGTTGGTGCTGATTGTCACCCTTGTTTGCGCCACCGTGCTGCTCCTGGCCCGACGCAAGCAAGACGAGCGCTTTTTGGCATACTGCGTTGTCGGAGCGGCAGCCATTATCCTGGCGGTTAAGGCCGCCTTCCATCGGCTGCCATCGCATGTTTTCGAGTCTGGCATAATGCAGATGGATCTTGGTTCTCCCAGCGCCCACGCGATGGGAACTTCGGCGTTGGCCTTGGGGCTCGCGGTGATTGCCTGGGGAACGCGCTGGCGCTGGTTGACGGTTCTACTGGTAACCCTTTGCGCGTGTTCAGTAGCTCTGTCGCGAGTCTATCTCGGCGCACACCAGGCCTCGGACGTGTTGGCCGCGTGGACGTTGGCGGTTGCCTGGGTGTTCGCAGTCTGGTTCCTGCGGGATATTGCCGAAGCGAAGCTCGCTCGCCGAAGGAAATGTCTCCTGCTATTCGCAGGGTTGCTTGCAAGCTCACTAGCCACTCTGGCGGGTTACATTTCCAGCGATCTGGCGCACGATAATCTTCGCACTGTGGATTCA
>Ga0315268_10008867_pt1 | contig 10472 bp, 10 predicted proteins | sample C1_top_MG_FD_204535 | JGI IMG/M metagenome (GOLD analysis project Ga0315268, IMG submission 204535) | Sediment microbial communities from Yellowstone Lake, YNP, Wyoming, USA - C1_top | ecosystem: Environmental > Aquatic > Freshwater > Lake > Sediment | place: USA: Wyoming | collected 2017-08-01 | reverse complement strand
ATCGCTTTCACTGGGAATGGTCATGTCGCGACTTTCAGTATTGGCTCAATAACACGCCTGGCCTAATTCGTTGCAAAACTTAGGCATCAGGTCACTAGGTTCTCTTTCCCATCGTGGAGGTCTCACAAACCGCTAGAGTGGCAGAAGCAACTACAAAGGGGAATCGCGCTTAAGGCCCAAGCGACCCCAGGTACGTGAGCACCTGCCATCGCTCTTGGGGCGAAAGCGAGGTGCTAAAGGCCGGCATGGAACCCTTGCCATCCGTCAACGCACAAAAGTAGCGCACCGGGTTTGCCTTCAGGTCGGCGATCACCTTGGCCGAGGTAAAATCAGGCGTGCCGGTGAGAAGTCCCTTGCCGTTCGGGCCGTGACAGAAAGCGCATCGCTGATACACGGCCTGACCCACCTGGATGGCACTGGCGTCGGTCCAGGCGAAGGGGTTGGTCTGCTCAGCGGAACAGCCAGTCGTCTGCGTCGGCGTTGGTTGGCCGGATGGGGTCTCTGTGGCAGAAACAACAGCCGTCACCTGCGGCAGCGCCGGATCGTAAGCGAAGGTGCGGATATAGTCAATCACCGCCCAGCGCTCATCCTGGCTCAAGCGGGATTGCCAGGCAGGCATCGAACCTCTGCCCTGGGTGACAGTCAGGTACAGATCGCGCGGGGCCAATGGAGCCATCTGTCGCTGATTGGTAAAGTCAGCCGAACCCAGCAACTTGCCAGAGCCATCATCGCCGTGGCAAGCAGTGCAGTTCTTTTGGTACAGCTGTGCGCCCAGCGCGAGCGTCTCTGCCGAGGTTGATAAGCGCCACACATAATACACTGCGTCCCACCGCTCGTCTGAGCTGAGCTTGTCCTTGAAGGCGGGCATCGCTCCTCGACCCTCGGCGACCACGGCGTAAAAGTTGGCGGGTGTTTCGCCACGCATATAATCCAGGTCTCGGAAATTGCGAGCGCCTGATACAGCACCGGTACCATCCTCGCCATGGCATTGGACGCAATCCGCCGTGTAAATCTTTAGCCCTTCGGACGCCGAAGGCAAGCGGGCCGGATAACTTGGAATGATATACGCGGGCGTTGATGCTGTCGTGAGGCTCCTCGAGACCTCTCTGACCGGGATCAGGGTGGGGATTGGGGTCGGGCCTTGTGGCAATCCAGCCGGCCCGGCGCAAGCCGCCAGCCCAAGAGCCAACAAGCTCAGACTGAAAGCAATCCACTGTCGAGTCACCATGCTGATTATCTCCTGTTGTCAGGTCTACCTGGACAGCACGTGAGTGTAGTTGATAACATCCCACCGCTCGCGAACCGTCAGGTTCTCGGCCAGCGAGGGCATCTGACCAAAGCCCTGCAGGATGGCGAGGTATTCCGAAGTGTCGAACTCTGCCCCTGACTGCACTCCGCCCAGGTTCGCCGGCGGCCGCGCAAAGTAATGGGCCAGCGGCCCATCGCCATGCCCACTCTCGCCGTGACACAGCGCACAGTGAATGCTGTAAAGAATCTTGCCGCGTTGTAGCGCGACCGCGTCGGCCGGAACCGGGTTGATAGGAGCCTCCCCAGGGACAACGGCTTCGCCCTGAATCGGCACTGCGCCTTCAGGCGGGTTGATGCGTGGCCCGGCCTGGTAGCCTACGGCTGGCGAGTTTGCCATGTCAGTAGGGAAAGAGATGCGGATGACCTGATAGGTGAACAGCAACCCCAAGACAAAGGGCAAGAGCACCAAGCCGATGATGATCAAGCCACGACGGGCGCGTCTGCTCATAGCGGCTGCTTCTCCGGGCGATAGACGTTGTGCGCGCCATGTGTGGTGAGAGCCTGGCGCACCTGATTTTCCAACGCGGGCGGAAAATCCAACACTACGGCCAGATAACCGTCGGTCACCAGCTTGTCATAGTATTTGGGGCCAAACTCGGGAAAGTTCATTTCCCACAGCACCCCCAGAAAAGTCCAGATGATGGTCGCCATCATGGTAAAGACAAAAATGATCACCACCGTCGGCGCAATGCTTACCGTTGGATGCCCCCCAACGTCGAGACGATAGAGGTGTGGAGTGATGACGGCCAGGAAAAAGCCAAAGACCAATCCGCTCAACGCTCCGGCGATCACGATCTGCGGCAGTCGCAACCATTCGACGTGCCGCCCCAGCGCGCGCTCGGGGTAAGGCACGCCGGTGATGACGGTCATCTGTCCATCCGGGATGCCGAGCGTGTGCAACTCATCAATCGCCGCGGCTGTCTGCGTGCCCTCCTGGAAGAGAGCCATCAAAGTCAGCGTGTCACTCATGTCAATTTGTAACCACCAACCGAGTAGGCCCCCTTCGGGGGGACACGAAGCCACAAAGAGTTCACTTGGTGTCTTTGTGGTAAAGATGACATCCCCTATTCGATCTCCGCCGCCGTCGGCACGAGCAGCCGCCCGATGCGCCGCATGCTGTAGCGCAAGCGGCCTTCCTTGATCTCCCACACCGGCACGTAGGGAACGATGCGCGAGAACAGCGCATAAAGCAGCGCAAAGCCGGCAAAAGTCATCACGACGATGCTCACCTCTACCCAGGTCGTATGATACGTGCCCCAGTTGAAGGGCATGTCGTTGCGCTGCAAACTGCCGATGACGATGAGCGCGCGCTCGGTGAACATGCCGACGTTGACCAGCAGCGTGGCTGCCAGCAAGAGCACCGGAGTCGTGCGCACCTTCTTGAAAGCCAGCAACCCAACCGGAATCAGATTCGCGCTCATCTGCAAGTAGAACAGTGGCGCAAGATGTCCCGCGACTTCTTGGCGGATGAGCTCACGCGTGACCGGCTCGTTGCCGTACCACTCGACGAGGAAGCCCGCAAACCAGAAATACGTCCAGGCCATGCCGGCGATCATCACGAGCCGGCCCAGCGCATTGAAATGCTCGGCGCGCAAGAACTCTTGCAGCCGCATCCCACGACGCACGAGCACCAGGATGCTCGCCAGCGCCGAAAGCCCCGAGTAGATCGCGCCGACGACAAAGTAAGGCGCAAAGATGGTGCTGTGCCAGCGTGGCTGGATCGTCACGGCAAAATCCCACGACACGATCGAGTGCACAGAGAGAAAGATCGGGATGATGGCGACGGAAAAGATACCCAGCGCGCGATGGAGCTTGTGCCACTCGCCTTCAGTGCCGCGCCAGCCAAGCGCCAGCGCTCGATAGAGTCTGTAGCGCCAGCCGCCAGTATAGTCGCGCGCCATCGCCATGTCGGGAATTAACGCCAGGTATAGATACAGAGTCGAGCCGATCAGATAGGTAAAGATGGCGACCATATCCCACATGAGCGGCGACTGAAAGTTGGGCCACATCAGACGGTTGTTGGGGTAAGGGATCATCCAGTAAAACTTCCACACTCGTCCGAGGTGAATGAGCGGGTACAACCCGGCCATCATCAGCGCAAAGGCCGTCATGGCTTCCGCGCCTCGTGTGATGGGCCGCCGCCAGTCGGCCTTGAGCAGGCGCAGCACAGCCGAGATCATGGTCCCCGCATGGCTGATGCCCACCCAGAAGACGAAGGTGGTGATAAAGAGCGTCCAGTAGACTGGCCGGTTTTTGCCGCTCGCGCCGATGCCCCAGTAGACGAGATAACCCCAGGCATACAGTCCCCAGGCGACCAGCGCGCCGAGGATCGTCACCAGCACCCAGAACCCTCGTCCGGTCTGGAGCATTGGCTGGAGCACCGCCTGGTTGATGTCTGCATCTTGGCGCGCCTCCAGCAAGAGTCGCTCTCCATACTCTGAAGGCGCCGAGGCGCGAGCAGGGTCAGCCTGGGACATTCGTCTCACCTCCTTTGAGGTAAATTACTGCCGGGTCGGTGCCTAGCTCATCCAACAACCGAAACGAGCGATGGCTGCGCGCCAGCTGGCTGGCTTGGCTGTTCGGGTCATTCAGGTCGCCAAACACCAGCGCAGAAGGCGGGCAGGTCTGGACGCACGCCGGTTGAACTTGTCCATCGGCGAGTTGGCGACCCTCGGCCTTCACGTCCATCTCGGCACGGCGAATGCGCTGAATGCAAAAAGTGCATTTTTCCATGATGCCACGAGACCGGACGGTGACATCCGGGTTGAGTTGTTCAGTCAAGGGTGCTGGAAACTCTGGCTCGAACCAGTTGAAGGTGCGCACCTTGTACGGGCAGGCGCTGCCGCAAAAGCGCGTCCCGATGCAGCGGTTGTAGATTTGAGCGTTCAGCCCTTCGGGATTGTGGTACGTCGCAAAGACCGGGCAGACTGGCTCGCACGGAGCCTGCGTGCACTGCTGGCACATCACCGGCATCAAGCGCGCCTTGACGTTCGGGTATTCGCCTTCCCAGTAGCGTTGAATGATGATCCAGTGCATCCAACGACCGTAGGCGGCCTGCTCTTCGCCGACGACCGGAATGTTGTTCTCGGCGTGACAGGCAATGACACACGCCTGGCAGCCCGTGCAGCGGTCGAGGTCTACGACCATGGCCCAACGTGGGCTGGCCTCAGCGGAGCTTTTCACGTCCTGCGCCATCCAGACTCTCCAATCTTGCTAGCTCTTGTCTCCGGCCAGTTCCTTCGACGCGCACGCGAGTCGCAGCCCATTGTAGAGGCAAGCCTGGCGCTTGCCCAAGCAGCGGAGCCACCAAGCTCAATGGATTGCTTCCGCGCCTTTCGGCAAAGCGGCCATAGTCGGAATGTCCTTGTCCCACCGGAATGGCGACCGCGTCGGGGCGGATGCCGGGATAGACAACGACCGCCGCTTCCAGTTCGCCTTGAGGTGAGATCACCTTCACCACATCATTGTCATGCACACCCAGCGACCGGGCCGTGACCGGGTTCAGCTCCACCCATGTGTTCCAGCGGCCAGTCGTCATCGGGTCAGGCATCTCTTGCAGCCAGGGCTGGTTCGCGCCGCGACCATCAGTCAGTGCCAGTGAAGGATAGAGGGCTAGATGAAAGGGGTACTGCTGAGGATCACCAACGAACGCTGCTGGTGAGACTTGCAGTGGCCCGGTCGGCATACCCGAAACTTCTGGCTCATCGCGGAGAGGTTTCTCTGTCCACCATCCACCATGCTGCCGCCAGCGGCTCCAAAAGCCGTCCGGGGTGCGAGCGTCATAAATGCCGGAGCTTGTGCCAAGCAACTGGGTACTGCTTTGTTCCAGAAAAGCAACCTCGTCAGACCACGGCAGAGCCTGCGCAACCTGCCCACCCAGGCGCGCCGCCAGCGCCAACACAACATCCGCCGTCGAGCGCGTGTCGTAAAGTGGACGAACGACAGGCTGTTGTCCGCTCACGGCTGGCCGGTCGGCGCCGGGCGAGACCCCTTGATAGCCCCAGCCTTCCAGGTAGGTGTGGTCAGGCAAAACCAGATCGGCCCAGATGGCTGTCTCGTCCATGAAGGAACTGAAGGAAACCACGAGGCGCACCTTGTCCAGCGCCTCGACAAAGCCAGCCCAGCCAGGCAATTCGTAGACCGGATTGGTGCTGTGGATAAAGAGCACATCCACCTGACCGGCCTTCATGCGCTCGATCAGGCTTTGCGCTTCGGAGAACGGCGAGATTGACGCCGAAGAAGTGAATTGCTCGGCTGGGACTTGGTGCGGCAGGAACACGCCTCCTTCGCGCCCCAGCCGGCGCATAACGACGTTGAGCGCCATGACCGTGTCCATCGTCTGCGCGCCGTTGCTGAGACCGGCCAGGTATCCGCCCGGAATCGCCACAGAGCGATCAGCATCGGCAAACACGTTCGCCAGTTTGCGCAGCGTCTCGATGGAAACACCACTTGCCTGCGCGATGTCACTCACGCTTACGTTTCGATAGAGGTAAGCGTGGTCACGGTGACTGCCCACGTGGCCCAGATTGTCCTCGACGATGATGCGCCCCAGTCCCAGAGCGATCAACCCCTCGGTGCCAGGCTCGACCGGAATCCATTTGTCCGCCGAGGCAGCCGTCATCGAGAGACGCGGCTCAAACTGCGCCAGGAAACCTCGCCCGCCGGCTTGTCCCTGGCGCATCAGGCCATAGTCATAGCTTTGCGAAACCGGCGACATCCACGTTTCGAGCAAGTTTGCCCCGAAAGAAAAGATCACCTGCGCGCGAGCGATGTCGTACATCGGTAAGGGAAAGCCTTGCACTTGCCCCTGCGGCTTGCCGAACCACCTGCGGGCCAGGTCGGCTGCTTCTGCTCTCCCTTCGAGCGTCGTGTGCAGGTCAAAGAGAACGGGTGGCGGCGCGCCCAACGCTTTGAGGAAACTGCTGACCAAAGCAACCAGATGATCCGGCACCAGCCCGCCGAGAAAGGCCACGCGGCTGCGGTCGGCCAGACCGTTCAGAGTTGAGACCAGTTGATCGAGCGCCTCTGTCCACTGGATCGGCTTGAACTGGCGCGGCTCGCGCCCGCCCGTTTGTCTCACGGCGTTCTTGAGCCGGTCGGGGTTATAGAGCACTTGCAGCCCGGTCTGCCCGCGCGCGCACAACTTGCCTCGATTGAGTGGATGGGCTGGGTTGCCTTCGATCTTGCGAGCGCGCCCGTTGATCACTCGAACGAGGATACCGCAGCCGGCCGGGCATTGCCGACACGTGCTGGCGAACCACGTCGCTCGCCCTGGCAACTCTTCCTCCGGCGGGCGGACGAAAGGTTCCAGCGCCACTCGCCGGACTGTTGGGGCAATGCCGGTGAACACTCCCACTCCGGCTACCGCAGCGGTCTTGAGGAAATCTCGTCGTGAAAGTCGCTTCATCGGGTCTCGCTTTTTATTTGTGGCAAAGCAAACAGTCCACCAGACGAGCTGCCTTTTCACTGGGCTGCTTTAGGTGGCAATCCAGACACCAGCCCATGTCCATGTTGACTGGCTGGCGCGCGATATCCATTTGCCCCACATTGCCGTGACAGCCTTCGCAACCGAGGCCAGCACCCAGGTGCGGTTGATGGCTAAAGAACACAAAGTCTGGCATCGTGTTGACCGGCTGCCAGTGGATCGGCTCTTGACGCTGCCAGTAATCGGTGAGGGTTTTAACAGGCTCGCGGTCGGCGGCAATCGTCTGATGACACCCCATGCACTTTTGCATGGAGGGGAGGCCCGCCACATCGGAGCGCAGCGCGCTGGAATGGCAGAACAGGCATTGCACGCCGGCCTGCGCGTGTACGCGATGGTTGAACGGGATCGGCTGAACCGGGGCGGCGCTTGCCAGGCTCGTACGATTGATGCGTATGTACGCCCCGCCGCCCAGGAGCGCAAGCGCTATCAGAGCGATGATGAGTACACGTCGTCGGCTCATGCTGTTTCCATCAACCGTCTCAAGACTTGGGAACTCGTAGAGACTGCTGGATCCCTACGAGTTCCCATCTTCCCCCGGCTGCGCGCTCGTGCGCAACAGGTCTATTTGGTGAGCGTGTGGCACGAGAAACAGAGCGCCGCGTTGTTATCGTCTTTGAAAGCAGTGTGGTCAGGATTCGCCGTCGGAATCTTGGGCGCGTTGTTGGTGCCCGTCGCATGGCAGACCAGGCACTGGGTCCGTCCGGCGTGGTCGGCCGGAATTTTGGGCGGGCCTCCCGCAGCTTGTGTTGCGCCGGGCGCGGGCGCTGCACTGATATAGTTGCCGGTTCCGCCTGAGTTCTTCCATCGCACGTAATCGGCGGGATCGCTTTGCGGCGCTTGCACCTGGACGTAAGCGTAGCTCGCCCAGTTCGCACCTGTCGAAGCGGCGTGGCAGGCGTTGCAGCCGGAGAGCGCGCTCTTGAACGCGGCGTTCACTTTGGCGCTGTCTTTCGCCATGATCGCATCGTCCAGCGCCTTGAGATAGTTGTCTTCAAACACTTTGAGCATCGGCGCACGACCGGGGCGCGTTGTCTCGCCAACCTCCTGGATTTCGATCATCTCGTCCAACTGGTACTTGGCCATGTCCCAGTTGGCCGCATCGGACGCATACTTGAGCTGCGCCATACGTTTTGCGTACTCGATCATCACCGTGCCCAGACCCGGCTGGATGTTCCACAGCGCCAGGCTGGTATCCACCGTGTTGAACTTGCCGTTCACCAACTTTTCCACGCCTGCCGCGTCGAGCACACCCGTGAGCGCGGGCTTGGGCGCGGCGGTCGCGGCCGCAGGCGGATTGGCAATGTAACTGCCGGTGCTCTTGTCTGCTTTCCAACCAACGTAATCGTTGTTGTCGGCAGTGGGAACCTGAATCTTGACGAACTGGTACGACTTCCAGTTTGTGCCTGACGAAGCGGCATGGCAACCGCTGCAGCCTGCGACGGCTTTGGTGTATGCATCATCAAAAGCTTTGGCATCTTTGGCGTCAATGGCCTTGTCGAGCGCGGCGAGAAAGTTATCTTCAAAGGCCTTGAGCATTGGCGCGCGACCGGGACGTGTCGTTTCGCCCACTTCCTGGATCTCGAGCATTTCATCCGCCTGGTACTTGGCCATGTCCCAGTTGCCAGCTTTGGCCGCGTAATACACCCGACTGAAGCGATTGCCGTATTCTATCATCACCGTGCCAAGACCCGGCTGGATATTCCACAGCGCCAGGCTGGTGTCCACCGTGTTGAGTTTATCGTTGGCGAACTTGTCCACGCCCGCCGCGTCGAGGTTGCCAGAGGGTGGAGCTTTCGGCGCAGCCGTCGGAGCCGCCGGCGGATCGGCGACATAGCTATCTTGCCCTCCGCCTTTCCAGTCAATGTAGAATGCGGGATTGGTCTTGGGCGTCTGGATCGCCACATACTGGTACGATTTCCAGTTCGTGCCGCTCGACGCCTTGTGGCAGCTATTGCAGCCAGTCAGCATGTCGTCGAACGCCTGGGTGAACGTGGCCTTGTCTTTCGAGTCAATCGCTTTGCCGAGCTTGGCAAGGTAATTGTCCTCGAAGGCTTTGAGCAGCGGCGCACGGGCGGGGCGCGTTGTCTCGCCGACCTCCTGGATTTCGGTCATCTCGGCCAACTGGTATTTCGCCATGTCCCAGTTGCCCGCGTTCGCGGCGAACCACAGCCGTGCTATGCGATTGCTGTATTCCATCATCACCGTGCCGAGGCCCGGCTGAATGTTCCACAGCGCAAGGTTGGTATCCACCGCATTGAATTTGCTGTTCACAAGTTTCTCGACGTCGGCGGCAGGCACTCCAGGTGGAACGGTCGGTTTTGGCGCTGAGGTAGCGGTTGGCGCAGCTGTTGGCGGAACAGCCGTAGGGGGAACGGCCGTCGGCGCAGGCGGCTGTGTTGGCGACTGAGTCGGCGGAGCCGGTGTCGGCTTGGGCGCACATGCCGACAGCAGCATCGCGATCACCGTGATAGTCCACAGGGTTCGAAAAGTGTTACGGTTCATGTTTACTCGTTCTCCTTTCGTTGTTCGGATTCCAACCTGGCCTCGCCAGCCGCGGCTTGCTCGACCAAGTCGCGCAAGTGGGCTTGCAGAGCGCGCAACTCGCGGATCAGCCGATCGCGTTCTTCCTGATAGTCCGCCAGCATCACGTCCAATTCTGAAAGTAGCCGCGATTTTTCTGCCAACTCACGGCGCAGTTCCTCGATAACCGAGGGGTTAGGCTGGTCAGCCATGCGCAGCCTCCAGATTGAGCATAACATGCGAAGGTTCGAATCAGGTGCGAAAAAGGGGAAAAGAGGGTCTGAACTTTATCCGGCCAACAAGTAGCCAAAGCCGCGTTCGGTGAGGATGAGCTGGGGATGGTCGGGGTCGGATTCGAGTTTTTGCCGCAAGTAGTGGATATAGCGTTTGACGTTTTCCACGTCGTCGCCGTACTCGTTGCCCCATACGGTGGCAAGGAGAGTTTCGGGAGGCAGCGTATGACCGGGATGCTCGGCCAGGGCGGCGAGCAGGCGAAATTCAGTGGGAGTGAGGTGGATGGGTTGCCCGGCGCGCGTGACGCGTCGCTCGGCAAGATCGATCGTCACTTGGCCGCGCACAATAGCTTCGGGGTGAGGATGGGATGTGGCGCGCCGGGTGCGGGCGAGAATCGCGCCGACGCGGGCGATTAGCTCGGCAAAGCTGAATGGCTTGACCACGTAATCATCCACGCCCAGCCGAAAGCCGCGCAGCCGGTCGAGCTCTTCGGCTTTGGCGGTGAGCATGATGATGGGCACGTCCGAAACCTCTCGCAGGCGCTCGCACACGGTCCAGCCATCCAGCTTGGGCATCATCACGTCGAGGATGACGAGGTCGGGGTGATGCTCGTAAAAGGCTTGCAGGCCCACGACGCCGCCCGCAGCCGTGACGGCGCGATAGCCGGCTTTGCCCAGGTGCTCGGCCAGCAAGTCAAGCAGCGTTTGGTCATCGTCAATCACAAGAACAAGGTCGGACATTTCACACATCGGCCAACGGCAGGGCAAATCGGAACGTCGCTCCGTGTCCAGGTTCGCTCTCGACCCAGATGCGCCCGCCCATCGCCTCGATCACGCGGCGGCAAAAGTACAGGCCAAGACCGGAGCCATAGGTCTCCTTCGAGTCGCCGGTATCGAGACGGTGGAATTTTTCAAAGATGTGGCTG
>Ga0315268_10008866_pt1 | contig 10473 bp, 10 predicted proteins | sample C1_top_MG_FD_204535 | JGI IMG/M metagenome (GOLD analysis project Ga0315268, IMG submission 204535) | Sediment microbial communities from Yellowstone Lake, YNP, Wyoming, USA - C1_top | ecosystem: Environmental > Aquatic > Freshwater > Lake > Sediment | place: USA: Wyoming | collected 2017-08-01 | reverse complement strand
TAAAGGACTAAGAAAAATAACATTTGAGATTTCAATATGGCCAGGAGCTTGGGCAATCGATTTGAACGGTAACAAGCATGGTATTGCAAATGCAACCATATACATTGAGGGGCAGATACTTAACCAAACAATATGGTCTGAGACGGTCCTTTTGGATGCAGCAGTGACGATATATCCTACGGATTCTATAGGTATAGTAGTTATACAGGGGACAACACATATGGAAAGAGAATTTGATATATCATTTTCAAGCATCAAAATAACAGTGTATGCAAGAAGCTCCATTGAAGTGACCGAATTATACTATGTTACAGCTTAGGAACACTCAACGAGCTATGACCTAAGGGAATCTATCACTTGAATGCCTAAAATGTTAGCCAAGCCGTGCGTTATGCTTAAAGTTGACTTTCAACCATTGTAATCATCATCCCTTTTTCTTTGATGATTTTAATCAATGTGAAACTAATTGGTCGAAACACCCACACATACATTATCATCCAATCATACACTCCAACATAGTAAAAATAATGGATAATGAGCAATAGAACATTCTTCTATAAGCATTGTATGGAAAATTTTAAGTTCAATTCTAAGGCATATATGTTTAAGGGAGAAGGCATGAAGAGAATTGTTCCTATAACAATGTTGATGCTTTTATTGATGGCTATGTTGTTATTAGCATTAAACATTAAATCAACAAAAGCTGAATGGACTGGAACTGTCTATATTAGGGCTGATGGGAGCATAGACCCGCCAGATGCACCAATAGTAACATATGACAATGTAACTTATACTCTGACAGGCAACATCACAAGTACTGCTGATGGAATAGTTGTGGAGAGGGATAACATTACAATTGATGGAGCAATGTACACAGTTCGTGGAACAGGCGAATATCCTTACAAAGGGATAGACCTAACGGGAAGAAGTAATGTAACGATCAAGAATACAAGACTCACGGCATTCTTCGGGGGCATTGTGTCAGGTTCATGCGATATAAAACTGTTGGATAATACTATCACAAATAGTTACACGGGTATATACATAGGAAATTCATTTAACAATTTTCTAAGAAGGAACAAAATGTTTGGAAATAGGTTTAACTTTTGTCTTTGGGTAAGTGGATGGGATGAGTGTCATGATATCCGATATTACATTCATGATATAGACACTTCAAATCTCGTTGATAACAAACCCATTTATTATTGGGTTAACAGATACAACGCTACAGTTCCCATGGATGCTGGATATGTAGCGCTTGTAAATTGCACCAACATAACTGTCAACAACTTAGACCTAAGAAACAATGCTCAAGGAGTGCTACTTGCTAGCACGAGTAATTCACTAATTGTCAGTAACCGCATTGAAAATAATAGCCGTGGGATTTCGGCTGTGATGTCATTTTACAACTCGTTTTTCGACAACACAATAACAGATAATAGCTGGGATGGAATCTACTTGCTCACGTCATATAATAACACTTTATCTTACAATGAGATTAACAACAACTACGATGGTATCGGTTTGGAATGTTCCGATTATAATCTTGTATCGAATAATATCATAATAAACAACACCGAGGGAATTTATGCTGGTGAATCTTCCACAAAAGTGCTGGGCAATACGATAACAGGCAATAAATACGGCATTTCGTTACTGGGTTTATCTGGTATAACTTCACATCCAAGCATCGTGTCAAACAATGTTATTTCAAACAGCCAGTATGGCATCGACCTCACGAGTTCTTCAGACAACAAAATCTACCATAACAACTTCCTTAATAATACAAATCAAACATACGATGCTTCTTGGGATAATCCGAATTGTCCTCCTTCGGTTAATGTATGGGATGATGACTATCCTTCTGGCGGAAACTATTGGAGTGACTATACTGATGTAGACCTCAACAATGATGGCATATGGGACCATCCATATGTAATAGACACAAATAATCAAGACCGATATCCTCTCGTAAACCCATGGACACCAACTTTGAAAATAACAAGTATTGATCCATCACAACCTATTGTTTGTAGTGGGAGGCAATGGCTAACTATCTTAGGTGAAGGATTTGTTCCCGACACGGAAGTAACTCTATTTTATGGCTCTGAAATATACCACGTTCCAAGGGATAGAACATGGTATATAGATCCAAGTAAAATAGAAGTCTTGGTTGGACTTGCTGCAAAAGGTCAATGGAAAGTTTGGGTTACAAATCCAGATGGCGTTCAGTCTAATGAGTATACTTTTCAAGTTAGGGGCTTCACGAAAGAGGACTGCGAAAAAGTAGCTGCATTAGCGATTCAATATTGGGATCCTAAGAATGCTGCAATTATGGCAGCAATAGCTGCAGCAGAATCAAACCTTAATCCAAACGTGGGAGGCGATTATGGTACTTATACAAAATGGGATGAAGATCCAAACTTTAGATGTGCTGGGTATCCATCGTGGGGATTGTGGCAAATTTACATGCCGAGTCACAAATCTTTACTCCAAAGACTGGGAGCTCCAACATACGATCCTTACATGACAGCGAGATGGTTATCCAATCCACAAAATAATGCTAAAGCCGCACATGAGATATGGAAAAATGAAGGATTCGAAGCTTGGTCAACATACAAACCTCCAGAAGAGGAGTATAAGAAGTTCCTTGGAATGTTTGAAAGAATAATTCTTGCTTTCAAATCTCCAGTAAACATAACCATTACAGATAACTACGGCAGAATGATATCAGAGATTGAGAATCAGATCCCAGGAGCAAGTTTTGAATATTTTGAAATAACAGGGACTAAAATATTCTATTTACCATTAAACCTAACATATAACATTCAATTACACGCTGTAGATTACGGAAACTGCACAATAGATCAAATAACTCCAACAGAATCCATGTATGAAACAGTTTTCTCCCAACTGACATTTAATTTAACAAACGAAACTATTGCAGAGTTCAATTTGCTACTATATAACGCTAACTATACATTGAAGGTTGACGAAAATGGGGATGGCGAATTTGACTATGAGCTAACACCAGAAATAAAAACGATGACCACTGAGTATGACATAGGAGTAACAGAGATAGTTCCCTCAAAAACCATTGTTGGACAAGGATATAACCTCCCCATAAATGTATCAATCATGAACTACGGTGCCTACACAGAAACATTCAACATCACTTTCTACGCCAACACAACTTCCATCACATCACAAGTCATAACCCTGCTAAATGGAACTTCTATAACAATAACCTTCGCATGGAACACTACAGGCCTTGATAAGGGTAACTATACTATAAGTGCTTATGCTTGGCCTATTTATGGCGAAACAGAAATCGGAGACAATAATATGACATCTATCATCCAAGTTCATGTTGGTGTTCCAGGAAATGTTTATGGAAACCCATATCCACCACCAGTATACGATGACGTATGCAACATGCGTGATGTGACATACCTAATACTGCACTTCAATACTAAACCAGGATCGCCAAACTGGGATCCGAATGCTGACGTAAACAATGATGGAATATGCAACATGCGAGACATAACCATAGCAATACTAAACTTCAACAAACACGAATAAATCCATAACCCTCTTTTTTATTTTAAACAATTCCTATTTTGTACAGAATACACTCAACATGATTCCAACAATGTTCATGCTTACGATAACACTTCTGATAGTCTTGACAAGATATAGAAGGTTAAAACATCAGAGATAATTGTGGCTAATGTCTACTGGGTTATCTGCTAATATTGTTAATTTGATGAAGATAATCTTCCCAATAGCAGAATGATGCAAACCAGCAGAGTGTCCTTTAAAGAAAACCATTCATGAACCTATCTCTATGGTGAAAGTGCAAATGGTATAGAAGATTTCTCCATAAGAGTTATTTTTTAAGTAAGCGTCTATTTTATTGAAGGATTATGAGTAAATGGACAAAACTTTTCGACTGGCAGTTGCCACCAAAAGCTGTTAATGAGGCTTTACCTGTTTGTCCAATTTGTAAGAGAAGAAGCAAAAAGGAAGTCTTTGAAAAACTTGGATGGACAGTTAGAGGGTATAGAATAGTTTGTAATTCATGTGGAGCCGAGTGGGAATATATTACAAGCACACTTAAAGATATGTTCCTAGGGATCGGAGCATCAGTCGTAGTTTCTTCTCGAATAGCAAAAATCGCCAATGACGAGAGTATTTGGATATTACGGAAAACGGGTGGTGTTAAAGAAGCGGAGAAATTTCTGGATAAAGAGATAAATTTCTCAACGTGGAAGCAGATGGTGAGGTCATTTTGTGGTAAGTGTGGAAATCCATTAGCAGAAGATGAAAAGTTCTGTCCCAAATGTGGTGCTAAAAGGGAATAGTAGAGATGCCTGTATGTAAGAAATGTGGATACCAAAACAAAGAAGGAAATAAGTACTGTGTTAATTGTGGTAGCGTCTTGGAATTAACAGAGGAGTATATAAGGAAAGAAAGGGCAAAGGAAAAGACTGCTATAAAAAACTACGTTGCATATTTTCTAATTTTCTTAGGGTTTTGCACGTTCTTTGGTGGACTTATGACTTATGCTACAAGCATAGGGACAATTATACAAGACATGTCTGCTGCTGTAGCCACACCGTATATTGTTATCGGACTTATATTAATGATTATTGGGTTCGGAATACTTCTAATCAAAACAGAGGAGTAATTAATGGTAAAATGCAACAAATGTGGATATGAAAATAAAGAAGAAAACAATTATTGTTCAAATTGTGGCTATCCATTAAAACAAACACCTCAAGAGGCTAAAGTACAACCTCAAACTTCAAAAAATATTGTAATCGGATTATTAGTATTTTTCTTATTGATTGGGATAATTTGGGGTGCCATTTGGTGGTGGACATTTTCATCCACTCCATCCCTACATAAATCAACATTTCACATTATGATTGAGTCAGATACTAGTTGGATGGGTTCGATAGGGGGAGATGGAAGCAGTAAGTCCATAAGTGGCTATGGCTCGGCTACTTATGACGCTACGGGATATATTGTTAGTGTTGCAATCCAGAAACAGACCAGTTATGGATATTTAACTGTTAAAATAGTTCGAGATGGTAAAGTTGTAGATAGCCAGACAACTACTTCCCCTTATGGAGTTGTAACGGTTTCAGCAAGCAGTTAAGAATATGGAATAAGGTTTTAACTTTAGGCTCTGAAGTCTTTTGCTCAATGAAAATTTTGTTTACTGGAAATCTATTCCAATGACCACAATGAGGACATTTCATTCTAAGGCTGCAACATCTCCTTTCAGTTTCAAACTTTTCCATTCCTTTGTTTCTCCACTAATGTCATAAGATTGTTTTATTAGTTCCATTGCATAAGGTATCTGCTCTCTGCTTCTTATCTTGAATTCTCGTTCTTGTCCTTGTTTGAAGAACCATCCTTTGTAGACTTTATCTCCAGTCAACCTTTGAAGGTCTTTAAAAGTGTTCGGGTCTGTTCTAATTCTGACTTTAAGTGCTTTCTTTGTGAGTAGGAATGCTACAAAAGTTGATTTTATACTTGGTCTTCCTCTGTAAAAGCAAAGATACCTTCCATGAACAGCCTTAGTTACCTCACTAGGATTTATTGTAATTATGCTGGATTCTAATGCTTTTTCAACATCTTTGACATTGTCTTCAACCCATGCATACAGAGATTGCCAATCCTTGTAATGTTCTGGAATCTTTCTTTCCCTTTCTTCCTTCCCTTTTACTTCAATCCTTTCAACACCATATAATGGTTCAAACAGATGAGCTTTGACATTTGGAGCATCTTCTCTTACAAATGTCTGAAACTGTATTATATCAGTTTGATACTTCAAGACCCTGCATGCTTCTTCTATTTCTGGTGTCTTCTTGTCCACAACAATCACTATTCTCGGAGGCTTTGAGAGAAGCTTTGAGACAAAACGGTATATGTCAGTCGAGCCAATTGCCTTTTGGACTATTGCTCTTAATACAATGTCGCTATCGATTTCATCGTAAAGCATATCGATAATCTGATTTCTGGTATCTAGGTTCTCAATGCCATTTATGAACTTTGTAAGCTGTTTTACGATGTGGTCATATACTGGATGAGATGCAAGTTCGATTTCTACGACATATAATTCAGCTCTTGAGAGATTAATTACGTAAGCATCTGGTATCGAGCCTATTCCAGATAAAGATTTTAGAACACGTTTTGTATCAAAGTATAACGAGTCTTCGCCAAAAATTTCTTTGAAACAACTTCTTACCATAGGATGAAAGTCTTTCTCTTCATCTTTAGGTGTCCAAGGCTTATACTTAACACCATCAACAATAAATATCGACATACTATCATCAAACAATAATTTTCAATATAACTATTTAACAGTTAAATCTTCTATGATTCTTTCTTAATCCATGTGTCAAGTCTTTTTGAAGGTTCGTTGCTCTTTTTTATCCATTCTAGAAGCGTTTCTTAGCTCTTGAGCGAAATATTTCAGAGTTGTTCTTTAAGGCTTTGTAGTTCTGTTTGGGATAAGCCGTAAAGTTTAGCAACAAGCTTATCAATTTCATTTTCAATTTTAGTTAATGCTTTTTTGTCGTCCTTTTTTGCATATTCATGGGCTTCTTTAGAAAGCTCAGCCAACCTCACATGAACCGTGTTTTTCACATCAAATTTCGGAATTTTTATATACTCTAGAACATGGGGGTCAGGATGTAAATGAATGTAAGATGTCACAATACGCGAAATAATTGAATTTAAAACAGCGCAAATATAATGTGCTTCATTCTCATTATAGAGAGGTATATAAACACAAGTGTAATCAGGAATTAGAAAACCATCCTCAGAGGTAGCTTTTCCAGTGACGACCGCCGCATTTATGCGTGTACTAACTTCACCCCATACGACTTTGAATGGCGAAAATATCTGTTTTCCAACGCGATGAATAAAATACCATGGTTTCCCCTTTCCAAATTGCTTATAATTAGCTGTTTTTATTAGCGTATCCTTGAAATGATGGTAATAGCCATAAGCGTTCGGATAGTTGACTTTGACAAAGTTTTCCTTCAATAATTCTCCAGTTGAAAGGTTATAAAGGAGTATAGCCAGATATTTTTTCTCTTGTGAAATTTTCCATCTATTTATCTCTCTTCCAAAAAATACGTGATAAACGACCTCTCTTTCCACGTTTAAACTGACTTCTTTTTCAATTTTCATTTTGGTGCCTGACCACTCAGATGCGTTTTTCAATGTTACATAGTTTTCACTCAGACCCAGTGCCTCTGCAACGAATATACCACGTGGTGTAAGACCTGCTCCCTCGTGCGCTTTATAAGCTGACTGCCCAATGGCGTTTTTCAGTTTCTTTATTAAACCTTTTTCAAGTGCTAACCATGGAGAATCAATGCGTCCCAAGAGTGGTTCAGCATACAATGTTATTCTTTCAGTTTCTTCAAGTACCTTTTCAATCGACCATGTTTGCTCAATCACTGTAAATCACCTTTTTTGTTTCCATTTTATGTAAGGCACGGGAAATGTTGTTTGCTCACCTTTCTTAACAATAAACATTGCGGTTCTGTTTTGCGCTCCTTCAAATGGTAATAGTTCAACCATATCATGAACTCGTAGAACTTTAAGAGGCACTCCATCAGGAGTAATGAATCTTCTAAAACCTCCCCCTGCAATCGAAACAAATACTGTTTGTGTTATGAGAAAACCAAAAATACCTTTTTCTTTTAAATATTTATCTATTGAAACATAGCTAAAAAGCATAGATAAATCGAGTTTGACTTGTGCTTGGATTTTTTTAGGGATTAATTGATATCTGCCAAAAAATTGCTTAATCTGGTCTCTGTAATCACTAGGTAAATTCTCCCAAGCAATCCATGGGGGATTTCCAACCACAACGTCAAATTTACCCATAAAGAGTGGCGCGAAGGAATTCTTTAATACTCTAGTCCAAATTCTGTTTTTCCCAGCTTTTTCTAAATTATATAGTTGCGCAAATAGGTTAGTTAATGCAACAACTTCATTTTCGTTAAGAACTTTTAACTCGTTTAATACTCTCTTTTCAAATTCTTTTCGCGAATAACTTTGATGAATACAATTCTCTATAAGAGATAGAGCCTTGCCAAAAATGCCTTTTTCAACAACTCCAACTGGAATAGAGAAGATTCCAACCGCAGTTTTTAAAACATATTCCAAACCTGCAAAAGTGCTTTTTCTCTCTGCAAGAATGGAATCCGCAAAGTAAACAGGCAGTTCAATATGCACAGTTGCTACTCTTATCAATTCACCTAAAGCCAAAAGATAATTCGCCCTAGAAGCCATAACAGCCAAAGGATTCAAATCGAAACCAACAACATTTTTAACAATCTTGCCTAAAGCCTTCTCCTCCAAAAAATGCTCTATAGCATACTCTTTAACCCGCTTAATAGCTAAGACCAGAAAAGTGCCACTGCCACAAGCAGGGTCTAAAAGCCTCAAATCCAGCGGCGCTTCAGCACCCTTCTCCTTGGCTATTTTCTCAAAATTCTCAACAGTAAAACCAACCTCATTCAACAAAAGCTCCGCAAGCCAATCAGGAGTATAATACTCACCCAAATCATGCCTAATCTTCTTAGGCACAAGATTCTGATAAAGCCTCTTAAACAAATCCCGAATAACATCAGGCTCTAACTCAGCAGTGCCAGGCTCATATTCCGAAAGCTTCTTAACAACACCAATAACAGCATTAGCGACCTCATCATCCCACTCATCCAAATACCAAGCAAAATAATCCGCCTCCAAAAAATTTTCAATACCCAAATTAACAAAAATACCGCCTTCCTCAAGCTCTTTAAGCTCACCCCACAACAAATCTGCGCTTTTGAGATAAGCACTCTCCAACTTCCGAGTATAAGACTTCAAAAAGAAACCGCCAAAAAGCACCGCAGCCTCAGCAGCCAAAAGCTTCATAACCAAAGCATAATACGTGTGAACCGCAAAAAGCAAAGCCTCATAATCAACCTTATCCTTCGCAATCCCATAAACCTCCTCCAACCCCTTAATCTTCTCTGGCGAATAAGCACAAACTTGCGAAAAAACCCTACGCCAATCATCAAACAACATCCTAGAACGCCCAGTTTTCGCATTCAATATTCGCTTGTAAAAAACGTTAACAGCATCTTTTGCAACCTTGCTACCAGGACCAAGGTCTTTAATAAGTAAATCAGCATCAAGAGGTTTCCTAGCCAAACCACGAATAGCTTCCAAAAGCTTAAGCACAGAATACCTATTAACAACAACAGGCTTCTCAACATCCCAATCCCTAAGCCTCACGCTATAACGAACAAAACCAACCTTGAAACCATCCAACGCCACACCAAAAAACCGATTGAGAGGAACATTCGCCCGCTCAGCCTCTTCAGCAATAATTGCTCAACAGCCTTATCAAAACCGCTCTTAGTCTTAAACGCATCTGGTTTTTCATACTCCAAAATGACATTACCATAAAGAGCATCACTACGCAAACCTCGAACCACAGTTGTTCGCTCATACCGAGCCCAAGGGATACCCAAAGGCTCACAAACCCTTCGCAAAATATTCTCAACCCTAACCCTCAAATCTTCTTCAGTAATGGACTCCTGAGCAACTTGTCTCATCTCATCAGCAATTTTACCTGCATCAACTTCAATCTCAAGATTTCCCTCATGGAGGGTTATTGGATATACAGCAAACACTACGATGTATTAATAGTGACAGGATATAAAATGCCACCGCCAGGAGAACCGCCGCCAACACTTCTGCTGACTAAAGGATGGAATCTCGTAGGCGTACCACTACAGCACCCAATACCTGCAGAAGATTTACTACAAAGCCTACCAACAAGTAACTACTTCGGAACTATTTTCGTATGGGACTCTTCGAGCGCGCGTTGGGACATAATTGTTATAGGGAAAGAAGGCGTGCTCAAGCCTGGACAAGCATTCTGGATATACATGTACAAAGAAGAAGTCCTCATACCTTATTCAACCGACCCTGAAACCCTAATACCAGAATTCAACCAACCCGTAACAATGCATGCATGTGTTATGTTTAGCTTATTTATAGGCGCATTCCTAATGAGAAGTCTACAAAGAAAAAGAGCAATAGCAATAGAAAAAGATAGATACTTAAAGGAAAGTTGCATGTGACAAAGGAAGATACATAAAAACATGTGGAAATACCTATTGCAAAGAAATTACTTGAAAATAACAAGTATTTTTTATTAGTTCACTCAACAGCTATCTCCTCCCTTAATCCTATTTCTGGATACTTGAAGACATGGATTCTTTCAGGTGGAAAACTTACAGTAACCTTTTCACCCATATTAAACCATTCCTCGGTTAGGGAAGGCTTGACAGCTACTACTAAATCTTGGTTTTCAAGTCTAATTTCATATCGCACATCCGTTCCTTCAAAGGTTACTCTTTCTATGGTGCCTAAAATGGAGTTTTCATT
>Ga0315268_10008864_pt1 | contig 10474 bp, 5 predicted proteins | sample C1_top_MG_FD_204535 | JGI IMG/M metagenome (GOLD analysis project Ga0315268, IMG submission 204535) | Sediment microbial communities from Yellowstone Lake, YNP, Wyoming, USA - C1_top | ecosystem: Environmental > Aquatic > Freshwater > Lake > Sediment | place: USA: Wyoming | collected 2017-08-01 | reverse complement strand
CGATTTTGGGATCGCGAGTGTTTGAGGGGATCAGCGATACTATCCGCGTCCTCGAGAACTTGGACGGCATGACCGCTTCGGACCAACTCGTGCAACTGCAAAAATTGATGAAGTCCGCAATCGACTCTTCGCCCACCACGCTTACGGCGGCTCGGCTGTGCCTTGATCAGTTGGCAACGTCCGCTGCGGAAGTGGTCGCCGGCGTCAATGTGCTCGCTGCGGACCCCGGTAGCCAGGCGCAGTGGTGGGCGCATGCCCTTGCCGGGCAATGCCGGGCTGCCCTCGATGAACTGACGTTTCTCGCGGCTTGGACATCTTTACCGGCATCGCCGGTGGAGCTCCGCGAGATGTCGGGTAGCGATGAAATTCCGACGCTGCGCCAATTGGCAAACCTTGAGGGAGGGGGGGCGGCAAGTAGGCGCGCCGGGGCGAGGATGAGGATTATCGAAGGGCTGGCGCGGCAAATCGACGAATTCGCCCATATGGAATACGACTTTCTGTTCGACGAGGCACGCAATCTCCTGGCTATCGGGTACAATGTCGGTGAACGCCGGCGGGACCCGAGTTACTATGATCTGTTGGCTTCGGAAGCACGGTTTTGCAGTTTCGTAGCGATTGCGCAGGGGCAGCTGCCGCAGGAGAGCTGGTTCGCCCTGGGGCGACTGCTTACCACTGCCGGAGGAGAGCAGATCCTCCTTTCGTGGAGCGGTTCGATGTTCGAATATCTCATGCCGCTTTTGGTGATGCCGACGTACGAACATACCCTGCTCGACCAGACCATGAAGGCGGCGGTGGCCCGGCAGATCGGGTATGGGAGGAAACGCGGGGTGCCTTGGGGCAGTTCGGAATCCGGCTACAACGCCATCGACGTTCATCTCAACTACCAGTATCGCGCCTTCGGCGTACCCGGCCTGGGTCTCAAACGCGGGCTCGCCGATGATCTGGTCATTGCGCCGTATGCCACGGCGCTTGCGCTGACGGTAGCCCCCGAAGAGGCATGCCTGAATCTCGAACGACTCGCGGCCGATGGTTTTATGGGAACGTACGGCTTCTATGAGGCAATCGACTACACGCCTACCCGTCTGCCCCGCGGACAATCAAGCGCCGTGGTACGCTCCTTCATGGCTCATCATCAGGGCATGAGCTTCCTCTCACTGGCTTACGTGCTCCTGAACCGTCCGATGCAGAAGCGATTTGAGTCGGAACCCATGTTCCAGGCGACCATGCTGTTGCTCCAGGAGCGAATCCCCAAAGCGACAGCCTTCTACGCGCACACCGCCGAGCTCTCCGACCGCCCTGCAGAATCGCTGAGCACGGAGGCGTCGGTACGCGTGTTCGGTAGTCCGAACACGCCGAAACCGGAAGTGCACGTGTTGTCAAACGGCAGATACCACGTGATGATCACGAACGCAGGCGGCGGTTACAGCCGGTGGAAGGATATTGCCGTCACCCGCTGGCGCGAAGACGGCACCTGTGATAATTGGGGCACGTTCTGTTACCTCCGCGATGTGACGAGTGGAGAATTCTGGTCAATGGCCTATCAGCCGGCGCTCAAACAACCGGATACGTATGAAACAATCTTTTCGGAGGCGAAAGCGGAGTTCCGTTGCCGCCACCATGACCTCGACACGCATACGGAAATTGCCGTTTCGCCCGAGGATGACATCGAACTCCGCCGCATCACCATCGTCAACCGTTCCGGGAAACGCAGAACCATTGAGGTCACGAGTTATGCGGAGGTCGTCCTCGCCTCGCCGGCGGCGGATGCGCTACATCCGGCGTTCAGCAATCTCTTTGTGCAAACCGAGATCCTCCGTCGGCAACGGGCGATTCTCTGCACGCGTCGGCCCCGATCCCAGGGCGAACACGCTCCCTGGATGTGTCATTTGATGGCTGTACACGGCGCGGAGATTGGAGACATATCTTATGAGACCGACCGCCTGCGGTTCATCGGCCGCGGAAATACGGTTGCCGACCCGCAAGCGATGGGCGATGCATCGATACTCTCCGGCAGTGAGGGCTCCGTGCTGGATCCGATCGTCTCGATCCGGTATCGAATCACGCTCGATGCGGAAGAAACGGCAACGGTCAATATTGTCTCCGGCATCGGCGAGACTCGCGACGCAGCCTTAATCCTGGCCGAGAAATACCAGGATCGGCGTCTCGCGGATCGAGTCTTCGATCTGGCATGGACACACAGCGATATCTTTTTGCGGCAGATCAATGCCACGGAGGCCGATGCGCAACTGTATGGCCGGCTCGCCGGCTCGGTGATCTATGCGAATGCCTCACTGCGCGCCGACGCAAGCGTCCTCATCAAGAATTACCGAGGGCAATCCGGTCTCTGGGGCTATGCCATTTCCGGCGATTTACCGATCGTACTCCTCAGGATTGAAGATCCGGCCAATATTGATCTGGTGCGTCAGCTCATACAAGCCCATACTTACTGGCGCTTAAAAGGACTGGCGGTGGACCTGGTGATCTGGAATGAAGATCACGCAGGTTACCGGCAGCAACTCCAGGAACAAATTATGGGGCTCATTGCCGCAGGCGTCGGAACCCACGTGACGGATCAACCGGGCGGCATTTTCGTAAGGCCTGCGGACCAGATATCGAACGAGGAACGCATCCTGCTCCAAACGGTCGCTCGCGCCATCGTCACCGACAGCCGGGGGATGCTGGCGGACCAGATCAATCGTAGGAGCCTGGTGGAATCGACCGTGCCGCTCCTTGCACCGACCCGGACTCACCGTACCGCTCACGCGGCAGTTGCCGCCTTGCCTCGCCACGATCTGCTGTTTTTCAACGGACTCGGTGGATTTACGTCTGATGGACACGAGTACATCATCACAACCACGCGTGATCAGGTGACGCCGGCGCCATGGGTGAACGTCCTGGCGAATCCGCACTTCGGAACCATTATCTCCGAGAGCGGTTCTGCCTATACCTGGGCCGAGAATGCCCACGAGTACCGCCTCACTCCCTGGTACAACGATTCCGTAAGCGATACGAGCGGGGAAGCGTTCTACCTCCGCGATGAAGAGCGCGGCCACTTCTGGTCTCCCATGCTGCTGCCCAGCCGTGGGGCGACGCCTTACGTCACCCGACACGGATTCGGCTATACCGTCTTCGAGCACTCAGAGCGCGGCATACGCTCCGAGGTGTGGGTTTACGTAGCCACGGACGCATCAGTCAAGTTTACCGTATTGAAGGTAAAAAACGAATCAGGCAGATCCCGCCGGCTCTCCGCTACCGGATATGCGGAATGGGTTCTGGGAGATCTGCGGCCCAAATCGGCCATGTATGTGATCACGGAAATCGACCCCGTGACCGGTGCGCTATTCGCGCGGAACCCTTACAACACGGAGTTCCCCGACCGGACTGCCTTTTTCGACGTGGACGAAGCGACCCGGACGGTAAGCGGCGACCGGACGGAATTCCTGGGGAGGAACGGCACGCTCGCGTCTCCGGCGGCAATGGCCCGGCTACGACTCTCCGGCAGGGTAGGGGCTGCCCTGGATCCCTGCGCCGCGATCCAGGTTTCTTTTGAACTGGCCGTTGGGCAGGAACGTGAAATCGTCTTTCGGCTCGGCGTAGGGCGGGACGCCGAGGATGCCGGCAACTTGGTGCGTCGCTTCCGGGGATCTGTCGCCGCACGTGGCGCACTCGAAGAGGTCTGGCAATACTGGCAACACACGCTCGGTGCAGTGAACGTGGAAACACCGGACGCGTCCCTCAACATGCTCGCCAACGGCTGGCTCGTGTACCAGACGCTTACATGCCGCCTGTGGGCGCGGAGCGGCTACTACCAGTCCGGGGGCGCCTTCGGTTTTCGCGATCAGTTGCAGGATGCGATGGCGCTCATCCACACCGAGCCCTCCCTCGTCCGCGAGCACCTCCTTCTTGCCGCAGGCCGCCAGTTTCCCGAGGGAGATGTGCAGCACTGGTGGCACCCTCCGGCGGGCCGGGGCGTGCGCACCCACTGTTCCGACGATTACCTCTGGCTGCCGCTGGCGATATGCCGCTACGTCCGGAGCACCGGGGATTACGGTGTCTTGGATGAGATTATCCACTTCCTTCAGGGCCGTCCGATAAACGCGAATGAGGATTCCTATTATGATCTGCCCGGCCGGTCTCAAGAAGCGGCCAGTTTGTATGAACACTGTGTAAGAGCCATTCTGAAAGGTCTCAACTATGGCGGGCACGGATTGCCGCTCATGGGCTCCGGCGACTGGAACGACGGCATGAACATGGTGGGGGCGGAGGGAAAAGGCGAAAGCGTCTGGCTGGGTTTTTTCCTGTATGATGTGCTTAGGCAATTCACCGAGGTTGCCCGCGGGCGTGGCGATAACCTCTTCGCCGAACGGTGCGAGGCAGAGGCGGCTCAGATGGGCCGGAACGTCGAGCAGCATGGTTGGGATGGAGGGTGGTACCGCCGCGCTTACTTCGACGACGGTTCGCCGCTGGGGTCGACAAGCAACCCCGAATGCCGGATTGATTTGATTGCACAAAGCTGGTCTGTTCTCTCCGGTGCGGGTGATGGCGAACGCTCACGCATGGCCATGGAGGCGGCGGATCAGCGCCTTATCCACCGGGACCAGGCGCTGATCCAACTCCTGGACCCGCCCTTTGACAAGTCTGATTTGAATCCCGGCTACATCAAGGGATACGTCCCCGGCGTACGGGAGAACGGCGGGCAATATACGCATGGGGCGATCTGGATGGCGATGGCCTTCGCTCAATTGGGCGACAGCCGGCGCGCCTGGGAACTGATGGCCATGATCAATCCGGTAAACCATGCGAAGTCTCCTGAGGCGGTGGCGACTTACAAAGTGGAACCCTATGTCATTGCGGCCGACATCTATGCGCTTTCGCCGCACACCGGCCGCGGCGGATGGACGTGGTATACCGGTTCTGCCGGCTGGATGTACCGGCTGATCGTGGAATCACTCCTGGGGCTCACGCTTGCGGTGGATAGACTGAGTTTCGCACCGCTCCTCCCGGCGGATTGGGAGGGCTTCACGGTGCACTACCGGTATCGGGAAACGGTCTACCACATCGCCGTTCTGCGTATGCAGGAAGGCGATGGCACAACGGGTGTGACCGTCGACGGCGTCCCGCAACGGGATAAGATGATTCCCCTTGTTGACGACCATCAGGAACACGCAGTTGAGGTGAGAATAGCGGATATAACATCGAGACCGTCGCTTTCCCGTATATCCTGAAATTTATCAGCCAACAACCAATACTTTCATAATCGTATACTCCTCCCTGATAATTCAGATGGAAATGGAAAAGTGGAATGATCGACCCGTGAAATGATTTACAATTTGATGTATATTAGATATTATGATATTTCTCATTTATGCTATCATTAGGTTGATCATACAGGACATGCCGGGTATATTCCGGGGGACATCCATGATTGAAGCCTGCTTAATGAAAGGATAGACCAGGGAGATTATCCGTATGGCAGATCTGAAAAAAATACCAAAGCGAATGTTGGTCGTAGATGATGAAAAAAGTGTGCGGGATCTCCTTGCGGAGTATCTCAATGAGTATGGCTATGAGGTGGTTTGTGCCGCAAATGGGCAGGATGCCCTGAATATGTACAAACAGGGGAACTTTGATATCATCTTGTCGGATCTCATTATGGCGCCGATGGATGGATTAGAACTTCTTAATAAAGTCAAAGAGATTGACTCTGATGCCATATTCATCATGATCACCGGCTATCCATCAATTTCATCATCTATCGAGGCCATAAAAAAAGGGGCAACGGATTACATCACGAAACCCTTCAATATTGATGAAATAAGAGTGAAGGTAGAAAGGGCGCTTCTTGAAAAGAGTCTTCAAGGGAGGTTGAGGATTGCACAAGGGATCATCTGGGCACTTATTATCTCTATCCCCGTATGGCTCGTTTCGGGGATCATCCTGGCGAGGGTGTTGATGGAGTAAATTTTCCAATGGCGGGAAGAGCGATCTGGAAAGGATATATCCATTTCGGGGGTTTCGATGTTTCGGTGAAGCTGCATCCCGCAGTCAAGGAAGAGCGGATTCAGTTTCACCTTCTCCATCGGCGCGATCATATCAAACTGAAGCAACAGATGGTCTGCGCCTATGAAAAAGTGCCCGTGCCGACGGAAGAACAGACCAGGGGGCTTGAATTGGAGAAGGGGAAATACCTCCTCGTCGATCCGGCGGAACTTGAGCAGGTCGAACCCGAAGAGAGCCGGATAATCGAAGTCCACGAGTTCGTGAAAACCGAGCAGATCGATCCTGTCTTCCTCGATCGAGTCTACTATCTGGAGCCGGGCGTCCCCTCAAAAGGGTATAACGCGCTTGCCGGGGCCTTGAGGGATATGGATGTGGCCGGCATCTGTACCTGGACCATGAGAAAACGGTCATATCTCGGGGCGTTGCAGATGAGCGGGAAGATTCTCCGTCTGAATACCCTGCGCTACGCCGACGAAGTGATTTCGGTGAAATCTCTTGAACTACAGGAAATTCCTCTGGCCGAAAAAGAACTGAAAATCGGCAGTGATTTGATCAATCAGTTGACGGCACCTTTTCAACCGCAGAAATTCGAAAACGAACATCAGAAGAAGTTGCAGCAGCTAATCGATAAAAAAGCCCGCGGAGAAAAGATTGCCATCCTGCGCCCCCGGCGCTTGAAACCTACGACATCGGACAAGTTGCTTCAGACCCTCGAAGCGAGTCTGAAGAAGGTTGCGTAGATGAAAAACCGACGATCCGCCCGGCTGCCGGCGAAGTTGTCTCCAACCCGGAGGGATGAATCGGCCGCGCAAGGCATATGGAGCGGGACGATCAGCTTCAGTCTGGTTGCGATTCCCGTACAGTTGGTGAAGGCCGTCGAGCCCGGCCGAGTCCCCTTTCGCATGCTCCACAGCAGAGATTATTCCCCCCTCTTGAGAAGAATGGTTTGTCCAAAAGAAGGGAAGATCGTTCCTCCGGATGAGATTATCAGGGGATATGAAATCGGACCCGACAAATACATCCTGATCACGGACGAGGAACTGGAAGCCGTGTCGCCCGAACGGAGCCGCACGATTGAGATCGTCGAGTTCATCGACATGGCGGATGTGGATTCGATCTATTATGATCATCCCTATTATCTCGTTCCTGCGAAAGGGGGTGAAAAGGCGTATCGGCTGCTGGTCGAAGTGATGCGCCGGACAAAGAAAGCGGGGCTTGCCAAATTCGTCTTGGGGGAACGGGAGTATCTCGTCGCGGTCAAAAGCTCAGAGGGGGCGCTCGCCCTGATTACCCTTCATTACCGCGAAGAGATCCTTTCCGATGAGGAGATCGTGCCCGAAGAAGGAACGATCGATGCCGAAGAAAAAAGCCGCCTTAAAAAAATCATCGAGGGCATGACCGCCGACTTCAATCCGGATAAATATGCAGATGAACGCCGGAATAAGATGACGAAGCTTCTCAGGAAGATAGCGAAAAAAAGGGCTCCGGTGGAGGCTCCCGAGGTCGAGGAGGCAGAGGGAGAAGGTCCGGTCGATCTCATCGCGGCCTTGGAGGAGAGTATGCGCAAGGTAAAAAAGAACCGATGATGAGGAAAGTCGCGGAGGTTGCCGGAAGACGTCTAACTCTCACAAACCTGGAAAAGAATCTTTATCCATCCTACGGTTTCACGAAGGCCCATATTCTGGAATACTACCGCCGGATTTCCCCGTTCATCCTGCCTCATTTGAAAGGCCGGGCGCTGACGCTGAAGCGCTACCCTGATGGAGTCGAAGAGGAATTCTTTTTCGAGAAGCGCTGTCCTTCTTATCGTCCGTCCTGGGTGGAAACAGCCGACATCCCCCAACATGACGGGGAGCGGATGACGGTCTGCCTTATCAACGATCTCAACACGCTGACTTGGGTGGGAAACCTTGCGTCGCTCGAACTGCATGTGCCTCTGGCCAGGGCCGATTCCCCCGAGACGCCCGATGCCGTGGTCTTCGATCTGGATCCCGGCGATCAGGCCGACATTCTCGATTGCGCCCGGGTGGCGCTGATCATTCGGGACCTGCTCTCCGGGGTGCGGCTGACAGGCTATGCAAAGACCTCGGGCCAGAAGGGGCTCCATGTCTATGTCCCTCTGAATCGCAAAGAAGCGACCTTTGCGGACACCAAACAATTTTCGAAGGCCGTGGCGGAGGTCCTCCAGCGCAACTATCCCGATCTGGTGACGGCGAAAATGACGAAAGGAGAGCGGAAGAAAAAAATCTTCATCAACTGGTCCCAGAACGACGCCTCCAAGACGATGATCTGCGTTTACTCTCTGCGGGCACGGGAAAAACCGTTTGTGTCGTTTCCCCTTGCCTGGAAGGAGCTGGAGGATCTGGCCGGGCGGGGGGATCCGAAAAAACTGCACGTCCTGCATTCGGAAGCCCTGCGCAGAACCGAACGAGACGGTGACCTCTTTCGAGAGGTGCTTGTCAAAAAACAGAAACTTCCGTATCTATGATGCGGGATTAAAGGAGCCTGGGATCAAGGGAGATGGGATTAAAGGATTACGAATCAAAACGGGCATTCGAGAAAACGCCGGAACCGAAACCGGCATTTAGCCGCACGGGGAAGGGGAAGAATCTCGTTTTTGTCGTTCAGAAGCATGCCGCTCGATCCCTCCATTATGATCTACGCCTCGATCTGGAGGGGGTGCTGAAGAGCTGGGCGGTCCCGAGGGGGCCATCGCTCAATCCTTCCGTAAAAAGGCTGGCCGTGATGGTTGAAGACCATCCGCTCGATTACCAGGATTTCGAGGGCGTTATCCCGGAGGGCAATTACGGCGCCGGAAGCGTTATCGTCTGGGACAAGGGCATTTATCGTCACCCCTCCGACAGCGATGGAACAGAAAGCGAGCAGCTTCTCTTGGAGGGATTGAGAAAAGGGGATATGAAGTTTGTCCTCGAAGGTGAAAAGCTTCAGGGCGAATTTGCGCTCGTAAAAACCCGACAGGACGAGAAATCATGGCTCCTTTTGAAGAAAAAAGATCGCTATGCGACCCGGGAGGATATCCTCACGGAGAATCGCTCTGTCGTCTCCGACCGGACCCTGGAGGATGTTTCCGAAGCCGATCCGAAGAAATCATCCCGACAGAAAAAAATGGACCAGATTCGTCTCCGGGAGGCGATGGAGGGTGAAGACCTGAGGGATGCGCCGGTTACCCCGATGCCGCATAACATAATGCCGATGCTTGCGACCTTGACCAAAGAACCATTCGATCATCCGGATTGGCTCTTCGAGGTGAAATGGGACGGGTACCGGGCTGTTGCCGAAATCCGGGACGGAAACGTTTCGCTCTATTCCCGAAACCGGATCTCGTTCAACCGGAAGTTCGCTCCCATTGCGGACTCGCTCGAGAAATTAAAATTCGATGCTGTTCTGGACGGCGAAATTGTGGTCGTCGATGATCGGGGCCGTGCCGATTTCCAGATGCTGCAGGATTACCGGAAATCCGGCCGCGGTCATCTGCTCTACTACGTCTTTGATCTCCTCCACTTCGCAGGACACGATCTGACGAACCTGTCCCTTGTCAAGAGAAAAGAACTCCTGAGAAAGATCCTCCCTGCCGCTCCGAACATAAAATTCAGTGATCACATCAAGAAGGAGGGGGGCCTGTTTTTCCGGGTCGCCAAAGAAAAAGGCATCGAGGGGATCATCGCCAAACATTCCCAAAGTGCGTATCGGATAGGCAGGAGAAGCCGGCAATGGCTGAAAGTGAAGACGCACCTTACGCAGGAGGGGGTGATCGCGGGATTTACCGAACCCAAGGGCAGGAGAAAGAATCTGGGCGCCCTGGTCCTGGGTACGTTCAAAGGGGACGAACTGATTTTCATCGGTCACACCGGGGGCGGATTTAGTGCCGAGACTCTCAGGGAAATCCGCGAAAAATTGGATCCCCTGATCCGGAAGAAGTGCCCCTTTAGGGTGGAGCCAAAGACGAATATGCCGGCCACCTGGGTAAAACCGGAGCTGGTCTGTGAAGTTGTCTTCCGCGGCTGGACGGATGAAGGCCTCATGCGGCAGCCGGTTTTCCTGCGGCTCCGTGAGGATAAAGCCGCCCGTGAAGTGGTCCGCGAAGAGCCCGGGGAAATAAATGATGAAGAAAGACGGCTATAGTTGACTGATTGATCGACGCCTTTGCCGCTGATGAAGGAGCGACAATATGAAAATCAATGTCGGTACGAGCGGGTTCGGACACAAGGAATGGAAAGGAAAATTCTATCCTGAGAAGATCTTACCCAAAGAGATGCTTCGCTTCTATTCGGAGCGCCTTAAAGCGGTGGAGATCAATAATACCTTTTATCACATGCCCATCACCAGCGTTCTGGTATCCTGGACGCAGCAGGTCCCCGATGATTTTGTTTTCGCGCTCAAAGCGCCTCAGGTCATAACGCATATGAAGCGGTTGAGACATGTGGACGAAGAGACCGAGTACCTCTTCGGGACG
>Ga0315268_10008863_pt1 | contig 10474 bp, 6 predicted proteins | sample C1_top_MG_FD_204535 | JGI IMG/M metagenome (GOLD analysis project Ga0315268, IMG submission 204535) | Sediment microbial communities from Yellowstone Lake, YNP, Wyoming, USA - C1_top | ecosystem: Environmental > Aquatic > Freshwater > Lake > Sediment | place: USA: Wyoming | collected 2017-08-01 | reverse complement strand
ACCGCCGCCCGCACTCCGATACTGAGGGTGTCGAACGCGATCTCGAACCTGGGATTGCATAGGACACTGGAATCGCGGCCGTGTTCGCCCCGCCGGACCTCCGGCGCCTGTCCCCGGCTTATGGTCGAATGACGGCTTGAGCGTTGCGCGATTCGCGCCGCGTGGCACTCAGCGAGCACGGCCGCCCTGCCCAGTTCGGCTGACACATACAGGAGATCCACCAATGAGTACCGGCGTCAGCATGAGAACGGATCTTGCCGTCAAGGACCACTGCGAGCTGTTTTTCGAGCAGTTGTCCCGTGCCCGCCAGCGCGTGTTGCTGTTGGATTACGACGGCACCATCGCGTCCTTTTCGGTGCAGCGCAACCGGGCCTTCCCGTATCCCACCATTCCCGAGCTGCTCGATTGCATCATGAGCACCTGCCGTACTCGCGTGCTGCTGATTAGCGGCCGCGCCGCCCGCGAAATCCCGTCCCTGCTTGGCCTCATTCCCCACCCGGAAATCTGGGGCAGCTACGGCGCCGAGCGCCTGCTGGCCAGCGGCGACTATTCCGTCGCGCCCATGAGCGAAGACTCGCAGCGTGCGCTCGCCGAGGCCGAGGCCTTGCTGGACGCGGAGGGCCTGGCCGAACTCGTCGAGTCCAAGCCGGGCGCGGTGGCCGTCCATTGGCGGGGTTTGAATCCGGCCCAGGCCGAAGAGATCAAGACGGCAGCTTACCGCGTCCTCTCGCCGCTGGCGCTGCGCAAGCGTCTTTTGCTGGCGGATTTCGATGGCGGAGTCGAGCTGCGCGAACCCCTGCGCCGCAAAGGCGATGTGGTGCGCGCCGTAGTTTCCGAACATGGCCTCGACGTCCCGGTGGCCTATCTCGGCGACGACACCACCGACGAGGACGCCTTCCGCGCTTTGAACGGCCGCGGCCTCACCGTGCTGGTCCGTCCCACTTACCGCTTCACCGCCGCCCAGACCTGGCTCCGCCCGCCGGAAGACCTGGTTGGTTTCCTCTCCGATTGGGTCCGCGCCTGCGGAGGTGACATGTGAGCCGTAAACGGCTGATCGTGGTCTCCAACCGGCTGCCGGTTACTGTGGAGCAGCAGGATGGCCAGCTCACGCTACGCCCCAGCAGCGGCGGACTGGTCACCGCGCTGCTTCCGGTGCTGCGCGAAGGCGGCGGCTGCTGGATTGGATGGACCGGCGGCGACGCCGACCCGGAGCTGGCAGCCTGCTTGCGCCGTTGCGCCGGCCCCAAGTATTGCTTCGAACCGGTATGGTTGAGCGCCGCCGAGAAGAGCTGCTACTACCAGGGATTCTGCAACCAGATCGTTTGGCCGTTGTTCCACGATCTGCCCTCGCGCTGCGACTTCGACCCCGCCTACTGGGACGCCTACTGCTCGGTGAATGAAAAATTCGCCGATGCCGTCGAACGATGCTGGCGCAGCGACGATTTCGTCTGGGTCCACGATTATCACCTCATGCTGGTCGCCGACTGCCTGCGGGCGCGCGGCCTGCGCCATCACGTGGGCTATTTTCATCACATCCCGTTCCCTCATCCCGACATCCTGGAAAAGCTGCCCTGGCGAAACGAACTGCTGGGCGCCATCTTGCAGTTCAACACCGTCGGCTTCCAGACCGTGCGCGACCGCCGTAACTTCGTGGCTTGCGTGCGCCAGTTTCTGCCCAGGGTGCAAGTGCGGGCGGTTGCGGGCAAACTCCTGCTGCGCTCCGCCGCCCGTTGCGCCATGGTGGGCACGTATCCGATCAGCATCGATTTTCAGGAATTCGCCGACGCCGCGGCCGAGCCGGACACCCTGGCGGCGGTGGCGAAAATACGTCAGGGCTTGGGCGGCGCACGCGTCATTCTCGGCGTGGACCGGCTGGATTACACCAAGGGAATCCTGGAACGGTTGAAGTCGTTCGAAGCCCTGCTGGCCGCCGATCCCGATGTGCGCGGCCGCGTCTCCATGCTGCAACTGGTTGTCCCCAGCCGCGAGGAAATCGGCGAATACCAGCAGCTCAAGCTGGCCATCGAGAGGCGGGTCAGCCAGATCAACGGCAAGTACGCCACCCCGGCATGGGTGCCCGTCCACTACTGGTACCGGAATCTCTCGCGCGCCGACCTGGTGGCGTTTTACCGCGCAGCCGATGTGGCGCTGGTCACTCCTTTGCGCGACGGCATGAACCTTGTCGCCAAGGAATTCTGCGCCTGCCGCGGCGATGAGCTGGGCGTTCTGGTCCTCAGCGAATTTGCCGGCGCCGCCGCCGAACTCGGTTGCGGCGCCTTGATTGTCAACCCGTATGACACGGACGGAGTTGCCGCCGCCCTGCATTCTGCTTTGCGCATGCAACAGCAGGAGCAGCGCGCCCGCATGCGTGCCATGCGCGAAAGCATCCGTGTCCGTGATGTTTTCAACTGGGCCCGGTCATTCTCTGCACTGGCGACTCCGCTGCAAGTCGTGGCGCGGCCCGCCGTGGCATCTCTTGCTACCGCGCCCGAACAGACCGCGGATTCCACTGCAGCGGCCTTGGCCGGCTGAACCCGGTTCTCCCCTGGCGCCGTTCACCTGGGGGAGTCAGTGCGAGCGGCCTTGCGGTTTCTCTCTCCTCCCGCAGGCCGCTCGCCCTTGTTGTCCAAGCCTTGTCCTCAATGCGCCAGGAAGAAGTTGTAGCCCGGTCGCCCTCGACCGGGCTTTTTGCGTGCCCGCCCTAGCGCGCGTAGCGCGCAAAAGGATGTAGCCCCGCGCGCAAGCGCGGGGTAAGCCTTCAGCCGCGCCGAAGGAACCCTTTATTTGTGTGATTTTATTTGTGTCATTCCGAGCGGGCGGAACCTGTCCCGAGCGAAGCCGAGGGAGCCCGCGAGGAACCTGCTTTTCGGGATTATTCCGCAGCCTCTTCAGCCGGCGGCACGCGGAAGTCTGAGCGGTTGTCACGGGGATACGCCCGATACGGTATCATCCGCGCCCGGCCGATGCGCCACGCGGGCGGGCCTGCCGTGGCGCCTCCGGCTGGAACGTGCCGCTCACCACAATGTCCGCGTTGTGCAGCAGCTTGTTGCCGGCCAGACGGCCGTTACCGGTGAGCCTGGTTCTGCCGGTGGTGCGGATCGCTCCGGAAATCCACACCTCGCCGCTGATTTCCGAGCTCCCCGACACCTGCACGTCGTCGGAAAACTTCGCATTCTGCGACACCCGCGCCTTGCCGCCGAAGCACGCGTGGTCGCGCGCGCACACCTCGTCCTTCAGCACGGCCTCGCCGGAAACCCGCACAAATCCTTCCAGCCGCACCCGGTCCAGCACCTGGGCGCGGCCCGAGACCATTACTTCCGGCCCCACGTACGCGCTGGCTGCGACATTTGCGTTCCGCGAAACCAGGCCTCCGCCGTTGCGGTGGTGGTGGAACACCTCACCCCCGATTTCAATCACGTCGCCATCGAACAGTACTTTTACGGCACTCATTTGCCGCCCCCTTTCGCTGCGCCACTGGCGGCTTCGCCGGTGCCGGCTGCGGCGGCGCCCTTGCGCTCATCCACCAGGTCCTTACGTAAACACCTGGCAACGATTTCTGCGATGTCAACGATTGCTACGTCTTCACGCTTGGCATGACCCGCCGCGTCGGTCAGCATTGTGGCACAGTGCGGGCAGGCTACCGCTATGGTGGAGGCCCTGGTTTCCGCCAGTTGTGTGAATCGCCGCTGATTGACCCGCTCCCGGGCTTGAGCCTCTCGGCGATCGTCGGTGATGAACAGTTGCGCGCCGCCGGCCCCGCAGCAGAAAGTGTTTTCGCCGTGATTCGCGGGTTCGCGGAGGGAAACTCCGCACTCGGCCAGCGCCTGCCTGGGTGCGGCGGTCACCCCGCGATGCCTCGCCAGGTAGCACGGATCGTGATAGGCGACCGCTTCCGGCGAGCGCGCCAGCGGCAGCGCCGGCATCAGCTCCCGCAGCAGTTCGGTGTGGTGCGTCACTCGGATGCTGAGCTTGGCATACGCCTTGATCTGCCGGTAGTCTTTGTCGAGTGTCGTAGTGCAATGCGGGCAGCACGCGACGATATTCTTCACCTCGTTCTGCTTGAATGTCTCTGTGAGTTCTTCCGCAAGCTGCAGGTAAAGATAATCATTGCCGGCTCGCCGCGCCGGTTCCCCGCAGCACGATTCGCGCGCCAGCACTCCCCAGGAGACGCCCGCGGCATCCAGGATCTGCTTCATGGCCAGGGCCACGGCCTGCCCGTGCCCGTCGAAGCTCAGGCCGCAGCCCAGCCAGAACAGCCACGTCTGGCTGCCGTCGAAAATGGGGAACTGCTTGGCCTCGATGAACTTCTGCCGCGTGTCCTGCCCGATTCCCCAGGGATTATGCGGGGCGCGCTCCATGGTGGTGAAGAGCTGCACCACCTTGTCGTTCGCTACTCGGCCTTCGCTGACCAGCCCGCGCCGCAGGTCGAGGATCTTTCTTCCCACATGCTCGATCCCGACCGGGCACACGTACTCGCACGCCCCGCAGGACAGGCACTGGTACAGGTCTTCCTCCGCCACCCAGACCGATCCCTGCTCCTTCTCCGCGGCCGGCCCGGCAATCAGTTCGCCGCCCCGGAGCAGCCCCTGCTGCATGTCGAGGATGACGTGCTTCGGGCTGAGCGATCCGCCGGTGATATTCGCGGGGCAGAACTGCGTGCAGCGTCCGCACTCCACGCAGGTGTTGACGTCGAGCACGTCCTTCCACTTCAGGTCCCTGAAGCGGATCATGCCCAGGTCGTTGTCGTCCTCTTCGCGCAGCGCGCGCGTCGCGCTCGTCGTATCTGGACGGAAGAAAACCGTGAACGGAGAAAGCACCAGGTGCAGGTGCTTCGACTGCGGAATGATCACCAGCAGCGACAGGAACGCGACGGTGTGAGCCCACCAGTTCGTTTTCCACGCCGCGCTTCCAACCGGCAGCACGCCCCAGCCCAGGAGGTAGGTCACCATCAGCGCGGCAATCAGCGCCGCCACCGCGCCCGAGGTCGGCGATAACTCCCCCAGTTCCTTGGGCCGCAGCACGAACCGCCGGAACGCCAGCCCCAGAATCGCAACCATCACCGCCAGCGCCCATACCGCGACGAAAACCCCATACCACCCGTGCGCCGGGCTGGCATGCTCCAACCCGCGCACGCCCAGCGACAGGTGTTCCAGGCTCGCCCACCCGAAGGCCAGAAAACCCCACAGCACTATGGCGTGGAGAATCCCGGCAATCGGCCGGTCGCGCACCACCCGGTACTGCAACAGCACTTCCAGAAAGACCCGCCGGAGTCCTCTTCCGACGTTGATCTCCGGAAACTCCCAGGGTTTGGGGAACAAGGCAAAAAGACGGCGGTTGAGCGTCTTGCAGAACAGCCAGACACTCACCGCCAACAGAAGAACAAAGGCCGCTTGTGCCAGGTGCGATGTGACCATTGCCGGGGCCATGAACGCAAACTCTAAATGCTATCAAATGCAGAGTGGCAGGACACCCGAATTCACGCCCGGCCCCTCACCGCCACTCGCCTTGCAGAACGAAAGCAGCCCACAGATACGGGGCGCGCCACTTCTCCTGCTTCCACATCTCGATCTGCGCCTCCCGCAACGCCGCCGCGGGGCGCAGGCGCCGCCCCAGCATGCCCTGGTAAAATCGCTTCATCTCCTCCGCGGTGGCTTGATCGTTCACGCTCCACAAGCTCACCACTACGCGCGGTGCGCCGGCGTACATGAACCCGCGCGCCAGGCCGATGAACCCTTCGCCCCGCACCTCTTTGCCCAGGGCGGTGCGGCAGGCGCTGAGCACGACCAGCTCGGCGTTGAGCTTCAGATTGAACAGGTCGTTCAAGCGGAGGAATCCGTCCTGGGGCTCTCCCGTCTTGTCGAACAGCGACAACACAAGGCCCGACAGCTCCGGATGCCCGTCGTTCACCAGTCCATGAGTAGCGAAGTGGAGGATCTGGTACTCACCCAGCTCGGCGGAGGTTGCGGCTGACCTGCTGGCGGCGAAGTCCAGCGCCGCGAACCGCGATCGCGGCGGCGCCAGGCCAAGGATCGCTTCCGCTTCCTGGCGGCTGAAGGGAATTCGTTGCAGCCCGATTCCACGCGCAGCCTCGGCGGCATTCTGTCCGCCTGCGCTGGCCGGGGAGGGCTCACCTGCAGGCGCCGTGCTTCTCGCCACGCGATTGTCCTCTGGCTCGTATACCGGATCGGCGAACACGGCGAGTTTCTTGGCGGCGGGGCGCCGGCCGGCCACTTCTCGCCGCAGAAAGGCCACAGTTGACGCCGAGGGAATCGAGACAATCTCATGCCGGACAATCAACGGCCCGTAGGACGGCAGGCCGGGTGAGGGCAGCGCCGCAAAGGGCACGATCTGCAAGGCCCCGTCTGCCACGATGAGAAGCCGCTTGCGCCCCAGTTGGTCCCGCACTGGATCGAGCAGGATTTTGCTCAAAGCGCGGCCAGTGTCCTCGGATTCCCCGGCCAGGGAGGGACGCCGGCCGGTGATGGTCAGATACCAACGCACCGCCAGCCGCTCCATCTCACGGCGTCCGGGCAGCTCAAAGCTGCTTACCCCCGCCGCGGAAACCGCCCACAGATAGCTGCGCTGCTCACCCGTGGCGTATTCCAGCAGCACGGTGCCGCCATCCAATACCTCTTTCTGGATCCCTGATACCCCGAGCGGCTGCGGCTGCGTGAGGGCCGCGTAGCGGGGGCTGCTGGCGCGGATTTTCGCTTCCACTTGCTGATACTCGGCGCGCAGCGCTTCCACTTCCTGGTGAAGTCCGCTCTCCTGTTCTCCGCCCTCTCCCCCGGCCAGCCGCCGGATTTCCTCGCTCTGCTTCGTTTCCAGGAGCTGCCGCAGCCGAAGCTCGCGCTGCAACAACGTGGCATCCACGCCCTGGCGGATATCCACCCTCGCCTCGCTCAGCAGGTCAAGCAAACCGCGCGCCCTCGCGCGCTCATGCGCCTCCAGGGCCCTGGCGTCGTAGCCCTGGTGCGGATGCGCCCGGTGCAACTGCATCAGCAGATCGACATAGAACTCGTAGATGTGCTGTGCGCTTGCCAGTTGCGTGGTGCGCAACTCACGGCTGCCGATTTGCGCCCGCTGCGCCTCGGTGATCGCCAGGGAGGCTTCGATGTGAGCGCGGGCGGAGGCGAAATCACCCAGGACCTGCTCGGACTTGGCCATCCAGAAAAGAGTTTGTGATTCTCCCATCCGGTCCTGCATCGCCTGGCGCAGGCGCAGCGCCTGCCGGTAGCAGCCGAGCGCGGTTTGCGGCTGCGAAAGCTGCGCGTACGCCGTCCCCACCGCGTTCCATGCCTGGGCTTGCGCCCGGCGGTCCCCCACCGCTTGCCGTATTTCCAGGGCCTGTTGATAGAAATCGAGCGCCTGCCGGGGCTGCCCTTGCACGTCGTATATTCCCGCCAGCGCGTAAAGCGCGCGCGCCTCTCCCAGGCGGTCGCCGCGGGCGCGGTGGAGCGGAACCTCGCGGGCGAAGCAGTCGAGCGCCTTCTGGTCTTGCCCGAGAGATTGGTAGGCGACGCCGAGCCGATAGAGAGTCTCGGCATCCGCGCTGTCGGCAGGCGGCATCAGCTTGAACGCCTGGTCGGCATAGTTCAAGGCCCTGCCGTCGTCCCCCAACGCGCTATACGCGCTGCTGATTCCAACCAGCGCGGCCGTTTCCAGCCCGGGCTCGTGCAGCGCACGCGCCAGTTGCAACGCCTGCCGGTCGAACTCCAGGGATTTTTCCTGTTCGCCCGCCTCGAAATGGACGATACCAAGCCGCAGCAGCACCGTGGCTTCCATCAGGCGGTCCCCCAGCGATCCAAACACGGCCAGTGCGGCAGTCAGGTCGGCGATGGACTCCTGCATCTCGCCCCAGGACTCGCGAAGCAGGCCGCGGCCCACCAGCGCCATTGCCTCCTTGGGCCTGTCGCCGGCGGCATGGAGAGCGGGGATTGCCTGATCGTAATATTCACGCGCCCGCTTGTCGTCGGCCGCGGCCGCGTACGCCTCCGCCAGGTTGTACAGTGTACGGGCTTCCCAGGGACGGTCGCCCAACTCACGGTACAGCGGAAGCGCCTGCACATAGTAGGGGATCGCAGCCTGGCTGTGGTTCAGCAGATCGTGCGTGATCCCCAGCATGTAGAGCGTGGCTGCCTGGCTTCTCCGGTCGCCAAGCGCTTGCCACAGCGGCAGCGCCTCGCCAAAGTAGTTCAGCGCTCGCTGCTTCTCACCGCTGGCGAATGAGACGCGCCCCAGTCCCATCAGGGCCGAGACTTCGCATTGCTTGTTCTTCGACGTGCGGCACAGCCCCAGTGCCTGCTGATACGCCTCCTGCGCCGCCTTGAACTGCTGCCTCGATTCGTACCCGCTCCCCCGGACGATCAGGGCGCCGGCTTCTTCGCCGCCGGTGGCCTGAGCCCCTGCCGAACACAGCGCCGCGGTGACGATCGCACACGCAGTGGCGGCCAGCACGACTCGGTGGGCCATAACCCGCCTCTCTGACGGCACACGATAGCAGTAGGCAAGCCCGCACGGAACCGCTTTATGCATGCCGCCGTCTCCGGCGGTAGGAAGAGGCCAAAGAACAGAAGAATTAAGGACGGAAAAAAAACAGAAGAACAGAAAAAAAACAGAAACAAGCAAAAGCAATGGTAGGCACGAGGAGACTCGAACTCCTGACCTCTACCGTGTCAAGGTAGCGCTCTAACCAACTGAGCTACGCGCCTACGCTGGGGACATTCTACCACTGCCGGTGGTGACTCCCGTCACCGCCCTGGAGTATGCTCCGCGGTAGTTTTCAGGCAGGAGAATCAGGCTTTTGCAACAGGCCGCGACAATGGGACGGGCGGCGGCGCCGGCGCGCAGGGCGGCGCCGCACGTGAACCCGTGGGTGGTCACGCTCTCGGTAATGCTGGCCACCTTCATGGAGATCCTCGACACCACGGTGGTCAACGTCTCCATCCCGCACATCGCGGGCAATCTGTCGGCCACGGTGGACGAGGGCACCTGGGCTGTGACCTCCTACCTGGTCTCGAACGCCATCATCCTGCCCATGTCGGGCTGGCTGTCGAATTACTTCGGGCGGCGGCGCACGCTGATGGTGTGCGTGGCCGGCTTCAGCGCCACCTCGGTGCTGTGCGGGCTGTCGCAGAGCCTGGGCGGGCTGATCGTGTTCCGGGTGCTGCAAGGGCTGACCGGCGGGGGCATGCAGCCGCTGGCACAGGCCATCATGCTGGAGGCGTTCCCGCGCGAGAAGCACGGGCACGCCATGGCCGCCTACGGCGTGGGCGTGATCCTGGCGCCGATTCTGGGGCCGGCGCTGGGGGGCTGGATCACCGACAATTATTCCTGGCGCTGGATCTTCTATCTGAACGTGCCGGTGGGCGTGCTGTCGCTGGCGATGATCTCGCGCTTCGTTTTCGACCCGCCCTACATCCGCCGCGGCGCCGGACGGGTTGACTTGTGGGGGATCGGGTTCCTGGCGCTCGGCATCGGCATGCTGCAGGTGATCCTGGATACCGGCCAGCGCAAGGACTGGTTTGAATCCGGCGCCATCCGCACCTGGACGGTGCTTTGCGTGGTGGGTCTGGTGCTGTTTGTGTGGCGGGAGCTGAGCACGCGCGACCCGATCGTGGACCTGCGCGCGCTCAAGGACACCACCTACACCGCCGGGGTATATCTGATCACCATGCTCGGCTTTGTGCTGTACGCCAGCCTGGTGCTGCTGCCCATCTATCTGCAGACGCTGCTGGGGTACCCGGCGTTCGACGCGGGACTGGCCATTTCGCCGCGCGGCGTGGGAGCGATCCTGACCACGCCCATCGCCGGCGTGCTGACGCACAAAGTGGGGCCGCGCAAGCTGCTGCTGTTTGGGCTGTCGCTGGGCGGATTCACCATGTGGCAGCTTTCCCGGCTGAATTTGCAGGCCGGCTACTGGGACGTCTTCTGGCCGCAGGTGTTCCAGGGCGTCGGTATGAGCTTCCTGTTCATTCCCATCATGGCGGCGGCGATGTCGAAGATCAGCAAAGAGAAAATGGGCAACGCCACCAGCATCTTCAACCTGATGCGCAATATCGGGGGCAGCTTCGGTATCGCGGTGATGACCACCTTCCTGGTGCGGCGCGGCCAGGTGCACCAGAACCACCTGGTGGGCAACATCAGCGTGTACGATCCGCAGACCTGGCAGATGCTGCAGGCGGCGCGCACCTGGTTCATCAGCCGCGGCGCCGACGCCCATACCGCCACCCAGCGGGCTTACGGCGCCGTCTACGGCATGGTGCAACGGCATGCCGCCATGCTCTCGTTCGTGGAGGCGTTCTGGATTATGGCGGTGATTTTCTTCTTGATGATTCCCTTCGTGTTCATCCTGCGCCCGCCCAAGGACCGCAAGGGGGAGGACGTGGCGGTGGTGGCGGATTGAATAAATCGAGCGATCGGGGATGTTAACCCGCCCGAGCCAGAACCGGGCTGGGGTGGGGCTAATCTGCCG